>Ga0302155_10000314_pt1 | contig 39894 bp, 54 predicted proteins | sample I_Bog_N3_1_FD_193508 | JGI IMG/M metagenome (GOLD analysis project Ga0302155, IMG submission 193508) | Peat permafrost microbial communities from Stordalen Mire near Abisko, Sweden - I_Bog_N3_1 | ecosystem: Environmental > Terrestrial > Soil > Wetlands > Peat | place: Sweden: Abisko, Stordalen...
CCGAAAATGGAATGACGAATGTTCACGCGGATGGACTCGCAAAAAATAATGGGTAAACCGTTGGAAACGGGTCGTTCTTAAAAAAGCGTTACATTTTATGAATATAGTTCAGGAAGTTGCCATACCTCTGTAGATATTGGGCTTAACTGACACAAAATTTACTTTTGTACCAATTTTGTACCAATTCTCTCTTCGAGTTTCCCGATCTCGGTCCAATCCGTGGTTGAGCTAAGCCAGCGTGCATAGGTCGATAAGAGGACCTGAACGCTGTGTCCTAACTGGCCTGCGATGAACGCTGGATTCATGCTGGCCATAAGACACATAGTAGCGTACGTATGGCGGCAGTTGTATGGATTGCGGCCCCTTATTTTAAGGGCCTCCAGGGCCTTGGCGAAGTGACTGGCCGGGGTCGCGACGCGCCTGATGTATTCGGAGCTTCCCGATGGCTGGAACACGTATTGAGACGACTTTCGGACGCGCCGAAGGTCATCATCGCGCTCCCCAGCTATGCCCTTTGCATTGGCCAGGGCGCCCAAGGCGCGACTGTTCAGCATCACCGTCCTCGCGTACTTGGTTTTAGTGCGCTCCTCAACCTCCCCGCCAACGACGATACGGCAAACATGGGCAGTTCGCGCCGCCATATCGATCTCATCCCAGCGGAGAGCCATCAGCTCTCCGGTCCTCATTCCCGAGTAGAACGCAAACTCGAAGTAGGCGGCATAAATCCGTACCGCTTTGCCTGTGAAGTTCGCGTACATCCACTCGATGATCTTGTCAGCCTCTTCCGCAGTAAATGGGTCGATGACTTTTTTGTTTCGCGCAGGCAGCTGAATTGGGTCTGAAGGGTTCCGCGCGATCACCTCGTCTCGTACAGCAGTGTTGAATAGCGCCTTGAGCCTGACGATTGCAGATCGCTTGACCGTTTTTCCTCCCCACTCAGTTGCACCAATGATCTTGCGCAGGAGCATTGATGTGATGTCGACCATGGCAATACGGGAAAGGGCCGGCATCCAGTATCGGTTCATTGTCCCCCGGTAGTTGTCGCGCGTCCCTTCGACGATCTCTCGGCTATCGAGCCAGGTCTGCGCGTACTCACCAAATGTGATTTTTTCCGAAGCGTTCTCGCTGGCATAGCTGGAGTTCGGAAAGAGTTCGGCATATTTTTCCTCGTTCAGAACCCCATGCTTGGCCAGGCTTATTACTTGAGAACGGAGATCAGCTGCGGCCTTGATCCCTTTTGCCGTCTGTGGGTAGGGAAGGGTTTCACAACGCCGGTATCGCCAGGTGAATCGAATCCGGACTGCATCACCAGCGAATTCAACTCCGGTGGGCAATTCCATATGCTTTCTTGCCATGCCTCATATCTCCTGATGCTGTAAAAAACCCGGCTGTCGATCTTGTTCCAGACGCCTTCGGGGATTACCCCGCGGAGCCTTTTGCCCTCAAGGGCGCGACCGGTTATGCCAATGAGCTGCGCCATGCGCGCCTCTGGAACCTTGTCGAAGGGGTATGTCTCTTGCGGGTCGTCTTTGCTGTTCATGGCGCGCTCCATGCCGCGCAGCGGCAGAAGGTGGTTATTGAGTGGCCTTGGCCAGGGCGGCACGGGCTCGGTCGATGTTTTCCGACTCGCCTGGCTGCACGTCATCCCAGTGGGCCAGCAAGGGGCGCAGCGCCTGGGCCAGGTAGGCCTGCGTGGCCATCAGCCGGCCAAGCTCTTCGGCCGACTGCCGGTGCAGGGCAATGTCGGTAACCAGTGGTTTTGTGGTGCAGCCGCTGTATTTCTGGATGCGAGCGTTGAGCCGGTCCAGAAGTGGCCGGCCGTCAAATATGTGGGGCATGGGGATTCCTCGCCCGCCAAGCCGGCGGGCACGTAGGGGATTTGGGTTAGGATTTTGCTTTCTCGGCCAACTCGCAGTCGGCGGCCAGTTTCAGCAGGTTGCGGGTGGTCGGCTTGAAGCCTTCCGTGTTTGGGAAGTGCTGGTGCTCGTGACCCTCTGGGTACGACTCGAACGGGCCGTGCCATGGCCACATCTGGCACCACGACTCCCACACGGTGTATGCATCCTCGCCGTCGCCCTGCCAGTCGGTACCGCCACCAACGGACGGCACATGGCTTACGCGAGTGCGCTGTTCATAGGCCAGCGCTGAAGGCTCATCCTTGTCGATCCAGGCGCGCCCGTAGCTATACGGGTACAGCAGAACAAGGCGCTTGCTCAGCTTCTTTTCGATTCGGGCCTTCATGGCTTCGGCCCCTTGTAGATGAAGACGTAGGCGAACCAGAGGGTGGCGATCATGGCGTCACCCGATCCGCCAAATCCTCTGCGGTTATCTGATACTCGACGACGTTACGCACGCGGTAGAACGTCGCGGTGCAATGCTTGCTGATCCATTCGGTCAAAAGTGCGTCGAGCTCCTGGCGGGCCTCATCAGGAACATCCGGCCAGTCCTCCGCGAATTCGCCCACATCGTCATAGGCGCGCTCGCCGAGCATTTCAATGACGTCGCCCGCATCGACATAGCCAGCGGTGTTTATCGGGAATTTCTCTCCCTTCCAAACGGTTGCCCCGACGTCAAGGTCGTCGTTCTCGTCTAGCAGCTCACCAAGACTGTCGCAATTGAACAGCTCTTCATCGGCTGACCAGGTTTCGTCGGGGATTCTCTTTTCTTCAGGCATGACTTCGTCCTTGCCGCTATAGCGGCTGGAATTGAGGGAGGCTGTGCGAATAGCGGGTTGTACCGTGTTGTGGCAGGATTCGGCAGGATGGATCAATTATTCAGGCAAAGTCATGGCAGAAGACTCACGAGATTCAGAGACACCAAGAAAGAAGTTCGACCTTGTTGATGAGTCAGATAGAGGGGCGGCGATAGTTGGCGCAGCACTACTGGAAGATAGTCTTGTCAGCATGCTTAAGGAAAAAATGTTACTGGATGCGATGTCGCAAAAACAGGTCAAGGATATTTTTGACTTAAGTGGACCGCTATCCAATTTTTCAGCAAAAATATCTATAGCTTTTGCATTTGGTTTTATAGATAAAACCACGTTTGATGATCTGCAAATAGTAAGAAAGCTGAGAAATAAGTTTGCTCATTCTTCAGGAAAGCTTTCGTTTGATGATGGTGAAGTAAAATCGCAGATCAATAATATGCACTGCTTCAAACTCGCCGTTCAAGAATTCCCGAGACGCTTTTCACCGGGCTCAGATGGCGAGCCAGATGAATGGAAAATGCGTGCGGATGGATATATTCGCCTTAACAAGGCCGCGTTTTCGATAGCGGTTAAAGATCTGTCAATGCGAATAAAATTTTCTTCAATGATTCGGGACCTCAAGATCCACGGTTTGCCCCTTCCGGAAGCATTCGCTATGTTCAAGGATGTTTACGATTCATAAGTTTGTTGATCGTTTGAGCGTCCTTCATACCTTTACCTGCTGCTGTTCCTGGCTCAGCGCCTGCTGGACTGCGTGAATGATCCGCTCGAGGTAGGCGTAATCGGGGTTTGGCTCGGTGGCATCGTTGGCCAGATGCCACCACTCATCCCCAAAAATCTTGTTCATTAGGTCGCTGTGCGCGCCGTGGAGATGGTCAATTGATGGCGATTCGCGGAGATCTTCAGCTTCGGTGAACAACTCGCGGGCTTCGCCCTGACCGAGTTCACCGCGCCGGCGGTCTTTCAACACGTTTACCTGCACTTTGTTTGCAAGCGCATCACCACTAAACTGCCGCGAGCTCATCGCCTGGTCGAAGTAACCGATGATGTAGCCGGTGTTCAGCTCGCAGAAGAACTGCCCGATGCTCAGACCATCCCACATGCCACCCCAATAGGCCGTCCAGCTCTTACCCCAGCAGCTGACGGTGATCTTGCCTTTGCATGGGGCCAGGTCCTCAAGGAAGACGGTGATAGGGTCGAGGCTCGGCGCGCCGGTGATCACCAGCTTCGTGACTGTCGAGCGTTCCAGCTGCAGCGGCGCGTCGACTTTGTTTTCTGTAGGCATGGGTAGTCCTTGCCGGGCCATGCCCGGGCGGTGGAGTGGGGGAGTTACGCGGCAGCCATCAAGGCTTCGATAATTCGCTGGCCTGCCAGCGGCGGCACCGCATTGCCGGTCATGTGCATGGTCAGGCGGTGGTTGTCCGGGCGAAGCGTGTCCTTCGGGAAGGACTGCGCGGCCATGGCCTCGTCGGCGGTGATCATGCGCATCCGGTCGCCGTCCACCACGGCCCAGCGGTCCAAAGTGGTGATGGTCCCGATCGGGCGGTCCAGGCTGCGGCCGGTGAGCCCTGACCCGGAACCGTAGTAGGGCATCACGAAACGCTCCCCGAACCGTTCCCGTCCATTTTTCACGCGCGTCAGCGTCGATTCGGCACGCCCTGGCTTGATGATCGGTGACCACTTGCCGGCGTTGAAGTCGATAATCTCGCTGGCCGGCACGTGCTGGTGTTGATGCAGCTGCAGGTGCAGCGGCGCTTTGCTGCGGGAGCAGACCATGAACAGCCGCACCCGGTGCTGAGGAACGCCGAGGTCTGCACAGTCCACGATATGCGGTGCCAGCGAGTAGCCCAGGCGCTGCATCGCATCGGCCCAGGCTGGGTAGAGAATCCAGTCCATGAACTCCGGCACGTTCTCGATGATGGCGAAGTCTGGTCGGTTGACCTCAGCGTTAGCCACCGGCGCCCAGGCCGTCGAGCGCGAGTTGTCGTGCTGTGGGTTGCCTGACGCCTTGCCGCGCGCCTTGGTGTGGCCCTGGCAGCAGGGGGAGGCCAGCATGACGTCATGCTTTGGCACCTGAGACCAGTCAGCTTGGTGCAGGTCCTGGCATACATGCTGGGTTTCAGGGTTGTTCTTGGTGTGCCACTCAACGGCGGATGGCCAGTGGTTGGCGGCCCAAAGAACATTGAGCCCGGCGTCTTTCCCGCCGCGGGTCCATCCGCCGAAACCAGAAAACAAGTCAATTGCTGTGAGCATGGGGAGTCCTTGCCGGGCCATGCCCGGGCGGTGGAGTGGCGTCAAGGGGGGGGCGCGAGAGAAAGTTTCTCTCAGGGCCCCCGGCTGTTTTTTGGCTTGGGTATGGCGAAACAATACGGGCAGACAAATTGACCCGGGGCACTACTGAATGAAACGACTGACCGAGTGGATCAAACTGATCACTGTCATCCTTCGCCTTATCGCCGCGATCATCCGTACCGGCTGGCTTTGAGCTACGATGGCCCCTTCCTCTAAATGGGCTGGACCATGACCAAGCACGATATTTACGATGAGATCGAAGGCTTTCAGGTTTGGAACTACATGGAGTGCGACAAGGACGAGCAAGGCCGGGAGACCTGGCGTATCAACGTCGAGGTGAAGCGCGGTGGTGAGGTGGTGGTGCCGGTTGTTGCGGGTGACCGAACGTATGTTGACCGTGGGCTAGCGCAGGTTGCTGGGCGTGAAGTCGGTGCCAGGCTGATAGCTGGTCGCTGAGCTCGTTAGATCAGGGCGAGGTCAGGCGAATATGTTTCGACTTTTGCCTGTTCCAAGGTAGTGGAGATCTTGAATAGCCATCTGCTGCTCAACGGAGAACATCGGGTTGCATTCGGTGCAGTGGCCAGCGATCTGAACCGCGTGGAAGCTGAGCTCATCCAGGTCGTGATCCCGCAAGCAGGATGGGCAGGTGATGGCCAACTCAGCGTCCGGGCAGCAGTGCTCGGCGCCCTTCTTGTCGCTATGAGCCTGATCACAGGCCGGGCACAACCAGCACTCCGAAACCTCCGGCCGGCAACACCGCTCCGCATCGTACTCGTCGTCATGTAGTTCGTTGCAGGCGCCGCACTCCCACTTCATGACGACTTCGCCTCTTTTGCTCATGGGGTATCTCCAAGCGTGCGCCTGCCTCGCCGGCTGGCGTGATTCGTAAATTGGGCTGATGATTTGCACTCAGCAAAAACCTGACGGTGACTGCTATGAGCACGAAAACCGATGTGGAAGCGATACGCCTGATCGGCGATGAGGTTGTACGGCTACTCAGCCTTCCTGATGAAATACTTGAAGCCGAGGTGCGCCAGGGGCTTAAGCTGATCGCTGACCTTGCGCGGTGGCGCGACCTGGCTGGCCTGCCTGCTACCGAGCCTTCTGGTACAGTTCGTTGATATGGGGTATTACGGGTGACCGGCATGGAGCCGGATCAAGGAGAAAAAAATGGTTGGAATTACCGAACTCAAGGCGTATCACCAACTCAACCAGAAGGCACTTGAAATCCATCGGCAGTGGGATGATCTGGACGCCCACGAACTGCTTCCTTTCGCAGTTCTATTAAAAGAGTCTTCGCAGTCTCTGAGCGCCCTGGGTGGTGAGGATTGGCACCGAAAAAAGGACATGAGTCGCCATCTCACGTGCCTTGTGAACTACCTCAAAGACGACAACAAGGATAAGTGCTGGACGGATATCAAAGATTTGATCTATTCCGATCTTCCAGCTCTTGGTTATCGCCTGCTCACTCTGGCGGATGTGCAGCGTTAATAGTTGCGCTTGAGTTGCTCAACCAATTGTGTCGGGAGGTTCTTGATGGTCAGGCTGCTGCTGTCCCGGTCGAACTCAACGAGCGAGCCGAGTAGGTGCGACTCGAAGCTGATCGACAGCCCTTCGGCGCGTCCGGTGAAGCGCCGGAAGTGGTTGATGGTCTTCTTGTCGGCGGGGATGGTCGGAGAAAGGCCGTAGTCCTTGTCACGGATGAAGTCGGCGAAGGTCTTGGGGTTGTCCTCGTCGATCAGTTCCGACAACTCGTCCAGGCTCACCGGCTCGCCCATTTTGTTCTGGGCTGTCGCGTAGTCGACGAGGGCGGCTGTTTTCTCGCGGGCCGACTCTTCGCCCAAGTCCTCGCTCTCGACAAAGTCGCTGAAGGCCTTGAGCAGGGTGCGGGTCTCGCCCGGGCCGTCAATCCCTTCCTGGCAGCCGATGAAGTCGCGGAAGTAGTCGCTGATCTTGCGTCCCTGTTTGCCCTTCAGGTACGAGATGTACTGGCGTGACCGCGGGTTGTTCTTCCACTCGCTGATGTTGATGCGCGCGGCCAGGCGGATATGGTCCAGATCCAGGCGCTTGACCGTCATCAGGGCAAGCTCTTCGGTCATGGTCACCGCCTCTGTTTCTTGCACCAGGGCGATAATCAGGTACTCGGTCAGGCCTTGTTGGTAGTGGCAAAAGAGGGCGTGGCCGCCGGTGGAAAGATTCGACTCTTCCATCAGCTTGACCAGGTGTTCGACGGCGATGGTGCTGAACTCGAGGAAGTCGGAACCGCCGGCCAGGTATTTGCCAAGCCAGCCACTGAATGGATACGCGCCTGACTCGGCATGGAATAGGCCCCAGCCCTTGCCGGCGGTGGCGTTGTAGCTTTCGTTGAACTGCTGGACCAGATCGTCGCGCGCCGAGCTCTCGACCTGCTCGGAGCTGCCGAGGAACAGAACGGCGGGGCTGCCGTCAGGCTTCTTGTCGATCTTGTGGATTACGCTATGGCGTACTGGCATTGCGATTACCTCGAGTGCGCGCCGCCCTCCGTGACCGGTGGTGGCAATTTGGTTTTGGTTGGGGTATTACGGGTGACCGGCATGACGCCGTGCAAGGAGCGATTAAGAGTGAAAGTTTTTATTAGTTGGTCTGGGGACCGTAGCAGGGCGGTAGCTGAAGTCTTAAGTGATTGGATAAAGTGCGTGCTGCAAGCTTCTGAACCTTGGATTTCGACACGTCATATTGATCGTGGGTCTTTATGGTTTACAGAGATAAATGAGAAGCTAAGAGATATAAGTGTAGGTATTGTTTGTTTGACGCAAGAAAACAAGGAAAAACCTTGGATATTATTTGAGTCTGGTGCGTTGGCGAAGGGACTAAGCAGTAACAGGGTTTGCACGTTCTTAGTGGATCTGCAACCCCATGATTTGACAGATCCACTTGCTCAGTTCAATCATACAAAGCCAGATAAGACTGGCGTGTGGGAGCTCATTAGGACTCTGAATTCCTGCCTGTTAGAGAAAACCCTCGATGAGCGAGTTCTCGAGAAAGCATTTAACGTGTATTGGCCGATTTTCGAAGCGGATTTCAAAGCAGCTGTTTCCGCAAATGAACCAGAGAAACAAGCAAAACCTCGGCCAAAAGAAGACGTCTTGATGGAGATTCTCTCGGCTACACGGGATATAAGCAGACGAGTAGGACAGCTTGAGACGAATAATCCTTCCCTTGCATCGCCTCGATTCATAAAACCTCGGCCGAATTACCCTGATATGCTCAAAATGATTCGTGCGGGAGACTCTGTTGTTGATGTATTGAACACTCAAGTCAAGAGGGGGGTTGACCCAGATTTCGCTATTCAGGCAATTAATGAGATTTTAGAGAGTTTGAATGATTCAAGGCTGAATCCAACGAAGGGTGAGCAGGGGGATGTTAAATGATTGTTGTTGCACCTAGTATGATTTTTCTCATCTTATTATAGAACCGAGTTGGCTCGCTTTTAGCTCGTTGGGTTGCTTTGCCAAACACTGCAACTCAGCGGCTTTCAACTGTCGCTACACGCTTTTACTTAGCTCATAACATGTTGCACTATTTCGCAGTATCCAGCACTGGATTTGAAGTCGGCGATGATCAGGTTTCTCAGTAGCCTCTGGTGAATGTCCTGCTGATTTTGATGGCGTGAGCGGCCATGACCCGCTTGAGGTCAGGCTTGAGTACCCCGGCGACTTCAACCGTAAACTTCTCGACGGCCAATGCAGCGTTCTTCTCTGCTGCCTTCTTGCGCTTGCGGCGCCGCTTCAGGGCTTCCGCCGTCGGCTGTTGTTCTTCCTCGGACATGGCCTACCTCTTCTATTCCACTGGCCGGCAGTGCGAGCCAGGTTGGCCGGCGCCTTGCGCTGACCTGCTTGTGGATTCGCCTCATGCGGCGACCTTCTGTTGATTCCAGGCGCCGACGGCATCGAAGATCCGGGCCGCGTGCGCCTCATCGAGAGAAACGGCCTCGGGAATGGCGATCCAGCCTGAGGCCACTATCTGGCTCGGGTTTGCCGAGTTGCGCAGCTCCTTGTAGCAATGCTCGATCACGTCTTCCAGGTGATCGGAGAGGTAGTTACCGTTCGGCGCAACCTCGACCGACTTGCTGTAGCGGTAGCCGCGGGCATCGATACAGAGCGCGCTGATGTAGATCGTCCAACGGTGGGGAATGCCGCAGACGGCTTGGCCGATCTTCCCGGGGGCGATGTTCTTGAACGACTTGTAATTGATCATTCCCTGCCTGCCGCTGGGATCAATGTTCACCACTGCGACGTGGTTGGTGGAGAGGAGGGCGCGGCACGATCGCTCGATGCGCGCCTTGAGGTTGTGCGGTTTGCGCTTGCTCATAGCGCGTTCGCCATTTTGCGCAGCGCCTGGCGCTCGGCCCGGGTTAGAACCCTGGGTTTGCGCTTAAGAACCGTGTCCGGGTCAATTTTCGTCGAGCGGGCAGGTGGGAGCGGGTTTCGCGGTGGACTCTTAAGCTCGGCGATCTGGCCGCCGGCCGCCAGGAACTGAGCGATCTGTGCGGATATCGCGTCCGCGCGCTGGCGCTGCTGCTCGACCATGCTGAGGTGGTTGCTGATCATGCTGCTTTACTCCGCAGTTTCGCCTCGTATCCGTCCACCAGCAGCTTGAACTCCCAGAGATCCTCTTCGAGCTTTTCGATGTAGTCGTCATCGCGCTTGAATTCCTGCAGCCAGAGCTGGCGGCCGACAGGTTTCAGGAGCGGGCAGTACATTCCGATGTGCCACCACTTTCGATCAGTGATCCACATGCAGCCCTGCACCTGGTCGATGACCTCGCTGGCGTCGTTGTCGATGTGGAAAGCTCGGAGCTTGTCGGGGGCCAGGAAGCACTTGTATTCGGAGCCGCCATCTTCACCGATGAATCCGTCTGCGCTGGCGCCGAATACGCCATCGTCGGTCTTCACCAGGCCGACCTGCGTTACAACAAGGCCCTTCTGGATCTCGTGCTCCATCCGGGCATCTGGTTCCAGCTCGTGCCCTCGGCGCATTTGCCAGGTCTCGAACCCACCATCCAGCGGTGCGCCACCAATGCGCTCTACGGCCAGCTCAAAGGCGTACGACAGTGCCGCGTTGGACGGCTCGCCGACCTTCTCGCCGTCCAGGGCGCGCTGTACCACTTCAGCCTTCGGCCCAGCCTTGTAGCCAGCCAGATCGCGAGCACGGGCTTCAGTATGCCCGGCGAGCATCGCGTCCACATAGGTGCGCTGCTGGGCAGTCAGCCCATTCACCTTGGAGCGGGCGGTGCTGAACATGCTGGCGGTGATGACGCCGGCTCGACCTTGGAGCCACTCGGGCGAGCCCTGTGCACAGTTGACGATGATCATGGATTGGCTCCTGCTTGAGGGGCAGTGCTGAGCTGCTGCCCGCGAGTGGTAACGGCGACCTTCAAGGCGTCGTAGAGGTCGGTTGCGGTTTTCTTATCGGTGGCTTTGAGGTCTTGGGAAAACTGAACACCCGTCTGCCAGATGGCCGTTAGGCCCTCTTTCGTGTCAGCGGCGTATGCCTTCGGTACCCATTCATTCAGGAGCTCCCCGAGGCTTGGCGGCTGCTCTCCACCGCCGTTCCCGTCGTTATCTTCATCCGTCAGCACGACGTTGAAGATCATCATCGTCAGATAGCGACGGGCATAGCTGAAGGTAGAGCCGCTGGCGTGCACGCCGGTCTTGTTCACGCTGCCCTTGATCCCTACCGAGTCGATTGGGAGGTCGACGTGATATTTCTTCGTGTGTCCGGCCTCATGCATGCAGTCGCAGACAGTGCGGATATGGCCAACCAGCGGGCTGTCGCCGGTGCCGAACGACAGTGAGAAGCCGTGAAGCGTGTAGACCGGTGAAATCTTCCGGTCAATCGACTCAAGTGCGGCGTAGCTGCTGTTCGTTTGGGTGTTGAACTTGTCGCGAAAAACGGGCTCGATTTCTGCTTGGGCGCGAACCATGGCAGCGTTGAAGGCCGCCGCCGCCGTACGGTCCGTGTGGCGCTCGTACATTTCCATCATCTTCTGCATTTTGTCTGCATCGAAGGCTGGATCGGTCGCGGCGCGCTGGATCATGGTCAGCATCGCGGTTGACTCATTGGTGGCCGCCGGACTGGCGACCTGCCGGGCATCGGGGCGCTCGGCCAGGGCTGCATTACTCATGACAACCTCAATACTGAATACTGATGGATGGGATGAAGCCACTCGCGATCAGCTTCACAGCCAACCGCGCGCATTCTTCGTTCATGCCTTTGGCCATGAAAGCTTCTTTGGCGGCCTTGTAGATGGCGCCCTTGTGCGCCTTGTCTGCTTCGCGGGCGGCAGCCTGGCGCAGGATCTCGTCGGCGGCCTGTTTCTGGCGGGCGACCTCTGCCAGTCGTGCGCGCTCTGCTGCTTCGGCTTGTCGGCGCTCGGAGTCGATCCGCTCCTGGTTGGCCCGCTGCTCGGCTTCAACCTGCTCGCGCTTGGCCTGCTCGGCGCGGCGCTCCGCCTCAGCAGCCTGAAATTTGAGGTCGTCTTCGCGCTTCTGTGCGGCCGCCTGATCGTTACGGACACGTTGAGCCTCTGCATCGCGCTCGCGCTGGGCTTTTTCTTCGGCTTCGCGGGTAGCTCGCTCTGTCGCCTCCCGGGCAATCCGGACTTCGTGATCCTTCTTGTCGCGGGCTTCTTTCTCTTTGCGCAACCGGACTAGTTCAGCCTGTTCGGTCTCGTATGTGGTGCGCTCGGCCTGCAGACTGCGCAGCTTGGTCAGGGCGAGGTCTTTCGCCTCGGTAGCCTCGGCCAGGAACTCCTCCCACGCATCGTCGAGCGCGATGGCTTCAAGATCAGCAATTACCCGGGCGACCACAGATGCCGTCGGCGTTTCGCCGAACAGGGCCATATCCTTGATCTTCCGAATGCCGTCGTTGTGTTTGTCGACCCGGGCGTCTTCGGCCTTTTCCCAGTCATCCAGCGGCTTGCGGACTTCCTTCTGCCAGGCTTCCAGCTTGTCCCATACACGCTTGCGCTCGGCATCGATCAGCTTCGGGATTTCCTTCTGCTTCGCGGAGATCTCTTTACCGACGGCCTCAAGTGCTGTCTTCGATTTCGCAATTTGGTGCGCCATTGACGCATACGCCTCGCGCCCCTTCCTTGTTTTGAGATCAGGAAGAACTTTCTGAAATTCATCGACCTTTGCACGGACCTGATCAAGCCAAGGGTCGAGGCCGTTGGCTGTGCTGAACACGGCCAGCGCCGTTTCCTTGGGTGGCACGACGGCCAGTTGAGTTTCTGCGGACATGGTTGTTCCTTGCGCCATGCCGTTGCCGGGGCGCTGTGAAAGGGTGCTGGTTATTGAATGATGCGATCGGCGAAAGCGCTGAGCAGGTGTTCGCGGCTCACGCGGCATCAGCCTTTTGTTGTTCGTCCTGATCGGCGGCCAGGTCATGGGCAATCTCTTCGGCGCGGGCCCGGCCATACTCGTTGGCGTGCGGTCGGATCAGCGCTTCGGCGACATCGTGGAGCGCAGTGGGGTGATGCGTGCTCTTTGGCTGACCCAGGGCCGTACATGCGAGATCAAAGGCCTTGCCGTGCACCCGGCGCCCGTCGGCGATGACTTCGCAGATCATCTGCTCAATCGGATATTCGCGATTGTCGGTCAGCAGCGGGGCAATGTGTTCCTGGGCGCCGAGGTGCTCGGCCAGGGCCTCGTACAGCGATTGCGGGGTGACCAGGGCGACAGTCTTTCCGTGGGCTCGCGGTGCCGTCACGTTATCACCGCAGATCAGCGAGTTGATCGCATCGTGCAGCCAGTCCGGGCCTTCCGGGGTTTCGAGGAAATCAGTCATCACGACTACTCCTGTGATTGCTCGAGATCCCGCGCCAGGGCGCAGGCCGCGTTGTGGTTGAAGCGGAAGCCCTTCACCTTTCCGGTGACGCTGTCCTTGATGTGGTAGGCGTTGCCGGCTGGTACCACCTTGAAGCGGCATGCGGTCACCGGCGCCTTGATGCCGGTCAGCGCATAAAACTCGGCGGTGGCGATCTGGGTGCGCTTGCGAATATCGGCAAGCGTGTTGCGGCGGAGCTGGGTGCTGGGATGCATAGTTGCCTCCAATGTGGCGGGTACTGGCCCAACAAAACTCGGCTGCACTCATCCGTTCCGCTGGTTGCCGTTGGGCGCGGAGGGGAGTGCATGCGAGTTGGGTCGGGGAAGTTGCTGCATCGGGGGGGATCTTCAGTGCTGTGGCCAGGCCTGCCTTTCCTATCCACGCCCATTTAAGGGCTCGGAACCCCACCGCATATGTCGCCCTTGCGGGCCGTGGGGCATTGCCTTACAGCTCGACGCCCTTAGACCCTCACGGGACTAAAGATCACCTCCGATGCAGCCTGGTGCTTGGGAGTACCAGGTGCTCGGGCAGTTTTCGACAGGCTGTCGTGGATCTGGTTGTTCAGATAATTGCCGTCAGAGTTTTCGAACCATCCGGGTTGCTGGTGGTGATATGCATCGCCATCGAGAGACGGACAGGCTGCCGAATGGTTACGGCGCACTTGCTGAAGCGCTCATCAAACACCTCATCGCCATCAGGCAGGTGTGATGTGCAGGTCAGGTTGGAGCAGTCTTCGCCGTTCGGCCCCTCGCCGTCATGGCCGATGCTGAAGCTGGAGATCATCGCAATGCCGTTGCCGCGACAGATCTCGATGATCTGCTGCATGAGCGGGCTGATCTGGCTGTCGTAAATCTCTTCTTTGTTCATGGTCGTGCTCCGGTTGTTTTCCCGTTTGGCCCTGCTCCAAGATCAATCGGTGAAAACCCGGGCCTCGCTACTGGCGACAGGCCCGGTTTGTTGCGTCAGCGATGTAGGTAAAGCTGATGCCTATTCCCCGCTTGCTGATTGCAGGTTTCGGTAGTCGTGTGCGGCGATGGGCTTCCCTGGTCACTCCGGCTTGATCAGCGCGTTGTCGGTGTGGTCTTCGGGTATCTACAACATGCGGCATGCAGCCCTGTGCCTGGGTGAGGTGAATCGGCACACCACATGAGGTCCGGCGCTCCTCATAGCCGAGGCTCAGAGCGCTAATTCTGTTCAGTTGAATCTCCCTTACTGCCGCTGGGATTCGCGGGGCGCATTGCGTGCCGGGTCGTTCGCACGGTTCGAGCGTTTCGCTCTCGATCAGCCGTACAGGGTGTTCCTGTCGTGGGCGGGCTATCTGACCCGTCTGATCGCCGGTCGCCGGTAGAGGCAATGCGGTCTGTTGGTGTTTCTTGTATTGCGCTGGCTGTTAAAGAGCGTCAGGCCGTAGGCCCTTCGCAGTGGCTGTGTGTCGCTGCGATGGGGTTAATTTAGCCTCAAGCTAAAATATCGTCAATAGCTCCAAGCTAAATATTTAGCTATTGGCGAAATTAGCCGTGAGCCTTTAAGCGGCAAGGCACCCGCTGAGTCGCCCGTTGGCGCTTTACGCGGCGCTTAGCAGTGAGCTATTATTTTTATTTATCTGTATGGATGTACAGTATTTTTGGGAGGTATGAATCGTGGGGAAATCGGCGAATCAGGTAGTACGGCAAGAGATGAGTGGCATGGAGCGCCTTGCGCTGCGCGTCTCATCGATGATCAATCACCCCGTAGCGCAGGCGCAGCGCTGGGTGACGATTCATCGCCTGGACACGGACGGAGATCGGGAGTGGGAGGAGGTGCTGAGCGTGATCGCCAATACGGACGAGCTCGAGCTGACACTCAATGACGATGGCAGCGTGACGGTGAGGTGGGAGCAGCAGGAGGTAGAGAAGACAGAGAGAGGAGAGGTTGAGTTTAAGCCGGAAGAAGAGCCTGCGCCTTTCTGACATTTGAAGCCGAGCCCGCCGAGGCGACGGGCTCGACGTTACTATTGTGCTGTCTCTTTCTGAAGACTTTCGAGAAGCTCTTCTTTCGAGGAGGATGACAGTGAGGCGCGCTGAGTTTTCAGCCGGTCTAGTAAGTAGTCATTGCTGATTTCGAATTCATCAAAAATGGTTGGCCATGTTTTAATGTAGGTCTTTATTTTGTCGTCACTTGTTACAAGGCCGGGCTCACCGTACAACTGTGAAGTTTTCAGCCTGCTGTGGATAGAATAGGCTTCTTTAGAGATGTTTCGCCCTACTAAAATTAATTCAAATCTCGTGAGGTCGCTGTTAAATTCAGGGTAGTGACTTAAAATCGATGCGTATTCATCAAGTTGCTGCAGATGTTTATTGTTTAGTGATACCCCTGGTCGCTTGATCTCGACTATCACACATCTGAAAAATTTGCGGCCCCTTGCATCGAGTTGTAATTTTTTTCGAATTAAAAGTAAATCTACTTGTCGGTTCGCGCCTTCGATCTCTACATCGCTGGCTAAATCCTCGATAGTAACTTCACCGATGTTTTTTATTTTGGAGCGTAGGCTTTTTGCCGTGTTTGTGAATGTATCCTCTTCCGCTCCGAGTATTTCGTACGCAGGGCCAAATAGCCAAGTGTTATTTTCAATAACCTTTTGTAAGTCAGGAGTCTCTAGGATATCTTTGTAATGGACATTCATGATTTCCTTAAGCTGGCTAACTGCCGACTCGCGATGCTGCAATAATTCAATCGTTTGGATGATATTGTCGAGCTTTGTTTTCTTTAGCTGACTTGCAAGTTGGGTCATGGCTGCGGCATCCAGATTAAGTACGCTTTCGAGTACATCGAATATGCCACTATTTTCGTTTGAAACTGACAGCCTGTCTAATAATCTTATAATCAGTCTGCGCTGGGTTTTATTACCACCGACGAATAGTTTTGGCTCTCTAATTAGTACGGCTTTAACGATCTCTTTAACATGAGATAAGCGCCATGTGGACTCACTATGGTCAAGACCCTCATAACTTGGAAAGTCACCAGCTTTTTCAAAAGCGTCAATTTGCTCTTGTGCTTTACCTACTAGGAACTCTGCGTAGCAATGCCTTAAGAACGCATTTAAGTCTCTAATGAGCAACCGGAAGTCCTCGGATGTCAAGAAAGAACTAAAAGGTTCGCATAAGCTATCATCTTCTTTAACATAGCGCTCAAGAAAAGAGGATTTGATAAAAACGGAAGTATAATAGTCTCTTTTCTTGTTTAGGCTGCTGTACTGCTTGTAAATCGTTTTCAACTTGCTGGATATAAAATACAGATAAGATTTTTCTGTGCCAGGCCTCTCATCCCATTGGACCAGGTCTACATCAAATATTGCAGAGTTTATTTTGATAGCAAGTGAGGTTTTTGTGTGCGATTGGGGTAGGATTTTAATGCCATTTATAGTGATTGTTTTTTCCGGCATCAGCACTAGGTGCGGTCCAAATTCTTTGCTGAACTCTTTTATTAGAAAGCTGTCTGTTGGGAGGTTTTTTTCAAAGTTTGTCAGAGTGACGCATGTGCCAGACTTAAAATTCGAAAGCAGCACGTGCTGCTCATCTCGCTGAATGGTTCTGCCATCAACTGCGCTTAGATTACTGCTCAGCACTACAATTCGAGCATCGTTTCCCTCAAAGCGAGTAAACCATGTCGCACTATGACATATTTTGTGAAATGCGAGTCGACCCCGTCCCTGAGAACCATGAGAGTCGAATGAGTCCTTTTTTAATGAGTCGTTGAATCTGCGAAAATTTTCGTCTGGCTTATCAATGTTAATGCCAATGCCATTATCTAAAATAGTAACAGAAACAGTGCCACCTATTTCTGTGCTTTCAATGTCGATATGAACGGTTGTTGCTCCGGCGTCTAGACCGTTCCAAACAAGTTCGGCGAGCGCTTGCCAAGGCTCAACATTCTTGAAATGTTTAGTGATGCCACTGTGCGTGATGGTGTTAGAACCAGAAAAATCTCGGGCGACAAAATCCATGGTCAATTGATCATCCTCAGTTTTAGCGCCCGTTTAGCGCAGGTATTTCAGCATTTAAATTTAATGAGCATTCCACACCGGAAGCACCCGCTCCTGAACGTAGATCTCGTTACGCATGACGCAAAATCTTTCCCGCCGTCACCTCATCCGCATACCCAGCCAGCCGGTCCTCGTCCGCATGAAGCACCGTGCACATCTTCAGCACGGCCTGGGCGTCCGCCTCATTCCCGGCTAGGCTCAGCCGCTCCGCAATCCTCATCAGCTCTACGGCTGACCACTTGAGGTCGGAGGCGACACCTTGCAGGTCGCGCTTGAGGTTTTGGTTTGGCTTGGTCAGGGACATAGGGTCACACCGGTTGTCCGTTCCACACGTAGAGCACCCGCGCCAGGATGTGAGTGTCATCCACCCTGATGTCCTCCGGGTCATGGTGCTTATTGTCCGAAATCATCTTGAAGCGGTCCTTGCCTTTCTTCTGCAAACGCTTCACATACAGCATGTCGTCGTGGGAGAAGAGGTAGATACCGTCGCCTGTGAACTCCCGGATCGTAATGTCGACGAGCAGCGGGTCGCGGTCCTTGATCGTCGGCGCCATCGACTGACCCCACCCGGTGATCATTTTGAGATGGAAGTGTTCTTTGAACATGACGCCCATCTCGCGCAGGTGTTTTGGACTGACTCTTATGTCCTGGAGCATCTCTGGGAATTCGTGAGGGATCTGCCCGCCGCCCATCGCTGCACGTACGTCGTAGTGGGCAATCCACACCTCGTCGCCAACCTGGCCGGGGCGAGAGAAGTCGACGGTAATGACGTTGCTCGTCTCGGCAGCAGCCGCAATGATCCTGTCACGAGCGGTGCTCGTTAAGCCTTTGACCTTTGAAAGCATCTGCTTTATCTGGTCCGCCGCGGTCTGTACGGACGCCTCGCCTGCGTCATCGCCCGAAGTCAGCTCCTCGCCTGGAGTCGTCGACTCACCTGGCGATATGGAGTCAAACCAACCTCTAGGAAGCCCCTCGATCGCCTCGATTCTCCGCGCTACGTCATCTCCCAAATTCTTCGCAGTCTTGTCCGACAAAATCTGACTCAGGTGCGCAGGCGCCATTCCCCAGCGTTCGGCGCACGCGCCTTTTCGCTGGCTGCCTATGAGGCTGATCAGTTGTTGTTTACGAATCGCATAAATATCCATGCGGGCAAGAATGCCAGCGTTTAGCTCAATGCTAAATGTGCTCACGGCTAAATATTCCTTGCTACGATATTAGCTATAAGCTAAATTTCCCCCATGTTTAAGGAGAGATCCCATGAATGACCATCTGCGTGACTGGCTCGCCAGCGCTTCAAACGAACGGCGCCAGTCAGTGGCTGCCGCTGCCAAGACGACTGTAGGGCACCTGTGGCAGCTAGCAGGCGGTCATCGAAAAGCCTCGGCTGACCTGGCAGACCGCCTTCAGGACGCATCAGGGGGGGAGATCACCATCGCAGGTTTGCGCCCGGATCTTCTCGACCTGGCGCACAAAGTCCTACGCGGCGCCGCCTGACATCCCTGTCCGCCGTTCCATTGAAGCCAGATTAGAAGAGAGCAGTCCCCATGCAAACGTCCAGTTCCAGACACACCGTACAAACCCGTGATCAGGTGCTGGTCGCCCACGCTGCAAACCAGATCGCGCGCACCAGCCTGAGCCAGGACGACTTTGCCCAGGCGTTGAGCCGCGAGCTGCACCTGTCGTGCCCGGAGAAAGCTACCGCCAAAGAGGTGCCGGATTTCGCCGCACTGACTCTGCAAAACGACGTTGCCGACTTTGTGAAGGCTACCGGCCGCTGGCTTAAGCGTGTTCAGCGCTGGCTGTCCGGCGATCAAGAAATGCCGTCCTGGCTGGAAGAGTCGTGGGTGAACGCCCTTGAGCCTGAATTCCGTGACCACTGCGTAAACGAACTGGCGAGCCGCCACGGACTGACCGGCGCCCGCCAGATGACCAGCAACCAATGCGCGAACAAAAGCTTCGGCGCGCTGATCCGTGCGCTCGGCGATGTGATCGACACCGGCAGCGAAGTTTTTGACGACCAGGTGATGTGCGAACTGGATCTGCCGCACTTGCCGGCCTTCGCCAAGCAATGCCGCCAGGTTGAAGCGAAGGCGGGGGAGTTGGGGCGTAGAGCTGAGCAACTGCTCGCGGCGGCTCGGCCACTGAAATCCATAGCCTGAATTACAGGCACAAAAAAGCCGACGTACGAGGTCGGCTTTTTCTACAGGGGTAAACAACTGGAGCGAATCATGTACCAACACACAGAATCGATCAATAGCCCTAACATTCCCGCGCCACGTTTTGCGATATCTGAAAACGTGGCGCGAAATTCCTCAGTGATTCCGTTCGACTTCGACGGCGCCGCAATCCGTGTCATCACCGACAAGCTGGGCGATCCGTGGTTTGTCGCGCGCGACGTTGCGGACGCCCTCGGTTACTCCAAGCCGGAGAACGCTGTTGCTCGCCACTGCAAAGCAGCGACCACTACCCCGAAACAGGGTGGTGGGTTCATGACCATCATTCCGGAGCGCGACCTGTACCGCCTAGTAATGAAATCGAAGCTCCCGGCCGCGGAGCAGTTCGAGGATTGGGTTGTGGGCCAGGTCCTGCCGAGCATTCGCAAGACCGGCTCCTACTCGGCCCAGGCGCCAAACAGTTCGAAGGTTATCGGCGAGCTGGCCATCCTGGAATGTTTCGACCGCCTGCTGAAGCCTGCATCATCGAGCAAGATGATGATGCTGGCTCAGATCGCCGCCAACAATGGGCTGGATGCCAAGTTCCTTCCGGGATACGCCGTGGACGCCGCGCCAGATGCTGCTGGCGGCTCTTCGATGCCGACCAAGGCCGTTACCGCGCTGATCAAGGATCACGGCATCGCCAGCACGGCGGCCGCCTTCAATCGCCTCCTCGCGAAGCATGGCTACCTCAAGCTGCTCCAGCGCAAAAACTCCAAGCAGGTCATGGTCGATTTCTGGTCTGTGACTAAAAAGGGCCTGGAGTTCGGCAAGAACCTCACAAGACCTCAATGCCCCCGCGAGACGCAACCCCATTGGTACGTCGATCGCTTCCTTGAGCTGGCCGCTAAAGTCGGGAATGGCTGACATGCAATACACCGTCACGATTAACCAGGTGAAGGCGCTGGAGTGGGGGCTGAATTCTCAGCAGGCCCTGCTGTTCGCCTTCGTCTATGGCTGCCCGAGTTGGACCAAGCCAATCAAGACCGATGACGGGATCTTCTTCGCGCTGAGCAAGGCCAAGATCATCGAGGAGCTGCCGCTGCTCACTGACAAGCCAGACACTGCTTACCGCATGCTGAAGGCCCTGGAAGAGGCTGGACTGATTGAGCTTTCTAGCACGTCGAACATCACGCTTTTCCGCCTGACTGAGAAAGCTGTCGAGTGGAACCAGAAGCTTGATGGGTCGGAAAAATATCCGACCCCACCAAACAACAAGGGTCGGAAAAATATCCGATCTACCTCGGATAAATCTCCGAGCAAGATCGGAAAAAAATCCGGGCAAGGGTCGGAAAAATCTCCGACAAATCAGGATACCAATCATCAGGGTACCAATCAGGACACCAGTCAGGATTTGCAGGACGCCACCGGCAAACCGGCTCAGTCCTGCGGCTTGGTGCTGGTAGTCGATCGTACCGATGCCCCGCGGGTTGAGATTCCCGCTGACATGCCAGGCCCCAAAGACCAAACCTGCAAAACCTTCAAAGCCTGGGCGAACTACGCCATGGCTTACCGCAAACGCTACAGCGCCTGGCCGGTGTGGAACGCCAAGGTTGGTGGCCAGCTCGGCCAACTGGTCGACCGCCTCGGTGCTGATGTCGCCCACCACGTAGCCGCCCATTACCTGAAAACCAGCGATGCTTCTGTTCTGCGCAAATGCCACAGCCTCAACGAGCTGCTGGTCAACGCCGAGAGCTACCACACCCAGTGGGTGACCGGTCAGCGCATCAACGGCACCACTGCCCGCCAGATGGAGCGCACCGAAGCGAACGTCTCCGCAGCGGAGCAGGCCGCCCAGATGGTTTTGGCCAAACGCAAAGCAGGTGACCGCAATGAATACCTCTGAAATGAACGACCAGCAGGTTGCCGGGCTGGCAGCGGCCATTTGCGCAACAGCCGAGGCCATGGGTCAGGAAATGAGCCCTGGCACTGCGGCGATCATGGCTGAGGATCTTTGCGTTTACCCGGTGCCTGTGGTCCGTGCTGCGCTGAAGGCCTGCCGGCTTGAAGTGAAGGGCAAGCTGGCCATGGCCGACATTCTGCTGCGTGTCCAGGCAGTAGATGGCCGGCCAGGGAAGGACGAGGCCTGGCCGATCGCCCTGAGCGGTCACGATGAGAGCGAAACCGTTGTGCTGACCGCCGAGATCCAGCAGGCCATGACGGCCGCACAGCCGGTGCTGGCCCTGGGCGACAAGGTCGGCGCACGGATGGCGTTCATCAGCGCCTACGAGCGACTGGTTACCCAGGCCCGGGCGGAAGCTGCCCCGGTGTCCTGGCGGGTATCGCTGGGCTTCGACCCGGTGCGCCGCGTCACCGCCATTGAGTCGGCCGTACGGATGAAGTTGATCCCGCAAGAGCAGGGCGCCCAGTACCTCGCCGACCTGCGCATTGCGCCGATCACTGATGACGGTCGGGCCGTTGCTGGGCTGTTGACTGGCAACGTGGTCGAGCCATCGCCGAATCTGCGCGAAAAGCTGGCCGAAGTCCGAGCCATCGTCCAGGACGCAAAAAAACAACAGGACCGCCAGCGGCTGAAGAAGGCCCAGGCCGCGCGAGTCGAAACCTATCTGCGTCGGCGTCTCTTCCGCCGCCAGATTGCAGCCCTCCAGGCCAAGGAGTTGATCAGTGAATGAGTCCAGGCAACAGCAGATGCTCGCCGGCCAAACGGCCTTGGCCCGAAAGGTATTCGAGGTAGTCCCGATCCAGCAGCACTGGACCGCGCTCGATATCCATAACGCGTTGCGGACCTCCAATACCAGCAGCGCCCAGTTCCCGGTCGTCCGTGCATGTCTCAGTGACTTGAAAGAACACGGTCTGATCCGCGAGCCAGTGAACGGCCACTTCCAGCGCGATCCCGCAACCACCAAAACCAAGAGCGAGAAAGTCATGCCAAAGCCAGCCCATCAGGCCGTTGTTTCTGCCACTAAGCCAGACACTGGCGCCCTGGATGTCCTGGCCAGCCTTTCAGGCGAAGTGGTCGGCCTGGCCGAAGAGATCAGCAAGCGCATGAAGGCATTGGCCGGCCGTATCGAAGAGGTCGCGTTGTCTGTGGAGGCAGAGCGCGAGAGCAATGCCGAAGCCGTTGGCAAGCTGAAGCAGCTGCAAGATCTGCTGAAGGGGATTTCGCAATGATCGTTCACTTCGAACTGAAGAGGGTTGCCCATGGCTGAGCTCGCACTTATTCGCACCGCCCAGGGCCTGGTGCCGGCCACCGATGCCGACCGGGAAACGATCCAGGGCTGGAAGTCCGGACAGGTGGTCCACGGCAAATTCACCCGCATGCGCAACCCGCGGTTCCACGGTAAGTTCTTCGCCATGCTCGATCTGGCCTGGGATTACTGGGAGCCGGTCGGCGGCCTGATCCCGCGTCAGGAGATGCGTGGCATCCGTGGCTTGGCCAAGTTCTTCGAGGCGCAGAGCGGTAAGCCTGGGCAGCTGTCGAATGCGGTCGCGGCCTATATCAGCGGTCTTGAGCAGGCCCGCGCCGAACGCTTCCCCGCGGTCGACAAGAGTCGCGAAGCCTTTCGTGATTGGGTGACCATCGAGGCCGGCCACTTCCACCTTGTGCGCACCCCGGACGGCGTGCGCAAAGAAGCCAAGTCGATCAGTTGGGCCCGCATGGACGACACAGCCTTTGAGCCCCTGTACCGCGATGTCTTCAACGCCTGCTGGCGCCTGGTGTTGTCCGCGCATTTTGAAACCGAACAGGACGCCTTGTCGGCCGCCGACCAGATGGGGAGTTTTGCATGAGCCTCACTGCCAAGAAGCCACGCCCCAAGAAGTGCAAGAACCCAGCATGCGGTATCAGCTTTCCGCCGCAGCGCCTGGGGCAGGCTGTATGCAGCCCTAAGTGTGGATTGGCGATCAAGGACGTGAACCAGGCGAAGGCGCGCAAGTCGCTTGCCCAGGTTGAGCGCCGAGAGATCAAGGTCCGCAAGGAGAAGCTGAAGAGCCGGGCTGACCACCTGCGCGAGGCTCAGGCCGCGGTAAACGAGTTCGTGCGTCGGCGTGACGCGCACCTGCCTTGCATCAGCTGCGACTCGCTGCCCAGCGATCACGACCTGATCACGGGCAGCCGGTGGGACGCCGGGCACTACCGATCGGTCGGCGCGTGCCCAGAGCTGCGCTTCGAGCCGATGAACATCCACCGCCAATGCGTGAAGTGCAATCGCAATCTGTCCGGCAACGCGGTGGAGTACCGCATCCGGTTGGTGCTGCGCATCGGCGCCGAGAAGGTGGCATGGATCGAGGGGCCTCATGAGGCTCGTAAGTACACCGTGGAAGAGATCAAGGCCATCAAGGCCGAGTACCGGGCGAAGACCAGGGAACTGAAGAGGGCTGCAGCATGAAGATAAAATCGGCGCGCCAGGCATGGCATGACTGCAACTACAACCCGGCCCCTGGCCAAACCTCCGACGCCGCCCAGCTGGGGGTAGTGGTGCAGAAGACCGAGCGTGGCCCGACCGCGGATCACGCAGTGCACGGAGCTCTGGCCGGCCAGATACAGTCAGCAATCTCGCGCCTCCACTATCAGCTGCGCGCGTTCGGAAACGCCATGTACTCGGCCGAACCTTCCGATGATGACCGAGAGGAGGCGGAGCAGGCGGTTTTCAACCTGGCTTGCTCGAGGGTGGAGCGAATGACCGCAAGCAAGCGCGACAGGGCCAGCTATGTCGCCAAGGGCGTGTTCCGGCGCTATCGGCACATGCATCAGGGTGGGCAATCCTCCAACGCTGATCCGCTGATCAAGCCCGAGGTGTTCCGTACATGGATGAAAGCCGAGTACGGCATCAAACTTCCATCGGCGGCGTGGGGGAGGGATTGGGAGCCTTTTGTGCAGTTGTGTTTCGACGCCTGCTACGACATTGATGCTCGAGCTTTAAGCCCAATTGGCGGGGTAATTTACAAGATGAAAGAGGCTGCTTGACTTCCCGCACGGCTGAGGGCATGATTTCTCCATAGTTAGTATTTTGCCTGTGGCAACTTACTTGAAAAAGCCGGTTCTGAAGCCGGTTTTTTTATGCCCGTCAGAAAGCAAAAAGCCCCGACAAGTTCGGGGCTTTTTTATGCACGGAGAAAAAGAGAGGGCGACTCCAAAGGGTGCTGTAACACCCAAGGGAGACGCCAGATCGCAGATATCGCCTGCAAGCCAGCCAAGGCCCTCACTGCTCGCGCGAGCGGGACGGAGCCTAGCAGAAAACCTAATGGACTTGCAGATGTTAAAAGAGTGCAGATGCGGAAAATGCAACAGACTTCTCGCCCGGGTGGGTGAGTTTACCGAGCTCCAGATCAAATGTTCCCGATGCGGGACGTTGAATCATGAGAAGGCCACGAGCCTCGAGCGATCGCCTTTGAGCGACATGAATGCGGAATCCTCCGCGACAAATCATTCGACTTAAAAGGTGAAAATATGGAAGCAGTAACTGTTGGTGCAAAATTCTTCAGCTCGGACATCTATGGTGTTGGCGCGATCATCCAACCGGCTGACAACGTTGCGGGCGCCGTGATTCGTACGGCATCGGTGAGCGGCACCACTCTTTCCGGCCTCATCACTGGGACAGTGGCTCCGAAGAGTGGCTCTGACTATGCCGGAAAACCTATCCTGATGACTCTGGGCAGTGGCTCTCAGAATCTTTCGTACCCGATCCAACTGCCGCCTGGCTATGGACTGTGGATCACTGCAAACAGCAGTACCTCGAGTCGTGCGTGCGTGACTTACGATCTGCTGCCATAAGGCGCGAGGAGCCGCGCCCGTAGCTCTCTTTGCTCGCCTTGTACTTTCGTTACAGGTTCTGGCCCCGGCATTTGCCGGGGCCTTTTCATTTTCGGCCCCGCCACACCCATTGCTATGAGCTGGGAGTGGCGGGGCTGACCTATTTCAAACATGCCCCACGGAGTCGAGCGCATGGAGTATTTGCAGCGCCTGCTCGACAAGATCGACAGGTTTGAATTGCTGATCGCGGGCCTCGTTGGCGCCGTGGTCGCCAGTTGGTGGCATAAGGATGATCTGTCGGACTGGCGCGCCTGGGTGATCTTCCTTATCACAGGGATGGCCTGCTCGATCTATCTGACGAGCATGGTCAGCACCTACCTGGGCGTGACCGAGCCGAAGATTGTTGCCGGTGTCGGCTTCCTCTTGGGCGCATTCGGCGGCTCGCTCCTGGCGGCCATCAATCGAGCCATCAAATCCGCTGACCTCTGGGCACTCATCCGCCAGCGGTTCGGGGGAGGCAATCCACCATGAATCTTGAACTGATCAACTCCATCGCCTGCGGCCTGATCGCCTTGTGGGCTACCTGGTGCGTACTGAGCGGGAAGGTGAGGGACGGCATCCTTGGGAAGCTGATCTACTCGACGATCGCCATCAGCGGGTTTGTCGTGATGAGCCGCAACCAAGAAATCTTCTTCGGTCCGACCACCGCCGGCCTGACGCTGCATGTGTCCCTGGCTCTGGCCGGTGCTCGGCACATCTTCATGGTCACCTACTGGCGGCCGGTGAAGGCATGGCTGTGCCGCGCGCTGAACTGCGAGCACTGCCTGCGCTACGAAAAAGCGCCTGGTGGGATCGATCGCCGGAACAAGTAATTCGCGCCACGTTTTTCGAATGCGCCAAATCGTGGCGCGCAATTGTGAGGGTTCAGATGACGACCATTGCCTACAAAGACGGTGTGATCGCCTATGACGGTCGCCAGACCCGAAGCGATCGCATCGTTTCTGACGCCGCACCTAAGTGCCAGGTTGTCGATGGGGTCAGCTTCTTCCTGTCGGGCGCTGTATGCGATGAGAAAGCCTTGATCTCTGCCTACTTCGGAACGTCGTCACCGGCTCCCGTGGAGTGCTCGGGCTTTGTCGTCGATGGTGGAAAGCTGATGATGGTCGGTCATGACGACAAGACAGGCATCTGGAAGCAGGAGCTTGAGCTGTCCAACCCTGACGCCATCGGCAGTGGCGCTGCATATGCCTTGGCTGCAATGGATATGGGGGCAAGCGCTGAAGAGGCGGTGCGTGCCGCCATGAAGCGAGATATCTACACCGGTGGCAAGGTCTGCGCGGTGATCATTGATCCGGCCAAGCCTGGGTAGAGGTGTGCCGCAGGTTAGTGCGGCACGTATTGATCAAAGGCGTGGGAAATTCAGCTTTAGGCAGGCAGTCTCTGCTTCAGTTGTGTTGAGGCTTTTTGCCTGTTGTCATATGATTCGGGTAGGAGATGGCATTCCTCCTCATAACCGCCTTCTGGCTGATGATGCCTACGCAAACCCTATGGAGGGTGCGTAGGCGTCCGTCTGTCTTTCCATAGGGATCCTCAGATCTCTTTGGAAGTCTCGAATGTACAAGTCTCTCTTAGCGGTAATCATTGGTGGCAGCTTCGGTTGTGTGCTTCGGTGGGCGCTTGCCTTGAAGTTCAATGGTGCGTTCCCCAGCATGCCGCTGGGCACGCTCCTCGTTAACCTGATTGGCGGGCTCATCATAGGGTGCGCCATGGCGTTCTTTATCAAGATGCCGGATCTCGATCCTGCGTGGCGATTGCTAGTGACCACGGGCTTCTGTGGTGGGCTGACTACCTTTTCAACGTTCTCCGCTGAGATCGTATTCATGCTGCAAGAGGGTAGATTTGGCTGGGCTGCTGCTACGGTGCTCACACATGTCGTGGGGTCGTTGTTGATGACCTTCATCGGCTTTGGTCTGGTGACGGCACTGGATTGAGCCTTTAAACGACCAGGCCGAAAATCAGCAAGGAGTATTCGATGGACAGGCCATATCCGTCCTCGTCAGTGGTTGATCTGGCTGACTTCGGTATCCGCCTGACTCCAGCCCCTGAGGTGTGGGAATGGCTCCAGGCCGAAATCCTTGCCGACACTGGCAGCATCCACAACGAAGACCATGTCCACCTACTGGATGCAGACATCCGGGTCATGTGGGCGTCGTCGAGCTTCGCCAGGCAGGGGCGCACAGTCTTGGGCCAGGCCGAGCAGGTAGCGCTCCGTGCGGGTGGTTGGCAGAAGGCTCGAATGGAGCAGCAGATGCGTGATTGGTTCGGCGACGTGCCGGCTTTCATCATCACCCTGGCTGCTGACTACTGCGCCCAGTGCAGCGACGAAGAGTTCTGTGCGCTCCTGGAGCACGAGCTTTATCACATCGCCCAGGCGACCGATAAGTACGGTCAGCCAGCCTTCACTCAGGACGGCGCCCCCAAGCTGAAGCTTCAAGGCCATGACGTTGAGGAGTTCGTTGGTGTGGTCCGTCGCTATGGTGCCAGCCGAGAAGTGCAGGCCCTGGTGGATGCTGCAAACAGTCCTACCGAGGTGGGGAAATTGAACATTGCGAGGGCCTGCGGAACCTGTCTGCTCAAGTCGGCCTGAATCTTGACAGGCTCTAGACGGATGAAAATTTATGGCAGCCCTGAAAAATGAGGTGAAGAGCTTCATCGTTCAGGCCCTGGCGTGCTTTGACACGCCCTCCCAGGTGGTGGAGGCCGTCAAGACCGAATTCGGGTTGGTGGTGACTCGCCAGCATGTGGAAACGCACGACCCAACCAAGGCATCGGGCAAGGGCCTGGCAAAGCGCTGGGTGACGATGTTCGAAGACACCCGAAAGCGTTTCCGCGAAGAGACGGCAGAGATCCCGATCGCGAACCGCGCATTCCGGCTCCGCGCCATGAACCGCTTTGTGGAGAGGGCCGAGACGATGAAGAACATCGTCCTGGCCATGCAGATCTTGGAGCAGGCGGCGAAAGAAACCGGTGACATGTACGTCAACCGTGCTCGGAAGGATGAGCCGGACGACGAGCCGGCGATCCCGACCCGCATTCAGGTGGATGTGGTGGATGCGAGGAAGCCGAATGCCGAGCCTTAACGTTCCCCAGGCTCAGTTCCTCACGCTACCCCACAAATTCCGTGCGTTCGTCGCCGGGTTCGGCTCAGGCAAGACCTGGGTGGGATGCTCGGCCCTGAGCAAACACTTCATGGAGTGGCCCGGCGTCAACGCTGGCTACTTCGCGCCGACTTACCCGCAGATCCGGGACATCTTCTATCCGACCATGGATGAGGTGGCTTATGACTGGGGGTTGAAGACCAAGATCAACCAGGCGAACCACGAGGTTCACATCTACAGCGGCCGACAGTACCGCGGCACTGTGATTTGCCGGTCGATGGAGAAGCCGCAGACCATTGTGGGTTTCAAGATCGGTCATGCCCTGGTGGATGAGCTGGACGTGCTGACCGCAATCAAGGCGCAGCAGGCCTGGCGCAAGATCATTGCCCGGATGCGGTACAACTTGCCCGGGCTGAAGAACGGGGTGGACGTCACCACGACGCCAGAAGGCTTCAAGTTCGTCTTCCAGCAGTTTGTGAAGCAGCTCCGTGACAAGCCATCGCTCAACGAGATGTACGGCCTGGTGCAGGCCAGCACGTTCGACAACGAGCTGAACTTGCCGGACGACTACATCGCCTCGCTGATGGAGTCGTACCCGCCACAGCTGATCCTGGCGTACCTGAAAGGCCAGTTCGTCAACCTGACGTCCGGCACGATCTACACGGCCTACGACCGAAAGCTGAATGGGTGCTTTGACACCGTGCAGCCCGGCGAGCCTCTGTTCATCGGTATGGACTTCAACGTCGGCAAGATGGCGGCTATCACCCACGTCAAGCGCGACCAGGGGCTGCCCAGGGCCGTGGATGAGCTGATCGACGGCTACGACACGCCGGACATGATCCGCCGCATCAAGGAGCGCTACTGGCAGCACGACGGCAACGACTTCAAGAAAACGTGCGAAATCAGGATCTACCCGGATGCTTCGGGCGACTCACGCAAGTCCGTGAACGCCAGCATCACCGACCTGGCCATGCTCAAGCAGGCCGGGTTTGCAGTCATTGCTCCAGCGGCAAATCCGCCAGTGAAGGACCGAATCAACGCTATGAACGCCGTCTTCTGCAACGCGCAGGGCGAGCGCCGCTACCTGATCAACCCGTTTACCTGTCCGACCTATGCCGATGGCCTGGAGCAGCAGGTGTGGGGCGCGAACGGGGAGCCAGACAAAACCGCTGGCATCGATCACGCGAACGACGCCGGCGGCTACTTCATCCACCGCGAGTACCCGATCATCAAACCGGTCACCGCCATCAAAATGGGATTCGCCCGATGAGCAACGACGTTTCCTTCAAACGGGCGGATTACATCGAAACGCTGGAGCGCTGGGCGACCGTTCGTGACGTCTGCGCAGGGCAGCACCGGGTTGTCTCGCGGCTTCCGTACATCAACGCGCACGACAAGTCGCCAGAGAACGAAGACCGGAACCGGGCTTACCGCGAGCGGGCGGTGTTCAAGAATGCGACAGGGCACACCCGTAATGGGCTGCTGGGACTAGCCTTCCACAAAGACCCGACGCTCACAGTACCGAAGAAGCTGGAATACCTGCAGGACAATGCCAACGGCTCCGGGGTGAGCATCTACCAGCACTCTCAGGGCACGCTTGAAAAGGTGCTTGAGGCTGGCCGGCATGGCCTGTATGCCGACTATCACCAGGATGATGGTATCGGCGGGCACTCGGTGATCCTGTCCTATTGTGCTGAAGACATCATTAACTGGCGCACGGGCATGGTGAACGGTCACAGCGTGCTTACCCTGGTGGTGCTGCGCGAGTCACCGGAGATCCCTGATGGTTTCGGCTTCAAGACAGTTGAGCAGTACCGGGAACTGGCGCTTGAGGATGACGGCTTTGTTTGCCGCGTCTGGCGTCGGTCTGGGCCGAAAGGTGGCGGGCCGCTGGCAGTCATTGACGAGTTCAAGCCCAAAGGTGTAACCGGTCGCCTCAAGGAGATCCCGTTCACCTTCGTCGGCGCACAGAACAACGACCCAACCATTGACGAGTCGCCGCTATACGACATCGCCATGATCAACCTGGGCCATTACCGGAACAGTGCTGACTATGAGGACAGCGTTTTCTGGTGCGGCCAGGCTCAGCCCTATATCGCCGGGCTTGATGAAAACTGGCGCGATCACATGGAGAAAAATGGGATCTACGTTGGCTCCAGGGCGCCCATGTTGCTTCCCGCCGGTGGCGCCTTCGGGTATGCGCAGCCGTTGCCAAACATGTTGGCCAAAGAGGCCATGGGCGACAAGAACCAGATGATGATCGAGTTGGGCGCTCGCATGGTCGTCGCCTCGATATCGGCCAAGACGGCGACCGAGGCCCGCGGCGACCAGTCGGCATCAACTTCGGTGCTAGCCGGCTGCGTAGCAAACGTCAGCGAGGCATACACCCGGGCGATCATGTGGTGCGGTCAGTACATGGGTAGCACCGACAAGGTCGCCTACCAGATCAACCAGGAGTTCGTAGAGCTGACGGCTGATCCGCAGATGATCACCGCGCTTGTCGGGCTCTGGCAGAGCGGCGGGTTCGCGAAGGCCGATCTACGCGCCTATCTGCGCAAGTTGGGGCTCATTGCACCGGAGCGTACTGATGTGCAGATCGATGGCGAACTGAGCGAGCAGGCCGATGGCCTGGGCCTGGATAACCTGGAGGCACCGAATGGCAGCAAACCAGGCAATCCTTGATGCCACGATCCGGCACGCGGTTTTTCTCGAAAAGCTGAAGGCGGGGGAGGCGGGCAAGTTCGCCCCCTTCCTCAAGGAGATTGACCGGTCTATTCGGGACCGGCTCACCCAGTCGGACCTGACTGAGTACAACGTCAAGCGGCTTGAGGCGCTGCTGGGCGAGGTTGACAGCCTGCTGCTGGGAATCTTCGACCGGTACAGCGAAAAGCTGAACCTGGACCTGATCGACATCGCCAACTACGAGGCCGAGTTCGAAGCAACCAGCCTTGCCCGGTCGGCGCCTGCGGGAGTCTCGCTTGATCTGGCGGTGCCGACTGCAACAGCGATCAGGACGGCGGTACTCACCAACCCGCTCGGTGTGCGTGGCATTGGCGGCGGCAAACTGCTGAAGTCGTTCATTGATGGCTGGGCCCAGGCAGAGCGTGATCGTGTCACTGGCACAATCCGGCAGGGATTCTTCGAAGGGCAGACGAACTTCCAGATCATCCGCAACATTCGCGGGACCAAGGCGGCCGGCTATAAGGACGGCATCCTGGCCGTTACCAACCGGAATGCCAGCACCATCGTGCATACGGCGATTCAGCATGTGTCGTCCCAGGCGCGCATGGAGGTCGCGAAAGAAAACACCGATGTGGTGACCGAGATCGAAATGGTCGCCACCTTGGACAGCAAGACCAGCCAGACCTGCCGCTCGATGGACAAGCGAAGGTTTCCGGTCGATTCTGGGCCGCGGCCGCCGTTTCACCCGAACTGCCGGACGACTTTTGTCCTCATCACCAAGCTCAGCGTGGTTTTCGCCAAGGACGCTACCCGGGCTTCTGTGGGTGACGACGGCCCGCAGCAGGTCAGCGCAAGCCTTGACTACTACCAGTGGCTCCAACTTCAGCCAGCAGCGTTCCAGGACGTGGCAATCGGCCCTGTCCGGGCAAAGCTGTTCCGTGAGGGCGGATTGAGCGTGCAGCGGTTCGCTGAACTGCAGCTTGATCGAAACTTCGAGCCGCTGACCCTGGCGCAAATGAAGGGGTTGGAGCCTTTGGCGTTCCAACGCGCCGGAATCTGACCGGAAACATTCAATCAGCCGCCTCCGGGCGGTTTTTTATTGCCTGCAAAGCGGGCCGACCAAACCCAAGGGGTGCATCAACGTGGCAGAAGAAAACGAAATCGACCTGGAAAATCCGGCAATCAAGGCCGCTATCGCGACTGCCGTTGAAGCATCCGTTTCGGGTTTGAAAACCAAGAACTCGGAATTGCTGGGCAAGCTGAAGGAAACCTCCGGCAAGCTGACCCAGTTCGAAACTCAGTTCGAAGGCATCGACATCGATGCCGTTAAAGGCCTGCTCAGCCGGGCGGGCCAGGACGAAGAAACCAAGCTGCTGACTGAGGGCAAGGTGGACGAGGTGTTCAACAAGCGCACCGAGCGCCTGCGTGGCGAGCACGACAAGCAGCTGAAGACGCTCGTCGGCCGAGCCGAGAAGGCTGAAGCCTTCGCCGCCAAGTTTCAGGGCAAGGTCCTGGGCGACTCGGTGCGCGGTGCAGCACTGAAAGCCGGCGCGCTGCCGGAAGCAACAGACGACATCATCCTGCGAGCCAAAGGCGTGTTCACCCTGAACGAAGATGGCGAAGCAGTCGCTGTTGATGAGTCCGGCCAGACCATCCTCGGCAAAGACGGCAAAACTCCTCTGACCCCGCTCGAATGGGCGGAGTCTCTGCGCGAAAGCGCACCTCACCTGTGGCCAAGGGCTTCAGGGACACAAGCCCCGGGCGGGGGTGGCGGCCAGGCTGCATTCAAGCGCTCCGAAATGACCTCCGAGCAGAAGCGCGACTTCCAGCGCAAGCACGGCCAAACCGCATATCTCGCATTGCCCAAGTAAGGGGATTCACCCATGCCAACGACTGTAAACAGCGACCTGATCATCTATAACGATGAGGCGCAAACCGCATACCTGGAGCGCGTCCAGGACAACCTGGATGTGTTCAACGCCTCGTCCAATGGCGCCATCGTCCTCGACAACGAACTGATCGAAGGTGACTTCCGTAAGCGCGCCTTCTACAAAGTCGGCGGCTCTCTGGAGCATCGCGACGTCAATTCCACTGACAAGGTGACCGCCAAAAAGATCGGCGCCGGTGAGGCAGTTGGCGTCAAGGCTCCGTGGAAGTACGGCCCGTACCAGACCACCGAAGAGGCGTTCAAGCGCCGCGGTCGTCCGGTTGACGAGTTCTCCCAGATCATTGGCGCCGACGTTGCAGACGCTACCCTGGAAGGCTTCATCCAGTACGCCACCGCAGCGCTGCGTGCTTCGATCGGCTCCAACGCAGGCATGGTTGTCTCGGCCAACATCGAAACCGACGGCAAGAAGACGCTGACCCGCGGGATGCGCAAGTTCGGCGACAAGTTCGGTCGCATTGCCCTGTGGGTCATGCACTCCAGCGCCTACTTCGACATCGTCGACGAGGCGATCACCAACAAGATCTACGAAGAAGCCGGTGTCGTGATCTACGGCGGCCTGCCGGGCACCCTGGGCAAGCCGGTGCTGGTCACCGACACCGCTCCTGCGGACGTAATCTTCGGCCTGCTGCCCAACGCCGTGGTAATCACCGAGTCCCAGGCGCCGGGCTTCCGCTCGTACCCTGTGAACGATGAAGAAAACCTGGGCATCGGCTACCGCGCCGAAGGTACCGTCAACATCGATGTTCTGGGCTACAGCTGGAAGGATGCTGTTGGCGGTGCAAACCCAACCCTGGCCGCTGTAGGTTCTGCGGCCAACTGGGGCAAGCATGCTGACAGCAACAAGGTCACCGCCGGCGTGATGATCACGCTGACCGCCACGCCACCAGTCAGCGGCTGATACTCACCCGAGGACGCGGCCAGCGATGGCCGCTACGGAGATTTCTATGGAACTCATTTATTCCACCCAAAGCTCTGGCTTTGATCCGGATAAGCGCTACCGTAACCCTGAGCATTTCCACCGACCAGAAGCGGGCGTGACCGGTGTTGTCGTGGTTGGCGAATGGCCGAGCGTGGTCGATGCCTACAGGGCGTTCGGCGTCGAAGTGATTACGAAAGACGTTGGGCGCGTGCCGATTGTCGGCGGTGGCGATCATGGCGAACTGCAAGGCCTGATCGACAAGCTCCATGCCGAAAGCGGCGAAATCATTCTCCTGGTTGATGGCCTGGACTCCGGCGAGATTCACCGCCCCGAGTCTGGCGGACTGGCGTTGCGTTTGTTTGATGCGCTCAGCACCATCCATACGTCAGTTGGCGAGTTGACCGCTGAGCGTGACGGCCTGCTCGCTACCGTCGACTCGCTGCGTGGCGAGGTCGAAGCGCTGAAGGCAGTTGCCGATCAGTCGGCTCGCGATGCCTCTGAAGTCGAGGCGCTGAAAGCGAAGCTCGACGAGGCCAAGGTGGGCTACCGCGCCAACGCCTCGAAAGAGTCCCTGGAAAAGCTCGTCGCTGAGCTGCCCAAGGCGTAATACTGCTGGCTGCCGGTGATTCGGCAGTCGAACTTGAAACACTTCCAGCGAGTTGACGCATGACACTCATCATCGAGGACGGCACCGGCAAGCCTGACGCCGAAAGCTACGCGAGCGCCGAGGACCTGGCCCTGTATGCCGTGAAATTCGGCACGGTCATTCCTGCTGACGTTCCCGCGCAAGAGTCTTTGCTGCGCCGGGCCGCCTTGGCAATGGATGGCATGACCTGGAAGGGGCGCAAGACCAATAGCGAGCAGGCCCTGGTGTGGCCGCGCCGGGAAGTTCTGCTCGATCGCGAGATCAAGCCGAACAACTACCTGCCGGCGCGGATCCAGTATGGCCAGATGGCTTTGGCCGCCGAGATTCATCAGGACGACATCTATCCGCCCGAGCAGCGCGTTGGCGGCCTGATCAGGGAGCGCGTCGAAGGGGCGGTTGATGTCCAGTACGCAGTGATCCCAAGTACCAGCCGCCGACTGTTGCCGGCGGCGCCTGACCGCCCGAGCGCAACGCAGTTTGCTGACTACCTGGCCAAGCGAGGCCTATTTGCCATAAGGGCCTGATCATGAGCGATTTTTACGACCGCATGGCTGCTACCGCTCTGCGGTTGATAGCTCGGTATGGTCAGCCCGTCCAAATCATCGACACCAAGCCTGGTGAGTACGATCCTGATACCGGCACCGCCGGCCCGGGGATCGTTATCGAGCAGACAGCCCAAGGCATCCTGCTCGACTTCACCGGCCAGGAATTCCAGAACAACAGCCTCATCAAGCAGGGCGACAAAAAGCTCAAGATCGCCGCGCAGGGGCTTGAATGGGCCCCGAACCTGCTGAACAAGGTGTTCGTCCAGGATCGGACCTGGTCCATCGTGCCCCCACTGAAAGAGATCAACCCGGCCGGCACTCCGCTCCTGTACGAGCTTCAGGTGCGGTCGTGAGCCGCTATGCGGGCATGAACGGCAGCTTCGCGGAGAACATCCGGCAGTTCGCCGAGCAAGCTGCTCAGGGCATTGATGCGACCTTCCGAGAGATCGTTATCGAGATCGGCAGCAGCGTGACTCGCATGTCGCCCGTGGGTAACCCTGAGATCTGGGCAGCCAACGTCGTGCACCGCCAGGCCAACACCAGGGCCGCCGATGGCTACGACTTCAAGGTGGCCATCCGCAATACGCTGATCAATCTGGACGAAAGCAACTTCACCAAAGCAGGGAAGCTGAAGCGCGGCGTGAAGTACGCCAAACCACTGACGAAGGCTGAGCGCGACCAGAACTTCAACGTGAACGGGCTGGTGTCCGGAAAGGGCTATGTTGGCGGACGGTTCCGAGGTAACTGGCAGTTCAGTGTCGACGCGCCGGCAGAAGGCGTTCTGGATCAGGTCGACCCTTCAGGCAATGTCACCATCGCGGTCTTGCGCACCCAGGTGCAGTCGCTGACTGCTGGCCAGACGGCCTACATCGTGAACAATCTGCCATACGGCGTCGCCTTGGAATATGGACATAGCGCACAGGCGCCATCTGGAATGATCCGGGTCACACTTGCAAGGTTCCAGCAGATCGTCGACGAAGCCATCAGGAACAACCAGGTATGAGCCACAACATCATTGCCTCGATTTACGAGGCCCGGGTAATCACCTGGGCGAAAGCCAGGTCTGTACCGCTGAAGGTGGTGGTCGAGAACGAGGCCTATGCGCCGAAGGACGGCGAAACCTACCTTCGGGCCTTCACGCTGCCGGCCGACACCGCCAGCAACACCCTGGGCGACGATCACCGGCTGTACACCGGTGTCTTTCAGGTCAGCATCGTGACTCCGGCTGGCGGGTACCGCGGTCCGGCCGGCGCCTTGGCCGACGAGATCACGGCACTGTTCCCGCTGTACGAGCGCAACACGAAAAGCGGCCTGACTGTCGTGACCCTGACGCCCCCCGACCAGGGCCCAGGCATTCCGGGCGACACCACTTATACGGTGCCATTGTCTTTCCAGTACCGCGCCGACACCGACTGATTCCGCCCACTGGGCAAAACCACTGAACCCGCCATTGAGCGGGTTTTGTCATTTCTGCAACGAGGAAAACCCCCATGGCCGGCATCAAAATGCCCAACGGCGCCACCTTCGAAATCGCTTCTGCCTACGGCACTGCGATTCCGTTCACCGCGCTCACCAATGCAAAACCTGCCGTCGCCACCGCAGCCGCCCATGGCCTGGCCGAGGGCGATATCATTGTGGTCAGCTCCGGCTGGACCCGACTCAACGAGCGCGCTCTGATGGTCGGCGAGATCGCCAGCGGCACCTTCGCCCTGGGTGGTATCAACACCACCAACACCCAGCAGTACCCGGCCGGATCCGGCATTGGCTCCGTTCGCGAGGTGACCACGTTCACCGAGATCTCGCAAATCACCGAGCTCGCTTCGAGCGGTGGCGACCAGCAGTTCCTGACTTACGGCTTCCTGGCTGACGATGACGATCGCCAGATGCCCACCACCAAGAACCCGATCACCGTCACCATTACGGTGGCCGACGATGCATCGAAGCCGTATGTGGCTGTCTGCGAGGAAGCGGACGACGACAAGCAGCCTCGCGCCCTCCGCCTGAACCTGCCAGGCGGCGACAGCATCATCTACAACGGCTACGTGTCGATCACTGCGACCCCGACCATGTCGCGCAACAACCTGATGACCCGGGTTATCAGCGTTGCACTGACCGGCCGCCCAACTCGCTACGCGGCGGTGGTGTAACCCATGGCCAAGTTCACGCTGATCCAGAACCCGACCTTCAAGGCCGACGTATTGATCCCGCAGGTTGGCGGCGAGCCGGTGAAGGTGGGGTTCGAGTTCAAGTATCTCGACCGCACTGCCCTTGCCGAGCTCTACGCCGAGTGGGGTGAGCGCAACAAGGAGCTTGGCCAGAAGGCCGAGGAGATGAGCCTGAAGGAGTTCACCGCTGCCCAGATCGATCTGCAAGTGGATCAGATCAAGGCCGTGGTTGTCGGCTGGGGGTTCGAAGAGGAATTTACCGAGCAGAACATCCGGGTCCTCGTCAGCTCGATTGTCTCGACGCCCACCGCGGTGTTGCAGGCCTACGCCGAAGCATTCAGCCAGGCCCGCCTGGGAAACTCCTAAGCGCCGCACGAGCCCTCTATGAGCCGGGGCCGTCAGATGCAGATCTGGCTGCGTTCGGCTTGTCGCGCAAGGACGTGCCGGTCGAAGAAATTGGCGTGTGGCCAGATAGCTGGCCGGCGTTCACCGTCTTCGAGGCAATGGCCACTCAGTGGCGTGTCGGCGCGTGCGGTGCAACAGGACTGGACTACGGCGTTCTGTCTGGCGTTATGCGGCTGTGCGGCGTGCCTGCCGGCGAGCGGCAAAGCATCTTCCGCGATATCCGTGACATGGAAAACGAAGCCCTGCGGGTGATGGCGGAACAGAGAGAGAGCACATGACCACCAACTTCGCATCGCTGGGCATTTCGGTAGAGTCGTCGGATGCCGTAAAGGCCGCCGGCGACCTGGATAAGCTGGTTGTCGCGGCTGAGGAGGCCGAAGAGGCCGTCGTCGACCTCGGCAAGGCCAGTGACGGCCTGGCCAATACCGGCAAGAAGATCTCCCAGGCGGAAGCGGACGTCGCCCAGGGCATCGACAAGTCGACCACTGCGAGAGAGAAGCAGGCAGGGGCAACCCGCAAGGCTACCGAGAGCGCTACCAGCGAAATCGCCATTATCAGCCAGCTCGACAAGGCGATGACCGGCAACATCGACAGCATTCAGCAGTTGATTCAGGCTGAGGGACTGTTGGAGCGCGCAAGGAAGGGCGGCCTTGTAACGATTGAGGAGCAGGCCCGCTATCAGGACCAGCTCGGCAAGGCTTACGAAAAGATCGAGAAGGCCGAGGCCAAGGAGACGGCCCAGAAACAGCGGTTGATCGAGGCTGAAAACCGTCAGATCGAAGCGCTCAAGCGCACCGTGAACAGCATCGACCCGGTAACGGCCAAGCTGGCCAAGCTGGAGGCCCAGGAGAAGGCGCTTAACGACCTGCACAAGGCCGGACAGATCGACGCAAGCCGGTACGCTGACGCACTGGCCAAGATCGGCAGCGACCGGTCCAGCCTTGAGAAGACCAAGTCGGGCTTCGATTCGCTGAATCTTGGTTCGCGAAAAGCAAAGGAGAATGTCACTCAACTCGGGAATGCACTTTCCTCTGGCGACTGGGGAAGTGGTGCGCGCGCGATCGCGCAACTGGGGGCCGGCGCAGGGGTAAGCGCTGCAAGCCTGCTTGCTATAGTCGGTCCAATTGCTGCGGTTGTTGGTGCCGTCGTCGGGCTCGCCTACGCCTACGTCAAGGGGGGGCAGGAGGGGCAGGAGTTCAACAAGTCGCTGATCCTGACCGGCAACTACGCGGGCACAAGCACCGGCCAGCTCGCCGACATGGCTCGCCAGGTCAGTGCAACCGCCGGAACTACTGGTGCGGCTGCCGAAGTTCTTGCCACCCTGGCCGGTAACGGAAAGCTTGCCAGTGGCAGTTTCGTCGAAATATCCGAAGCTGCACTTGCGATGCAGAAGGCCACCGGCAAGTCCGTCGACGAAACAGTGGCTGAGTTCGTCAAGATCGCCGATGACCCGGTGGCCGCTGCGAAGTCGCTGAATGACCAGTACCACTTCCTGACTGCCTCGGTGTACTCCCAGATAATCGCGCTCAAAGAGCAGGGCGACACCATCGGAGCGGCCAAGCTTCTCACCGACACCTACGCAGACACCGTCCAGACTCGCGCAGGACAAATATCCCAAAACCTTGGAGTCATCGAGAAGGGGTGGAACTCGGTACGCGATGCCGCCAAGGGCGCCCTCGATGCAACTCTGAATATTGGTCGACAAGAGACACTAGCTCAGCAGGCCCAGGCCTTGCGTGAGAAGCTTTCAAGTCCAGGCGCTTACTCGAGCCTTCCCATATTTGGTGAGGACAATCCAGATCTCTCGAAGGTCGGAAGAACTCGAGACGAAGATCAAAAGCAATTGAATTTGCTTGAGTCGTATATCGAGATCGAGAAGCGGCAGAGCAAATATCTTGGTGACCAGGCCGTTGCACAGAAGGCTGCGATAGAGGCTCAGGAGAAGGTCGATACGCTCACCAAGTCTTCGATGACCAATGAGCAAAAGCGCGCCGAGGCAATCAAGGAGTACAAGCGTCAACTCGATGACATACGCAAGGCCAGTCCGAATGATGAACGACTGAATCAGTCCGTTATCGACAGGAACATTGCGAGCATCAACGACAGATTCAAGGATCCGAAGGCCGCATCCACCGCAGTCGACATGACCGCTTTCAATGATGCGAAAAACAACCTGGCCGGGATTGTCGACGAGTACAAGAACGCCCAGAAGCAACTGGATGCTGCACAGAAAGCCGGCCTCGTTTCTCAGGCCGATTACCTGCTGAAGCGTCAAGCGATGATCGGCAACGAGCGCGACGAGGTGACCGCCGGCTATGAGGCGGAAATCGCTGCGCTTGAGGCTACGAAGGGCAAAGCCAGCACATCGGCGGCCCAGCGCATCCAGCTTGATCAGAAGATTGCCGATGCCCGCACCGCAATGGTCAAAGCGCAGAAGGATGCCGACAGTGAGCTGGCCGTCCTGGCCACGAACGAAAAGGGGCGCCTCGAGAAGCAAGAGTTCGCGGTCAAGAAGTACGTCGAGGCGCTTGGCGAGCAGCAGAAGGCCCTGGCCCTGGCCGGCCAACGCGCCGTTGTCGGGGTTGGCCAGGGTGATCGAGAGAAAGCCCTGT
>Ga0302155_10000318_pt1 | contig 39743 bp, 48 predicted proteins | sample I_Bog_N3_1_FD_193508 | JGI IMG/M metagenome (GOLD analysis project Ga0302155, IMG submission 193508) | Peat permafrost microbial communities from Stordalen Mire near Abisko, Sweden - I_Bog_N3_1 | ecosystem: Environmental > Terrestrial > Soil > Wetlands > Peat | place: Sweden: Abisko, Stordalen...
ACTTCAAAGCCATATTTCTTATAGAAGTCTGGCGTGCCGTGATCTGCCATCAGGCTAACGTAAGCGGTTGGCAACGCATTTTCATGGATAAACTGCATGAGGCGCTCCATGATCAGCTGGCCTAGTCATTGGAATGCGCAAAAATCACCTCATCTTTTCGTATTCAGCTAATGCGGCCACGCATGCGGCCTTGACCGAGGGATTCGGAGTACTGGGATGAATCAGGCCATTCATCGCGACTGCTCCCTTGTAAATTGATGAGAGTGTTGCATCTGGATCAACCGGCGCGTCCTGTAATTTTCTCGTATAGGCGTCACTCAGAAATCGAGTTTCACCACCATTTCTAGCCATCGTATTTTTATCCCAATATTGTTTACCTTGCCAATTTACGCCGGTATAGATTACCCGTCTATTATCAACTCCCATGCCTGTGTCTTTGAGGGCAAGATACAGAATCACATCGGCTTCGTGCGGTTCGCACGACTGCTCCCAATACAAGTAATCATGCACAATTCCTGGTGCCATTGCAGCTTCAAACGGAGACTGCCACCACCAAAGTTCTTTCGGAATGCTTGCCAAGTCAGTCAGAAAGCCAATAGGGACAATGATAGATGCCTTGCCATCGCCTACCGAATACTTCAGCGGATGCGTCACAACAAAATAGGTATTTGTAACCTTTGTCACTGATGGATTGGTGATACTACATGCCGCGAGAATTGCACTGATGTAAAACAGCGCCGTAGCGCGCAAAATGTGAACCATTTTCTCCCCCGATTGGGCCTTGATGGCCCCTTAATTGATGTAATTCTGACCCTAGCCCAAAATCAGTACTTGTCTAAAGAAGAAATTTCCAGCTCAGTGCGATGATTCGCCTCGAACGGCTTTTAGCTCCGTGGGGAATGTAGAGGTACGTTTTTTTTGATTTCGAAAGAGCTTTTCAGCATCAAGAAGCCGTCGTGCCTCGAAAAGAAAATTGAGAGCCCAAGAACCAAAAACAAGAAATATAAAGAGTACGAACGTTACAGATGCAGGCATCGGCGAACTGAAAATTTGTTTAAAGAAAAACAATGGTCCTATCGCAACGAAAGCACATGCAAAATAAGCCAGTCCATACACGAATCGAAGCAAGACTCTCATTTTTTTGGATTTTAATTTTCCTTTGAAGACAAGTTCATCCACTGCGCTCGTTTCAACGTGCTCTAGATATTTTCTAGTGAATGAAAATTGCTTCAGGACATCGATGGGATAATCTAAAGTCATCAGATAATCAAATTCTTTAATTGTTAGCTTGGGATCTCCAGAAACAGCAAAGCATCCTTTTCCAACGACATAAGGATGGATATTTTTATCGTCACGATCAGCAAAAAATTCTTTTAAAAAACGGTATTCATCACGAAGCTTCGCTTTTTTTATCCCTTGGATTGGAAATATGTAACCGAAAAAGATGCTAAAAATCCCAACTAACATTGTCACGAGCTTTGCCCAAAAAGAAAGATCCACCATGCAAAACTCCATGCTGATAATTACCAGCTAGTTCGACTCACATGCAAGGAATTGTCCAATTAATTCCTGCCCTCAGTTGAAAGCACGTCTTCAATCATTCCATGACCCTATATTGCGGAATATCGCTAATTCGTAGACACAGGTCTTCCCAGCAATTCACCTTTTAAATATTAAGTCATTTATCGCTGCGGATTTTCTCGCTTAGCGTTATTTATAACGAGACGAGAAATTTAATATTAAGTGTGGAGAATTCTGTCGATCGGATTACGAACCGGTCGCCTTCAATAGGATAGAAATTTTGGATATGCCCCAGAGGCGAACTGGCAGAATCTACAGTACGGTCGTCGGCAAGTTTGCGACGAGACGCATTGCAAATGATAAGCCGATCCAATTCGCCCTTCTCCGTAAGCTCATAGTCCACCAACATGCCAGTGAATAGATAAGGAGCGTCTTTGAACGATACGACGACAGATACAATAACGGCTTCTGGGGTTATATCTGTGGTGTCCTCTCCACTGAACAAGTAGTACCATGGTGCAGGAGAACGGAAAAGTCTATAGAGTCGATGAGTGTTAGGTTGATCCAGATGAAATTGCGATACCGCCCACCGGTACATGAGTGCAATGAAGAGGGCTAGTAGATTTGTCGTGATAAAAAAATAGAACGGTTCTAACGGATGAGCATCTAGTCGGCTGTAAATCGCGGAGAGTGCATTTTCCGCGACGGTAGATGATCCACCAACGAAAAAATGGAGTATCACTCCTAGGTGAAATTGATAGCCACAGAAATACGTCGCACCTACCAAAACGATAACATTGATGGTGGCGGCGCAAGTGGTTGCGGTCAGAATAGTACTACTAAACGGCGTCAAGTCAGCCGCGCGAATCTCTCGTGGTTTGTAGACCCGATGAGCAACGAAGCCCGGCGAGAGGAGAAGAAACAATAAGATTGCGGGAAACGCGATGTTCAACGTTTCCCCTGGCTAGGGACAAGCCTTACCGTGATGTTGTGAACATGCCCTTGCGCATCGTCAACTTTGATTTCCTTGATGTCGTCTATCTTGGCCGTTGCAATAAAATCGCGTAATGCCTTCGCGCCTGTAGGACTTTCTTGAAGCCGACGGATTTTCTCGCTCATAGGTACTTTCATGGCATCCTCCTCATCGTTCAATTCCTATAATACACGTTACAGTACAAAAATACTTGCCAGCGCCCAGCGCCGATGTGTGCGTGTTAATCAAGGCGGCACTATGGGAATTACGTAAAATCTTCCGGCCGGAATTCCGTTGCAAGAAAGCCAGCGTCATACTGGATTTAAACAATAACGCAAAACTTCAGGGCAACCTGTTTGGAAACGGTGTACGAAACAAGAGTCGCTCGCGCTAGACGCTATCAACTGTGCTATGACTGCGACACAATGCGGTTGGCGTAGGCCACTGGCATGCAAAATTCGAACATAAGTCTTCGCATTACACGATGGACTGGATGAAATTACCAAGAGCGAGATAATGAATGCCCCCGTAGCAATCTCATCGAAAAATCCCTCAATCGCGAGGATGACCTTTTAAGAATTTTAAATTCACATCGACACTTAATTGACGTTTGCGTCAAACAATCTCGATTTTTGAGCGAAAAAAAAGGCCCTCTAAACGAAGGGCCTTTTCTTTGTAATGCGTGGTGCTGGCTGCAGGACTTGAACCCGCCACCCCCTGATTACAAGTCAGGTGCTCTACCAGATGAGCTAAGCCAGCAAAAATCTAAGACAACGATTATAGCCTATTTAATTCGAGTTAGCACAGGTCTTCCACCTTTTTTTGGTGGTTCCGGTTCATTTTCTGGTGACGTCGTACTGCTGGCCTCCGTTTTTTCCGTACTTGGGACCGATGCCAGAGCTGACAAGGTCGTCACAGGGGCCTCGGATGACTCAGCGGCTTCATCACTGGCAGCAAGTCCGGTCGGTGCCTCAAAGGCCATGCCTTGACCATTTTCACGTGCGTAGATGGCAATGACATTGTCGACGGGGACAGAGATATCACGCGAAATACCACCAAAGCGGGCACTGAAGCTAATAAAGTCATTGTCCATCTTCAGCCCACTGGTAGCTTCAAAGCTGACGTTTAGCACAATCTCACCATTCTTGACGAACTGCATCGGTACACGGGTACGCCCATCCACCACGACCGCAATGTGCGGTGTATAGCCGTTGTCTGTACACCATTCATAAATGGCGCGTAGGAGATAAGGTTTCGTAGACACTTCTGGCATAGCAAAAACCAATCTGGAAAAACTAATCGCACGCCACGATGGAAGTGAACGGCGATTTTACAGGCTTTCGCCGATTGTTCTTTTATAGAGAGCAACCGGCGAACGGGATAACGCTAAAGAACGACGCGCGAATTAACGACGCATAACCTTCTCAGAAGGCGTCAATGCTTCGATGTAGGCTGGACGGGAGAAAATACGTTCAGCGTACTTCATCAGCGGTGCCGCCGTCTTCGACAGTTCAATTCCGTAGTGATCCAGACGCCACAGCAACGGCGCCAACGCGACGTCAAGCATGGAAAACTCGTCGCCGAGCATGTACTTGTTCTTCAAGAACAATGGCGCCAATGTGGTCAGTCGATCACGAATTTCATTGCGAGCTTTTTCCTGAACCTTGTCAACGGTCTTGCCTTTTTCGTTTTCCAGGGTATGCACATGGATGAACAATTCTTTTTCAAAATTGAACAGCATGAGGCGTGCGCGTGCGCGCATTAGTGGATCAGCGGGCATCAGTTGCGGATGCGGAAAGCGTTCATCAATGTATTCATTGATGATGTTGGACTCATACAAAATCAGGTCGCGCTCGACCAGAATTGGCACTTGGCCGTAAGGATTCATCACCGAAATATCTTCCGGCTTGTTAAACAGATCAACATCGCGAACTTCAAAGTCCATGCCCTTTTCAAACAGGACCAGACGGCAACGTTGCGAGAATGGGCAGGTTGTGCCCGAGTAGAGAACCATCATGTTTGTAGTGCCTTAGAAACAAAGGGGCGAGACGCTGTACGCCTCACCCCGATACGTACGTCCGCAAACCACGCGGACACGAAACTTACTTAACTTCTTTCCAGAAGGACGCATTTAAGCGCCACGCCAGAACCAGGAAGCAGCCGAGGAACAGTAATACCCACACGCCAAGGCGCTTACGCGTATTCTGCGCGGGTTCACCCATCCATTGCAAGTAGCCGACCAGATCTGCCACAGCGGTATCGTACTCAACTGCGCTCATTTTGCCCGCTTTTACCTGCTCGAAGCCAGCAAATTTATGGATTGTCTTGCTTTCATCGTGCGGATCTTTCTCGTCGACAAATTTTTCCGTGCGAATACCTTGCAATTCCCACAACACATTCGGCATGGCGACATTGGGGAATATAAGGTTATTCCAGCCGCTTGGACGGCTGTCATCCTGGTAAAAAGTGCGCAGGTAAGTATACAACCAGTCCGGCCCCGATCCAGCTTCGGAGGCCTTGGCACGCGCAATCACCGACAAATCCGGTGGCACCACACCAAACCAGGCCTTGGCGTCTTGCGGTAACAGCGGGGTTTTCATCAGGTCGCCAACTTTTTCACCGGTAAACAGTAAGTTGTTCCTGATCTGATCCTCGCTTAGACCGATATCCCTTAGTCGGTTGTAACGCATGGCCGATGCCGAGTGGCAATTTAAGCAATAGTTGACGAACAGCTTGGCACCATTTTGCAGCGCCGAAATATCATTACTGCGATCAGGCGCCTTGTCCAGCTCCGGGCCACCTTCGCTGGCATAGGCCAAGGCCGGCAGCAGCACCAGGGTCGCGATGATTCTTTTGAGCAAAGTCATTTTTATCCTCTGGGCTGGCTTAGTGCGGATGATAAGTAACACGGTCAGGCACCGGCTTGAACTGCCCTGCAGAACTCCACCACGGCATCAGCAAAAAGAAACCGAAGTAGATGAAAGTGCATATTTGGCTGACACTTTGAGCAATATCCGTAATCAGTATCTGATCGTGTACCCGTAGCCCGCCCCACACGCCAGGCGGTTTCACGCCAAGATAGCCCAACACCAGGAAGGCAATCGCAAACAGAATGTAAATGTATTTATGCCAGCTCGGGCGATAGCGGATCGACTTCACCAGGGAATGGTCCAGCCAGGGTAAGCCGCCCAGGATCATGACAGATACGCCCATGAGTACCACACCAAAGAACTTGGCGTCAAAGATCGCCATGCCAGCAATGATAGCCGCACCGAAAATCAGCGCCACGATCCGGAAGATGGCGCTGCGCTTGGACCTGAGCAGGACCAGCGCGACATAGGCGGCTACACCAGCCATCAGATAGGCCATGAAATCAGAGGTGGTGGCGCGCAAAATCGAATAAAACGGTGTGAAATACCAGACCGGGGCGATGTGCGGCGGCGTCTTGAGTGAGTCGGCTGGGATGAAGTTATTGTATTCGAGGAAATAACCACCCATCTCAGGAGCAAAAAAGACCACTGCGGAAAATACCAACAAAAACACCGCCACGGCCATGATGTCGTGCACCGAGTAGTAGGGATGAAACGGCACGCCGTCGAGCGGAATACCGTTGGCGTCGGTTTTTTCCTTGATCTCGATGCCGTCCGGATTGTTCGAGCCGACTTCGTGCAATGCGATGATATGCGCCACGACCAGACCGATCAGCACCAGCGGGATAGCGATGACGTGAAAGGAGAAAAAACGGTTGAGCGTGGCATCGGAGACGACGTAGTCGCCGCGAATCCACAGGGACAGGTCAGGTCCAATGAAAGGAATCGCCCCGAACAGGTTCACAATCACCTGCGCACCCCAGTAGGACATCTGCCCCCAAGGCAACAGATAGCCCATAAAAGCTTCACCCATCAGACACAAAAAGATGGCCACGCCAAACAGCCAGACCAGTTCGCGCGGCTTGCGGTAGGAGCCATACAACAGCCCACGCACCATGTGCAGATAAACAACAATGAAGAAGGCCGAAGCGCCAGTCGAGTGCATGTAGCGCACCAGCCAGCCCCAAGGTACGTCGCGCATGATGTATTCGACCGAGGCAAAGGCCAATGTGGCATCCGGCTTGTAGTGCATCACCAGGAAAATTCCGGTAACGATCTGAATCACCAGCACCAGCAGCGCCAGGGAGCCAAAGGCGTACCAGAAGTTGAAGTTCTTAGGGGCGTAGTACTCGGAGAGATGGGCTTTCCAGGTGGAGGTCAGCGGAAAACGGGCATCAACCCAGTTCAGGGCCTTGGCGGCAGCCGGTGCATCCGGTGGTAGTTCTTTTTCGTGAAATGCAGCCATGGTTATGCCTCGCCTTTCTCATCTTTGCCGATGACCAGCTTGGTGTCGCCTTCAAACATATAGCGCGGCACCTGCAGATTGTCTGGCGAAGGTTTGTTTTTGTAGACACGGCCAGCCAGGTCAAATGTGGAGCCATGGCAAGGACACAGAAAGCCGCCGTGCCAGTCATCCGGCAATGAGGGCTGGGCACCACTCTGAAATTTGGAACTGGGCGAACATCCCAAATGTGGGCAGATACCAACGACCACAAGCAAGTCGGGCTTGATGGAGCGCCACTCGTTGAGGGCATACGCTGGCGTGGTGGAAAATTCAGTACGTTGCGATTTGGGGTCGGCGACCAGGCCGTCGACTTTACCAAGAGAAGCAACCATTTCCGGGGTGCGCTTGAGAATCCATACCGGTTTGCCACGCCACTCGACGGTGCGCATTTCGCCCGGCGCCAGCGTGGAAATATCTACCTCTACCGGTGCACCGGCAGCTTTGGCTCGCTCCGATGGCTGAAAGGTGGAAACAAACGCCCCCGCTGTAGCCAGTCCAGCAACACCACCGGCCGCGCAAGTCGCGACGAGCAATCCACGTCGACTGCTGTCGACCTGTTTTTCGATACTCATACCAACCCCAAATTAGTGAAAATACGAAAACTGCGTGGCACTCCAGCGACCGCCGATTATAACGAAGCTCGAAGGTCTTTTAAAGCCAATCAACTTGCAGAAAAATGCAATTGCGGGAACTTTCCCCCAAAGGTTGTCGTCGTTGGACGAAAATCTTGTCTTTGTCTCAATTATTTATAGCTATTGGGCAATCAATTGCCTGTAATTTACTTTTTTATCGAAGCACGATATAACCGAGCGCAAGCTTTTGCAACAATTTCGAGGAGAAATATATGAGCATGATGCAAGAATTTCGCGCTTTCGCATTAAAAGGTAATGTGGTTGACCTCGCCGTTGGCGTCATTATCGGCGGTGCCTTTGGCAAAATCGTCGAGTCTCTGGTGCAAGACATCATCATGCCAGTGGCCGGGAAAATCTTCGGTGGGCTGGATTTTGCCAACTACTACTGGCCTCTCAACGGTCAGAGCGGCAATCTGACGCTGGTAGAAGCGAAGAAGGCCGGCGCGGTCTTTGCCTATGGCAATTTCCTGACCATTTTGATCAACTTTCTGATTCTGGCCTTCATCATTTTCCAGATGGTGCGTGCCATCAACAAGGCCCGCAATCTGGCCGTGCAGCCAAAAGCCGACGATACGCCTGCACCGCTGCCGGTGACTCCAGAGGATGTGCTGCTGTTGCGTGAAATCCGCGATGCCTTGAGAAAATAAGCAGTGCCGAAACACCGCTCAGACCGGATTGTCGATGTCGATAAACTGATGTGCTATGCCAAAATGCTCGGCGACATGCGCGCCGAGCGCCTGCACGCCATAGCGCTCGGTAGCGTGGTGGCCGGCAGCAATGTAGGTGACGCCGGTCTCGCGCGCCAGATGCACAGTTGGTTCGGAAATTTCACCGCTGATGTAGACCCCGGCACCAGCAGCGATGGCGTCACCCAGCATGCCTTGTGCTGCGCCGGTACACCAGGCAATTGAGCCCACTGGCGTGGCAACATCGCCAATGAGCATCGGTTTGCGACCAAGACGCTCTTCGATATGCTGCGCCAGATCGCCAACAGTGACAATGCCGCTATCAGCGGCCACCACGCCCAGCCATCCCAACTGATCATCGCCAAATCGGCCCCGACCTTCCAAACTCAACTGTTGCGCCAGTTGAGCGTTGTTACCCAACGTCGCATGCGCGTCGAGCGGCAAATGGTAGGCGAACAAATTGAGATCATGGCGCAACAAGGTTTTGAGGCGCTTGTGCTTGATACCGATCACACGTGCATCTTCGCCGCGCCAGAAATAACCGTGATGCACCAGAACGGCGTCGGCCTTGAGATCAATGGCTGCTTCCAGCAGTGCCAGACTGGCAGTCACGCCACTGACAATCAGCTGGATATCGCTGCGGCCTTCCACCTGCAGCCCATTTGGGCAATAATCGCGGTATTGTGTGATATTCAGCATTTGCGCCAGGTAACTGGCGAGTTCATCCCTAGTTGCAGTGCGCAGGGTCATTTTTTCATCCTCATCTTTTATTTCAATATGCGACGTTTTTGGCTGTTGTTTGCACAAACCGTGACGGTCGGTTTAGCGATCTGGTTCATTGTAGCCACCTTGAAGCCGGATTGGGTCAGCGGCCTTTTTGGTGCACGCGTGCGCGCTGCGGCATCTTCTGTGCAAATGCAGGAAGTCACGCCAGGCGTGCCTGCGCCAAATTCTTATCGCGATGCGGCACGCCTGGCGATGCCTTCGGTGGTTAATATTTTCACTACCACGGAAGCGCGCACGCAAAAAAGTCCGTTCATGGACGATCCATTTTTCAAGAAATTTTTTGGTGATCAGCCCGATGATCAGCAGGATGACAAACAATCGAGTCTGGGTTCTGGCGTCATCGTCAGCCCGCAGGGCTACATTCTGACCAACAATCACGTGGTCGAAGCTGCCGATGAAATCGAAGTGGCGCTGACCGATGGTCGCAAGGCTTCCGCCAAAGTGGTCGGCACTGACCCAGAGACCGACCTGGCCGTGATCAAGATCGATTTACCGAACCTGCCTGCCATCACCCTGGCGCACACTGAGCAAGCCACCGTAGGCGACGTGGTACTGGCCATCGGCAATCCCTTCGGGGTCGGCCAGACGGTCACCATGGGCATCATTTCTGCTTTGGGCCGCAATCACCTCGGCATCAATACCTTCGAGAACTTCATCCAGACTGATGCGGCGATCAACCCCGGCAACTCGGGCGGTGCGCTGGTCGACACCAACGGCAATCTGCTAGGGGTAAACACAGCAATCTATTCACGCACCGGGGGCAATCTCGGCATCGGCTTTGCCATCCCTATGTCGACGGCGAAGAACGTCATGGAAGCCATCATCAATCATGGTCAAGTCGTACGCGGCTGGATCGGTGTCGAGCCGCAGGACATCACACCTGAGCTGGCAGAGAGTTTCGGTCTGACCAAAAAGAATGGCGCCATCATCGCCGGCGTGCTCAAGGGCGGTCCGGCCGATAAGGCTGGTATCAAACCAGGTGACATCCTGATCAGCGTGGAAGACAAACCGGTCGCCGACACCACCGAAATGCTCAACCTGATTGCGCAACTGACGCCCGGCCAAAAAGCCAAAATGCGAGTGCTGCGCAAGTCGCAAGAGACGGCGTTCGAGATCTTGGTCGGCAAACGGCCACCACCAAAGCGTGAAGATGCTGAATAATTCTGCCATCGGCTTACATTGACGACATTGAAAACACCATGCATATCCGTGATCTGACCCAGTTCCTTGCTGAGCTGTCCGAGAATAACAACCGCGCCTGGTTTGTCATGAACAAACCGCGGTACGATATTTTGCGTGCGGAGTTTCTGGAAGTAGTAATCAGGCTGATTGCCGACATCAGCAAGTTCGATCCAGCCGTAGCCGGTTGCAATCCGAAGAAAGCGCTGTTTCGCATCAATCGCGACATGCGTTTTTCACACGACAAGAGCCCCTATAAGACGCATTTCTCGGCCTCCATCACGGCCAGTGGCCTGAAAAAGCCCAGCCAGGGCGGCGGCCCGGCTTACTATTTCCATATCGATGCTGCCGGCCGGTTGTTCATCGCCGGCGGCGAATACATGCCGCCAGCCGATCGCCTGCGCGCCATTCGCCAGCGAGTCATCGCCGATGATGGGGGCTTCAACAAAGTGCTCAAGACTAAATCCATCAAGGAAAATTTCGGTGGCTTGCAGGAAGAAGGCAAGCTGTCACGTCCACCCAAGGGATTCGACGCTGACAGTCCCAACTTGGAGTACATCAAGCTCAAGAATTTCATCGTCTGGAAGGATAGCGACATCAAGAAGAAGATTCCCTCCGACCTAGGCAAGGATGTGTTGGCCGCATTCAAAGATGCCTATCCACTGATTAGATGGCTGCGTGAAGTGCCATTGACGGTAGTGAAATAACGGTTGGCTCAAGGCAAAGCAAGATCCATCACAACTGCCATGAGCGCTCTGGCAATGCTGTTACTGGATGGCTGATTCGTTATAGTAATCGCTTAGGTATATAGCGCTCATTTCAGACACTGCGCCCCTTTGCTTCACATGCGTCGAATACAACTCCTGATGTTTCAGAAAATACTCTTTGTCCAGTTTGATTATTTGATCTCGTTGCTGCGCTAACAGAAGCAGGTATAAATGACATGGCTGCTCCGAGCCTAGCTCTGACAGCAAATACCACTCCAGCCGATGCCTCTCGACCAAATGGACAAGTTGTAAATTAAAACACTGCTCCATTTGAAGCGATTGCTGCCGTTGCACCGGCATCAGCTTCGGACACTGCTGATACTGCTGTGTACGCTCCAATTTATGCCGCGCTAGTAAATGTCCAAATTGCATCCGCTGACGCTTTAGTAGTTGCCCCTGTTCCAACTGATTGTTCTGACACGACAGCAACATCGAACGATACTGCTCTTGCGACTGTGCTTGTAGCCGTACTTGTAGTGGCAGGATTTGTTGCTGCGGCTGCTCTAGTTGCTCTACTGGTTGTGGTGCCGGGGTCAACCGTGACATCTGCGGCAGACTCGACATTGTCTTTTTTTGTTGCTGTTGCAACTGTATCAACTGGGCCCATTGCTGTTGTTGCTCTTGCGAAAGCAACTGCTGCTGCAAAAAATAGTCACTGCTCGGTTGCCGGAGCAAGTATTGAACATCCATGCTAGAGCCCAACTGGACTTCCGTACTACTGACACAGCCGATAGGAAGCAGAGATTTCTGGCGTGTTCCCGCAGACGGCTCGACCTTAAAGCAAGGTAAAACATGATTGATTGTTGAAGGCCACATTTTCATAAATCCCGAGTAAGAATGGGATCATGAATCGACAAAGGGCGACGATGCTTGCAAAAAATATGCACTGCACCGTACCTATGTTGCCAATGTGGCGCTTACTGGCCGTCGACCGCCTCTTCCGGCGCTTGCGGAGCACGCGTGGCGCGTTCAAAAATCGGCGCCACCAGCAGACCAACTTCATATAGCAGGCACAACGGCAAGGCCAGCATCAACTGACTCATGATGTCGGGCGGCGTGACCACGGCGGAGATCACGAAGGCGCCCACCACGGCGTAGGGACGAATCTGTTTAAGCTTGGCCAATGGCACCAAGCCCATGCGCACCAGCACAATGACGATAATCGGCACTTCAAAGGTAACGCCAAAAGCCAGAAACATGGTAAGCACGAAATCGACGTAGCTGTCGATATCCGGTGCCACCGATACCGATTTGGGAGCGAAATTATTAATGAAGGGAAACACCGTCCGGAACACCAGAAAGTAGCAGAATGCAACTCCAGCAATAAACAACAACGACGACGAAATTACCAGTGGCGCCACCAGGCGCTTCTCATGGGCATACAGACCAGGCGCGACAAACGCCCACATCTGATAGAGCACCCACGGCAAGGCGATGATCAGTGCGACCAGCATGGTGACCTTGACCGGGATCAGAAACGGTGTAATCACGCCGGTGGCGATCATCTTACTGCCGGCTGGCAATGCCTGAATCATCGGGCTGGCTAGCAAATCGAAGATGTGCGCGGCAAACGGCATGAGGCAAAGAAAAATGACCAGCACGGCAGCAGCCGACTTGACCACGCGACTGCGCAATTCGATCAGGTGCGAAATGAAGGTATCTTCGCTGCCTGACGTGTTCTGTTCTTCGGCCATTGGGCAACTACGGGAGAAAGATGGAAAGCAAGTCCATCGGGATTAGAAAAAACCGGCAGATTTGCCGATGTCGTTGGGACGATATTTCGCCACGCGCGCAGCAGCGGAAATGACCCGGGTACGGCGACCGTTCTGATTCTTGTACCATGCGGGAATGGTCGAATTGCGCAACAGACGTTTCTTGCGGAAATTTTTGGCTTTGATGGCCAGCGCCTCCGGACTGGGGATATTGCTCCAATTGGTCGTACTACCGGACCCATTGCCCTCGTTCCAGGCATCGTGAATGGAGTTCTGAGTCTCGTCCATACTTTTGGCGAGACTGCTTTGCACGTCGCCAGCCGCATCTTCGACATCTTTTTTCATCTTGCGCAGCTCTTCGAGCTCGATTTCGCGCGTGACCTCAGTCTTGACCTCGTTGATATAACGCTGCGCGCGACCAAACAACGAGCCAGCCATACGCGCCACCTTGGGCAAACGCTCCGGGCCAATCACGACCAGCGCGACAACCCCAATTAAAGCCAGCTTGGAAAGACCGATATCAATCATGACGTGGATGAGAACTGAAAGTGGATGCCGCCGCGCCAGGTGCGATGGTGAAATGAACGACTCTATTGCAGTCGAACATCAGCAAAAAGACACGACTCAGCAAACTGAGCCATGCCGACGAAGCACGAACACTTACGCTGAGCACAACACGCAAACCTAAGCCTGCGCGTAGCGTAAAGCACTCAGTTGCCCGATTTGTCCTTGGCCTGAACATCGATGACGGCTTGATCCTTGGCAACGGGCTTTTCCTCTTCCCCTTTGACGCCATCCTTGAATCCTTTGACGGCCTTGCCAAGGTCAGAGCCCACGTTACCCAATTTCTTGGTGCCGAACACCACCATCACGATCACCAGAACAATTAACCAATGCCAAATACTGAACGAACCCATTTTATTCTCCTAAGCGACACCATGATGTCGTGTATTCACATAACTTAAGCGCCGCAAAACTGCGCATGATGAGTTGGTGCTATTGCTGCACAAACTTGACGCGCCAGGGGTGCGCACCGCCGATGACGTGCATGTGGAGATGGTACACCTCCTGGCCACCGTCGGGGCCGGTATTCAATAGTGTCTTGAAACCGCCTGTTTTGCCACCGACCGTATCCTCCTGATAGCCACAACCTTGCTCCTGTGCCAGACGCGGCGCCAATAGCAACATTTTACCCAATAAAATGGCATGCTTTTCGGCGCAGTCTGTTAGCGTGGCGACATGCTGTTTCGGTACGATCAAAAAATGTACTGGTGCGGCCGGGTTGATATCGTGGAAGGCAATCACATCATCGTCTTCGTAGATGATCTTGGATGGAATCTGCTTGGCGGCAATTTTGCAAAAAATACAATTATCCAACGCGGCTTCTCCTGAGGGCTGATTGATTGTCAAGGTATGTGCTGAAACAATGGCCTCAGGCGTCGCGGCTGGCTTTCTCGTCCAGCCCTGACAAACCCTCGCGTCGTGCCAGTTCATTAAGCACATCCTGCGGCTGCAGATCGAACTGGGCCAACATGACCATGCTGTGAAACCACAAATCGGCGCATTCATAGAGCACCATGGATGCATCTCCGCTGACACGGGCATCCTTGGCCGCCATGATGGTTTCTGCGGCCTCTTCACCGATTTTTTTAAGTATGGCGTCATCGCCCTTGGAAAATAAACGGGCGACGTAGGATGTTTCCGGATTACCACCGTTAGCCAGTTTGCGGGACTCGATGACCTCAGCCAAGCGGCGCAGCGTTTCACTCATGTTGCAACCTTGCTGATGACCTTGCGGGTACGTTTCGGCTTTTCTTTTTCGGGCGCAGCGTCGAGATCCGTTAATACCGGATCAACTGTCTGCCATTCACCAGTTTCGGCATTACCTTCGAATTTCTGGAAAAAGCAGGAATGGCGACCGGTATGACAGGCGATACCAGCAACCTGCTCAACTTTGAGCAAAACAACATCTTCATCGCAGTCGAGACGAATTTCGTGCACTTTCTGGAAGTGGCCAGATTCCTCGCCCTTGTGCCAGAGTTTTTTACGCGAGCGGCTCCAGTACACGGCTTCACCGCTTTGTACGGTTTTTTCCAGCGCTTCGCGATTCATCCAGGCGAACATCAGCACGTCATTGGAACCGACTTCCTGGGCAATCACTGGCACCAGGCCGACTTCGTCCCACTTTACCTTGTTCAGCCATTTCGAACTGATACTCATGCCAGCCTCATTGGTATATGTTGCTCCGCCATAAACCGCTTGGCTTCTTGGACGGTATGTTGGCCGTAGTGAAAAATGCTGGCTGCCAGGACGGCATCGGCCTTACCCTGCTTGATACCATCGGCCAAGTCTTGCAAACCACCCACGCCGCCGGAGGCTATCACGGGAATACTGACCGCTTCGGATACCGCACGCGTGAGCGCCAGGTCAAAACCGCTACGGGTACCATCACGATCCATGCTGGTGAGCAAAATTTCGCCAGCGCCGCGTTGCGCCATCGTGCGTGCCCATTCGACCGCGTCCAGACCGGTAGCATTGCGTCCGCCATGGGTAAAGACTTCCCACTTGCCGTCGCCGGTACGCTTGGCGTCAATGGCCACCACGATACATTGCGAACCGTATTTTCCGGCAGCGTCTTCCACCAGTTGAGGATTGGTCACGGCAGAGGTATTGATACCAACCTTGTCGGCGCCAGCATTGAGCAAACGGCGCACATCTTCAACCACGCGTACACCACCGCCAACGGTCAGCGGGATGAAGACCTGCGACGCCACTGCTTCAATGATATCGAGGATCAGGCCGCGACCATCCGATGATGCAGTAATATCCAGAAAGGTAATTTCATCGGCGCCCTGCTCGTCATAACGACGCGCGATCTCGACCGGATCCCCGGCGTCGCGCAGCTCGACGAAGTTGACGCCTTTAACAACCCGTCCGGCCGTCACGTCGAGACAGGGAATGATGCGTTTTGCGAGTGTCATGATCAGGTGCCGTCGGTCCCTTCGACTTGCTGCGGCAAGATAATTTCGCTCAGTTCGTCAGCCCGCAGCTGGGCCGAATTGAGGTCCAACGTGCCTTCGTAAATTGAACGGCCGCAAATAACCGCCTCAATGCCTTCATCCTGCACACCGCACAAATCTTCGACATCCTTGAGGTTATGCACACCGCCGGAAGCAATGATAGGAATCGAAACAGCCTGCGCCAGGCGCACGGTGGCTTCGATGTTGACGCCCCCCATCATGCCATCGCGGCCGATATCGGTGTAGACAATAGCTTCGCAGCCGTAGCCTTCGAATTTTTGCGCTAGGTCGATCACTTCATGGCCGGACAACTTGCTCCAGCCATCAGTAGCTACTTTTCCATCCTTGGCATCAAGGCCGACAATGATTTGCCCCGGGAAGGCGCTGCAGGCGTCGTGCAAAAAGCCGGGGTTTTTGACAGCGGCAGTGCCAATAATGATGTAAGACAAACCATCATCGAGATAGCGCTCTATGGTATCGAGATCGCGAATTCCGCCACCCAGTTGTACCGGAATTTCTTCGACATCATGTGCAGCAGCAAAATCGCGCACCGCCTTGAGAATGGCTTTGACCGCAGATTCGTTCTTCGGCTTGCCGGCAAAGGCGCCGTTAAGGTCCACCAAATGCAGGCGACGGGCACCTTGCGCCAGCCAATGCCGGGCCATTTCGGCGGGGTCTTGGGAGAATACAGTGGCTTGGTCCATATCGCCTTGCTTCAGGCGAACGCAATGACCGTCTTTCAGGTCGATGGCAGGTATCAGCAGCATGGCTACGGTTATGACTATGAGTGAAAAGAGAGCTACAAAGAGAACAAGTCAGCGCAAACGCTGCGCAACTTGCCGGTTAGACAAATATTCAAGGGTTCCAGTGTACGAAATTCCGATACAGCTGCAAACCCGCAGATGCACTTTTTTCCGGATGGAATTGTGTTGCGAAAATATTATCACGCGCCACGGCAGCAGCAAACGGCTGACCATAGACGGTTTCGCCTACAGTGTGTGCCGCCTCTCCGGGCTGTGCATAGTAACTATGCACGAAATAGAAGTAAGCTTGCTCATCAATGCCATCCCAAAGCGGATGGGCCAGTTTCTGATGCACACGGTTCCAGCCCATTTGCGGTACTTTGAAGCGTGAACCATCTTCCTGATACAGACCATCAAGCTGGAAACGTACTACTTTGCCCGGCAGCAAACCCAGACCTGGCGTTGCGCCTTCTTCGCTCCAGTCAAACAGCATTTGCTCACCGACACACACGCCGAATAATGGCTTGCTGCGCGCAGCTGCCAATACCGCTTCCTGCAATCCAGATTCACGCAGACAACGCATACAATCTGGCATCGCGCCCTGTCCTGGCAAAACGATACGGTCTGCCGCAGCGATATCAGCGAGCTCACCGGAAATGCGTACATCGGCTTCCGGCGCCACATGGCGCAAAGCTTGCGCCACGGAGCGAAGATTGCCCATTCCATAGTCCACTACAACAATTTTATTCATAATGAAAAATACAAAAGCTCGGGAAGTGCCAATGGCGCAATCATCTCTGACTACGCCTGCCAATCACAGGCTGCCCTTGGTGGAAGGGATGGTTCCTGCAGCACGTGCGTCGAGCTCGATCGCCATGCGCAGAGCCCGGCCAAACGCCTTGAATACGGTTTCGCATTGATGGTGCGCATTGATGCCGCGCAAATTATCAATATGCAATGTAACTTGCGCATGATTGACAAAGCCATGAAAAAATTCACTGGTCAGATCGACATCGAAGCCGCCGATCATCGACCGCGTAAACGGAATGTGATACTCCAAGCCAGGACGACCGGAAAAATCGATCACCACGCGCGACAGCGCTTCATCAAGTGGCACATAGGCGTGACCATAGCGACGGATACCTTTCTTGTCGCCGATGGCCTTGGCAAAGGCCTGGCCAAGAGTAATACCGACATCTTCCACCGTATGATGTGCATCGATATGCAAATCTCCCTTGGCTTCGATGTCGAGGTCGATCAAACCATGGCGAGCGATCTGGTCCAGCATATGATCGAGAAAAGGCACGCCAGTGTCGAGCTTTTGACGGCCAGTGCCATCCAGATTGATGGCGACGCGAATTTGCGTCTCATTGGTATTGCGGACGACTTCTGCAGTTCGTGGAGTGGACATGATCAGGGTAAAACAGTTTACTAAAATGATTCGTGGCGCGGCGTTTAAATCGCGACTTGCACGGTCTCTTTCAATGCTGCCAGGAATATCGCGTTTTCTTCCGGGGTACTGACGGTGACGCGCAAACAATTCTGCAGCAATGGATGCATTTTACCGGCATTTTTGACTAATACCCCACGTTGCAAGAGTCCGACAAACACTTTATCCGCATTTGCCAGTCGAATCAGCAAGAAATTGGCTGCCGACGGGAACACCTCAACGCTATCGAACTCCGCCAATGCACCAGCCAGCGCCGCACGCGCCATGCGCAAGGCCCCTGCCTGACGCTCCAGTTCAACGCTATGGTCCAGGATGAATTCAGCCGCCGCTTGCGTCAGCACATTGATGTTGTAGGGTGGACGCACTTTGTCGAATTCCTGCAACAAAGCAGCATTGGCCGCCATGTAACCAAGCCTGATTCCGGCCAGTCCCAACTTGGAGACCGTGCGCATGACTACCAGATTATCGAATTCAGGTAGGCGCGACATGAAGCTTTCCTGTGCAAACGGTTGATAAGCTTCGTCCAACACGACGATGCCGGTGTCGCCGACGACCTGCAATATCGCCTCGATATCGGCCGCCTCATACAAGGTACCGGTCGGATTATTAGGATAAGCCAGATAGGTGATCGCCGGCCGATGTTCAGTAATTGCTGCAAGCAGAGCTACAAGGTCGAGCGTAAAGTCGGGGCGCAACGGCACGCCGACATATTCCAGGCCCGCCAAACGTGCCGATATCTGATACATCACAAAGCCCGGCTCGGGTGCCAGTACTTTTGCACCTGGCTGAGTGCAGGCCAGTGAGAGGATGGAGATCAACTCGTCGGAACCATTGCCGAGCATGACATCAAAGCCGGTCGGCACACCCAGATGGCGGCAGATCTGCTGCTTCAAATGCACGTAAGATGGCACTGGATAGCGATTAAGCGCCACTGCGGCCAGCCGTTGCCCCAACTCTTCGCGCAGGGCGGGCGACAACGTATAGGGATTTTCCATCGCATCCAGCTTGACCAGTCCGCTGGCGTCCGGCACCGCGTAGACCGACTGTGCGCGCACGTCAGCACGAATGATACGTTCAATCAAAGACTTACTCATTGGACCTCTTGTGGCAAAGAAATCTGCGTGGCATCCAGTTTATCCAGGCGTTGCTCGATCAGCGCGCAATACTCAGAATTCAATTCAAAACCGACAAATTGCCGACCACAGCGACGCGCCGCTACAGCAGTAGTACCACTACCCATGAACGGATCGAGCACCACGCCGCCAGGGGGACAAGATGCCTTGATCATGCGTTCGACAATTTCCAGCGGTTTCTGGGTCGGGTGATCGGCCCGCTCCTTGTGTTCGCGATGCAGCCGCGACACACTCCAGAGGTCCTTGGGGTTGTAGCCCATTTCCAACCATTTGGCACCGACAAAAATCGAGCGCGAGCGCGCCTTCTTGGTCTGCGCATCGTAAGGAATGCGAATGGCGTCGAGATCGAAGTAGTAATCCTTGGCACGCGCAAAGAAACCTATCGTATCGTGTACCGACGAATACCTGCGCGTACCGCCCCCCATTGAAGGTACCCGCCGGTCCCAGATGATTTCATTAATCATGATCAGACGTTGTTTGAGCATGACAAATATTTCCGGAGAGTAACGCCATGTCAGGAAAATATACAAGCTACCATTGGGCTTGAGCTTGGGCAGCGCTGCAGTTATCCACTCTTCGGTCCAACGCAGATAGTCATCCATGTCGAGCTTATCGGAATCATTGCCATAATCCTTGCCCAGGCCGTAAGGAGGATCAGCAATCAGCAGATCGATCTGACCATCTGGAATGCGCGCCAGCCCTTGCAGCGCATCTTCGCAAAAAACGCGATCGCGCCAGCTCATCGCCAACCCGGCACAGGCTGCAACAACATCATTTGAGACGCAACTCAGCCGAGCGTGCGTGCGCTTGCAAACCTTCACCATAGGCCAGCTCAGCGGCGATCTTACCGAGCGTCTGAGCACCAGCCTCACTCACGTGGATAACGCTGGAACGCTTTTGGAAATCGTAGACACCTAAAGGCGAAGAAAACCGCGCCGTACGCGACGTCGGCAGCACGTGATTCGGACCCGCGCAATAGTCACCCAGCGACTCGGAAGAAAAACGGCCAAGGAACATGGCTCCGGCATGGCGAATCTTGTCGGCCCATTGCAGCGGCTGTTCAGCCGAGATTTCCAGATGTTCAGCCGCGATCAGATTGGCGATCTCACAGGCCTCATCCATGTCGCGCACCTTGACCAGCGCACCGCGTTCGGTCAGCGAGGTACGGATGACGTCCTTGCGCGGCATGGCGTCAAGTTGCGCATTGATGCTGGCTTCAACCTTGGCGATGTAATCGGCATCCGGACACAGCAAAATCGACTGCGCCAATTCGTCATGCTCGGCTTGCGAAAACAAATCCATAGCAATCCAGCTCGGATCAGTGCTGCCATCGCAAATCACGAGAATTTCCGACGGCCCGGCAATCATGTCGATACCAACCACACCGAACACCCGGCGCTTGGCAGCGGCAACATAGGCATTACCGGGACCGACAATCTTATCGACTGCGGGAATAGTGTCAGTGCCGTAGGCCAACGCCCCGACGGCCTGAGCACCACCGATGGTAAACACCCGATCGACGCCGGCAATCGCAGCAGCGGCCAGCACCAATTCATTCTGAATGCCATCAGGAGTCGGCACCACCATGATGACTTCCTGCACACCGGCAACCTTGGCTGGAATTGCATTCATCAGCACCGACGATGGATACGCTGCTTTACCGCCCGGCACGTAGATGCCAACACGGTCCAGTGGCGTCACCTTCTGACCCAGCACTGTGCCATCGGCTTCGGTGTAAAGGAATCCGTCAGAACCACATTCCTGCTTTTGCCGCTCGTGGTAAGCGCGCACCCGGTCCGCTGCCGTTTGCAATGCTTGCCGGCGGGCAGCAGGCAAGCCGTTCAAGGCTTGCAGCATTGCTTCTCGGCCGATTTCCAATGCCGCCACGCTGGTGGCGCTGAGACGATCAAAACGCTTGGTGTATTCGAGTACGGCAGCGTCACCGCGCACTTTGACATCGGCCAGAATGGTTGCGGCAGCGCGGTCGATGGCTTCATCTTCACCGGCTTCAAATGCCAGTACGGCAGACAATTTTTTCTTGAAGTCGGCTTCGGTGGAATCGAGTTTGCGGATGGCTATGCCCATGATGTCGCCTTTGTTACCTATATGAATTCGTGACATTCGTGCTGCGTTATTTACTATCCATGCTCACTCAGGCGAGCGCCTGTGATGCCTTTTCAAAAGCATCCAGAATAGGCTGCAAACGCTCGCGCTTGAGTTTCAGTGCAGCCTGATTGACCACCAGACGCGATGAAATATCAATGATGTGTTCGACTTCGACCAGTTTGTTGGCACGCAGCGTACCGCCGGTGCTGACCAGATCGACAATAGCATCGGACAGCCCAACCAGCGGACCAAGTTCCATCGAACCGTACAGTTTGATCAGATCAACGTGCACGCCCTTGGCGGCGAAATGCTCCCGCGCGGTCTTGACGTATTTGGTCACCACGCGCAAACGCGCACCCTGGCGCACGGCATTGGCGTAATCGAAACCTTCCTGCACCGCCACCGACAAACGGCATTTGGCGATCTTCAGATCGATAGGCTGATACAGGCCTTCGCCGCCATGCTCGAGCAACACATCCTTGCCGGCCACGCCGAAATCGGCAGCACCATATTGCACATAGGTCGGCACATCTGAAGCGCGCACGATGATCACACGTACGGCCGGATCATTGGTCTGCAAAATCAGCTTGCGTGAAGTTTCAGGATCTTCGGTCACGATGATGCCAGCGGCTTGCAGCAGCGGCAGTGTTTCTTCGAAGATGCGTCCCTTGGACAGGGCCAGCGTGAGCTGTTGGGTTGCGTGTTGAGTCATAGTTCAGTACCGCCAATTATTTAACGCGTTCGATCTGTGCACCAACCGAGGACAACTTGTTTTCCATGCGGTCGTAGCCACGGTCGAGATGATAAATACGCTCGATCAAGGTTTCTCCCTGAGCTGCCAGGGCGGCAATCACAAGCGAGGCCGAGGCACGCAAGTCGGTTGCCATCACCGGTGCGCCGACAAATTTGCCGACGCCCTTTACGATCGCGGTATTGCCTTCGATATCGATGGCCGCGCCCAGACGGTTGAGCTCTTGCACGTGCATGAAGCGGTTTTCAAAAATCGTTTCAGTAACATGGCTGGTACCGTCGGCAATGCAATTGAGCGCCATGAACTGGGCCTGCATATCGGTCGGAAATCCTGGATATTCGGTCGTACGGAAACTGACCGCCTTTGGTCGCCGCGCCATCTGTACACGAATCCAGTCCTCACCGGAAGTCAGGATGGCGCCAGCTTCACGCAATTTATCCAAGGCTGCATCGAGGAAATTGCTGCGCGTATTCTTGAGCGTCACATCGCCGCCAACTGCCGCCACAGCGCATAGGAAAGTACCGGTCTCGATACGGTCCGCGATGACACTATGGGTGGCGCCGTGCAATTTACTCACGCCCTGCACTACCAGTCGGTCAGTTCCAATACCTTCAATCTTGGCACCCATGGCAACCAGCAAATGCGCCAGATCACTCACTTCGGGTTCGCGTGCAGCATTTTCCAGAACCGTTTCACCATCGGCCAGCACCGCTGCCATCAGCAAGTTTTCGGTACCGGTAACAGTAATCATGTCGGTGACTATGCGCGTACCCTTGAGGCGTTTGGCCTTGGCATAGATATAGCCTGCGTCGATGGCGATTTCCGCGCCCATGGCCTGCAGGCCTTTGATGTGTTGATCGACCGGACGCGAACCGATGGCACAACCGCCCGGCAAGGATACCTTGGCTTCACCGAAACGCGCCAGCAGCGGGCCTAGCACCAGGATCGAAGCGCGCATGGTCTTGACCAGCTCGTAAGGTGCTTCCAGCTTGGTGATGTCGCTACCGTTGAGAGTCACATTGCCGCCATCCTGCTCCACGCGCAAGCCCATCTGACGCATCAGCTTGATGATGGTACTCACATCCTGCAGATTCGGAATATTCGACAAATGCAGATTGTCGGCCGTTAGCAGGCCTGCACACAAGATTGGTAAGGCGGCGTTCTTGGCGCCGGAAATGACGATGTCGCCGGAAAGGCGGTTGCCGCCACGAATTAAGAGCTTGTCCATGGAAAATGTATACCTTATTTCTGAAATTCTTCAGGAGTGAGAGTCTTCATCGACAGCGCGTGGATTTCCTCACGCATGCGATCGCCAAGCGCCGCATAAACCAGTTGGTGGCGCTGAATCAGACGCTGGCCGGCAAATGCATCCGATACGATCACGGCAGTAAAATGCTGGCCGTCGCCTTCCACTTCAAGGTGCGAACAGGCCAAGCCGGCGGCAATGTAATTTTTAACAAGTTCGGGTGTAGGTAGCATGATGCGGCTCTTCACTAGGTAATCAATATCGGCGGCCAGTCTGGCCCGCCATCAATGGGCGCCGGAGCGCAATTTGTAACCGCTCTTGAGCATACGTACCGCCAAAGTCGCCAGTACGACAAAAAATACGGCAACAATGGTCAGGCTGTACAGCGGATTAATGTCGGATTGACCGAAAAAGCCGTAACGGAAGCCATCGATCATGTAAAAAAATGGATTGAAGTGCGACACCACTTGCCAGAATGGCGGCAGCGAATGGATCGAATAAAACACCCCGGCCAGAAAGGTCAACGGCACGATCAGAAAATTCTGAAATGCCGCCAATTGATCGAACTTCTCTGCCCAAATGCCAGCTACCAATCCCATGGTACCCAGGATGGCCGCACCCAGGATAGCGAAAATCAAGATCCACCAAGGCGCCACGAAACTGAGATGACCAAACCAGGCCGTCACGACAAAAACGCCAGCACCAACAATCAGACCGCGCACGATTGCCGCCAGCACATAGCCACCGAACATTTCCCAATGCGACAAGGGCGTCAACAACACAAACACCAGATTACCGGTGATCTTCGACTGTATCAGCGATGAGGAACTGTTGGCAAAAGCATTCTGCAACACGCTCATCATGACCAGGCCGGGAATCAGAAAACCGGTGTATTGAACACCCGGATAAACCTGCACCTTGTCCTGCAAGACGTGACCGAAGATCAACAAATACAACATAGCGGTCATCACAGGAGCGGTGACCGTCTGTGTAGCCACCTTCCAGAAGCGCAGCACTTCTTTGTAAAATAAAGTTTGAAAACCGGTCATTTGGCGCCTTCCATAATCTGGATGAACACATCTTCCAGATCGGCCTGTTGCAATTGCATATCGTCAATCACCGCTCCAGCACCGCGCAAAGCTGCCAGGATCGGTTCGACATCGTTATAGTCGGTCACACGCAGGGTGTATTTCTGATTGGCCGAGGCGTCTTCCGAATTAATCAGCAATGGTTGCAGGCTATCCGGCAGACTTCCCTCTTTAAGACGCAGCACCAACTGCGAACCGGAGATGCGTTTGATTAGGGCGTCTGTCGAGTCCAGTGCCACGACCTTGCCAAACTTCAGCATGGCGATGCGGTTGCACAAGGCCTGCGCCTCTTCCAGGTAATGCGTGGTCAGTACAATGGTGTGACCTTCGCGATTGAGGCGACCGATGAATTTCCACAGGGTCTGACGCAACTCCACATCGACACCAGCAGTAGGTTCGTCGAGCACAATTACCGGCGGTTTGTGTACCAATGCCTGCGCCACCAGAACACGCCGCTTCATACCGCCCGACAGCGCACGCATATTGGTATCGGCTTTATTGGTCAGATCCAGGTTTTCCATCACCTCGTCGATCCACTTGTCGTTGTTCTTCAGGCCAAAATAGCCGGATTGCATGCGCAAGGTTTCTCGCACCGTGAAAAACGGATCGAACACCAATTCCTGCGGCACCACGCCAAGCTTGCTGCGAGCTGCGCGATAGTCACTGACGACATCATGGCCATGGATCGCAACGGAACCGGAATCGGCTCGATTCAAACCTGCCACAATCGAAATCAGGGTGGTTTTGCCGGCGCCATTGGGGCCGAGCAGGCCAAAAAACTCGCCTTCCTCAATGGAAAGTGAGATACCGCCCAGCGCTTGTAACGACTGATAGCGTTTTTCGATGTTATTAATCTGGAGTGCAGCCATTTTGCCTGGTGCGCTTTTAGGACACGGTAAGGAAACAAATCATGCCGCGAACCTTTGCACAATGGCAATAAAGTAAGCAGCGAAACGTTCGATTATAGGGGATTTCCGCTATTGCAGCCGGAATGGCGGTTGCGAACCCAAGCCCGCAACGCAAGGAAAATCAGTAATGTCGGTCGGAAGCGGAAGTCGGGGCGCCCAGCAGCGCACTGGCGCCATACAGATCAGCCAGACTTTGCAGATTGGCAGGCAAAGTGCCCAATTGCAGTGTGACGCCTCGGCTTTTTGCCGCACGTTGCCATGCCAGCAGCGTGGCAACGGCTGACGAATCAACTGTCGCCACCGCGCTCAGATCAATGCTGACCTGACCGGCTGCAATCGCCTGCAGACCAGCTGCCAACGTTTGGCTGGCATTGTCGACGGTGAGACTGGCTGCGGGCTTGAACATGGCAATGCTTCCTGTAGAGGCGCTCACACGCTTATTTCTTGGTCGTAGAACGTGCGGCCAACTGCTTGTTCTTGTCGGTCAGGGTCTTGATCAGACCGTCAATGCCATTCTTGGTAATCTCGCTACTGAAGGTACCTTTGTAGGCCTCCACCAACCAGGCGCCCATGACGTTGATATCGTACATTTTCCAACCGGCATCCAGTTTTTCCATGCGATAGCTCAGTTGCACCGGATCGCCATGCGACTGAACCAGTTGCGAACGTACTTCGACGTCGGTATCGCTTGGATCAGCGCGCAAAGGTTTGTATTCGATTTTCTGGTCGCGAACCTGCGACAAGGCGCCGGCATAGGTGTAAATCAACAACGTACGAAATTGCGTGGTGAGCTGCTGTTGCTGCTCCGGCGTTGCCTGACGCCAATAACGTCCAGCCGCCAGCGAAGTCATGCGATCGGAATCGACATAAGGAACGATTTTTTCCTGGACCAAAGAGACGATGCGATTGACGTTGCCGGCCTGAATGTCCTTATCGGCCTTGGCAATATTCAAGACGTCTTCGCTGATGCGCTTGACCAGCATGTCCGGCGCTTCCTCGGCCGACGCTGTCGCGGTGAATGCAAAAGCAGAAGCCGATATGGCTACAGCCATTAATTTAGTAAACATATTCATGATCTATCGATCCATTGATAAAGTGAAGCAAGCACCCGACAAGGCCAGGGCATTTGCTATCCAAACAGGGGGCGGAAAGCCAACATCATGGCATAGTCCGGATTTTCAAGTGAAGCAAGCACATCTTCGCGCCATTAGACCGTCGATTTGCCCTCAATACGGACAAATCGAACGCTTTACGGCTTGGTCGCACCTTCGTTGCTCGGCTCATGATCCTTGACCGCATCCACCTGATCGTCCCCGTCGTGTGCCTTGGCGCCATCGATTTGCGACTGACGGCGCTGTAAGTAGGCATCGCGCACAAAATCATACTTGTCCAACGCAGCATCTTCGAGCAGCGTGGTCGCATCCAGCAATTGCGCGCGCCGGTCAATCATTCGCAGACCGATACCAATGTTACGTACATCTGTCGGCTTTTTGTATGCCCATGGGTCGCCATAGAAATCAACCGCCAGCGCAGCTGTATCACGTACCGTAGAGGGTCCCAGCAACGGCACTACGAAATAAGGTCCGGCACCGACGCCCCACTTGCCCAGCGTCTGACCGAAGTCAGATTTCTGCCGCGGCAAACGCGCTTCAGTACTAATATCGAGCACGCCGCCCAGACCAAAGGTCGTATTAATGGCAACTCGCATGAAGCTCGATACGCCAGCTTCGACGCGACCTTGCATTAACTGGTTCACCGCCGACCACACGTCACCGATATTGCCGAAGAAATTATCAATGCCGGTCTGCACAAATTCAGGCAGCACAAATTTATAGGCCTTGGCGACCGGCTTGAGCGCAACGGTATCGAGTGTGTCATTAAAACTGAACACTGCACGGTTGTAGCTCTCTAGCGGATCGTTGGGATTATTGGATGTAGCACAGCCACTGAGTGCCACAATCAATACCAGCATGCCGATGCGGCTTAGGTATTTCATTTCGAGTCGTCCTTTCCATCGGCCGCCTTGCTATACAAAAACTGACTGATGAGGTTTTCCAGCACAATCGCCGATTGCGTCATTTTTATTCTATCGCCTGCTGCCAGATTATTAACATCACCGCCCGGCTCAATGCCGATATATTGGTCCCCCAGCAGGCCAGAGGTCAGGATTTTCGCTGAACTGTCCTTTGGAAACTGAAATTTCTGGTCCAGGTTCATTGTCACCAATGCCTGGAAAGTTTTGTCATCGAAAGTGATCGAGTCGACCCGTCCCACCACTACGCCAGCACTCTTGACTGCCGCGCGCGCCTTGAGTCCGCCGATATTGTCAAACTTGGCCGTCACTGCATAAGTCCGCTGACTCAATGACAACGAGCTCATGTTGCCGGCCTTGAGCGCCAAAAAAACCAGCGCTGCTGCACCCAGCAAGACAAACAAGCCAACCCATACGTCTAATATTTTACGTTGCATACACTGCCATCCTAAATTCAATTGAAGTCCGCCATTCACTTCCTGCACGAACCATTCTGCGCCATTTGCCCGACGCGACCTTAGCTGAACATCAACGCCGTCAGCAAGAAATCCAGTCCCAAGACCAACAGGGAAGCAATTACCACAGTACGCGTCGTGGCACGCGCCACGCCCTCCGGTGTCGGCTTGGCTTCATAACCCTGGTACAAGGCAACGAAGGTTACCGCAATACCGAACACAAAGCTCTTCAACACGCCATTAGCAATATCGTTCCAAACGTCAACACCAGCTTGCATCTGCGACCAGAAACCACCTTCATCGATCCCGATCAACAAGACCCCGACCACATAACCGCCGATGATGCCGACGGCGCTGAAAATCGCTGCCAGCACTGGCATGGCAATAACACCAGCCCAGAAACGTGGTGCAATCACCCGTTGCAAAGGATCCACAGCCATCATTTCCATGGCCGATAACTGCTCACCAGCCTTCATCAGGCCAATTTCCGCCGTCAGAGAAGTCCCTGCACGGCCGGCAAACAGCAAAGCAGTCACGACTGGCCCCAGCTCCCGCGTAAGCGACAATGCCACCAACAGCCCAAGCGCTTGTTCGGAGCCGTATTTATTGAGTGTGTAATAGCCCTGCAAGCCCAAAACGAAACCAACGAACAAGCCAGATACCGCAATGATGACGAGCGAATAATTACCAATGAAGTGAATTTGATCGCTAATCAAACGCGGACGTCGCCACAAACCAGCCGAGGAACGGATCACGGTCCAGAACATGCGCGTAGCGAAACCCATGCCAAGCAGAAATTCACGCAGGGCGCGGCCAATGCCGCCCAAAAAATCAAAAATCATGCTTGTTTTCCCTGACCCAGACCCACATCATCGGCCAACGATCTACCCGGGTAATGGAACGGCACCGGGCCATCACTTTCCGCGTGCACGAACTGTTTGACATAAGGATCCTGCGAAGCGCGCATATCGTCTGGCGTACCTTGAGCAACAATTTTTCCTTGCGACAAAAAATAGACGTAGTCAGCAATGGTAAAAGACTCATGGACATCATGAGAAACCAGAATAGAGGTTGAGCCGAGCGCATCATTGAGCTTGCGAATGAGATTGGCAGTCACTCCCATGGAAATGGGATCGAGCCCGGCGAACGGCTCGTCATACATGATCAGCGCGGGATCGAGTGCAATGGCACGCGCCAGAGCCACACGTCGCGCCATGCCACCGGATATTTCAGACGGCTTGAGTTGTGCGGCATTGCGTAAGCCAACAGCATTGAGTTTGAGCAACACCAGGTCATGGATCAGCTCTTCCGACAAATTGGTATGCTCGCGCAGAGGAAAGGCCACATTGTCGAACACACTCATGTCGGTAAACAAGGCGCCGCCCTGAAACAACATTCCCATCTTGCGACGCAGCAGGTAAAGCTGGCTAGTGGTAAGCGTGGGTACATTCTGATCGTCCACTGCCAGCGTACCGGACTGTGGCTGCAATTGCCCGCCGATCAAACGCAGAATGGTCGTTTTCCCCGAGCCGGAACCGCCCATCACAGCAATCACTTTGCCACGTGGGAAGTCCATGTGGAGACCCGACAGGATCGGGCGCTCTCCATAGCCAAAGTGCAGGTCGCGAATTTCAACAATATTAGGCAAGGCAGATACCAAGGATTCTCCAAAGGCGACATTGTAGAGCAAAAAGAACAATTACTTTTGATCAGCCGATAGGAAGTGTAAATAGAAACCGAGGCAGAATCAGGGATATTTAACCTCTAGAAACAAATCAACAACAGTTTGTCCGACATGCGCAGTCGGATGTGCGTGACGACTGTGAATACTTAGGACCTTGATGGCGCCCGCAGGCGCCAATCTAGCGTAGAACTTATAGTCTGCGGCCCTGACTTGTTACAATACCACTTTTGATTAAGAAAGAATTTTGTCATGAGCCTCAAATGCGGCATCGTGGGCCTGCCCAACGTCGGTAAATCTACCCTTTTCAACGCACTGACAAAGGCAGGCATCCCGGCCGAGAACTATCCGTTCTGTACCATCGAGCCCAATGTCGGCATGGTGGAAGTGCCGGACCCGCGACTGGCGGCACTGGCCGAGATCGTCAAACCAGAACGTATCCTGTCGGCAACTGTTGAATTCGTCGACATCGCCGGCTTGGTCGCGGGCGCCTCCAAAGGCGAAGGCCTGGGCAATCAGTTTTTGTCGCACATCCGCGAAACCGATGCCATCGTCAATGTCGTGCGCTGCTTCGAAGACCCTAACGTGATCCACGTGGCTGGCAAAGTCAGTCCGCTTGACGATATTGCCGTGATCCAGACCGAACTGGCGCTGGCCGATATGAGTACCGTCGAAAAAGCCATTCATCGCGAAAACAAAAAAGCCCGTTCCGGCGACAAGGATGCCACCAAACTGGTGGCATTGCTCGAACGCATCATGCCCGCACTCGATGATGCACAACCGGTGCGCGCACTGGGACTGGACGCCGAAGAAATGGCACTAATCAAGCCGCTGTGCCTGATTACCGCCAAGCCGGCCATGTATGTCGCCAACGTGTCCGACTCCGGCTTTATCAATAATCCCTTGCTGGATCTGCTGACAGCCTATGCCAAGGAGCAAAACGCGCCGATCGTGGCAATTTGCGCCTCGATAGAAGCGGAAATCGCCGACCTCGACGATGCCGACAAAGAAGATTTCCTGACCGACATGGGCATGCAGGAACCTGGCCTGGATCGCCTCATCCGCGCCGCCTTCAAATTGCTCGGCCTGCAAACCTATTTCACCGCGGGCGTCAAGGAAGTGCGCGCCTGGACCGTTCCAGTGGGTGCCACCGGCCCGCAAGCCGCTGGCGTGATCCATACCGATTTTGAACGTGGCTTCATCCGCGCCCAGACCATCGCCTACGAAGATTTCATCGCTTACAAGGGTGAAACTGGAGCCAAGGAAGCTGGCAAGATGCGCGCCGAAGGCAAGGAATACGTCGTCAAGGATGGTGACGTGCTGAACTTCCTGTTCAACGTCTGACCAACAAGCAGAGCTGCATGAGCAATAAGAAAAAAAATCCTGCTGCCACGACCGGTGTCGCCACGCACGACACCGGTCTTGCCGAGATACGTCCTGGCCAGTCCATTGAGCTACTCAAAGAGCTGCACATTCTCACGCGCGACGGCAAACTTAACCAGGATAGCCGCCGCAAGCTCAAGCAGGTCTATCACCTGTACCAGTTCATCGAACCACTGTTGCAAGAACTGCACGCCGCACAGCCGGGCTTGCAATTGGTCGATCATGGTGCCGGCAAGTCCTACCTTGGCTTCATTCTCTACGATCTGTTTTTCAAGTCACTGGAAGGTGCTGCACATATTTACGGCATCGAGACACGCGAAGAGTTGGTACAAAAATCGACTGCACTAGCACAACGATTGGGCTTTCCCGGCATGTCCTTCCTCAACCTGTCGGTGGCTGACTCTACAGATTCGACAGCGTTGCCGGCGGCAATTGACGTCGTCACCGCGTTGCACGCTTGCGACACTGCCACGGATGACGCCATCCAGTTTGCCCTGAAAAAACAGGCCAAGCTGATCGTGCTGGTGCCTTGCTGCCAAGCCGAAGTCGCCTCGGTTCTCAATCGCAACAAAGGCAAATCGCTGGGACGCACCTCTTTGACGGAACTATGGCGCCATCCGCTGCACACCCGCGAATTTGGCAGCCAGGTCACCAATGTGTTGCGTTGTTTGCAACTGGAAGCCCATGGTTACCAGGTCAGCGTCACCGAGCTGGTCGGCTGGGAACATTCGATGAAAAACGAATTGATCATTGCCCGCTACAAGGACCTGCCGCGCAAACGCCCGTCCGAAAGACTGCAGGAAGTACTGCAATCGCTCGGCCTGGAAGAGATGCAGGAACGTTTTTTCAGCACATGCAGCCTGTGAAAAATGCTTATGCAACAAGCATCTTGACGCCAGCAGCACTATGCGTGTCACTGTGATGGTAAGCTTGTGCGCTTGCTATAGGTTCGCCGTTTATGGCACAGTACAGAGCAATAAGGGGGCGTCAGTATGATGGTCTGACGTCGGGGTTAGCGGTTGTAACACCGGGACAACATGAATAGCGCTGTCGATACCAATGCACTGATTGAAGAAAATCAACAGTTGCATGCCGAAATGCAAGACTTGCTTGAGCAAGCACACATCAATCAGCAGATCATGCAACGTCATCAGGCATTCGACTTGCGACTGATCGGTGCCAGCGATTTCCGAGAACTGATCGAGACGGTATCGCGCTTCATGCCGCAGACCTTCAGCCTGGAAATTGTCACGCTGACATTAATCGACTTCGACTTCGATATTCGCCGCATTCTCCATGAACTACAAATCGGCCTGGATGAATACCAGAATCTATTGTTTTTGACCGAAAAACATGCACTACCGTTGACACGAAAACCAACCCTCGGCCCTTACGTCGCCGCCAAGCATCAAACCCTGTTCCCCCATTACCAGCCAGCCAGCGTTGCCATCCTGCCGCTGACACGCCATCAGAAGCAGATCGGCTATCTAGCCTTGGGCAGCGCCCATGAAGAACGCTTCACCGGCAATTTAGCAACGGACTTCATCGAAAGACTGGCCTCAGTGGTTGCCATCTGCCTGGAAAACGTCATCAACAATGAACGCCTCAAGCACATTGGATTGACCGACCCGCTCACCGGCGTCAACAACCGCCGCTACATTGAACAGCGCATGCTCGAAGAGGTCGGCCGTGCCCAGCGCGAACGATCGGCGCTATCCTGTCTTTACATCGACATCGATCACTTCAAGCGCGTCAATGACCAGTTTGGCCACCAGAGCGGTGATGAAGTGTTGCGCGAAGTGGCTGCACGCATCAAGAAAGAGTTGCGTCTGAGCGACTCCATGGGCCGTTTTGGCGGCGAAGAGTTTGTCGTCTTGTTGGTGCAGGCCACCTTGCTGGATGCTGCCCGCATTGCCGAGCGCATCCGCGCCAGCGTCGCCCTCAAGCCGATTACGATCGCCGCCAACGAGACCAGAGAAAATGCCTCACTGCAGATCACCGTCTCCATCGGCGCCGCTGCGCAAACGCCGCCCGACAGCACCATCCCGGCTGACATAGCCTGTGCCAGACTGGTGGCGCAAGCCGACAAGGCACTTTATCGCGCCAAGGAAAGCGGCCGCAACCGGGTCGTACTGGGGAAAAAATAATCTGCTTGTCAGGCCGCTAAATAACGAAGAAACCATGTGTGCCGTCACGCCCCAGCTGCTCAACCAAACCGAACTCCCAATCGAGATAGGCTTGCATGGCTGAGGCCGGGTTATCGGTGCCTTCGTAGGGGCGTCGATAACGATCAATACGCGGCGATGCCAGCGCTGTCTCGCCACTTTGCAGCGGCAGTCCGGCAGCCTTCCAGGCAGCATTGCCGCCCTCCAGCAAAAATACCGGTTTATCACTCAATGCCGCCACCTCGGTGATGGCATAGGCAGCCAACAAGCTGCTGCCGCAAGTCAGTACATAGCGCGCGGCATCCGGCAACGCTGACCATGCCTGCTGCAACTGTGAGCGCAGCACATAGTGAGCGCCGGGAATATGTTCTCTGACGTAATTGACACTGGCCGAAAAATCCAACACGACCGTTGCCCCTGCGCCTGATTCTTGCAGCCACGCGGCTAATGTTGCCGGGGAGATTTGGTCAGCTTGCGGCGCTGGCGGCAGCGACCGGCCGACCGGTCCTGATAGCTTGAAATGCTTAGCTTCAAGCCCGTCCAGCGCATACACTTCCCACCCCATTTGTGCCAACCAGGAGGCCGTCATGTTGGCGCGCACGCCATCGTCGTCGAGCAACACGATACGAGCACCACGCACCGGAGCATTGGATTCGGTTTCCTGCACCAGTTGTCCGCCCGGCGCACTCAGAAATCCACTGACATGCGCGCTTTCATATTCTTGCGGTGTCCGCACATCGAATAAATAGGTCGTGCGTTTGGCATCCTTGCGCAAATCCTGCAATCCATCCCAAGCCAAACGTTTGACACCGGCTCGATCGGCCACGTTTCGAGCCGCAACGGCGGCCTGGTGCCCATCATCGGCGCTGACGGCAACGGAAAACCGGCGACTACTTCCATGTTCGAGCTGCTGCCCCGCCAAGGTCCAGCCTATAGTGCCATTGCGCAGTGCATGCACTTGATTGGGAATGCCTGCATTGACCAACGATTGGGTGCCGATGATGCTACGGGTGCGACCGGCGCAATTGACGATGACACGCGTATGCGGATCCGGTGCCAGGGCACGTACACGCAAGGCTAATTCTGCGCCCGGCACACTCACCGAGCCTGGGATGTTCATATTCTGGTATTCGTCAAAACGACGCGCATCCAGCACCACCAGATCGGCCTCGCTATCGAGTAGAGCCTGAACTTCCTGCGCCGATAAGGAAGGTGTATGACGGCAGCTTTCGACCAATTCGCCGAAAGCCTTACTGGGCACATTGACATCCTGAAACAGCTCGCCACCGTCAGCCTGCCAGCCGCTAATGCCGCCGGCAAGAATTGCCACATCGCTGTAGCCCAGCGCAGACAAACGTGCCGCCGCAGTTGCAGCCAAACCCTCGCCATCATCGAGCACGACGATGGCGGTGTCGCAACGCGGAATCCGCGCGTAGACCAATAGCTCCAGCTGCGACAACGGCAGGTTGGCGGCAAACAAGGGGTGCGCAATGGCATGTGGCGCTTCTTCACGCACATCGAGCAAGGCGATTTCCTGACGCGCCAGCAACGCTGCACGAATCTGTTCGTAACTACGCGTTGCCAATCCGGCAATCGTGGCGCTCATACTGTTTTGCCTTCCTGAGACAAGTCCCAGATATTCGGTAAGGTGGTATTGGAGTATCCGGAGATAAATTCTTTGCGTGTGCCATCTGGCAGATAGACCGCGCGGCGCACTGCGCCAATGTTGGCACCATAGACATGGATGCTGATCGAGACACGATCGTCGTAGGCATTGCGTACTCGATGGATATCGTCCAGTTCATCAATCTGTGGCGACACTGCCTCGACCGCACCTGGTAACAGCCGTACCGACTCACCATGTGGTGCCAGCACACCATCGTGCCAGCGATAGGATTGTGCATCCTCAGCGCCGCGCAACATGCCAATCAGGCCCCATACGGTGTGGTCATGTATTGGCGTTTTCTGCCCTGGGCCCCAAACAAAACTGACCACCGAAAAACGCTCAGATGAATCCACATGCAACAAATACTGGCGATAGCGCTCGGGATCCGGCTGTGCATAGGCTGCGGGCAACCAGTCGTCGACGGCAACGAGCGCACCCAGCAGTTGTGAACCTTGTTTAATCAGCGCGGTTTCGTCTAGCCCCCTCTCAAGCAAGGCGGCAAAAGACGTGACAAAGCTGCGCAAGCGCTGGTGACCATTAGCAAGGGCAAATTGACTGGACATGGTATCGACTGATTAGATAATGTCAGCCATGATACCGCGCCAGAGAAGGCGGGCTGAAATACCAAATTTCTCTAAACAAGCAGATTTTTGGCATGCACTCGCGCAGCTTCAACGCTTGGCCGTGGCCTGCAGACTTTCGTATTTGATCAATAGCTGTTCGTTGGACTCGCGCCATGCGGGATTGAACGGGATGCAACTGACCGGACACACTTGCTGACATTGCGGTTCATCAAAATGCCCGACGCATTCAGTGCATTTGTGCGGATCGATTTCGTAGATCTGCGGCCCCATGTAAATCGCTTCGTTCGGGCACTCGGGCTCGCAGACGTCGCAGTTAATGCAATCATCAGTGATCATCAGTGCCATAAAAACTCCGCTTTCTATTCATGTCGCCGGGTTGCCCACCGCCCAGCGATGGTATATCCATCATGTCGACAGGCAACGCCTTGATTACAAATCCATCTTGGCCATTTTTTCCTTGAGCCATTTTTCGACTGAAGGAAAGACGAACTTCGATACATCACCACCCAGCAAGGCAATTTCACGCACGATAGTGCCCGATATGAACTGATATTGATCCGACGGAGTCAGAAACAAGGTTTCCACGTCAGGCAACAAGTAGCGATTCATGCCGGCCATCTGAAATTCATATTCAAAATCAGACACCGCACGCAGGCCGCGCACAATCACGCGAGCGTTGTTTTGCCGCACGAAGTCTTTGAGCAGGCCGGAAAAACTTTCCACCTGGACATTCGGATAATGCCCTAACACTTCATTGGCAATCGACAGGCGTTCCTCAAGGGAAAAAAACGGCTTCTTGTTTTTACTGTCCGCCACACCGACAACCAACCTGTCAAACAATCCAGACGCACGTCGCACCAAATCTTCGTGGCCACGCGTCAGTGGATCAAATGTTCCTGGATAAACTGCTGTTACCATCAGGGTATCTCCTCCCAGCTAAGCAATCGGAAGGCGCATTATGCCTGAGAGCCGCTATTTTTGCGCCGCAATAAATGATAAAAAACCATGCCAGCCTTATCGGCCCTGACGATGTCCCATGGCGCCATCCAGGCCGGTGCATCATGGCCCTCCAGCGCATGCTCCGATTCGACATAAACCAGCCCCTCAGGCACAAGTAATTGTTGGCACAGTGGCATGATTTTGGCGAGCCAATTCTGATGATACGGCGGGTCAGCAAAAATCAGGTTGCAGCGCGACGTCGTACCGGCGCGCTCTATCATGCCTTGCAACAGCGCCAGGGCATCGCCACGCTGGATTTCGACCTGGGTCGCCTGCAGTTTGTCTTTATTCGCCTGCAACTGATGCACGGCCGCGCCATGCTGCTCCACCATCGCCACGCGGGCAGCACCGCGACTGGCCGCTTCGAAACCGAGTGCACCGGTGCCGGCAAACAGATCGACGCAGTCAATGGCATCCCATTGTGCATCAATCAAATGCGTGATCCAGTTGAATACCGTCTCGCGCACCCGGTCCGGTGTCGGCCGCAATCCTTCCGCCTCCAGCACCGGCAGCGGCGTGCGCTTCCACAGCCCGCCAATGATGCGCACCTGATGTGGTGCTCGGCTCGCCGAAGGCGACGAAGATGCGTGTTTTCTTGCAGTTCTACTCATGATTTATTTCACCTCGGCGACGGCTTGGCCGACGACCACTGTAGTCAGTTGCTGGAGTACGATCTTGCGTTTGAATGCCGCCCTGATTTGCGCCACACTCACCTTGCCAATATTGCTAGTCCACATATCAAGATAATTGAGTGGTAACTGGTAATAGCCGATTACCGCCAGGTTATCAAGGATCTTGCGATTATTGTCGATGCGCAACGCAAACCCGCCGATCAGATTATCCTTGGCAGCCTTGAGCTCGGTGGCACTCGGACCGTCGCGCAGAAAATCTTCCAGGGTTTTGCGCACCACCGCTAGCGCTTCATCAGTTTGCTCCTGCTTGGTCTGCAAGCCAATTTGAAACGGCCCCGCTTGCGCCAGTGGTGAAAAATTACTGTACACACTGTAGGTCAGTGCGCGTTTTTCGCGTACCTCATTGGTCAGCCGCGAGACGAAGCCACCACCACCGAGAATGTAGTTACCCACCGTCAGGGCAAAGAAATCCGGGTCGCCACGAACCAGGGCGGGCATGCCGATGAGAATATGTGATTGCGAGGCAGGATGCGCAATCCGTAACTCTGCGGCAGCAGCGACGCTCACCTCCGGCAACACTGGCAATGCAGACCCCTGCGGTAGTTGCACGGTCAGTTGCTGGGCTATCTGATCGGCCTGAGTACGCGTGATGTCGCCGATCATGGCAATGACCGCGCGATTGGCCACATAGTGCAGACGATGAAATTTGAGCAGATCGTCACGACTGATGGCCGTCAGTGACTCTGTCGTTTCCTGGCGCGCGTAGGGATGGTCTGCGTACAATGCCGTCCAGAACGCCCTCGCCGCAATTTGCTCCGGCTTGGTTTCGGCTTCCTTGATATTGGCAATGGTGAGCGCCTGCTCACGCGCAAATATCTGTGCCGGAAAACTCGGTTGCGCCAATACTCGCGCCAGCAACGCCAGCGCAGCTTCACGTTCGGGCTCGCTTGACAACATGCGCAAGGTAATCCCGGCACGATCCATGTTCGCGCCACCGCCGCGCTGCGCTGCGACATCGGCCAGACCATCGAGAATCTGCGCCTCGTTCAGAGCTGGTGCAATGCCACTGGCGGCAACCCCACGCGTGAGCATGAGGTTCGTCAGCGACGCCGTACCAGCCAGGCCGACTGGGTCACGGCGTGCGCCGGCATCGAATTCGATACTCAGATCAAGCATCGCAATGGCATGGTTTTCGACAAACAGCACGCGCGCACCGTTGGTCAACGTCCACGACTGGATCTGCAAGGCAGCCTCAGCCTGTAACGGCAACATGGCAAGACAGCATGACGCCATGAAGGCAGCGCACAGCAGCAAATATCTCTTCATTTCAATGCTTCATAAAATACAACGTGAGTCATCCGGCCTGCCCAGGCGCGCCGCCATTGACCCAGGAAATAATGCTCTGCCACTGCTCGATGTCACGCTGTACTCGCGAAGGTGCAACGTCCCATAAGGTCAAACCATGTGCCGCCAATTGCACATAATTTTGCGTATCACGCAGATAACTCAGCACAGGCAGCTTCAATCCTTCGATAAAGCGATGCAATTGATCGGCCGAGCGGGTGCGTGCATCGACCCGCATGCCGACAATGCCAACCTGGATCTGTCCTTGCCGCACGGCTTGCTCTTCTGCCAGGCGCAGCAAAAAATCCTGGGTCGCCAGAATATCGAAAATCGACGGCTGCAGTGGCACCACCACTTTATCGGCAATCTTGAAGACATCATTGAGACGCCAACCGTGCAAACCTGCCGGCGTATCCAGTACAACATGACTGGTACCTTTAGGCGGCCGCGCGATGTAGTCTTCGCTGACGTCCCAGGTCACAATCGGCGAGGCTTGTGGCGGCCGCAGTTTGAGCCAGGCACGCGCTGACTGCTGACGATCAATATCGCCCAGCAAGACTGCGTGTCCACGACTGGCGAAGTACCCGGCCAGATTGGTGGAAAGAGTGCTTTTACCTACGCCGCCTTTAGGGTTGGCAACGACGATCACCGGCATGTTTTTCCTCCATGAAGTGGCAGCATAATCAACACAGTCGAATCTCCCAGACTCAGCGCAACATCGCTGGCAATGGTGAAAACTTTCGCCCAGCCAGAGGCAAAGGGACCAGTGTTGCTACCGTAAGTCCGTCGTCACCGAAATATTTCTGTGCCACAGCCTGCACCTGTTGTGGCGTTACCGCTTTGAGCTTTTCAACAATGCGATCCGCATTCTTGTGTGAAAGTCCAGCCATTTCCATGACGCCAATTTCCATGGCCTGACCAAAAATCGAATCCCGCTTATAGATCTGCGCCGCAATCAATTGCGTTTTCACGCGCTGCAATTCCTGCTCGGCAACACCATCTCTGGCAATGCGTTCCACTTCCGCACGCAGCAGTTTTTCCAGCTCAACGGTGGTGGTCCCCGCCGCCGGACTGCCTTCCAGCGTAAACAGTGTGGGACCGCGCACGATGTCGTCATAATTGGCACCGACGCTATTGGCAACCTTATCGGTACGTACCAGCTTGTCATCAAGACGAGCGTTGTCATATCCATCGAGTACGGCCGACAGGACGTCCAGGGCATAGGCTTCCTGATCGTTTTCCACATCCCGCAGGGCGGGCGTCTTGAAAGCCAGGATCACGTAGGAATTTTCCGCCGGCGCCTTGACGGTCACGCGGCGCATGCCACGTTGTACGGGCTCGTTTTGTGGTTTGCCGCGGATGATATTTTTGGCTGGAATCGGGCCAAAATACTTTTCGGCCAGCGCCACCACTCGCGCCGCATCAACATCGCCGCTGACCACCAGCGTGGCATTGTTGGGGGCGTACCAGCGCTGGTACCAGGCCTGAATGTCGGCGATGCTCATGTGCTGCAGGTCGTCCATCCATCCCACCACCGGATGATGATAAGGATGGGCAACAAAGGCTGTGGCGTTGAGCGCTTCATTCATCAGCCCTTGCGACTGATCGTCAGTACGCCAGCGGCGCTCTTCCATGACGATCCGGATTTCCTTCGCAAATTCATTCTTGTCGAATTGCAAATTGCGCATGCGATCGGCCTCCAGCGCCATCACTGCTTCCAGCCTGGA
>Ga0302155_10000323_pt1 | contig 39618 bp, 37 predicted proteins | sample I_Bog_N3_1_FD_193508 | JGI IMG/M metagenome (GOLD analysis project Ga0302155, IMG submission 193508) | Peat permafrost microbial communities from Stordalen Mire near Abisko, Sweden - I_Bog_N3_1 | ecosystem: Environmental > Terrestrial > Soil > Wetlands > Peat | place: Sweden: Abisko, Stordalen...
TATTTAAACTTTTTAGCCCTCGCCTCGCGAACCCGCTTCCACTCGGCCTTCCCACCAAAAAAATCTTTAAAACAAAAAACACTGAGCTCATCCCTGGCGGGATGAGCTCAGTTTTACCGCCTCTAATATTGCTGGTTATTGGTTTTTGAAAACCGGTGGGCGTTTTTCAAGGAACGCTGTCATTCCTTCTGTTTGGTCATCGGTAGCAAAGCAGCTATAAAACATGGCGCGCTCGTACTTGATTCCTTCTGTCAATGTCGATTCGTAGGCACGATTGACCGAATCCTTGACCATCGCCACAACCGGCTGGGACATTTCAGCAATGGTGACCGCAGCAGCCATGGCCTCATCCATTAATTTGTCAGCTGCCACCACACGCGACACCAAACCGGCACGCTCGGCCTCTTGCGCGTCCATCATGCGCCCAGTCAAACATAGGTCCATGGCTTTGGCTTTCGATACCGCACGCGGCAGACGCTGGGTACCACCAGCACCAGGGACAATACCCAGCTTGACTTCTGGCTGCCCGAATTTGGCGTTATCGGCAGCAATAATGAAATCACACATCATGGCAAGCTCACAACCGCCACCCAACGCATACCCAGCTACGGCAGCAATCACGGGCTTGCGTACGCGGCGAATGGTTTCCCAGTTACGGGTAATAAATTCGCCTTTGAATACATCCATATAGTTATAGCCAACCATTACGCTAATGTCGGCGCCTGCGGCGAAGGCTTTTTCACTTCCAGTAAGAATAATGCAACCGATCTCTGGATCTGCATCAAACGCCAGCAAGGCCTGCCCCAATTCCGTCATCAGCGCATCATTGAGGGCATTCAAGGCTTTGAGGCGGTTCAGTCTGACCAATCCAACCTTGCCCAGGGTTTCAATCAAAATATTTTCGTAGCTCATGGGGTCTCCTATATATACGGATATCGCGTAAAAAGATTTTTCTGCCACGCGATTGTAACGCCAATGATTTTGTGGAATCTGACTGTTTCGAAAGCAGCAGAGCTATACTGGCTCCACCCCTTTCACATTGCCAAAGGAGGACCACATGTTCAAAACCATACTTGTGCCAACAGATGGGTCGGAACGCTCAGACAAGGCGATTGCCAACGCAATCGACTACGCTTTGCATTGCAAATCCAAAATTATTGGCATTTCCGTCGCTGAACCTTATCCTTTTTCACCGCTGGCAGAAAGCGCAATGGCTATCGACCCGGGCATGTACGAAGAAAATGTTCGCGCCCTGGCTGAGCAACATGTCAAAAAAATCGCTGATGCAGCAGAGGCTGCTGGTATTGCCTGCGAAACCATGACGGTACTGTCCTTCGCACCCGACGAAGAAATCGTCAACGCCGCAAAAAAATTCAATTGCGACGTGATTTTTATGGCGTCCCACGGACGCAGTGGCTTGAGTCGCTTGTTTCTTGGCAGCAAAACGCAGAAAGTATTGGCGCACTCCAGCGTACCAGTGCTAGTGCTGCGCTGAAGCACCTCAATGAAAAACCCGGTTTGCCTCCGCTCTGGCGGCAACCTGGGTCGATTTGAACTCTCTCTATATAGAGGGACTTTGATATTCAAGAATTCGGCAACAATACCCACATCATGCCGCGTTGCTTCATGGCGCCAGCCTTGTCGCCGGCTTCATTGCCGAAACCCCAGAAGTAATCGGCCCTTACTGCACCGCGAATTGCGCCGCCAGTATCCTGCGCCAGCACCAACCGTTGCAGCGGCGCATCACTGTTGGGTTGCGTTGTCGCCAGAAATACCGGCGCGCCCAAAGGAATATGCTGAGGATCGACGGCAATCGAGCGCTGGCCGACCAATGGCACGCCCATCGCCCCCTTGGGCCCCTTGGAGGGATCGCTTATTTTTTCTTCCTTGAAGAAGACATAACTTGGATTGGCATCCAGCAATTCATTCTGGCGTGACGGATTGGCAATTACCCAGGCCTTGATACCCTGAGCAGAGGCCTGCGAGAGCGGCATCTCCCCTTTGTCGACCAAATAACGTCCGATCGACTTGTAGGGGTAGCCGTTCTGATCGGCATACGCCAGGCGTACGGTTTCCTGCGTATCGCTCAAAAACACTCGGCCCGAACCTTGCACTTGCAAAAAGAAAGCTTCCACCGGATCATCCACCCACACCAATTCCTTGCCGGTCAATGCCCCCGACTGAATCAGCTCGGATCGGGAAAAATAGGGCACCACCTTGTTGCCCACCACACGTCCACGCAAGCGCATGTTCTTAAGGTCTGGATAAACGCTGGCCAGATCAATGGTCAGCAGATCGTCCGGCGCACGATACAAGGGCGTCTGGTAAGGGCCACCACGCTTACGCGCGCCACGTAACAGCGGTTCGTAGTAGCCGGTAACCAAGCCGGTATCGCTGCCGTCGGCATTAAACACCTTGTAAGGTGTGAAATTTGCCTCGAAGAAAGCACGAATGGCATCGTCGTCGCCGGCATTGACCTGGCGCGCACTGGTACAGGCCGTGCGCCACTCATTGCGCCGAATCAATGTAGAACAGGAGTTCATGAAGGCCGGCCATGCTTCATGAATGGCATCTTTATCCCAACCCACCATTGCTGCAAAGCTACTTTTTTGCAGTCCTTGTGCGGCAGGCTGAATGGTCGGCTTCTCGGCCGTTGGTGGCGTGATTGGAGAAGGTTGCTGTGGAGCTGTCGTGCACGCTGCAAGACTAAGAACTATGATGGCTGCGAATGCAGTTAAACTGGTGCGAGTAAATGACATGGAGGAAATGTGAAATGATTTATTTGATACTGGAAGCCTGCTTCGCCTTCTTCATTTTCGCCTTCATTGTATGGTGGACCATGTTTTCCGGAAATAAATCAGATCGCCGGTCATCTACAGTCAGCCGCAAGGAAGAAGATAAGGCGCCTTAATGCAAGGTGCGCGGCAGCGTCAGGATAAACTCTGGAATACGTGCATCAAACTGCTCGCCATCCTCGGCTACACAAAAATACTCACCATGCATCGAACCTTGCGGTGTCTGCAGCGAAGTACCGCTGGTGTATTCGAACTGTTCGCCCGGCTGCAGGAGAGGTTGATGGCCGACCACACCCAAACCACGCACTTCCTCGATATGGTTATTGGCATCGGTGATGACCCAATGACGCGAAATCAACTGCGCGGGCACCTGACCACTATTGACGATGTTAATCGCGTAGGCAAACACATAATGCGAACGGGCCGGGTCGGACTGCTCCTCGAGGTACTGGGTTTTGACCGTCACCGTAAATTCATATGTTGCCATGCGGAATCCTCATATTATTAAAAAGCCTTGCCCATTGCACACGAAATCAACCTTAAGTGCAAGGTTTGCAACATAAGCCAGGCACCACGAACAGGTAAAATAGCGCATCTTTTCATCATCATTACGCTTCCCTACTTTCAAAATCTGCCATGCCGACCACCTATCGTATCGCTCCCAGCATCCTCTCCGCCGACTTTGCCCGCTTGGGAGAAGAAGTGCGCAATGTTGTCGCCGCCGGCGCTGACATCATCCACTTCGATGTAATGGATAACCATTATGTTCCCAATCTGACTATCGGTCCGCTGGTGTGTGAAGCCATCCGTCCGCATGTGCAGGTGCCGATCGACGTTCATCTGATGGTCAAGCCGGTCGATAGAATCATTCCCGATTTTGCCAAAGCCGGCGCTAACATCATTACTTTCCATCCCGAAGGCTCGGAGCATATCGACCGCTCGCTGCAACTGATTCGTGATCACGGCTGCAAAGCCGGTCTGGTGTTCAATCCTGGTACCCCGCTGCACTATCTTGACCATGTAATGGACAAGATCGACATCATCCTGATCATGTCAGTAAACCCTGGCTTCGGCGGCCAGTCCTTCATTCCGGAAGCACTGAAAAAAATCGCCGCGGTGCGTCAGCGTATCGACGCATCCGGCCGCGACATCATGCTTGAAGTCGATGGTGGCATCAAAATCGATAACATTGCAGCCGCAGCTAAAGCCGGCGCCGATACTTTCGTAGCCGGCTCTGCCATCTTCGGCAAAGCCGACTACAAAGCGGTGATCGATGCCATGCGCGGCGAGTTAACCAAGTAAGCATTTTTTCCACTGCTCCTGCATCCGCCAGCAACCCCAACCAGAAACAGCACCTATGCTAACCAATATCAAAGCAGCCATTATTGACCTTGATGGCACCATGCTCGATACCGCGCCAGACTTCCATGTGGCCGTCAATCGCATGCGCGCCGATCTGGGACTGGGTCCACTAGCGATGCAGACCATCATCAATTTTGTCGGCAAGGGCTCGGAAAATCTGATGCGCCGTGTACTGGCCGTAGATTATGACGAAGAAGATGTGGAGCAGTATTTCCCCCAGGCATTGGCCTCCTATCAAGAGCACTACGAAGCCATCAACGGCGACTACGCGACTCTCTATCCCAAGGTCATCGAGGGTCTGCAAGCGCTCAAGGCCAAAGGTCTGCGCTTAGCATGCGTGACCAACAAACCAATTGCGTTCACCTTGCCATTGCTGGAAAAAATGGGGCTGTCTCCCTACTTCGAAGTGATCTATGGCGGCGATTCCCTGCAAAAAAAGAAACCGGATCCGCTACCCTTGTTGCAAGTGTGCCAGGATTTCGGCTTACAACCAGCACAGGTCGTAGCCATCGGCGACTCCTCCAACGATGCGCTGGCCGCACGGGCGGCTGGCTGCCGCGTACTTAACGTACCGTATGGCTACAATCACGGAGAGCCTATACACAATGTCGATTCCGATGGTATAGTTCCCACGCTGCTTGATGCAGCAAATCAGATATCGTAGTGAAGAACTTAGCAAACTGACCACACACGACAAATGTTTCTCGACAAAAAACACCTCGCCAACCAATCAGCCGCCCCTGAGGCCTGGCTGTGGCGACGCTGGCAATCCTGGGCTAACTAGCCTCGTCAGCGACTGGTTGCGCCCTTCAACCAGAAGTTTTTTGCAATAACACCCCTGTATCAATACCGTTATCGTCGGCACCTGTTCGCCAGGACGTCTCAATTCGTCCGGCAAACGTTCTACAATAACGGCCCTGGAGAGAAACATGACTGAACTCGAATTCAAATCCCTGGCCAACCAAGGCTATAACCGTATTCCGCTGATCGCTGAAGCATTTGCAGATCTGGAAACGCCGTTGACGCTTTACCTCAAACTGGCGCAAACCCAGAACACCGGCAAAAACACTTTCTTGCTGGAATCCGTGGTTGGCGGTGAGCGCTTCGGCCGCTATTCATTCATCGGCCTGCCTGCCTCCACTAAACTGCGCAGCTACGGCAATCGCATCGAAGTGCTCAAGAACGACCAGATTGTCGAAGCTCTCGAAGGCAATGCACTGGAATTCATTGCCGAATTCCAGGCCCGCTACAAAGTCGCGATTCGCCCCGGCATGCCGCGCTTTTGCGGCGGCCTGGCTGGCTACTTCGGCTACGATGCGGTGCGTTACATTGAGAAACGCTTGGCCAACAGTGCACCCAAGGACGATTTGGGACTGCCCGACATCCAATTGCTGGTCACTGAAGAGCTGGCAGTCATCGACAACCTCTCGGGCAAGCTATATCTGATCGTCTACGCCGATCCGTCGCAGCCGGAAGCATTCAGCAAGGCCCGCCAACGCCTCAAGGATCTGCGTGCCATGCTGCGCCGCGCCGCCGATGCGCCGGTCACCACTGGCTCGGTGCGTACCGAAACCATCCGCGAATTTGCCAAGGCCGATTATCTGAAAGCCGTTGCCAAAGCCAAAGAATACGTCATGGCTGGCGACCTCATGCAAGTACAGATCGGTCAGCGCCTCAGAAAATCCTATGTCGATTCACCGCTGATGCTGTATCGCTCGCTGCGTTCGTTGAACCCGTCACCGTATATGTATTTCTATAATTTCGGCGACATGCAGATCGTCGGCGCCTCGCCGGAAATTCTGGTCCGTAACGAAACCATCGGCCAGACCTCCGATGGCACTGCGCAAAAGAAAATCACCATTCGTCCATTGGCCGGCACCCGTCCGCGCGGCACGACTCCGGAACGCGATGCAGCGCTGGCCACTGAACTGTTGGCCGATCCAAAAGAAATCGCTGAACACGTTATGTTGATCGACCTGGCACGCAACGATATCGGCCGCATCGCCACCACCGGCAGCGTCAAGGTCACCGATCAGATGGTGATCGAGAAATACTCCCATGTGCAGCACATCGTCTCCAATGTCGAAGGTTTGCTCAAACCAGGCCTGTCCAATCTGGATGTTCTAAAAGCCACCTTCCCGGCCGGCACCTTGTCGGGCGCACCGAAAGTGCGTGCGATGGAAATCATTGATGAGCTGGAACCGGTCAAGCGCGGCATTTATGGCGGTGCCTGCGGCTACCTGTCGTTTGGTGGCGAGATGGATGTTGCCATTGCCATCCGCACCGGCGTCATCAAGGACGGCACACTGTACGTGCAGGCTGCCGCTGGCATCGTCGCTGATTCAATACCCGAAATGGAATGGGAAGAAACCGAAAACAAGGCGCGCGCTGTATTGCGCGCTGCTGAACTTGTGCAAGATGGCCTGGATGGAGAAATCTAAATGCTGCTCATGATCGATAACTATGATTCCTTCACCTACAACATCGTGCAATATTTCGGTGAACTGGGTGAAGAAGTATTGACTATCCGCAACGATGAAATCAGTCTGGCGGAGATCGAAAAGCTCAATCCTGAACGCATTTGCCTCTCGCCCGGCCCCTGCAGCCCCAGAGAAGCTGGCATCTGCATTGATCTGCTCAAGCATTTTTCCGGCAAGCTACCCATTCTTGGCGTCTGCCTCGGGCACCAGGCCATCGGCGAAGCATTTGGCGGCAATGTTGTGCGCGCCAAGCAGGTCATGCATGGCAAGACCTCCAAGATTGCGCATACCGGCGTTGGTGTTTTCAAGGATATTCCCAGCCCCTATACCGTGATCCGTTATCACTCGCTGGCCATCGACCGCGCCACCCTACCCGACTGCCTGGAAGTGACCGCATGGACTGACGATGGCGAAATCATGGGAGTGCGTCACAAGGAGTTCGACTTGCAGGGTGTGCAATTTCATCCAGAGTCGATTCTGTCCGAGCACGGTCATCTATTGCTGAAAAACTTCCTGACTGGTAACGCACGCGCCTGAAACAGGCCATCACTCACACCATTGAGGAATATTGACAATGTCCATCACGCCACAAGAAGCGCTGTTGCGCTGTATCGAACACCGCGAAATTTTTCATGACGAAATGCTCACGCTGTTTCGCCAAATCATGCGCGGTGAAATGTCGCCCGTCATGATCGCCGCCCTCACCATGGGTCTGCGCGTGAAGAAAGAAAGCATTGGCGAAATCGCTGCTGCAGCGCAAGTCATGCGTGAATTTGCCACCAAGGTGCCGATGGCCGACACGACCAATCTGCTCGATATCGTCGGCACCGGCGGCGACGGCGCGCATACCTTCAACATTTCGACTGCATCCATGTTCGTGGCCGCCGCTGCTGGCGCGCGCGTAGCCAAACATGGCGGACGCAGCGTTTCGTCGTCATCCGGCAGCGCCGACGTTCTCGAAGCACTTGGCGCCAACATCAATCTCAATCCAGAACAAGTGGCGCAATCGATTGCCCAAACCGGCATCGGCTTCATGTTCGCGCCTAACCATCACGCCGCGATGAAGCATGCCGCACCGGTGCGCAAGGAACTGGGCGTACGGACTATCTTCAACATCCTCGGTCCTCTGACCAATCCGGCCGGCGCACCTAATATCCTGATGGGCGTATTTCATGGTGATCTGGTCGGCATTCAGGTGCGCGTCTTGCAACGACTGGGGGCACAACATGCCATCGTCGTCTGGGGCCGCGACAATCTCGACGAAGTGACGCTGGGCGGTGCGACCATGGTTGGTGAGTTGGTCAACGGCGAAATCCGCGAATATGAAATTCATCCTGAAGATTTCGGCATGAGCATGTTTGCCAGCCGCAATCTGCAAGTGGCAAACGCAGAGGAATCGAAGACAAAGATTTTTGAAGCGCTCAATGGCACTCCCGGCCCAGTGCACGACATCGTCGCCCTCAATGCCGGCACCGCTTTGTATGCGGCCGGAATGGCAAGCTCCATCGAAGATGGCTTGCGTCAGGCGCGTGCGGCCATCGCTTGCGGTGCGGCGCTGGCCAAGGTTGACGCTTTCGTTCAGGTCACCCGAAAATTAGGGAATGGCGCCTGATTACGCATTTTTCCAAGGGTTACATCATGATTGCTTTCAATGACTTGTTGATTTATACGTTGGCTGCCTTGGTACTGGTGCTCACACCAGGCCCAAACATGATGTATTGCGTGTCGCGCTCCATCTCTCAGGGACGTGCTGCAGGATTGATTTCACTGCTCGGTGTGGCGGTCGGCTTTATTGTGCATATGCTGGCGGCGACATTCGGTCTGACGGCTTTGTTCATGGCCGTACCATTGGCCTACGATCTGATCAAGTTCCTCGGTGCCGGTTATTTGCTGTGGATGGCCTGGAATGCCTTCCGTCCCGGCGGCTCGTCACCGTTCCAGATGCAGAACTTGCCGCACGACAGCAAGGCTAAACTGTTCCGAATGGGATTTCTGACCAATCTTCTGAACCCCAAGGCGGCGATGTTTTATATGTCTTTCCTGCCGCAATTCATTCATGCCGAGCATGGTCATGTGATGCTGCAAAGCTTGATCCTGGGTGCCACCCAGATTTGCATCAGCATTAGTGTCAACGGTTTGCTGGTGCTGACGGCTAGTGCCATCGCGGGCTTTTTCTCCAACAATCCGCGCTGGCTGCGGGTACAGCGCTATGTGATGGGCATGACCCTGGGTGCGCTGGCATTGCGGCTGGCCATGGATCCGAACAAATAAGCGGTGCGCCGCCAACAAGGAAAATTGCATGTCCGACATTCTCGACAAGATCCTCGACGTCAAAGCCGATGAGGTCAAAGCAGCAAAGAAATACCGCGATCTCGCCAGTCTGCGCCGTGACGTTGAATCCGATGCGCAAGCGCGCGCACAACTGCGCGGCTTCGAAGCCAACCTGCGCGGCAAAATCGCTGCCGGCCACGCCGGTGTCATTGCCGAAGTCAAAAAGGCCTCGCCGTCCAAAGGCGTGATTCGCCCCGATTTCAAGCCGGCCGACATCGCCGTCAGCTACGCCGCGCATGGCGCAGCCTGTTTATCGATACTGACTGATATGCAGTTTTTTCAGGGGGCTCCAGAGTATCTGCAACAGGCGCGTGCCGCCTGCACGATTCCAGTGCTGCGCAAGGACTTCATGGTCGATCTTTACCAGATCTATGAAGCACGTTCCTGGGGTGCTGACGCCATTTTATTGATTGTCGCCGCACTCGATCCGGGCCTGATGGTAGATCTCGAAGCCTGTGCTCACGAACTTGGCATGAGCGTGCTGGTGGAAGTGCATGACAGCGCCGAACTGGACGCCGCACTGAAACTGAAAACCGCCTTGTTAGGCATCAACAATCGCAACCTACGTACCTTTGAAACCACGCTGGACACCACGCTGGGACTGCTGCCACGGATTCCTTCCGACAAGTTGATCGTGACCGAATCGGCCATTGCGACACCGGAAGATGTCAAACGCATGCGCGATGCCGATGTGCATGCCTTCCTGGTTGGCGAGGCCTTCATGCGTGCGCCCGAACCTGGGGTAGAACTGGCTCGGTTGTTTGCCTGAGATGGCGCAAACAAAAAAGCGGAGCACATGGCTCCGCTTTTTTTATCGCTGAAAATAAGCGTCAACGGCCACTGGAACCGGAAGCTGAGCCGGCACGGATGCCTCCTCCCAGATTATTTCCGGCATCTTTGTCCAGACCGCGGTAACCCAAAGCCGACAGCAGCGTCAACGTGCCAGCCAAGAAAAAGGCCCAGTGAAAATCCGTCAGCGAGAAATAAGCCCCGCCACTGCCGCCACCGCTGAAATACGAGGCAATACGCAAACCCAGCGCACCAAAGGCGATACCCATGCCGATAGTCATCTGCTGCGCCACGCTCCACAGCGTGCTGGCAGCACTCTTTTGCGCGTCTGTCACATCGGCATACGCCAGCGTCGCCAAGGTGGAAAATTGCATCGATCTGGACAGTCCATAGACGAATATCGTCAATAACACCAGCGCCACCGGCGTGCTCGCGCTCAACAGACCGCAGGCAAGCACAAAGACACCGGCGATCGTGACATTGATGAGGCAGACCCGCCGAAAGCCGAAGCGTCGCAACACACGTGTGGTAAACATTTTCATGCCGAGATTGCCCAAGGCGCTGGCCAGCAGTAACAACCCCGATTGAAACGCTGACAAACCGAATCCAATCTGAAACAGCAAGGGCAGCAGATACGGCACTGCTTCAATACCAATGCGGGTGAACGAGCCAGCCACGACGGTGACGTTGAAGGTCTTGACCTGCAAGGTTGAATAATCCAGCAAGGGGTGCTCACGACGCATGCCATGCCGATACGACAATATCCCCAGCACCAGGCCAGCGACTATAAAAAGAATCGCTTCGGTTAAGCGCACTTCAGTATGGCTAGCCAGTTCGGTACCATACAGCAGAGAGGTCAATGCTAGGCCGCTGAGAAAAAAACCCATCATGTCCAGAGGGCGCTTTTGATTGCCGCGCTCGTTCGGCACGATGGAAATAACGGCAATCAGCGCCGCGATGCCGAATGGCACATTGATCAGAAAAATCCAATGCCAGGAAAAATAGGTAGTGATGAAACCACCTAGTGAGGGCCCCACTACCGGTGCCACAATGGCGGGCCAGGTAATGGTTGAAATCGCCTTCATCAACTTGTCTTTACTGGTATTGCGTACTACGATCAAGCGCCCCACCGGCACCATGAGCGCACCGCCCATACCTTGCAAAATACGGGCTGAAGTAAACTCGAATACGTTGCTGGAGATGCCGCATAGTACCGATGCCAAGGTAAAAATGACGATCGCCCAGGCAAACACGGTGCGCGAACCAAGACGGTCAGCAATCCAACCGCTGATCGGAATGAATACTGCCAATGTCAGCATGTAAGCAGTCATGCCCAGACTCAACTCATTGGGCCCGACCTTGAACGCCTGCGCCATTTGCGGCAAGGCGGTCGCAATGATGGTGGTGTCCAGATATTCCATGAAAAAGGTCGCCGCCACGATAAAGGGCAACCAGTGCATGCGCGATGGATGGTGTGTTGCGGTCATGCCAGTCCTGTCTCAGATTCAATGGACGCGTAGTCTGACTGCCACCTGCAGACAGCTACGCTTTGCTTTGCGCCATCAAAAGCGCAGAAAATGCAGCAGCAGTTGCACCACCACTATCGTACCGATCAACCCGCCGCCAAAATAGACAATCACGCCCAACAGCGCATTGGTGCGACGTTGTTCGGTCACCAATTTTTTGAGCAACTCGGCATTGTGCACCTGGCGCTTGTCTTCGGTCGCCAGCGTCAAGGCCTGATGCGCCAGACGCGGCAATTGCGGCAGCAGGCGGCTGTAGCGCGGCACTTCGATCTTGAGTTGTTGCAGGAAACCGCGCCAACCGATCTGCTCCGTCATCCAACGTTCGAGGTAAGGCTTGGCGGTCTTCCAGAGATCCAGTTCGGGATCAAGCTGACGCCCCAGTCCTTCGACATTGAGCAAGGTTTTTTGCAGCAATACCAGTTGCGGTTGTACTTCCACATTAAAACGCCGTGAAGTTTGAAACAGGCGCAGCAATACCTGGCCGAAAGAAATATCTTTCAGTGGGCGGTCGAAAATTGGTTCGCAACAAGCGCGCACGGCGGCTTCCAATTCATCCACTCGAGTTTCCTTAGGCGCCCAGCCCGACTCAATGTGCGCTTCGGCCACGCGCTTGTAGTCGCGCTGAAAAAAAGCCAGGAAATTCTGTGACAGATAATCTTTGTCAAAGTCGGTCAAGGTACCCACGATGCCAAAGTCGAGTGCTATATAGCGACCGAAGGTGGCCGGCGCCGTCGATACCAGAATATTGCCCGGATGCATGTCGGCATGGAAGAAGCCGTCACGAAATACCTGTGTGAAAAAAATCTCCACACCATCACGTGAGAGCTTCTTCAGATCCACGCCTTCGGCCAGCAGCCTGTCAGTCTGCGAAATCGGAATGCCATGCATGCGCTCCATCACGATCACCGATGAGGAGCAATAATCCCAATGCATTTCCGGCACCATAAGCAAGTCGGAATTGGCAAAATTACGACGCAACTGACTGGCGTTGGCAGCTTCGCGCATCAAGTCCAATTCATCGTGCAGATACTTATCGAACTCAGCCACCACCTCCCGGGCTTTGAGGCGACGACCATCGGCCCACAATCGCTCAAGCCAGTCGGCGGCCACGCGCATCAAGCCGATGTCCTTGTCGATGGTGCCGCGCATACCAGGACGCAAGACTTTGACAGCAACTTCAGTACCGTCCTTGAGCGTGGCGAAATGGACTTGCGCAATCGAGGCCGATGCAATCGGGATCAGATCAAAGGTCGCAAACAGTGCATCCGGATGCGCACCCAGTGACTTCTCGATCTGCGCTACGGCCAGCTCGGAAGCGAACGGCGGTACACGATCCTGCAAGCTGGTGAGCTCGTCGGCAATATCGAGCGGCAGCAAATCGCGACGTGTTGACAGTACTTGACCAAATTTGACAAAAATCGGCCCCAGGTCTTCCAGTGCGCGACGTAGACGTTCGCCACGCGGCATCGACAAATCACGCCAGAAAAAGATCGCATTGAGCACACGGGTAATGCGCGGCGTATCGAAGCCGGAGATGACGATCTCATCGAGACCGTAACGTACCGCTACGCGGACAATTTTGAGCAGGCGCAGGGAACGCAGCAACATCAGCTACGCTCCATTTTTGCTATGCGTTTGGACAAGCGTTCGAGATCATCGCGCAACTTGACGACCTCGCTGGAAAATTCTTGCATCACATGGGGACGGATCAACATCGGTTGTTCTTCCAGAAAAAACTCGGCAACATTCTCGGCCAACTGTTGTTGCGCTACCTGTGCCGCTGCCAGCGTTGCCTTGACACCTGAGACCAGGCGCGTTGCTGCAATATCGCCAACGAGCTTGCTCAGATCTTCTTCGACGTCCCAGCGCAGTGACTGGCTTAATTGTGAAATCGTATTGGCAAAGTCAGCATCGCCTTCAATCTTGACGTAAGAAACCGCCCGTTCACGATTGGCCAGAATCAGCGGCACGTCTGATAATTTGATACGGATGGTCACCGTCGGCACCGCATCTGCAGCGGCGTTCTCCAGCAAGCCGTCGACGCCGACGTGCAACAGCAGGCTGACAACGCCCGCATCAATGCAGGCGGTCTTGCCGCGATGCGCTGCCAGCCGCCCTTGCGCCCAAGGTTCCTGAGCGAGCAAATGATTGATGACGGCGGCTACTGGGCGCATAACTGATGGCATGACAGAGGAGAATATGGGGATGTTGCGATGTAATAAAAAAACCGCTCGTAGCAATACGAGCGGTTTCAAGTTTAACAGGTTCTCCGTAGAGAGCAGCGCATCGCTCGCCCTATACTTGCTGAATACCGGCAAGAATCCAGCCGCCAGGACCTGAAATCGGTTTCGACAGATTCCAGATTTCCGCAAACGGCTCTGCCGATGCATCCGGCGCCTCCTTGATCAGACCGGTAAACCGGATGGTGGCCAGATAATCATTGGTTTGCGTTTCTATGCCCAACAATTCGCCCTCGATCTTGACCACATCGGTGTTATTGGGCGTAACACCGCGTTCCTGCAATTGCAGACGCAGTTCGCCGAACATTTCCGGTGTGGTGAATTCGCGGATATCGTTGATATCAGCTTTATCCCACGCCGCTTGCAGGCGAATGAAATAGCTCTTGCCGTTACGTACAAAACCGGCGACGTCGAAATCGGCTGGAATCCCCCACGGCACTACTGTTGCAATGTGACTGTCGGCATCAATATGATTGAGCGCCGCCGGCTGCAGGCCGGAACCAATCTGTGGCGTCATGAGCGACGGCTGCGACAGGTTTGCATACACTGGCTGCGGATGACCGCCCTCGTCTCCATAGGCAGAATAAGCAGGCTGCTCTTGGCTCTTGCGGCTCAACAGTCGGAACAAGTACATCGCCACGAAAGCCAGCAAGGCAATCAACAGAATAGAACCAAACATGCCGCCACCCAGACCGAAATGCGACATCAACGCACCTAAACCCAGGCCCAGCAAAGCACCGCCAAGAATACCCTTCCACGGGCTGGCCGGACGCGCGCCGGCTGGCAGCGGCGCTGCTGCAGGAGCGGCTGGTTTAGCCGGCGCCACACCGGACGGCGAACTAGGCACCTGGCGCGAATAATTCGAAGACTGTTTGCCGAAGGAACCGCCGCCGCCCAGGCGCTTTGCTTCGGCGCCGGACATCAACAACATCATGCTGGTGACAACCAGGGTCAGGATAATGAATAACTTTTTCATGCTTGCTCCAGAGCTAGCCTCTCGGCTAGAGTTTTATTCCTGTATGTAATGCAGCCACACCGGCACTGAGGTTGAAGTACTCGACGCGCTCCAGGCCGACATCCTGCATCATCTGCTTCAATGTTTCCTGATCCGGGTGCATACGGATCGACTCTGCAAGGTAACGATAGCTTTCCGCATCGTTGGCAATCTTCTTGCCCAACCAAGGCAACACCGAAAACGAATACACGTCGTAAGGCTTCTTCAGCGGCTCCCAAACCTTGGAGAACTCCAGCACCAGCAATTTGCCGCCGGGCTTCAGCACTCGTCGCATTTCTGTCAGTGCAACGTCCTTGTGAGTCATGTTACGCAAACCAAAGGCCACGGAAACACGATCGAAATAGTTGTCCGGAAAGGGTAGCTTTTCCGCATCGCACAATAAGGTGGGGGTGGGAATGCCTTTATTCAACAGACGATCGCGCCCTACGCGCAACATGGATTCATTGATATCGGTGAGCCACACTTCACCGCTGGGCCCGGCCTTCTTGGCGAACGCCTTGGACAGGTCACCGGTTCCACCGGCGATGTCGAGAACCTTGAAACCAGGACGAATACCGGCCTGGGCAATCGTGAAGGCTTTCCAGACACGGTGCAGACCCGCCGACATGAAGTCATTCATGAGGTCGTATTTGGCAGCCACGGAATGGAACACTTCGGCGACTTTGTGTACTTTTTCTTCTTCAGCGACAGTCTGATAACCGAAATGGGTAGTATTGGTCATAGGGCAACCTGTAGAAAGTAATGCAACATTATATAGGGCGATGCTACTGGCAGAGTGACTGCCGACCTGGTCTATAGATTAATGGTGATGGCCGCAGGCAGAGCCACCGGCATTGGCATTCATGTCCTGATCGCGACCGCTTTCGCGACTATGGCCGACAGCTTCCAGTTTTTGCAGGTAAGTTTCCCACAGGGCGTCCTGGTCACGTCCGAGCTGGTAAAGGTAGTCCCAGGTAAAAATGCCACTGGCGTGCTCATCGGAAAAAATAGGTTTGATGCCATAGTTGCCAACTGGCTCAACGGCAACAATCGACACATTGCGTTTGCCGGTCTGCAGAGTTTCTTGCCCAGGACCATGGCCGCGCACTTCCGCCGAGGGCGAATAGACACGCAACAGTTCAAACGGAATGGAAAACATGGCACCATCGTCGAAGGCGACTTCCATCACACGCGATTGCGTGCGCACCTTGAACGATACCGGTATAGGAGCGGAACCCATTGTTCGTGCTTCCTCAATCAAAAATGGTAAGTTGGCAATTGCTGCGCAGTGACAGCAATCGCATCAGATTAGCTCAATGCCTGTAAATGCCGCTGCAGCGCCTGCCGCAGAGCTGGCAACATGGCATGGCGTTGTGCCAGCGATTGCACGGCATCAGTCCGCCGGGACTCAGCCCAGACCGGACTCGGAAAATGAGCGTCATCAAGATATCGCGGGATCACATGCCAATGCACATGTGGTGTCATGTTACCCAGGCTGGCGAGGTTGATTTTTGCCGGCTGCATGACTTCCCGCAGCGCCGCTTCTACCGCCCAGACCCCATTCATCAGGATCGTGCGATCAGAGGCACTAAGATCCGTCATTTCCTTGACGTGGCCGCTCCAGATCACCCGACAAAAACCGGGATAGGCGGCGTCATCGACCAGCACGACACGGTAGTGGCGGCTCTGAAAAAGCAGCTCGCCGCCATCGCCCTGGCACAATTCGCACAATGCATTGGCAGTCGTCATTGTCTTACACCAGCACGCGTTCTATGCCGCCGTTGTTGGCGCGCGCCACAAAGTCAGGCAACCAGTTTTCGCCGAGCAGATGCCGGGCAATTTCGACCACAATGTAATCGGCTTCGGTGCCGGAATCTTCGTTATAACGCGACAGACCCTGATAGCAAGATGGGCACGAAGTCAGGATTTTGACATCACCGGTGAAACCGTCGGCACGTATCTTGTCGGCGCCCTTACGCATTTCTTCTTCCTTGCGGAAACGCACCTGGGTCGAGACATCCGGACGGCTCACGCCGAAGGTGCCCGATTCGCCGCAGCAGCGGTCGTTCTTTTCGATCTTTTGCGCGTCCACGGTGGTGATCAGCGCATTGACGGTCTTTAACGGATCCTGCAGCTTCATCGGCGAGTGGCAGGGATCGTGGTACATATAACGGGTACCGGTCACACCTTCCAGACGTACACCCTTTTCGAGCAGATATTCATGGATGTCGATAATGCGGCAGCCCGGAAAAATCTTCTCGAATTCATAACCCTGCAACTGGTCGTAGCAAGTACCGCACGACACCACCACGGTCTTGATGTCCAGGTAATTGAGCGTGTTGGCCATGCGATGGAACAGCACACGGTTATCGGTGATGATTTTTTCGGCTTTATCGAAATCACCCGATCCACGTTGCGGATAACCACAGCACAGATATCCAGGCGGCAATACTGTCTGCACACCGACTTGCCACAACATCGCCTGGGTTGCCAGTCCAACTTGCGAAAACAGGCGCTCGGAACCACAGCCAGGGAAATAAAACACGGCTTCGGTATCGGCCGACGTGTTCTTCGGATCGCGGATGATAGGCACGATCTTGTCGTCTTCAATGTCAAGCAAGGCACGCGCGGTTTTCTTGGGAAGATTACCCGGCATTTTCTTGTTGATGAAGTGAATCACCTGTTCCTTGATCGGCGCCTTGCCTACCGTTGCTGCCGGCTTTTGCGTCTGTTTCTTGGCAAACTTTTTGAGAATGTCATTGCCCAGGCGCTGCGCCTTGAAGCCCCAATCGGTCATCACCTTGCGCGTGGCATTGATGGTGGCCGGATCGGTTGCATTGAGGAAGAACATGGCTGCCGAGGTGCCCGGATTGAAGGACTTCTTACCCATCTTACGCAACAGATTGCGCATGTTCATCGAGACATTGCCGAAGTCGATATCGACCGGGCATGGCGTGACGCATTTGTGGCAGACCGTGCAATGATCAGCCACATCTTCAAATTCTTCCCAATGCTTGATCGAGATGCCGCGGCGGGTCTGCTCTTCGTACAGGAAAGCTTCGACCAGCAAGGACGTTGCCAAAATTTTGTTACGCGGTGAATACAGCAAATTGGCGCGCGGCACGTGGGTCGCGCAGACCGGTTTGCACTTGCCGCAACGCAGGCAATCCTTGACGCTATTGGCAATGGCACCAATATCGCTTTGCTGCATGATCAGCGATTCATGCCCCATCAGACCAAAGGAAGGCGTGTAGGCATTGCGCAGATCGGCTTCCATGCCTGGCAGATTGAGCAATTTACCTTTGTTGAAGCGGCCTTCCGGATCGATGCGCTTCTTGTATTCGCGGAATTCTCCAATTTCTTCTTCGGTCAGAAATTCCAGCTTGGTGATGCCGATACCGTGCTCGCCGGAAATCACGCCATCGAGTGAGCGCGCCAGTGCCATGATGCGCGCCACTGCTTCGTGCGCATCCTGCAGCATGTCGTAGTGATCGGAATTGACAGGGATATTGGTATGCACATTACCGTCGCCAGCATGCATGTGCAGCGCGACAAACACACGCCCGCGCAAGATGCGCTTATGAATCGCGCTGCACTCGTCGAGAATCAGCTTAAAGGCACCGCCACTGAAAATCTGACGCAGCAAGGCGCGCACTTCCTGTTTCCATGACACGCGCACAGTACGATCCTGCACCACATGGAACACGGTGGCGTCGGGCTGATCCAGCAGACGTTGCTCAAATACCGGCAGCAACTTATCCAACCCCAACAGCGACAGCTCAGCCTTGGCCTCGCTCAAAGGTTGATCGAGATTGCTCAGCAGATAAGTCCAGCGCGCATGGGCTTGTGCCAGCAAGCTCTCGGCCTGATGCACACGATCTTCCAGCATTTCAGCCGCAGGGATGTCTTCACCTTCGGCGTCGTCGCTCTTGCCCAGCGGCAGGTTGCCTTTGGCAAAAAATGCATTCAGGTCGGCCAGCAACAGCAGCTTGTTCTTGATCGACAGTTCGATGTTGATACGCTCGATGCCATCGGTATATTCACCCATGCGGTTGAGCGGAATCACCACGTCTTCATTGATCTTGAAGGCATTGGTATGCTTGGCAATGGCGGCCGTACGCGAGCGGTCGAGCCAGAATTTCTTACGCGCTTCCGGGCTGATAGCCACAAAACCTTCACCGACGCGATTATTGGCCATACGGATGACCTCCGAGGCCGCCAGCGCCACGGCGTTTTCATCATCTCCAACGATGTCGCCGATCAACACCATCTTCGGCAACACACCGCGCTTGGATTTGGTGGCATAACCGACGGCGCGCAGATAGCGCTCATCGAGATGCTCCAGACCAGCCAGGATGGCGCCGCCTTTTTTGGTTTCAGCATCGAGGTATTGTTTGATCTCGACAATCGATGGAATCGCCTCGCGTGCCTGACCGAAAAACTCCAGACAGACAGTGCGCGTCTGCTTCGGCATTTTGTGCAGAATCCAGCGAGCCGAGGTAATCAGGCCGTCACAGCCCTCTTTTTGAATGCCAGGCAAACCCGACAAGAATTTGTCGGTAACGTCCTTGCCCAAACCTTCCTTGCGGAAGGTGCGGCCAGCGATTTCCAATATCTCGGTTTTGAAGACTTCCATCTTCTGGCCTTTTTCACCGGGATGAGACCATTCCAGTTTAAAGCGCGCCAGTGCGACGTCGTGAATCTTGCCCAGATTGTGATCCAGACGAGTGACCTCAAGCCAGTCGCCTTGTGGATCAACCATGCGCCAGCTGGCCAGGTTGTCGAGCGCAGTACCCCACAGCACGGCCTTCTTGCCACCGGCATTCATGGCGACATTGCCGCCGATGCAGGAAGCTTCAGCCGAGGTCGGGTCCACCGCAAAGACAAATCCCGCCTTTTCAGCGGCGTCCGACACACGCTTGGTCACCACACCTGCCCCCGAATAGATGGTGGCGTAGGGCTGCGTCAGACCAGGCAGCACTTCCATCTCGACTGCGCCGAGCTGTTCCAGCTTTTCGGTATTGATGACCGCCGACATAGGCGTGAGTGGAATCGCTCCACCGGTATAACCGGTGCCGCCGCCGCGTGGAATGATGGTCAGACCAAGCTCGATACAAGCTTTAACCAGACCCGCCATTTCATCTTCGCTGTCCGGCGTGAGCACGACGAAGGGATATTCCACACGCCAGTCAGTCGCATCAGTGACATGAGACACCCGCGACAGGCCGTCGAATTTGATATTGTCCTTAGCGGTGTAACGTCCCAGCACCTTGGTCGCGCGCTTGCGCAAGTCATAGGTGTGCTTGAATTCTTCGGAAAACTCGGCCACTGCCTTCCTGGCGGCCAACACCAACGCTTCAACGCTGGCACTGCGGCGCGCAGCATTGGCATCAGCAGGCTCAATCTGACTGATATCGATACGACGCTTGTCGACTTCGGTCAGACGATGCTGCAGCGCCTCGGTCAAGGCGGCACGGCGCTTAGGGTTGTCCAGCAAGTCATCCTGCAAATAAGGATTGCGCCGCACCACCCAGATATCGCCCAACACTTCATACAACATCCGTGCAGAACGGCCGGTCTGACGCTTGGAGCGCAGCTCGTCCAGCAGGCGCCAGGCATCCTCGCCCAAAAGGCGAATGACAATTTCGCGATCGGAAAACGATGTGTAGTTATAGGGAATTTCGCGCAAGCGCGTGGGGCTGGCACCTTGCGGTGCGTCAGTGAGTAAGGCTTGAATTTTGGCGGGGGCGTTCATTATTGTAGAAAAAATCTGCTGCCGGAGGTGCATTTTAGCGCATTGCCAACGGCAACGATGGAATGCCCCTACTTTTGCGAGAACTATACGAAATACTTTTTATTTAAACCATTTCAGGACAATTAGGCGAGTTTCCGCACAGCACTAAAATAGTGCCGAATTACAACACTAATCAATCGCACGCATCATTGAGCTTAAGCGCGCCCGACTATGAAGGTTTTGTTAAGCATTTCTAGAATATGTCCTCATACACTATTGAAACAACAACCCCATATCATGGATGATGCGTTCGTTGCCGGTATCACATACACAACCCAGATTGCAAGTCCCTTTGCGAACTTAAAAAATCCTAGCTATTACAAAAACATCTCGCAATTTTCTTACTGAAATACAATAATTTACAGTCTCAATTGCCTACCTCAACCAAAGATACTCCTAAGTATTTTTTTGAAAAAAAATTTACAAATAAATTAATGCCTAAATAAATATATTTTGAACAATAAATAATGAAAGAAAATAAATTCACTATGTTTGTCATGGCATGTGCGGTAATTGCCAGCGCAATGCTTACGGGGTGTGCATCAATTGTCAATGGCACGGGCCAGAATCTGACCATCGAAGCAAGAAAAGATGGCGCTTTGGTTGCCGGGGCAACCTGCAAACTGATCAACGATAAAGGCACCTATTACGTGACAGCTCCGGGCACAGTAACGGTGCACAAATCCTACAGCGATTTGCAGGTCACCTGTGATAAAACCGATACCCCTCCGGGGACGGCAAGCGTCAAGTCGACTACCGAAGGGATGGCATTTGGAAATATTCTTGTTGGCGGCCTTATCGGCGCTGCTATCGATACCAGTTCAGGTGCCGCTTATGATTACCCGACCCTGATTACGATTTTAATGGGCCGCCATGTTGATTTGCCCGAGCCTGTTGCACCACAAGTGACAAACAAGGCTTTGGGGGGTTCTTCAAAATATCAAACAACAGCGATACTGTCCAATGCAACACCACTAACAACTGGCGCATCGTATAAAGTTCATCAACTTGTCGGCGAAGAGATGAGAGCAAGATTTGTCTTTGCAGGAAAAGTAGCGGGGACCGCTCCTAGCGGAGCCCTCATGAATTACAACATCGATCCGGGCGGCGCGTTCACGGTCGCAAATATCAACTTGGGCGGCCACGCCACAGGCACTTACCAAGTGTCGGAAACCAATAACCAGATCTGCATCACCATCAAAGGAGGAGGCAATTGGAGCCTGCTGTCGAAGTGTTATCGCCTGTTTCAAGTCGGCGTCAATACATTTGTCATGAGCTCTGTGAGCGATACCTATTTTTTCTCCTATACCACCTTGCCCGCCACCACCACCGCGAACCCGGCACAGCTACCTAGCCTGCATCTTGATCCGGTACCGGAGGCCTCTTCGTTTGCCGACATCAACAATGCCGGGGCCGTTCCATTGGTCCCAAGCCAAGGCAAAGCACGATACGAGGCCTATCTGGCGTCAGCGTCACCAAAGGCTTTCGCCATTGGTGCGGACGGCAGTTGGGCCATGTTCACCAACAATCCGGGGGCGATGCGCAATGCATTAACTTGGTGCATGGCGGCCAAACTGACATCTTGCTGGCTTTACGCAGTCGATGACAAGGTGGTATGGCAGGCCGATAAAAATAAACGCGTTTCACTTGATCAGACTGTCACGCCGACAGCAACTCCCGTTGTTGCTATTGCGCCGACGGCAACGCCATAAGATAGTGAACTCGGCGATGCGAGCAAGCGCTACAGCCTGCTTGCTCGCATCGCCAGGACTGTCGCAATCGCATCTATTTACTGACGCAGGAGAGTTGCGTGATGTGTGCCAGACTGCATTAAAACAACACTAGGATCTAGGCTAACCAATCGCCGACGGTCCGCCAAAAACCATCCGGCACATTCAGCAGTATCCAGGTCATGAGGATATAGCGCACGAATTTGCCGATCGCCATATACGCCACGCAAGGCCAAAACGGCAGTTTGAGCCAGCCGGCCAGCGTGCAAATCGGATCGCCGATGCCTGGCAACCAGCCCAGCAACATGGTCTTGGCACCGAAACGTTCCAGCCAGCCAAACCATTTACTGGAGCGCTCGCTGGCAAACGTCTGCTTGGCGCCGTAGCCCATCCAGTAATCCACCACCCCACCCAGGGTATTGCCCACCGTGGCCACCAAAATCACCTGCCAATAGATGGCCGGATTAGCCTTGATCACCGCAAAGACGGCCGGCTCGGAGCCCATCGGCAACAAGGTCGCCGAGACGAAGCTGATAATAAAAACGGAACTCAGTCCTATCGTGGGAATAGCGAGGGTTTTCAGTAACCATAAAATGGCGGATTCAATCATGCGTAGAGACAGTCAAGGGTAAAGGATTGGAAACTCAGTCGAGAGAAGGCCGGATTGACGCGTATATCCGGCTTCGTTGATGGCGCCAATACTGGAAAAATGCCGACAATCAGCGCTGCCGTATCAGTAGATCAAGTGGCTCCATTATAATGTCGAGTTCGTCGCGAACCCGACTGTAGGCTTGCAACCCGCAAGGACAATGCTCGGATCGTCTCATTTCAACTGCGCAGCTTGCGCCATGAAACCACTATGACTACTGACTATTTGCAAAAAATCCTCACCGCTCGTGTCTACGACGTTGCAGTCGAAACGCCGTTGGAGATTGCCAATACGCTGTCACAGCGGATGGAAAATCGGATTTACTTCAAGCGCGAAGATATGCAAAGCGTGTTCAGCTTCAAGCTGCGTGGAGCCTATAACAAGATGGCGCACCTGACTCCCGTGCAACTCAAGCGCGGCGTCATTTGCGCCTCCGCCGGGAATCACGCACAAGGCGTCGCCTTATCCGCTGCACGACTGGGATGCCGCGCAGTCATTGTGATGCCGACCACTACCCCCAAAGTCAAGATCGATGCGGTCAAAGCACGTGGTGGCGAGGTGGTGTTGTCCGGCGAATCGTTTACCGACGCGTATAACCATGCACTGACGCTGGAAAAGAAACTGAAACTGACCTTCGTCCATCCATTTGACGACCCTTATGTCATCGCCGGCCAAGGCACCGTTGGCATGGAAATTCTGCGCCAGCATCCTGATCCGATTCACGCCATCTTCGTCGCCATCGGCGGCGGCGGCCTGATCTCGGGCATCGCCGCCTATGTCAAGGCAGTGCGTCCGGACATCAAAGTCATCGGCGTACAAACCACCGATTCCGACGCCATGGCGCGCAGCATCAAAGCTGGCCGCCGCATCACCTTGGCCGACGTCGGCCTGTTTTCCGACGGCACTGCCGTCAAACTGGTGGGTGAAGAAACCTTCCGCATCACCAAAGAGCTGGTCGATGACATCATTCTGGTCGATACCGATGCCGTGTGTACGGCCATCAAGGACATCTTCCAGGATACCCGTAGCATCGTTGAGCCGGCCGGTGCACTGGCCGTGGCAGGTGCCAAGGCCTATATCGAACGTGCCAAGAACAGCAAAAAACCGATCAAGAACGAAGCCCTGATCACCATCGCCTGCGGCGCCAACATGAACTTCGACCGTTTGCGCTTCGTGGCAGAAATGGCCGATGTAGGCGAATCGCGCGAAGCTGTATTTGCCGTCACCATTCCAGAAGAGCATGGCAGCTTTAAACGTTTCTGTGAAACCATCGGGCCGCGCAACGTCACTGAATTCAACTATCGCATCAGCGATGCCAAGGCTGCCCACATTTTCGTCGGCATCCAGATCGACAACGCCGATGAGCCAGCCAAAATTGCCAAGACGTTCGAAAAACAGGGATTCAACACACTTGACCTGACGCACGATGAACTGGCCAAGGTACACATCCGCCATTTGGTCGGCGGCAAAAGCGCGCTGGCCCAGGATGAGTTGCTGTACCGTTTTGAGTTTCCTGAGCGTCCAGGCGCATTGATGCGGTTTCTTAACAACATGAATCCGAACTGGAATATCAGTCTGTTCCATTATCGTAATCAGGGCGGCGATGTCGGCCGTATTCTGGTCGGTCTGCAAGTGCCGAAGAAGGAAATGAAAACTTTCCGCACCTTCCTCGCCAACCTCGGCTACCGCCACTGGGATGAAAGCAAGAATCCTTTGTATCAGTTGTTTCTTGGCTAAATCCGCTCTGTAGAAAATTTTCATATGACACACGCTAACTCTCCCGACACTTCGCCGCTGGGCAAGGCTTCCGCCTACCCCAACAGCTACGATGCCAGTCAATTATTCCCCATCGCTCGCCAACCCAAGCGTGAAGAACTGGGGCTGTCTGGCACCTTGCCATTTTTCGGCGTCGACATCTGGAATGCCTACGAAGTGTCATGGCTCAATCAGCGCGGCAAGCCACAAATCGCGATTGCCACGTTCATGATTGCGGCCGATTCGCCGAACATTATTGAGTCGAAGTCGTTCAAACTTTATTTGAATTCATTCAACCAGTCCCGACTTGAAAGTCAGGATGAATTGATCGCTTTAATGAAACAAGATCTTTCAGCCTCAGCTGGCGCCAACGTGCAAGTCAACCTGACCGAAGCCGCGCAATTCGGGACATTACGCATGGGCGAGCTGAGCGGTCTTTTACTGGACCGGCTCGATATTGAAGTGGTGGATCACCATCCCGACCCGCAACTGTTGTCGGCTGACCATGATGCAGCGCCGGTTGAGGAAACGCTGTTGTCGCACTTGCTCAAATCCAATTGCCCTGTGACCGGTCAGCCGGACTGGGGGAGTGTGCAAATTCACTACGTCGGCGCTCCGATCAATCAGGAAGCATTGCTGAAGTATCTGATCGGTTTTCGTGAGCACAATGAGTTTCATGAACAATGCGTCGAACGAATTTTCATTGATATTTTGCGCCAGTGCCGGCCGCAAAAATTGTCAGTTTATGCACGCTATACGCGCCGCGGTGGACTTGACATCAATCCATGGCGCAGCAATTTTTCTTCGGCTCGCCAGCCTGCCAATCTGCGTAATGCGCGTCAATAAAGCACGTCAAACAGGCATCTCAGAAATTTTCGTTACAAATCCGTAACACCATGCAACTCTAGGCTGCATACGGCTTGGCTCGCGAAGAAATTGGCAACAACACAATCTCTGATCTATTTTAGGATTGGTTCGAGCAACGATCAAAAACTTCTGTGCAATGATTCAATCTCATCACCCGACAGACATTTGGTGAGTCCCCACTGCAGCATTGCCACGTACATAGGTACAGCGCAAATCCTCTCTGCCATTTTCTGACAACGAGAACCTGCGCCTCTATTGCCTGTGCAAGCCATGCTGGCTTTCGCGGCCAACTGATCGCAGGCAATACGAAAGAAATTATCAATCTCAACAATAAAATGCATTCACTCCCGTCCTCCCGCACTCGTCGCATCATCCTCATCTGTACTTTCATCGCGACTAGTATTGCTATTTCAACATCTGCCTCAGCCCAACAAAGCGACGAATTCAGTTGGTGGCAATCCATTAAAAACCGCGTCAACAACGTTGCCGACAATGGCGATGACGAACTCTATCTCTCCGGCGTGGCACACCATGGCCGCAGCACGTACACCGCAGAAAAGCTGGCCCAACTCAATGAACATGCCTGGGGCCTCGGTTATGGCAAAACCTTGCGCAATGACAGCGGCGATGACGAATCACTGTTTGCCTTCGTGCTCAAGGATTCGCACCGCCATCCCGAGTACCAGGCCGGTTATGCCTATGAATGGATATACCAGATTCCGCATTCATCACTAGAAGTCGGTGGCGGTTATAGTGTCATGATGATGAGCCGCCAGGATTACTTTGACAGCGTGCCATTCCCTCTGGCTTTGCCGGTGGCTTCGATCGGTACAAAAAAAGCAAAACTCATGTTCTCTTATGTACCGCGTTTATCGGCGAACAAGAACAACGGCGACGTCTTGCTGATATTCGGCCGCATCGCGTTCTGATGAGTCCACAATTAGACGTTGCAAAAGCAGCTTAGCCGGTACCGGCACAAGTGGCCAGCATGCTGCCTCAAAGCAACAGCTGACAACAGCGGAATTCATTGCGAAACTCATAAAGAAGCCTATAATCCTGCACAAACGCCCATCAAGCGCCTTTCTTGTGTGTCATGACAAATCTTGCAAAAATCCTGTCCCCAGAGAACATCATTCTGGATCTAGAAGTCTCGAGCAAAAAACGAGCATTCGAACAAGCCGGACTTACCTTCGAGAACAATAGCGGCATCGCACGTTCTACGGTGTCTGAAAACCTGTTCGCGCGCGAGCGCTTAGGATCGACAGGCCTGGGGCATGGTGTAGCGGTACCACATGGCCGCATCAAAGGACTCAAGGCGCCGCTAGCCTTGTTCATGCGTCTGGCAGCACCGATTCCGTTCGAGTCGCCTGACGGCGAACCGGTCAAATTGCTGATTTTCCTGCTGATCCCAGACAACGTGACACAACAACACCTTGAAATTCTCTCCGAAATTGCCGAGATGTTCTCGGATAATGCCTTTCGCGCAGAACTGATCAGTGATAGCGACTCAGCCTCGGTCTATTCGCGCCTGGTGACCTGGCAGCCATCGTTGGAAAAAACCCATTAAGCCTCCCCGCCGGCGACACAATACCTGCAACATCCGTTGATAATGCTGGTTGCCATTACGCTGAATTAACGAAATACTTCGTCGCACTGGAGCCTTATGCCTGCATTTACCGCGTTATCGATACAGCAACTGTATGAAGAAAATCGCGAATCCCTGCAGCTAGGCTGGTTCGCTGGCTTCCCTGGCGGCGAACGCCTCATTTCCGGCGACGCTGCATCGGCTGCAGATCAGGTCGGCCACTTGAATCTGATCCACCCCGGACGCATCCAGGTTTTTGGCCATCAGGAAACCGAGTATTACCAGCGCCTTTCCAACACCTCTCGCGCTTACCAGACTGCCGAACTGGTCGCAGGTGAACCACCTGCCTTCATCATTGCTCAGGGACTGTCGACTCCGCCTGACATTCTGGCTATCTGCGATGAGAAAAACATTCCGTTGTTCTCCACTCCACTGCCGGCTGCACAGGTGATCGACTATCTGCGTGTCTATCTGTCCAAAAAATTGGCACAGCAGATCACCATGCATGGGGTGTTCATGGATGTGTTAGGCGTAGGCGTATTGATTACCGGTGAATCCGGCCTGGGCAAGAGTGAACTCGGTCTTGAACTGATCTCTCGCAGTCACGGACTGGTCGCCGACGATGCCGTCGAATTCGCCCGCATCGCCCCCAACATGATCGAAGGTCGCTGCCCGTCCTTGCTGCAAAATCTGCTGGAAGTACGCGGCCTGGGCTTGCTCGATATCAAGGCGATTTTCGGGGAAACGGCCGTGCGTCGCAAAATGCGCCTGAAATTGATCGTGCATCTGGTTCGCCGCAGCACACTGGAAGAAAATTACGAACGTCTGCCGCTTGATGCGCAGTTTGAAGACGTGCTGGGCCTGCCAATTCGCAAGGTGGTCATTCCTGTTGCCGCCGGCCGCAACATCGCTGTTTTGCTCGAAGCAGCAGTACGCAATACCATTCTGCAATTACGTGGCATTGATACGCTCAAAGAATTTATCGAACGCCAGCGCAAAGCCATGAACGGCGAATGAAGCTGACGCAGTCCGGCATCGCCGGATTGCAGGAATCTGGTAAAGTTCTGCTGCCGTCAGGCACATAGCGTAGGCCGCAAACCTGGCAGAGATAAGGTATCATCATACTCATGCGTATCGTTCTCATTACAGGTATTTCTGGCTCCGGCAAATCGGTGGCACTTCATGTGCTGGAAGACATCGGTTATTTTTGCGTCGACAATTTGCCTCCGGCATTGTTGCGCAGTTTGGTGGAAACGCGTCTGAAAGAAGGCGATGATACGTTGGCAGTGGCCACCGATGCCCGTAGCGCGGACTCATTGGCCGGACTGGGCAAGGATATTCGAGCGTTGCAAGACGAGGGCCACGACGTAAAGTTGTTTTTTCTCACCGCTACAACCGAGTCGCTCATCATTCGCTTTTCGGAAACTCGCCGTAGTCACCCACTGTCGCATCGTTTGCTGGCCGATCAAAATCCCAACTATCGCCTCACCCTGACCGAATGCATCCAGAGAGAACGTGAAATTCTCAGTGTCATTCAAGCCATGGCGCATGTCATCGATACATCCAATCTGAGCGCCAATAAATTGCGCGCCTGGATTCAGGAACTCACCGATGGCGCACAAACCAATCTGACCCTGCTATTTGAATCGTTTGCCTTCAAATACGGCGTACCGTTGGATGCCGACATTGTCTTCGATGTGCGGGTACTGCCCAATCCGCATTACGATCCTCAATTGCGTCCGCTGACCGGGCGCGATCAGGCGGTGGCAAAGTTTCTCGGTGATTTACCCGAGGTCCATGACATGCTCGGCGACATCCGTAATTTTGTCGAAAAATGGCTGCCCGCATTCAAGCGCGATAATCGCAGCTATCTTACCGTTGCCATCGGCTGCACCGGCGGCCAGCATCGCTCGGTATTCATCGCTGAGCAACTGGCACGGCATTTTTCGGCACAAGAACATGTTGTAGTAAGACATTTGCAACTGAACTGAACTGAACTGAACTGCCCAAAAGCGACAACATCAGCTCAGCAAGTCATCCCTGTGCAACACTCCCAGTAATAATTTTTTTACAGGTGCCGGCAATGGCGCCTGTGCCAGTCCATCGATTGGATACCATACCCAACCGGACTGAGCGACTTGCAGAAAACGCCGCGTCAAGACCACCTGATAGGGTGAGACATGCAATTTGAAATGCGTAAAAACATGCGAGAAAGCCTGCAATTTACGGCAAGCAGAAATTTCGCCAAATGCTTGCATCGCACTTTCCACGGCGTCACCAAACTCCTCCGCACTAGCACTGACCGACAACTCTGGCAATGACAGCAAGCCCCCCCAGATGCCGCTATCGGGGCGCTGCTGCAACAAGACATCGCCGCCTTCACTGACAACCAGCATCACGGTTTCTTTTTCCGGTACCGCTTTCTTAGGCTTACGCACCGGCAGCTCCGCCGTCCTGTCGCTCACCAGTGCAACGCAGCGCTGGCTTAGGGGGCAACGTTCGCAAGCCGGCTTGCCGCGCATGCACAAGGTAGCACCCAGATCCATCAAACCCTGCGTATAAGACTCCATATCCGTCTGCGGCAACAAGGCAACTGCACGCCTCCATAACTGATCTTCCACCGCCTTGGCACCAGGAAAACCCTCCACCCCAAACACTCTTGCAAACACCCGCTTGACGTTACCGTCCAATATTGCCGCCCGCTTACCATAGGCAAAAGCAGCAATTGCAGCAGCAGTCGAACGACCGATGCCGGGAAGATCCGCCAGCAAGTCTGGATCATCCGGAAAACGTCCTCCATATTCCTGCGCCACCCGCTGCGCGCAACGATGCAAGTTACGTGCACGGGTGTAATACCCCAACCCGCTCCAGTGCGACATCACCGCTTCCGAAGGCGCCTCAGCCAAGCTGACGACAGTCGGGAAGCTTTCCAGAAACTTCGTGTAGTAGGGAATCACAGCTGTGACCTGGGTCTGCTGCAGCATGATCTCCGATAACCAGATTCGGTAAGCGTCTCGTGTATTTTGCCAGGGCAAGGCATGGCGGCCATGTTGCTTTTGCCAGGCAATCACGTCAGCCGAGAAGCTGGGATCGACAAACTCTGCAATATCGCCTGCAGCGCCTTTGTTAAGTACGCGCTTCATCGCTGACACACCACACAATAAAAAGTAGAGCGCTGGCCCTGCTTAATTTGCCTGATCGGTGTCGCACAAACCCGGCAAGGCTGTCCGGTACGGCTGTAGACAAAATAGTTTTGCTGGAAATAACCTGATTGACCATTGACAGCAATAAAGTCGCGCAAGCTGCTGCCACCTTGCGCAATGGCTGCTGTCAGAATTTCCCGAATCGCGGCGACCAGTTTTTCGTAGCGTGCCAGACTAATCTTGCCGGCGGCAGTCTTGGGGTTGATGCCTGCCTTGAACAGGCTCTCGGAGGCATATATATTGCCTACGCCGACCACAATGTCACCGGCCAGCAGAACCTGTTTGATCGGCGCGCTGCGATTACGGGTCTGTCGGTGCAGCAGTTGCGCCGAGAATTTGTCTTCCAGCGGCTCCAGTCCCAAGCCGCGCAAGAGAGTATGTTCTTCGATATCGCCATCGGCGGCATCATGCCACAAAACCGCGCCAAAACGGCGTGGGTCGGTCATGCGCATGACTTTGCTGCCGACGACCAGATCGAAATGATCATGCTTTTGCGGTGCCACGCCCGGCGGCAAAATCCGCAAGTGTCCCGACATGCCGAGATGCACAATCAGGGTGCCGTGATCAAAATGGATTAGCAGATATTTGCCGCGCCGTCCGGTCGTATTGATGCAGCGGCCGACCAGGCACTCATGCAAGCCGGTCGGGAATGGCCAACGCAGTCCGCTGTGTCGCAACACCACGGCGCTGACGGTAGCACCTTCAAGATACGGCGCTACACCGCGCCGGGTAACTTCTACTTCTGGTAATTCTGGCATGAACGCAATGATTGTAAATAGGCAGCAACAGAAAAATGCCCAAGCTTATTTGTCTGCAATGCGCGAACAAAAGCTGGCGGCCAGCTATCATAGTGCTTTGTGCCCGCCTTAGGTGCTGGGCATGATGGTTTACACTCGCTTACACCAAGAAGCACTGTCTTGAGCGTAAAATTAATATTTGTCTGATTATTCAGGATTTCCCTTGAAAAAAACTTTCGCCATTGTATCGCTCTCCGTCATGCTCTCCGCGTGTGCAAGCCTGCGGCAACCCAGCGAGACTACGGCCGATGCCAGCCATCCCAGTACGCCACCTAAACTGGTGAAAGCACCGCCGGTAACGAAAGAGCAGGCTCAGGCAACGCCGTTAGTGGAGGATCCGCTGCCGGCAGTCGAGTTGACCCAAAATCTGCTCTACGACATCCTGCGCGCTGAAATTTCCTTCCAGCGCGGTCAATGGCAAACCGCCTATCTGACGCTGTTGAGCGATGCGCAGCAGACCTTGGATCCGCGTCTTGCCAAACGTGCCGCCGAAATTGCACTGGCAGCACGACGCCCTGCAGAGGCATTGTCAGCAGTACGCCTGTGGAGCGAACTGGCACCGCATTCAGATGAAGCGCTGCAAAATTATCTTGGTCTGGTCATGTTGAGCGACAACATCTCCGAGATTCAGCCCTTGCTGGCACAACGTCTGGCGCAAGCCTCGCCGCAGGCTGTCGGCCCGCTGATTCTGCAAATCCAGCGCCTGCTCAGCCGCGCCCGCGACAAGACAGCTGCCTTCAATATCCTGCAAGATCTGATTTCTCCGTATGCAACGCTGATGGAAAGTCACCTGGCCCTCGCCCAGGGAGCCTTTGCCAATCGCGACTCCGTGCGCGCCCGTGATGAGGCCACACAAGCACTCCGGCTCAAGCCGGATTCGGAACTGGCAATCCTGACACTGGCGCAAGTCACACCAGACACCATTGCAGCAATGAAACTGGTTTCCGACTTCCTGAGCACTCATCCCAATGCCCGTGAGGTACGCATTGCCTATGCCCGCGGACTGGTCGAACAAAAACAGTATGAACCAGCACGCAAGCAGTTCATTCAGTTACTCAAGGACAACAATGATGATATGACCACTTTGTTTGCATTGGGCATCCTGGATGTGCAGACCAGTCATCTGGCCGAAGCTGAGACCAACCTGAAGCGATATCTTCAGGTGCTGACCGCCCAACCAGAAGACGAGCGCGATCCAACCCAGGCGCTGCTGCTGCTGTCGCAAATTGCCGAAGAACGCAATGACGTTCCAGGCGCACTGAAATGGCTGGAGCAAGTTGAGCCCGGCGACGCCTACATCAACGTACAAATCCGTCGTGGTCAGTTGTTGGCCAAGCGCGGCGACATCAACGGCGCCCGCAAAGTTTTGGAACAAGCGCAGGCAGAAGCCGGCAATGACCGTGACCAGCAACAGTTGATCCAGGGCGAGGCGCAAATTCTGCGCGATGCCGACCGCAACCAGGAAGCGGCAACTATCCTCGAAGACGGCATCAAGCGCTTTCCCGATAACATCGATCTGCTCTACGACTATGCCATGGTGGCCGACAAGATAAACAGCTACGACACCATGGAAGCCGCGCTACGCAAGATCATTGACGTTGCGCCTGATAATCCACATGCTTATAACGCCCTCGGATATTCGCTGGCAGACCGTAACGTCCGCTTACCGGAAGCACTGAGCCTGATTCAAAAGGCAGTGAAATTGACACCGGAAGATCCTTTCATCACGGACAGTTTGGGCTGGGCGCAATTCCGCTTAGGCAATCTCGAGGAAGCTGAAAAGCAATTGCGCCGTGCCTATGGCCTGCGCCCGGATCCTGAGATTGGCGTGCACCTCGGTGAAGTCCTCTGGGTAAGCGGCAAACAAGCCGAAGCCAAACAATTATGGCGTGACGCGCAACAAAAGGATCCACAAAACGACGTGCTCAAAAACACACTCAACCGTTTGAACGTAAAACTGTGAAGCTATCATGCTTGCGGCGCTATGGCGCAGCCTGTGGGCTGGTTCTGCTGCTGGCTGGCTGCGCCGGCATGACAGCACAAACCGGCCAAAATCAGAAGGCCGTGCTTGAACGTCATTACAACGACAATATTGGGCTGGCCGGCAGACTATCTATCCTGTATGCGCAAAACGGCCACGAGCAAGGTGTACACGGTAGCTTCACCTGGGACCAGCATCGTGACCATATTGTCTTGAACCTGCTGTCACCATTAGGCCAGACGCTTGCCGTCATCGACATCAAACCCGGCATTGCCGTCTTGACGCAAGCAGACAAAAGTCCTATTGCTGCGGCCGATGTAGATTTATTAACGGCGCAGGCACTAGGATGGCCATTACCTGTGTCGGGTCTGCGCGAATGGCTGCAAGGTTTCGGCCACACTGCCGAAGGACATGCCTTCGTCGCGCAACCGAACAATGCTACCAGCAGCTTCGAAACCCCCGATGGCTGGACGTTGACTTATGGCGTCTGGCAGGACGATGCCGACAATACCCCACAAAACCGGCCCAAACGCATTGACCTGAGACGTCAGACCGAACAGGCAGGCCCCGTATCGATTCGTATCGTAGTCGACAAATGGCAAGTCACCGACACAGCAACCACACAACAATAAATTCGTGCGCCTCGGCGCCTATCCGACTTCATTCTCGTCCTCCATGCCAGCAAGCCTCCTCAATTGCCCCGCACCAGCCAAACTGAATCTGTTCCTGCATGTAACGGGACGCCGCCCAGACGGCTATCATCTGCTGCAAACCGTGTTTCAACTGATAGAGCGCTGCGACATACTCGATTTCAGCGTGCGCGAAGATGGTAGGGTTTGCCGTACCAACGACATCCCAGGCGTACCGTCAGAGAGCGATTTGGTGGTACGTGCCGCGCGTCTGCTGCAAAGCGCTGGCGGCCATACACAACTAGGCGCCGACATTACTGTCAGGAAGCAACTGCCTATGGGCGGTGGTTTGGGCGGCGGCTCGTCGGACGCAGCGACGACGTTGATGGTACTCAATCATTTATGGCAAACCGGACTCAACCGCGCTCAGTTGATGGCGTTAGGGTTGCAACTTGGTGCCGACGTACCGTTTTTTATTTTCGGTCAGAATGCCTTTGCCGAAGGCGTTGGCGAAGATCTGGCAGCCTTGCGTACGCCCGCCTGCTGGTTTGTGGTGATCGAACCCGGTGTTTCGATTCCAACTGCATTAATCTTTTCATCAAAAGAGTTGACAAGGGATACCGAAACCATCAGAATAACGGACTTTCCTGAAGCGAATAATGTTCTCGAAAAGAACTTCGGAAAAAACGATTTAGAAGTGGTGGCTGCCAGGCAGTTTCCTCAAGTCGCAGAAGCCATACAATGGCTCAAGCAATTCGGGAACGCCAGGATGACAGGATCCGGAGCATGTGTGTTTTGTTCTTTTGAACATGAGCACCAGGCTGACGAAGTACTGAAACAAGTACCTTCGCACTGGATAGGATGGAAAGCCAAAGCGATGCAGGAACATCCTCTCGCCCATTTATTAAGTTCGTGAGCAAGAATTGGTTTGACGAAAAATTGCACTCGGTGTTAAAAGTGCATGACGACGGCAAACAGCAGATTGCGTAGGGGAATCGCCAAGTTGGTTAAGGCACTGGATTTTGATTCCAGCATTCCAAGGTTCGAATCCTTGTTCCCCTGCCATTTATTTTGAGCAACATCAGTTGCTCGGTAAAGAAATATAAAAGCCAAAGAGATAAGCCGTCAACGCAAGACTAAGTTTTAGTCGCGCATTGTCGGCTTTTCGACTTTTTAACGATTGCATTCAGGGATACCCACATGGCAAACGAAAACCTGATGGTTTTTACTGGCAGCGCCAATCCAGAACTGGCACAAGGCGTCGTCGAAAAACTAGGTATCCCACTGGGCAAGGCCAACGTTTCGAAATTTTCCGACGGCGAAGTGATGGTCGAGATCAATGAGAACGTGCGCGGCAAGGACGTCTTCGTGCTGCAATCGACTTGTGCCCCGACCAATGACAATCTGATGGAAATCATGATTATGGTCGATGCCTTGAAGCGCGCTTCAGCCGGTCGCATCACCGCTGCCATCCCCTACTACGGCTACGCCCGCCAGGACCGCCGTCCGCGCTCGGCCCGTGTGGCGATTTCGGCCAAGGTGGTGGCCAACATGCTGCAGGAAGCCGGCGTTGAACGCGTCCTGATTATGGATTTGCATGCCGACCAGATTCAAGGCTTCTTCGATATCCCGGTTGACAACATTTATGCATCACCGATTCTCTTGGGCGATCTAGTGAGCAAGAACTACGATGATCTGCTGGTTGTTTCGCCGGACGTCGGTGGCGTGGTGCGTGCCCGTGCATTGGCAAAACGTCTGAGCTGCGATTTGGCAATCATTGACAAACGCCGGCCAAAAGCCAACGTGTCTGAAGTCATGAACATCATTGGTGAAGTCGAAGGCCGCAATTGCGTGATCATGGATGACATGGTCGATACCGCTGGCACCTTGACCAAAGCCGCTGAAGTACTGAAAGAGCGTGGCGCCAAGAAAGTGGTTGCTTACTGTACACACCCGGTCTTGTCCGGCCCGGCACTGGACCGCATTGCCAATTCGCCGCTCGATGAACTGGTCGTCACTGACACCATTCCTCTATCCGATGCAGCCAAGGCCTGCAGCAAGATTCGTCAACTGACCTGCGCCAGCCTGCTCGCCGAGACTTTCCGACGTATCAGTAAAGGTGACTCGGTGATGTCATTATTTGCTGAGTAAAAGGCAGTCGTGAAATTTTTCATTCTTTCAGGCAACTGAGAGAATCTTTGAATCCCCTGGTCGCGGGGGATTTTTAACGCGGGACGAAAGTCCCGCAACCATTGGAGCTTAAAATGAAAGTTATCGCATTTCCACGCACTGAACAGGGGACCGGAGCGAGCCGCCGCCTGCGCAATGCTGGTCAAACACCTGCAATCGTCTACGGTGGCACTAGCGCCCCGCTGAACATCGCCCTGGACCACAACGCGCTGTACCATGCGTTGAAGAAAGAAACCTTCCACTCGTCCATCCTCGACCTCGAAATCGATGGCAAGGTTGAACAAGTTCTGCTGCGCGACTTTCAAGTCCACGCATACAAGCAACTGGTATTGCACGTTGACTTCCAACGTGTCGACGCTTCGCAAAAGATCCACGTCAAGGTGCCTCTGCATTTTGTCAACGCTGAAGTGTCACCAGCGGTCAAGCAGGCTTCGGCCATCATCAGCCATGTGCTGACCGAACTGGACATTTCCTGCCTGCCTAAGGATCTGCCAGAGTTCGTTACCGTTGATCTGTCCGCTCTGGAAGTCGGCCACTCGATCCACCTGGCTGACCTGAAGCTGCCAAACGGCGTGACTGCCGTGACTCAGGAAAACCTGACAGTTGCTACCGCTTCGGTACCAGCTGGCAAGGTTGAAGCTGCTGCTGACGGCGCCGAAGCGAAGTAATCTTCGGTTCGTTCGCAAGCATGTAATAAAAAACCGCCGATGTGATGGTGTAAAAACTACACTTAGACGGGCTAAACGACAAAACGCCACATTTTATGTGGCGTTTTGTCGTTCTAAATACCCACATAAAAAATGCCCATCAATTTGATGGGCATTTCGACCACAATGCGACTGATTATTTTTACACAATCATTGAACGCAATGAAGAACTTAGAACTTATAGCCAAGGCTCACAAAACTGACGATTGGATTGATCGTGATGGAAGTCTGGTAAACTAGGGGAGCTGAGAGGTTGCTATTATTGCCGGTAATTGTCGCATTCGTCTTGAATTTGAGATATGACACTGACAGACCCAGCGACAATCGATCGGTTAAATTATAAATGGCACCCGCTGTAAGAACTGGCGCCAGCGACGAACTTAGCGACGCTGTTGCAGTACCCGTTGTCAGCGAAGAACTTACACTTCCACCACCGGCGTAAGTCTGAAAACCTTGAGACAAATGCACATCTGAATACCAGATATAAGAAGCACCAGCGCCGACAAAGGGGCGAAACTTGTCTTGTGCATCACCAAAGAAATATTTGGCAACCAGCGCTGGGCTCCATTGTTTGGCATTGCCGATTTCACCGAAGCTTGCCAGTGTTCCTTTGCCATACAAAGTAAATTCCGGCGGAATGCCGCCATCCAATGTCAGCGCGATGTTATCGGTAAAAAAGTGCGTAAACGCCAGACCAAGTGTGTTGCCATTACTCACTGCGGAATGTGCATTTGGGCTAGTGGTGCCGTTGACCAGACCACCAGTTCCCGTAATGCCGCTGCTCGAATCCTGCGGCACAATATGAAACCATCCGGCGCCGATAATGTTGTCTCCTGCTGATTGCGCCATCGCTGGTGCGGCACATGCAGCCATAACGGACAATGCAGCAATTTTGGGCAAAAGGGTAAATTGTTTCTTCATGTTTCGTCTCCGTGTCTAAAGGGCTGTGCCCTGATTTTATAAATACTTCCCAACTCGCTCTGCTGCGTCGACAAGATATTTTTAGCTACTTATTTTTTCTGGCGAAGCAAAAAAGCTACTTTCTTTTTCATATTCATCAAATAAAAGAACGCGCGTGCTATTCTTTAGACATACTATGCCAGCTTTAAATCTCTTTGTATATATGTGTATTTTTTTTGCAACCCCGAAAATTTGACGTTATTTCAACTAAATGAAACGTCAAAAAAAGCACGCTAGGTCTGCAGCAAACGCGCGAGAATTCCGCTGGAGTCGAATGCGGCGCGGCGCAAGCGATCATTGATACCTTGCCAGTCTGCTGTCTGCGGCAAAGACTCCACCAAAATCACATCGGCATGGCGACTATCCATTTCCCGCAAGCCGGCGTAAAGGTCGTGCGCATAGTGTTCTGGATCTATCGGCATGACAATCACATCACCAAGCACAGTCATAAGCGTGGTGCGCTGCATGAGCGCGGCTTTATAGCCATGTGCCGCCAGTTGCGACAACAAGGTCGGCAGTTCATCGGCCGTCACCAATGCTACCGGTGTATGCGGTGCATAGTGTGCGTCGAGAGTGCCAGAGGCGCGCGGCGCGGCAGTATCTGGCGCATTGGGAGCGACACCGAGCACAGCGGCAATCTGATCTACTGTGATTTGGCCTGGACGCAGCAGTACCACGCCATGTGTATCTACGCGCGACAGGTCAAGAATGGTGGACTCGATACCGACTTCGCTCTGGCCGCCGTCAAGGACGTAGTCGAGCAAGCTGTCGACATCGCCGCTGAATTCATCGCGCACATGCTGCGCCGTGGTTGGACTGACGTGCCCGAATTTGTTGGCAGAAGGGCCGGCGACCCCACCTTTTCCACCTTTGAATGCTCGTAACAAGGCCTGCGCTACCGGATGAGAAGGGCATCGCACCCCAATCGAATCTTGCCCGCCTGACGCTGCCGCAGGGATATGCGCCGCACGCTTGAGGATCAAGGTCAGCGGGCCCGGCCAGAAGGCGGATATCAACACGCGCGCTTGCTCCGGTACTGTGGCGGCCCAATACGAAATATCAGCCTCAGGAGCGATATGCACGATGACAGGATGATTAGCCGGTCGCCCCTTGGCGGCGTAAATATCGGCAATGGCTGCGGCATTCTCGGCATCACCACCCAGACCATAAACCGTCTCGGTAGGAAACGCCACCAGCTTGCCCTGCTCCAGCTTCAGCGCCGCCAGTCGCACGGCCGCCATGTCAATTGACATCATCGCCCAGCCCTTACAAACAAATGCCCAAGATAGCGCACGCAGCAGCCAATTGCGTCTGTGCGGCCGTCAATGTCGGCGCCACAAAAGTGACGTGCCCCATCTTGCGCGCCCGTCGGGCCTGCGCTTTGCCATACAAATGCAGATGTGCACCCGGCAAGGCCAGAATCTGGTCCCAGGCTGGCTCTCGCATCTGGTCGCCATCACCTTCGAACCAGACGTCACCAAGGATGTTGAGCATCACCGCAGGAGAATGTTGACGAACATCGCCTAAGGGTAGACGTGCCATTGCCCGTACCTGTTGCTCAAACTGACTGGTGATGCAGGCATCAATCGTATAGTGACCACTGTTGTGCGGACGCGGCGCCATTTCATTAACCACCAGCGAACCATCGGTGAGCACAAAGAACTCAATGCACAGCACGCCGACATAATCGAGCTGAGCAATGATCTCCAGCGCAGCTTTCTGTGCTTTACTAGCGATCTCGTCAGAAAGATGGTTGGACGGCACCGTGGTGGTGAACAAAATACCATCACGATGGACATTCTCGGCAATGGGATAGACCACTGCAGCACCGTCGGCACCGCGTGCCACCAGAACCGATACTTCGTAGGCCAGTGGCAGCATTTTTTCGAGCAGGCAGGTTACCCCACCCATGTCGGCAAATGCTGCCTGCACTTCAGCAATGTTACGCACCCGCACCTGGCCTTTGCCGTCGTAACCCATGCGCACGGTTTTCAGGATACCGGGCAACAGATCATCGCTAATTGCGGCAATATCTTCTGCACTGGCAATCGTCTTGTGCGGTGCTGGCTGCACACCAGAAGCAAGGCTACAGGCGACAAAAAAACCTTTTTCGGCAATCCGGTCTTGCGCAATCGACACCCCTGCTGCCGCTGGAGCGACATAGGTGGTGGCAGCCAAAGAGGCCAAACTATCGGCCGAGACGTTTTCAAACTCGGTCGTGACCGCAGCGCACAGCGCAGCAAGTTGCGCCAAG
>Ga0302155_10000324_pt1 | contig 39511 bp, 43 predicted proteins | sample I_Bog_N3_1_FD_193508 | JGI IMG/M metagenome (GOLD analysis project Ga0302155, IMG submission 193508) | Peat permafrost microbial communities from Stordalen Mire near Abisko, Sweden - I_Bog_N3_1 | ecosystem: Environmental > Terrestrial > Soil > Wetlands > Peat | place: Sweden: Abisko, Stordalen...
GCCGAACAGCTTCCTGTTTGAACTCGGTGGTGTAACTCTGTTTTGGAATCTTGAACATCTGATCGAACCCTCCGCTTACCAGTTTAACTGGCTACGGGTGGTATCCGAAATTCGCGTCCAAGCTCATAGTGGTCACGCCACGGTTCAATTGCGCTTTGCGCCCTTCTATTAAACCGTAGGCCATGTCCGCCAAGTCGCGGTGTGACAATTTGTCATTGGACTCGATACGATGCCGACTTTTTAGCTCGCCAATTTCACCAAATTTTTGATCCATGTATGCGGCGATCGAGTCAGCGTGCTTGATCGGTGAGGCAAAGGCCATGATGGTTTTGCCGATGCTGTGGCACCAGGCGTTACAAAACAAATCTGCGCGCTTGGTCTTCGTCGTGCCTTTGCAGCGGTAAAGCTTCTTGGTGATGTATGCAGCCCTGTCCCGCTTAATTTGCCGCAGGAGGACTTGGAAAGCGTACCGTGAGACCTCGGGCCCCGCCCCTGTCCCAACAAAGAGCCATTCGCCGTTTTGTACTCGGCCTCCAGAGTGAATGACGCGGCAACCGAAAGCCATCCCTATAGTCGTGGCCAGACTCGACTCCCAATGCGCGGGCGAGCGCTTCGCTCCGGCTCTTGCCGCAGACTGACTGACTTCGGAGGCCAGAATGTCGGACTGGCTAAGGTCATACTTGACCATCAGCAGCTGAGCTTGTCGCAACGCGGTGGCTGCTTCGTGCTGATTCGGACTAGCAGCAAGCGCCAAACATTTCTTAATCTTCGCCAGCGCCTTTTCTTTGTCGGTAGCCATGCATTTATCTCAGGAGTATTTCTATCAATAGTAGGTCTGTTAAACATACCCGTCAAGCATCGCGACGGCGAAAATTAATCTGATCCACGGTTTTGCCAGAAACCCGAAAAGGTCAAAATAAAATATCGTTAATGCTCTGTGATTTCGGGGGCTATCCAATAACCTAACCGTCAACAAAAGCCCGGTACGCCGGGCTTGTACTGCAGGTCACATCACCGAGTCTTTGTACTGAGCTATCGCGGCTTTTCGAGCGAGACGGCTGATTTTCCCAAACTTAGAAATCAGGCTGGAGCCCCACCCTGCAATGAAACACACACGAATGACATGCCAAAAAAGATAACGACCGTCGATAATCACCTGGTCTATCGAGCGGCCAACTAGCCAGTTCTGTACATTGAGAATATGGTCGACACGGCTGGGGCCAAACAGCAGTGACGCGGTAAATCCTACCGCCATCGCGCCAATGAATAGGCCGGACGTCACTGAGCCCATTAAAAACACGTCAAGCGCAAATGAAGTCAACCGTTGACGCGAACCATCACCCGTAAAAAACGCCTTCAGCGCCGCACGATCCGCCTGGTCTTCGGCTTTAATGAGGGCACGGCGCTGCTCCCTAGAGAGATTCCCCCGGAAGCTTTTTTTACAAATCGACAGCATGTCCGACTCCTTTCTAAAATGGACTCATTTCTTGATTGCTCGGTAGTGCAATTGCTACGGCCACGTCCCGAACCCAAATAGGCGTCGCTGAGAGCACAAACGTCTCACCACTCAAGGCCAGCAAATACGTGGTACCCATGACCTCACCGATGGCTGTGGCCGCATCGGGGGGAACCGCATTCCCGATTCGTTCGCGCCAGGCTGCATCACTTAGTCCATCCAGTTCGAATTTCTCTTCGGGGTCAATTAACGATTGGATTGCGGCGACCTCAAGCGTGGTGAATGGACGATGCCAAGTACCATCCAGGGAGCGAATAGCACAAATCAATTTTTCGGAAGCGGCAGGCATGCGCGGATCGGCGACGCTCCAGTATCCGTTGTCATGCTTCGCTGACGACGTGACGGCGCCGCTGGAGTCAGCCCAGCGCCGAACGCCGTAGTGACCACCCGTGAGGTAGTTGTCTCCAGCTCGGCGCAAATTGAGGCTTGTCTTGGGGTCGGCAATGACGATCCCATTACTCATCCGACTTTGCTGGTTGACCTGCTCCACTCGGAAAACGTTCTGGCAGGAGATGCCATCAACCCGATGGTCAGCTACCGAATAGGCTCCCTGCAGAGGCCCTTGCTGTCCCGCCACGGTTCCGGTCGATTCATCCCAATGGCGAACCCCCAAAGCCTGGCCATCGTGCCACTTGGCGCTTTGCGCAAAGCATGGGTCCGCAACAGAAAAAGCCCCATTGCTGGGTGCGCTGCGCCCTGCAATCGTCCCAACGCTGTTCTCCCAAGCATTGACACCTAGATTGCCATCGTAGAACTCGGGCACGATCAGCAAATCTCTCAGGTAGCCGTCCTCGACGGCCAGCTTACCGAGGCTGCGCCAGTCAGACCCGGCCTCGACCAGGGCTAAGCGCACCCAGGTCTTCCACTGCAAAGAAGGAATCCGGTGCATGGGCCCACTCAACGGGTCCCCTGGTATCGGCATTCTGCCTAGCACTGATCCGACTGACTTCAGATTCTTTTTGATCGGCTCATAGAGGAAGGGCTGGACTTTTTCTTGGTGTCGCGCGACCAGTAGAAAACGTTTCCGGCTCTCCGATAGCCCACCGATCTCGCCGCAGTCATGCATTGTTTCGGCCACGGCATAACCATAGGATTGAAGCAGCTGCACGATTTGATCGAGCAAGTGACGACCCCGGGTTGCAATGCGAGGAACATTTTCAAAAACGAGCAGCTCGACTGGATCATCGGCGTAGGCCTCCAGAGCCAGCCAGATCCCACGTAGCGTGAGTCTGTTCAGGGCTTGATACTTCAGGGTCTTGCTCATGGTTTCGTTGAGCAATCCAGAAAATCCTTTGCATGGCGCCGAAAGAAACCAGATGTTTGGCCGTTCTCCCCCCATTGCTCGCCGGATATCCTCCGGGGTCGCCTCGCGCCAGCCCACTGGGGGCTCATGCCCGTGAAAGGCGATGTACTGCGCGCGGTCGAACAGATCCATGACCGTGCCCGGAACACCGGCCAACTGGTTGAAATCGCGAATAGCAGCGGGGTCGACATCAATCCCACCCAGGCAACGAAATTCCCCGACCATATTGCCAACCCGGGGAGAGGCCTTATTGAAGCCCTTGGCGCCCCCTCCCAGTCCGCAGAAGAGATGTCCATGCTTGATATCGACGATAGTCGGCAGGGTCGAGGTCATTGGGGGACGCTCGACAAGGAATGTGAAACAGCGGCGGTAGCAATCATGTTCATGGTGAATCTCCGAATTCTTGGCTTAGTGCGTCATGACAGACCGCATGCTGGCCGTGTTGGCGTTGACGACCCCGAACTGAATAGGCAGCGCGCCAGTCGTTTCCAGAATGGTCAGCAAGAGATCAACCTGCTTTGCGGTTTCGTCATCGACCTGCTCCAGCAAATGCTGCGCGCGCTGCAGCGTGTGAATCCGCTGGCGCAACCTGTCGAGATTAGCCGCTGGCATCTTGACGAGGCTGTCTCCGCCTTGGCGAACAAAGCGATCAATGTCCGTGTGTTCAACCTCTGTTAGCGTAATTACAGCGGGTAGCTGCCCCTTGGCTTCGATCACCCCACTCCGGGCCCATGTTGTCTCAGCCGCCATGTTGGTCGCGACGTCCAAGAACGCCAGGCCGATGGCGGCAATCTGCGATCGAGGTATGGTGTGTTCCACGGACTCCCGCTTGCAAAGCTTGCCGGTGTCGTCAATCGCGCGGATGGTCAAATCAACGGTATCCGGCATTGCCGGAGCACCAATGCCTGACCCCCCTTCGACGCACAGCGCAAAAGGGCCAACCTTGAATTTGAAATGCAGTTTTTCGTTTGCCATAAAATGGCTCCTCGAACTTAAATCGGGTCTGAATCGCAGGTTGTGCCAATCGCAATCAGTGCAGGCGAATGCGTACGCTGATCCAATTACGGATTCGCGTTCCTGCGCCGATGGCGCGTGCCGATAGGCTACGGCGAATCGGGACGGGCTTGCCTTGGCTGATTAATATGAGATCGTCAAGGCGTGCGATGACCTGATCGATGCCTATAAGCCAGTACAGCATGCGACGAGTGACCAATAGGAGAATGGCGAACGTGTCCAAGCCCCATACAATCTCTAATAGAGACATATGTTCCGGATGCATAGAGTGGTCCTTACTTCGGAGTGATCAGTGTTGACCAGTGGTCTTGCATGCAAGAGAGCACGAAGCCAGAAGCATCTTTGCTAACCGCACCATTGACGGGACAAACCGTATTAGGCGTGGCAGCTGAAGTCGACTCGGGCGCATTCTTCAAAGGAGGATCGAGACTGACTTGCGCAAGCACTTCATGCGCCATGGAATAGCCGTCGAGTGAGGAGATAGGAGCCCCTGCCAGGGTTGCTCCTGATACACAAAATACACAAAGCATTGAGATCATCACTGTGATCTTTTTCATGATGCTGCACCTTTCTGGATTGTCATTTTTATCTACTGCAACGCACTGATAAGCTCGTTTAGCTGATCCTCTGTCAAAATTTGTCCGAGCCGGTCGCGTAAAACACGCTCAGCCATATAGTGACGGACGGCGAGTGGTGCCCGGGATAACCCTTGTTTTGCCTGCTGTATTTGGGTGATCCAATTGCTCTTGTAATGGGTACCGCAAGCGGCGTTAAGGTCTGCCAGGACCTCAACTTGCCGCTTACCCGTATTAAGTTCTAATGCATACCACGCTTCGAACAGACTCACGCCCCGGGCTCTTCATCTGTGGCCACGTCATCCAGCGATTGCTGGCGAGCGGCATCTTCTGAGGCCTTTGCAGCGTCATCTCGTTTCTTCTGCACATCCTCGATCGCTTGCTGTGCGCGAAACAGTTCCAGCAGCACGGAAGCATCAACGGAAACCGTTTTGCCTTCCAACTGCTCCGGCGGCAGGCCATCGAGCTCGGCCAGTTGTCGGCGGGCGGAATGATCTAGGCGTGCGGCGAAAGTCGTCGTTGCGGCAACCAGGCTATTAATGACTTTGCGCGGCAGTGCGCGCCCAGTCACCGCTCCTTTGGTGACTTTCGTACCACCCTTAGTTTGAACATCCGCCAACAAGCCAGCCAGATATTCCCCCGTCTGTTCTCCGTATTTGCGAAGGGCATCAATGGCGGTATAGGCCTCAACCTTACCTTCACGGACCAAGTGATGGACGTCATGGTTGGCCGTGGCCAGCTTTAGCAATTGTTCGACGTTTGCCGCCGAACGGTGCAAACGATCTGCAATGGCGTCGTTTGATTGGCCCATGCGATGTAGTCGCAAAATTCCAAATGCTTGCGCCAGCGGCTTGAGCTTCAGCCCTTCTGACGAGGTCATCATCACTTCGATGCGTTCGAGGTCATTACCGTTGAATTGGTCCGCATTCAGGAAGGGGATGTCATGTCCGCGCGTAATCGCTAGCAAAGCCCCTCGACGACGACAATGGCCTTCGACGACGAAGATGTCACCATTGTCCGCGACACGAAGTAGCAGAGGCGGGACATACTGCCCAGCAGCATACGACTGAGCAAAGCGCTCGATATGCTCAATTGTGTCGGGGTCATCATAGTCGCGTAGGTTGAAACCCGGGTCTTCCTTCAGAAGATGCGGTGCGACCTTAAACCGGTCCGTTTTTTTAACCGAGGTGTTTGCACTGTCTGCTGCCATTCCTTTAAGCGAAGCCATGATGACCCTTTCTGAATGCTTGAATTAGATGCTTTGTATTTGACCGCCGTTGCCAGACAGCGTCAGTTCGTTCATTAAAGCTAGTAATGCTGTATTACCAATACAAGCCCATAATAGTAATGCTGCATTACTACGTCAAGTATTTCACATGCATAAAATCAATGCCGTTCAAATAAGCAACACTATTCGCTGGATCGACCATCACCCTACCGACCGCGCCTGGAAGCATTCGCCGCACGCGCTTCCTTTTCATGCAAAATCGCTTGCTTCTGTAACCAAACCCACAAGCTTTTAGCCGCTTTGGCCATGTCCGGTGCAGTCGGGTGGTCTGGGTAGGGGTGGTTTACAGTGACGTGGCCAATTGCCACCAACGCATCTGGTAACGGCTGGACTTGTTTGGTTTCGATTTCATATTGCTCGGACAAGTTGACCACCATTTTGGCGGACAGCGTAAAGCCGGGGATCAAATCCAGCACCGTCGGATCAAACACTAGAATGGCGTGTTTGTTGACGGCGGCAATCAGGCGAGCACAGAATTCGCCCCGATTCAGCCCCGCATCGCGTAACCGTCCTGCGCGCACCTCATCAAACCCTATCTCGGCAATGACCGAATCAGTCACTTCGATGTCCAGCTTGCTATAAAGCTCACACTCAACGTCGCCGCGTTCATTCATCAGCACCGCCCCAATCGGAACAGGCTTACCCTGTATTTTAACGGTCTCTAAACCCATCACTAGGGTCTGGCAGTCTCGCGCGAGCGCGCGCAAATCAACGAGCGTCTGCTTGGCACGTTTCTTTAACGCCAGATTGGCTTCGATTTTAAGGACCTCAGTCTCATCGAATTTGAAAGAGTCAACCGCTTCGAACAGACCCTTGACCGCAGCATCAATCATCGGTCGCTCGATGGCGCGCTTTGCTTTCACTTCATTGAGGTAGTGGCAATAGATGCCCGAAATTTCGCAAAACGACACAATCCGACCGACGTTATCGGTCATGAGCCAGATCCGGCGATCGATTACCCGCAGCCACCGGACGTCGCACGCCGCCAATACACCAAGGCGCCGTGCTTCAAGGATCATGCCGTAAAGCACGGTCGACACGTAGGCATGTTGTTTAAAGAAACGCACAACATTCGGATGTTTGCCATAGGTCTTGATCGACTTTCGCGCCAAGCCCAGATCAACTTTCAACGTGTCAGTTTCTGGATCATACGAGTCCGCAGACGAGCGCCAATAGGTACTGACCAATTCTTCGGTCATTACCAGAGCTGCGTCGTAATCCTCCTTGCTCATTTCGAGGTCCGTTGCCGCAATACGAGGGATCACCATGGCCATCAGCGCATATTCGGACGTCGATAGATTGCCGTAGCTCTTCCAAAGGCGCCCCATTTGTCCGCGAAACACTTCAGCCGAGCGATCACGGTTGATCTTGTATTCCTTGTCGATGCAATCCAGCAGGTCATGTTTGATCGCAAATTCTTTCTCAGTGTCCCCCATCCGATATTTTCCCTTGCTGATCGAGCGCGCGGTCAGATCGAGTTTCCGAAACAGTTTCAGGTGGGGGTAATACTCTGCCATCTGGTCCGTAAAGGTGTGTAGCGTGTAATCCTTCGGCTTAGCGAAGTGCAGGTGATTGAGCGGGTGCGTCCGAATGGATCGCTTGGCCACGCGATAAGATATCGGCGCAATGACCGTCACCAACAGCAGGCCATTGATGACCAGGCTAGACGAGGCCATATGGTGCCATTCGATCAGGCGTGCATCCGAATACATAAAGAAATCCCACCACGAGCTCAGGGGATTGGGGATCAGCTCGCCGATGATCTTGAAAGCAAACAGCTCAACGATCCGCATCCATGAATAGACCGTCGCCACTTTGGTATGGAACATCGACCACAGCACGGTCACCAGCACGGCGACCATGATCATCACGGCGATGATCATCACGGGGTCCAGGATCGATGTCTCTTGGTGCGCTGGTGCCTTAGTGGCCATAGTTATCTCGCATGATTCAGAAGTGCGGTAATTTCAGTGCGTCGCTTGTCGGCGGTTACGCAGCCCAAAACTTGTTGGTAAAGACCGTCAGCTTCCCGCTCGATCGCGGATGGAGAAAAGGAGCTTTTTATCCGGATGACGCGCTCAAATGCCTTGCACAGGACAGCGGATAGCGGCTCGTTCTTCTCCGCAGCGGCTTTATGCTTGGCGTCCGCCAGTGAGGCCGGTGCGATCGCAAACCAGCACGCAATAAGAAAATCAAAATCATCAAGGGCACTCGCGGGCACCGTGGCCGCACGCTCTGGCGATAGAGCCCAGAGCTGGGCGTAGGCACTGTGCAGATTTTGGCGGTAGACCGAGACCTTTCCCCCTGCCTTGCTGTCCTGCCCTGGCGCCCGTGTTGGCGCCGTAGGCGCATGCCCAAGTTTGACCTCCAAGATTTTCTCGAAGTGGTTGGCCATAGCTTGCCGGTATGACTGTGCATTGGTGATTTGCTCGACGATGTCCTTTGCTTTGCGCGCTGCGCACGCCAGGTCTTCTGGCAATGACAAGTCGTATGCGTCGAGCACTAAGCGCGCGAGTTTGCGCGATAGCGGCAAGCCATGTTCCTGCAGATAGCTATTCCATCCTTCAAGGCCATAGGCCCGCAAGAATGAATCAGGATCATGTTCGGAAGGTAGCGTGACAAAGCGCGCGCGCTTACCTTCCAGAATAATGGGCAAAATCAACTCTGCCGCTCGATCAGCGGCTTTATTCCCCGCCGCGTCGCCATCGAAACAAAACACGATCTCGTCGGCCATCCGGAACAACCGTGTCACCTGGTCGACGGTGACCGATGTTCCGAGCGCGGCAACCGCGCGCTGCTCTCCGTATTGATGCGCCATGACAACGTCCATATAGCCTTCAAATACGACAGCGATGCGTTCTTTACGTATCTCGGAACGTGCATGATTAAGGCCATAGAGTTCCTTGCCTTTTGAAAACAGGGGCGTCTCCGGCGAATTCAGGTACTTCGGGGTGCCTTTAGCTGAAAGAATTCGACCGCCAAAAGCAATAACCCGGCCATTTTCATCGTGAATCGGGAACATCAGGCGCTGGCGAAATTTGGCGAATATCTCGCCGCTCTCTTCATTGACCGACAACAGCCCGGCAGCCATTAGCGCGGGCTGAGGCAGCTTTAGTGCCATCGTCTCTTGCCCGGTCGCAAATCCAATCCCAAACTGGGCCTGAATCGCGGGCAAAATCCCCCGCGCGGACACATAGTCAGAGGCCACAGCCGAAAGGGGCAAATGAGTCACATACAGCGCCTGAACAGCATCCAAGGCCTTGCGCGCGGGCGCCAAAGCATCAACATCGACTTGAGCGCGAGTCGCACGCGGCACAGTCATCCCCGCTTGCTGCGCCAGCTGCTCTACCGCTTCAAGGAAATTAAGACCATCGTATTCGATCAGAAAATCAAACACGCCACCGTGGGCCCCACAGCCAAAGCAGTGGTAAAACTGCTTACTGGCGCTTACGGTAAATGATGGTGTTTTTTCCGTATGGAATGGGCAGCAAGCCGCAAACTCTTTGCCTGCTTTTTTAAGCGTGACTCGCCGACTGACGATATCGACGATATCGTGGCGCGCGCTCAGTTGATTGAGGAACTCCTGAGAGATCATGGCGGCTTATTCCAACGAGTGCTGCTGCACAGTTTGTTTTTCGCTTCGTGGCCACCAGGTCATCAAAAGCAGCTCAACCCTCTCGATATAGGACACCAACAACAGAGCGATCCATAAAATAGTGTAAGACACATGTTCCTGATCGATCGTGCCAAACCCGGAAACAATCACATGCAAAGCGACCATGACCGCTAGGAAGGCTTTGAGCCTTGTCGGTAGACCAATGAGTGCGTTTCTAGCCTCGATAAGGTATCTCTTCATGGACTGTCTCCCTGGGGCTGATCTACGGTTTTGCCACGAACTGACGCAACGGCGCGATTGCCTGAGAATAGAGCTCAATAAAGGCCTCGGACTGACATCCCGGCTTGGCCTCATGGTTATACTCCAACGTCCCGTCTGTGATGCCGAAAACCATCTCACGCATCACCGAGGTCTTGATGAGCATTTCTGGATCTTGCACTGCGAAACTTCGGCCATCCACGCACAGCTTGTTCTCGCGAATGATCCGATCCATGACGGGAAATGACAGGATCTGGAGAGGCACATCATTGGTATTGGCCTTGAGCAGCTTCCATTCTTGAATCAAGTAGAGCATGCCCAGGTAGCCAAACAAGAATGCATAGAGTTCGCCGAACCAGTTAAAACCACCAGGTCGAACCGATAATTGGTCGTAGATAGTTTCGACCAAGGCCTCGGGCGATTGTTTTCGGAGCATGGTGTATAGAGAATTGGGCACTGTTATCCTTTCGCTTTCTGTTTGCCTGAGGGTGTAATTAGTTTTATGTAAACGGTCATTTGGCAGAACACTGCCAGCATAGGAGCACCAAACGGGCCGATCCCAAGTTGCTAAAACTAGCCGACAGCCTGTTGGCGAACTACCAGAAACCAGAAAACCTGATCAGCGGAAATGGTCTACTCAAGCAGTTGACAACGATGGTGGAGCGCGCGCTCGAAGCCGAATACACAAAGAGCTTGCCAGCCACTGATTAGCCCTTCGTGGCAACAAGCCTCAGCATATATTCTGCCGCCACAGGGATACCGGGCTTGCTCTCACCAAACGGGAGCGACACTTCTTCTCCATCTGACACTTCGGCATTCCCACTAACATCGGACGAAGTGACATCTGGTATCTGGATCTGCATACCTCCTGAGATGACAGTTTTGATGGAGTTGATGTCCAATTTTTTGACCGAGAAAGCTACTTCAATCTTCCCGTTTTTCTGAATGGTCGGAGTGATCGCAAGGAAGAGTCCTTCCTTGATCGTATCCGTAGTTGAAATCACCACATCACCCTGCGTCGTGGTCCGAGCGACGTAGGGATGCTCGCTGCTGATTTCAACCTGGGCGGGCTGACCATCCAGGGTGATGACGCGCAGCATCGTTACGATCTTGTCACCTTCCATCAGTTTGATGTTGATCCGCACTGGCTGTGCTATGGCTGCAGCAAATGCCGAGAACGGACAAATAACCAGTATGGCCAAGAGTAGTTTTTTCATTTCATTCCCTTTCGCGGTTTAATTCTTTGTTGTGTTTCGCTAATGGCCACCTGGCAACCCGGCACCATGCGACTACTGGACCGTTTCAACCAGCCCACGGCTAGAGCACAAAGGTCTTTATGAGTGAGATCCATGGCGCTTGTCCTATTTGTTCCGCAAGCACATGATCATCGTTGCGCCGTCTTCGTTCGTATCGAACGCAACCGATCCGCGCGTGATCGGTTTAGGTTCTGCATAGAGATTGGCACCGGTCGCGGCAAGCAATTGGTCGCGCACCACGTCCAGATTTGCTTCAGGACTGAGCCGGTACGTCACGGCAAAGGTTTTGCGCGTCTTTTTGACAGCAACTTTTAGTACAGTGAATCCGGCAAACTGCTGACCGGGTTTGAGCTTCGCGGCGGCAGCATCACAGAGCGCAAAATGCTGCAGTTCCTCATTGGCTGAGGATGAGTTAGTCAGCGTGGTCAAAATCGGGCTCGCGTCGGAAAACGCTGAGCACAGGACCAGAACACCGTAGAGCAATGCTCGCATTTTCCGCTCCTTTATTGTGATTAATGCGAAAAGTATCGCACAAATTAATAATATTATGAGTATTTTTTTGCAATATATTTGATTGAATTTTCTAAAATAGTCTTATCTTGCGCCCAGGTTTCATAGATTAGCGCGGAGCACCCACTGCACCGGAAAATCCGGTAGTCGCCCGGGGTATCAACGTAGATGTAAATAAAGCCCTCCGCGCTCGCGCATGGGCGCGTAGTGCGGCGGCGCATAACCTTCATCCCGCAAGAGCAGTAGCCAAGTACATCGTCGTTTTCCTGCGGGGCAACCTCCGAGACTTCATGCGCTGATACGGTGTAGATCAGACCAGGAGGAATCAACACCTCGCCGCTTCGAACTTGCGCCACCGCCAATCGGCCCGATCGGTCAAATGCGGCTGCACGCTCAAATCGCAAAACACGCCCCATCGCATCTACGACTCGATCGAATATCTCGTGCCCTCGAAAACGGCCGATCAAGTCACTTTTATATCGAATATCCAGTTCCATAGCCCACCCCCGCAATCGAAAAAAAAGCCGTCATTGCGACGGCTCAAACCACACCCCACCTGGAAATGAAATGCTTAGAACGCGTAGCCCAGACCTGCGGAAATCACAGGGTAATACTTATATTCATCGGCCTTGGTCTGCAGCTGTTGCTGCTCGGCGCTGATATTCGCTTGACCCGCCTGTGCTGCCAGACCCGATGAGACATTCATGGTAAGCGACGGCTTGGCGTACACAACACCCAGGTCCGCGAAGAACGTCAGGCCACGGGTGCCCAGCAGCGGAACGCCGCTAAAGCCTAACCCGACATACGGTTCGATCGAGCTATAGTTGGCCGTGGCACTGATAGATTGCCCCGAAGCCGAGTAGGAGTGGCCGTTGATGGTATAGGTACCATTATTACTAGCCTTACCATCAGCAGTAATGCTGTGGTCACCAATCAAGGCACCGGCAGTCAGGCGGAAAGCTCCTGCGAACGGATGAAAGTCGGCATACAGGCCTGCCGTGTCAAATTTAACGGTGCCGGTATAGTTGCCGCTGTTGGTGCTGAAATCGCTACTGTAGTTCATCGTGTTGAATTCGCCACGCACCGAGACGAAGGGGCCAACCCCTTGATCGAGGCCAAGGCGCAAACCCGTGGTCCCATAAGCGGCGTACGCGTCAGCAGCCATGGACGATGCGGAAGCCAGCGCCAACACAACAGCGGCACCCAACATAGCGATGGACGATTTTTTCATGCCTATTACTCCCTTTTTATGTCTAGCCGAATGATCGGCGAAGCGGTTTATAATTAGAATATAGGTCTGTTTATAAGACCCGTCAAATCGTTTTCAAAACAATGCTCAATGGTGTTGCAGAAGGTCAACATGACGCTGACCTCCACACAATTCCCATTACGAAGCTGTCGCGTCTTCTTTGAAGTCGGCGGTGTAGTTACAAGTCGGGTACTTCGTGCAGGCGTAGAAACGACCCTTCTTGCCCGTACGGATTGCTAGTTTTGCTCCGCAGGCGGGGCATTCAAGATCCGTTGCTACAGAGGGCGCGGCAGCTGGCTTTTTCGCCGCAGAAACGGGCTTGCCGCCCTTGTCATCGTAGAAATGCTTGTTGTCGCACATCCAGAAAAAGACTTTTTTATTGTCACGGCGAGGGATGCGACGCAGGATTAGCTTGCAGTCGCCCTCGGTACAGAGGTGCTGTTCCGCGACGTGGCCATTACTCTGGACAACCATCCCGGTTGGCATGTTGGCCAGAGCGGCACCACTTGAAATTTCAGAAATGAGCTTGGTAACAAACCCTACTTGTTTTTTCGTAAACTCATCGCAGGTCATCTGACGCTCTTCGACCTGGCTCAACAGTTCTTCGAAGTAGGCTGTCAGATCCGGACGGCAAATCGCGTCGGGCAAGCTAGAAATCAGCGCGCGGGCTTTGGGGGTACTGACGTAATATGATTTTTCCCCACGGCCAACCTCTTCCAGATAACCCCGGACGATCAACTGATCAACAATGTCACCACGAGTGGCATCCGTGCCGATACCCTCACACTTACGCAAGCGTTTCTTAATATCAGGATCAACAATAAATTTGTGGGCATTCTCCATGTCTTTAATAAGACTACCGCTGGTATATCGTGGCGGTGGAGCTGTTTTCTTCGCTTCGACGATGCCATTTGCCATCGAACCGCCATCACCCTGGTGCATGGAAGGCAACTTCTGACCTTTGTCAGATTCGTCATCAGCCTCCCCTATAAAAAGAGTGCGCCAGCCCAAAGATTTATCAACCTTCCCATGTGCCGTAAATTTCTCGTTTTCCGCCTCTACAATGACTGACGTACTTTCAAACACATGGTCAGTGCAGAACTGCGCGAGAAAATTACGAACAATCAGGGTGTAAATGTTCAACTGTTCAGGCTTCAGTCTTGAACAATCATATCGGCCACCCGTTGGAACAATGCCCTCGTGAGCACCGACTTCAGCATCGTCGTAAGCGCGAGATTTTCGGGTCAAATCAATATCGACTTGGAAATCGAACGCCCCCCCCATATTGGCTTTAACTGCAGCAAGAATTGAGGGCGCGAGTTCATGCGTCGATTCCGCAAGGTATCGGCACTTGGACCGGGGGTATGTTGTCAAGCCAATGGCCGCGTCATAGAGTGACTGGGCTATATCCAGTGTTTTTTTACCGGAATACCCAAATTTCGTACTGGCTTCCTGCTGAAGATCAGACAGATTGAAAGGCAAAGGCGGAGGATTTCTATTTTCCGTTACCTCCAGCTTTTCCACCAAACCAGGTTTTCCCGCAACTCGCCGAATTACTGCATCGGAAACAGAGCGATCAACGACGCGCCCTGCTACGTCCAAACCAGGGAGACCTTTCTGCGGAGCCCATGTCACTTGGAAGGTGCCATTGGCGTGGATAAAATCAAACCGGGGAATAAAGTAAGACATCGGCACAAAAGCTTCGATGATTCCATCACGAATAACCACCATCCATAGCGTCGGCGTCTGAACACGCCCGACATGCAAGGTCCCTGAATTCCCCCGCGATTTCCAACCGATAGTGAATCCACGTGTGAAATTAAAACCAAGCAGCCAATCAGCGCGGCCACGGGCTTCAGCGGCCGCGCTATACCCACTAAACTCCGCGTTTGGTTTTAGGTTCCCTAGTGCTTTTTTAATGCTTGCTTCGTCATTACCAAGTAGCCATATTCGAAGCACCGGCTTCTGAAAATCAACCATCTCAAGAATTTCATCAATGAGGAGACACCCTTCGCGATCTGGGTCACCCGCATTGACAACATCATCGGCCCGCTCCAGCAAAGCACAGATAGCCGTAACCTGATCTTTGCTGCTGGCCTTCACCTCCTTCATCCACTTTCCTGGGATAATGGGTAAGTACGCCAAGACCCAATCTTTATTCCTCGCATCATAACTTTCAGGTGGAGCTTGCTCCAGCATATGGCCATAGCACCAGGTCACGTATGTACCGTTACCACAGTCCCAATATGTTGGCCGCGCCCCTGCCTTGTCAGATACTTTAGTCGCCGAACGACTGATCGTTTTGGCGATCTTGTCCGCAAGAGAAGGTTTCTCCGCAATAAAGACTCTTGTCATGGTTTCCTCACTTCGTATCGTCCGCCGGTGCGGGACGGTTCAGGCCCAGGCGGGCTTTGAGATAGCAGGCATAGGCTCGTAGCTTTTTGAGCGGGAACACTCGACGTGCCGTTTTCTCCGCGTTAATGCGCACTAGCTCTCGTTTTGCGTTCATCGACATGGCCGCATGGTCCAGCGAATACAAAATCATCACGCCAGCGAGCCAGGCTTCGCTGGTGATGCCAACAGCCAGGCCAGTGCGGTGTGTGATGCAACTGTGAAAGAACCCCTGGCGATACGCCAAAACCAGGTGATCTTTGTCTGTCGACCCGGCCACGATATACACGTGGCCATCAAGCACTGACACATAACGCGAGCCGATGAAGGGGTAATCACTGACGTGAAACTCCTTCATCATTTCGGATGGCGCGAACGTCCCAATGGCATACTCCAGCGAACTACCGACCTTACGCATGTCAAGGTCACGACATTTTTCAAGCTGCTGGGCAATTCCAATCCGAATCCGCTCGAAAACTTTCCCATTCGCAGTGCGGCCAGAACTCGCGGTCTTTTGACGAGAGGAACGGCGGTGTGACTTGTATGGGTGAGCAAGCATTGGATTCACGCGGAGAGCGCGACGGTGGTCGCTGTGTTTCCGGGGAAGGGTTGAGGTACCCCAAGCAAATAGCCCTGGCCATACCGAATCCCGGCTTTTTTTACGAATTCCAACTTGTCCGGGTGGTCGATCCGTTCCGCGATCACCTGGCCTCCATGAAGGGTCACATCACGGTTGATGCAAAACAAACGGTCCAGATCGTTTTCCAATACCGCCGTCTCGACAATCTGACCCGATAGCTTCAAAAACTCTGGCGCAAGTCGCTGTATCACAGCGCTGTCGCGGAAGAATCCAGTACCAAAATCGTCAATCGCAATCCGCGCGCCCAGCAAACGGACGGCTTGGATGAACTTCACCATGAGCGCTTCATTGGTTACTTCAATCGACTCAGTAATTTCGAATACCAGTCGATCCGCCACTTTCATGTGGAGGAAAATCCGGGATAGCAGCTCAGGACAGGCCTGCTCGATTGTGCCAACAGAAATATTGACCGCCACTTTTACCGTGGGCTCCCGCTCCAGGAATTGGCCCACGTGCTCCAGCATGGCTAGGTCGATGAGGTGGACAAATCCCATTTGCTCGCCATACGCGATCAACTTGACGTGTGTTACGCCACCCATAGGGGTGCGCGCCAACGCTTCGTAATGCGCTACCAGGCCGGTCCTTAGATCAAGGATGGGCTGATAGAATGGGGAGACCACGTTAAGCACAAAATGCTCCTATGCGGCGTTCAGCCGTGCCGACTTGGGTTGCCCCGATTTAGCATCCAGCAGGTGCTCCAGATTAGCGGAATGAATCAGCGCCACCAGATCGCCTCCCACCTCCTTGACAACTAACCGGCCATTAGCCCGGTTCAGCTTGTCTTCCAACCAAACCAAAAATCCAAATGCAGGTGTTGTAAGTTCTTGCGTACCACGTAGGTTTACCTCGACCTTCAAATAGTCCATACGAGCCCCGATGAAAACGCCCAGGTAAAATCGCGCAGCCGCATAATCGAAACACCAAGGCGGATTGAGCACGACCCGGTGCTCATCCGCAAAAACTTCAACGGCTCGTGACATCGTGTTCCTCTGCGGCTGCTCCATTCAGTAGCTCTAATCGCTTAAAGACCGTGCCAAACTCTTCTTCTCGCGCCGTAGCTACAAAAACAGGGAGCGCATCACTAGCGCTTTGTGGATAGGGCTGAAGGCTGGTCCATGCCTTGCCGTAGACGATCCAAAAGAAACCAAAACAAATCAGGCAGAGTCCCGCTGCGACAAAGTGATCAATACTTCCGAGGAACAAAAACAGAAAGCCCATCGCACATAGAAATAGCGCGAGCACGCTCCATCCGATACTTTTTGGGTTAATACGCATCCATACTCTCCTTGACGTAGTGGGGGGGCGACTTGAAGCGCTGAATTGAGGGGTCGAACTGCGCCAAACAAACACAGGGATTACCGTCCCGCTTTTTGGCGTTATTGACCTCTATCAGCCCCTTCTGGTCTGTATCCGGGTTGTAATATTCGTCCCGGTACAACAAATAGATGGCGTCCGCATCTTGCTCGATCGCACCGGATTCACGCAGGTCTGATATCACAGGGCGCTTGTTTGCACGTTTTTCAACCTCACGTGACAGCTGAGATAAGGCCGCAATGACACAATCGAATTCTTTGGCGAGTTTTTTTAAACCACGCGAAATTTCAGTCACATCATTATTTCGATTAGATGACGGTCTAACGGCTTCCATGAGTTGGAGATAATCAATAACAACTAAACCAATCTTTTTGCCTGGGTTCGCTCGCTTCAGTTGGAGTAGCTTGCTGCGCAGCTGGGAGATATCCAAGCTACCTGCGGTATCGATATGGAGAGAACTTTCTACGAATTGTTGAACTGCCCGGGTGAACGTTTCAAATTCAGAATCCGTCATCATGCTTTTACGAATGCGCTTGTTATCGATGCCAGATAGGTTTGCTAAGGAACGCAGAACCAAGGCGATATCACCCATTTCTAACGAAAAAAAGGCTGATATCGGTTTTTCAACTTTTTTCACCATCTCGGCCAACGTCGGGACTGAGTAATCCAACAGCCAGTTCATTGCAAAGGCGGTTTTTCCCATCCCTGGGCGACCCGCAATAATGACAAGATCACCGGGGAGGTGTCCGTCGGTTTTTTCATCGATCGAATCGATCCCCATATAGACAGGGCTAACCACGCCATCATTGAATTTTTCGAGCCACTCCATCGCCCGTTTGGCTTTGACGACGGGTTTTTCGAGGATCTCAACCTCAGACGTATCTTCCCGCTCAAACTGCTGCGGCAGATTTTCAAGTTCAAGCAGAATGTCATCTGAAGTCGCACCGGCGCCGATTAGCCGAACGCGATCAACAATGCCCGATACGGCGCTTTTGATCGCACGCCCGCGCGACTTCTCAGTAATGAGTTTGACGTAGTCAGGAAGGTTCGCTAACGACAATGGCGCCATGTACGCGGCCTCAACCTGAGGCATGGACGAGTCATCAAGTACCCCTTGACTGCGTAGCATAGAAACGATGGCTGGGGATGGCGTTTTACCGCCCTCATCTAATAACCAGCACGCGGCCTCAAAAATCTTTCTAAAAACCAGCGTATAGAAATCTGCCGCCTGTAGCGTCATCCGCAATTGTGACAATACGTCTCCAGCCGGGTCTTCGAGGATCGCCCGGATGACAGCCTGTTCGGCTTCTAGCGCAAAACTTTGATCACTCTGAGTCGCCATATTGATGAATATCCAATTATTGGCGACCATTTTATGGTTATATTGCGCTATTGAAAAGAAATTTATGTATTTATTTTAATGATTACGCGGTGATAACAAAAAAATACCGACATCTAAGTCGGCATTTGTGTTTTCATTGTGTGAGCCCAGGCGGGTGATCCTCTCGACCTGGTATACTTTATCGCTAGTTCAGCGTGTTACCTCCAGGGGTAACACCCGTCATGTACTGGTAGCTCAGCACCACTTTTCGCTTGTCGAGCAAGACCTCAAGCGCATTCGAATCCATCTTGCCGCCATTACCAACAAAGAATCCAACGATCGGAATAAACGACTTCGGATCAGCGGTCGATTTCGAGTAATACCAGACCAGCGTTTCCTTACCATTGGACCCAACATTATCTTGAGTCGGTTGGCCAAATTTCTGAACCAACTGAACCTTGGTTGTCTTGCCTTTATGAATAAAGGCAGCGGCGTCAGACGCTTCAATCTTGGTCCCTTGAGTCGTTGCGCAAGCACTGAGCGCCCCTACTCCAACAATCCCGAATACCAGCGCCAAAACCCAGACAGGACGAAATGCTTCACGCATAGGACACCCCAATTAAAATTAAAAAAGCTTACATCCGCCGCATTGTACCGATTTCTCCGTCAGCGAACGAACCGGCATTAGGCCGGTTCGGCCAGATTCTCCAATTCTGATTTCTCAATCAGCATTGAGGTCAACATCGGGCGATATGACTCAAAGAAGGCTTCCAGCGAAGCATTAAATCGCTGACGTTCCTCTCCGCGCGGATAGGCAGACAACGTGGCATCCACATTGTCATTGCGTCCATGAACCAGGTACTGGGAGCATAAGCCAGGCTTATGCTCGATGGTATCTTGCACCCAGGCCTCAAACGAGCGCGCGAACAACTCAATCTTTGTCGACCAATAAGGCTTGCTGCGCACAGAGTCATAAACCGCCGCGTCAGCAACGAATCGGGATTGAGCGAAAGTGTTGACAGCCGAATACTCCGCCGCTTTTTGCTCTACAAAATCTACCCGCTGGTTCAACCAATCCTGGTACTTCTCCGGGTAATCTTCCCCTTGGTAGAACCGATCGTGCCACTCTTTGCCCAAAACCACGTCAAGCGATGTTTTTAGACTCGTGATCACATCGCGCATGCCGTGCAACCGGCACACACCAAATTCCTCAAAGCCCGCGACCGGGATAAAACAGCCAGAGATCTGATCCTCGGCGGACTTAAGGAACAGCCCTTCGCGACGTTCCTCCGGCAACATGCGATCGAGCGCACGTAACCAGACCGCCAGATCAGAGCGCGCTTTTTCGACAAAGGTCGAACCTGGCGCGCGTTTGCTGTCAATCAGGACTGAAATGTATTCATTAAACGGCTGTGGACGCAGATGCAGATCGTCCACATTTTTGATGAATGCCTTCAGCATAGGAAGCTGGATCGTCGAGCACGACCGCTGAGACTGAATTTGCGTTAAGGCACGCGTCGACGAGACCCCAGCCCGCTTCGCGAGCCAGAAATCGAAGGCGTGACCCCACTCGTGCGCCAAGGCGCCCGCACCGGACAGGCGGGTCAGATTGATCACGTTGCGACCGGGTTCGTAATGCGCCAACGCCGCAGACTTCCCGCCACGGCCACGCGCGCCAAAGGCGATGGCCAGGGCATCACCACTACCCTGTAGGCCCATGGCCTTTGGCGGCAATTTCAACGCAGTCGACAGGTCCATAAAGGCATCAAATGCATGATTTAGGACGCTCTGGCGCTCATCCTGTGGAAGCCAATTACCATACTCGACACCACGGAACCCAAAGACCTCCAGTAACAAGGCTTCATCGACATCCTTTTCATGCCGATAATCGGGACCAATACGTTCAATGTGTTCAAGGTGCGGGTAAACCGGCTCAACTTTCTCTTTTTTCCCGCCGTCGTCCAGCACCGTTCTGGTCTTCTTGGCCGCCCAGTCGTAAGTGCCCTTTATTTTGGAGTTCGCACGATACAACAGCAGGTCTGTCGAGTAGCCTGTGGTTAGAATGAGCTTACCGTTGCTGTCCATCCCGCTGATCTCAATCGAGGGAAGCGCTTTGTGTGTGAAGTTATATCCCGCCCCATCCTCGAACCACTTGGCAAGGCTGCCATATTCCGAATAGGTCCCCGACACCGACGCATCCCGGCGAATTTCGAAGGCAGCTCGCACGAATGATTCCACGTCGACAACCCCCGCAAACTTATCGCGCGCGAGCTCAACAGACTGGATAAAGGCTGCACAGCGGGCAAGGGTCAGTTCTTCATTCGCCCGTTGTCGCAAGCAACTACGGTTGCAATTGAAACCACCACGATAAGGATTGACAGGTAGCGCGCCGCGCAACTCGCGAACAAGATACGCCACGTTCGCTGGAACGCCCTTCTCTTCCCAGGATGCCCAATCCGGTGATGGCCAGATATTGTCCTTGGTCACCACATCATTCATTTCGCGCAACGTTAGGCCGCTGAGTTCATCAACGGACAACCAACGCTTGGCATAATCCTTACGGGCGCCACCAATCTTTTCACCCGCGTCCTCGCGACGCCCCTGAGCCGGGTCTGCCGATTGAACTTGCTGAACCGCCTTTTGCTGTCCCTGATTACGCGCTTGCACCGCTACGAGCTCGCCCAAGCGCGCGTCAATAGCTGACAGAATTTCACTGTGATCACGGTAAAATTCGAGGAACGGTTTACCGTAGGCTTCAGTCACCCCTTCGCTGGCCAGCCCGACACCATTACCGGCAAACCCATGAAGCCATTCGATACTATTCAGCGGTAGCGGCTCGTCAGCGTACATCGCCTCGCCTTTTGGCAATGCCTCGATACATGCACCAAGGTCGGCACGAATCTGCCGAACCTGGTTGCTGTTGTCCCACTGCGCCGGGTCCAACTTCCCCGACTCATGAAGAGCCTGGTAGCGATCGCGTGCGGTAAAGAGGGTGCCACGCACATCCAGTACCCGGGCCAGTCCGAATTCATGGAGACCGGAGTGCGATGCAAAGTCTGATTCAAACTCAACACAGCGGCCATCCCGAATCACCAGAATCTGCTTGCCAGTGCGATCCACGGCGATTGGGAATGCATAAGGCAGCTCTGTACGCTGAATGCCGTCCAGAGTGCCGCCATTGGCCTCCACTGCGTCCGATTCGTTCAGGTAGCCAAGCGTCATTGCGCTGGCGATAGGCGCTTTGATCGCTATCCCTGCCGAATCTTGGGTTGGAGAGCGCATCATCCGAGACACGATCGGTAAACGTCCCATTCTCTCCAGGGTGTTCACCCCCTTGATCGACAAAGCCTGTCCAATAGGGGTGTCATCCGACTGAAGGACCGCAGAGGCTTTCAGCGGGTTCGCGATCGATTCAAAAGCATGGGGCCAGTCGCCAATATCCGACAAACGTTGACGACTCTCTGGCGTAGTAAACCAAATCGTCCCATCGCTGCTATCTGGACGGCGCTGAATCTCTTGAAAGAAATCAGTCATCGCCGCGTTATCGCTAAAAGGACTGAAATCAAGATGCTTGATGTCCGAGACCGGAAGCATCCGGTAATCCTCGCGCGCCAGCGCGGGGAGCAGTTTGCGCAAGGCCTGATCACGCACCACCAGCGACGGCGAATAGAAGTACCGCTTGGCGCGCTCCACGCTGACGGCGATGGCGTCAGCATCGTCCAGGAAATCGGTTTCGGGGTTAAGACCCCGCTCGCGCAGAAGGCGAGTATTTAGAATGTCAGCGCGCGCAGCAGATTCATTACCCGCAAGACTAAACCCAAGCTCACGCAAGATCGCCAAAACATCAGATGGAGGAGAAAGCCCACAATTCTCCTGAAATGCCTGGCGATCAAGGAGCGCCAGTTTTAGAAAATTCTTGGAACAAGTTGCATTAAACGCCACCGAAAGCTGCAAGCCGAAGCGTGCCAGGTCGGGCCATAAAACAGCGTTAGGCGAATCAGTCACGCTCTACCCCCTCCTCGACACTTTGGATACCCACCAACTGCCATTCACTCCCGACAAAAAAAACGGCATAACCACTTAAAAGGTCGGACACACCGACCTCGTCGGACGGGGCACCCCATAATTTACCGCTCACAAAGCGGTGATCTTCGTCCAGCTCCGCCTCGACCGCAGCCTCTTCCGATTCGATATCTCTCAGCATCACACTGACCCTCAGCGAAGAGCCAGGTAGGTCATTAGACGAAATGATGAGGGCGTGTTTTGCACCCGCACCAAAACAGTACCCGGTCTGTGTAGAACAGGCAGGGTCAAAAGGGGGGGTATTCAATGCCAGCAACCGGCTCCAAAAAAGGGAGCCGGAGGCGACTCTATCCAATGTTTCGAACATAGTGCCTCCGCTATCCATTACATTCCTGGTTCCGGGCTTGATGACTTACCCGAGATCTTGCTCATCAACCGCGTCATAAACGCATTGATGTTGTGCGCCACATCACGCACACGTTCAGACATGTTCTTGATGTACTCCTGGAATTCATCGCCGATCCCAGGCATTTTCCGCGACGATTCAAACACCGATTCCATCGACGCATTGATCCGCTGCTGAATGGATTCATCGGAGTTGGCATACTCCTCTTCCACATTGCGAATATTGCGCTCGTAGTCCCAGCACACATCGCGATAGCGCTCGATCAGATCCGGATGTGCAGCCCATAGCGAATCCATTTTTTCGCGAACGGTAGCAAGGCCGGGGTCACTCAGACTTCCAATCACGTCGTCCGGAGAGACAGATAAGTCAGCGGCGTGTTTCTGTACCGATTCTTCGTAGACTAGGTATTCTGGCGTTGCTTTGATCTCGTCAATCGTCGAGATCACCGCCGCTCCAGCTTTTTCAATGCGGCGCGCTTTCCAATTCGTGATTTTCTCAGGGGACCGCGAGACTAAAGTGGAAAGGCTTGGAGGGATCTTACCCGCCATCGCGCTTTGACCCGCGCTCGGCCCGTCCACTACCTGTGCGCCAGCCTTTGCCTGGCCAAACACCTTTGACAGATGCTTAGCCGCACTGGCCATTGCAATGAAGGGCATCGAGATGCCTGCAGCGACACCCCGACCGATGGTGTCGCCAAGCGATCCAGCAGACGCAGGCCCGGCGATCATTTGCTGCGGGGCACCTGGAGCTCCTGCTGCGGGAGGTACCGCGCCCGCGCCTGAAGGCCCTGCCCCAGCGCTCAAATCGGAGCCATTCGGAACAACCTGATGAATACCATCCAGCAAATCATCTTCTAAATCAGGATCAACATTGAAGTCCAGAGCCTTAAAATTCCGGTCGCGCCCCAGCGCCCCCAACTTCAATCCTTTGCTCGATGTAAACGCGCTCACAGATTCAGTCGGCGTCGCAATCGATGCAGCCGCGTCACCGGGAACCACCTTGGTCTCACCCGCCGCAATGGCCAGCATGTCATCAAACGATCCGTAATTGAGATCGATAGAATCATCCAGAGGGAGCGCAGTAGAAGTCACCTCAGTCGGCGCCGTCAGCGGCTCGGCATTCGGTGACGGCGATGCATCAGCTGTCGCCTGTGCCATCATCAAGTCCAATTCAGACACTTTCCCCACGATCCAACGGGTGAAATAGGCTTCCTTGGGCTGCGTACCGATGACGTTACCTTCCTCATCCCTGATTTTTTCTGTGACCTGGACGTCTTCCTTCCCTTCTCGGGTCAAGAAGATAACATCATTAATGCTCGCGCCACTGTCTAAAAGCGCGCGGTCTAAATCCTTACCCCACAGCGTGGTCTCTACCCCGTCAGCTCGCTGCAGCTTGACGAAATAGCTCATGTCATTATCTTTGTCATGATTGAAAAAATCAGCGCCATGCTCAAGCAAGGCACCGACAGAAGCAGCGCTTCCATTCGGCACTTCACCCGGCACCAGGCTCGTATCAGGGGCCGCGTCCACAACGCTTTCCGACGCCACTGGGGCTGGAAGTACGGCGCCATCCTCTGGGATGTCATCGCCGATGTCGCCGTTCAAACCATTGAGCGCATTAAATTGCATTTAAAACCTCCAGACCTCAAGTTAGGGTGGTCTCTTTTATTGAACTTTTTTTGCCAAAGACATGCGTTGCAGCATGGCATGCTGGCTGGCAATCTGTGGCACAAAATACTGATTCACTTCCTGGGCCAGTAACGCGGCATACATGCTCTCGATATGGGCCCGGCGTTCGGCTAGCGTATTTTTGAGCCAAACCCGAACGCCTTCCATCCTTGAAATTTCCATCCACAACCCGCGAGACGACATTTTAATCAATCCCGTCTCCCATTCCGTATCCAACATGCGACGCGTAGTCTCCGCGTCAACGATCTGTTGCTCTGACATGCCCTCATAATCGGCGTAAGGCGGCGTATCAGGCACCCCATAATGATCATCCTGCAAAACATTAGGCTGAACAGCCTGGGCGGAATCTGACTGAGGATTCGCCGGGGTCGGCGCGGGCGCACTCCCCCCGGTACCGGCAACGACAGGCCCCGCATCCGGCGCATGGGCATACGTTTTGCACATGTATTTCCGGACGTCTCGATAATAGCGAGAGCGCGTCTTGACGTCGTCACTTCCGCCGCCCATTTGGCGCAGCTGGTACCCGCCATACCCCGTGGTGTACTCCAGGTGCATGTGGATTGGTAAGTGACCAGGCTCGTCCGACGTATGCGCATGGCTCGCCGTACCCCCGGCCACACCGATAATATCGCCAACATTCACCCGGGTAGTGCCGGGCGCATTGACCGCCCCGGCATCCCCGCGAAAGCCAACAGCGGAGCCACCACTTTTGATGGCAGGATTGATCTTTTCCATGTGCGAATAGATCACCGTGTCGCCATTGTCGAGCCGTAGAACCACTCGATTACCATAGCCGGACCCCCAGAAACCGGCGCCCAAGACAGTGGACGTGGCCACCGCCTTCAAATTTGCGCCCGTCTGGCCAGAGAGGCGCGCATGAAAATCGACGCCCCAGTGGGTATGACACTCGCCATGGTAACTTTTAAGACAGCGCAACACACCAAAAGGACTGGTAACAATGTTTTTTGGGATATCCACCGGGTCGGCCAAGCACGCCTCCCCCGATGCACATTGAGACACCGAGCTCAGCAATACCGCAATAGGAACCAGGCTGAGCCACTTCATTTGACGGCCCCACCTTGACGGCTTGCTGCCGTCGCTGCAGCTGCTTGGTTGCTTTGCGCCATGCCGCGCGCGCGCATCGCTAACATTGTCGCCAGGTTGGCTTCCATCCGAATGGATTCCTGGTACTGCTGGTTCGACATCCACAAATCTAAAGCCTGCATCTTGGCATAATCTACCAAGAGGCCGTGCTCAGATTGACTCGCCTTACTCGCCTCCCACGCCGCGTAGTCACCGCCCCCAGCATACGTGGCCACCTTATCTGCAATCGCGCTCATGACACTTTCGCCGGTCACCGAGTTCTGTTCTGTCCACGCTTGGATTGCCTTCATTGATGCCTGCGACACCGAACGATAGGCATCACTCGCACGTTTCGTGCTCCAGAAGGCTGCAGCACTTGGCGACTTCGCCAGCGAAGCGGGTGGCGCCTTGGCAGGCAGTCCATACATGTGGTTCAGCATGTCATCCTTAGCCTGAACCGCGTCCGCCCCCGTCTGGGTATCGAAGAAATAGCTTGCATCAACATCCTTACCCGCCATGGCGCCAACTGAGGAGCAAAAACCCGACTTAACCTCATCTGCCGTGCAGTAGCGCCCCTTCGCATTAGTGACTCGCTGCATCACGGTCGCAGCCGGATTAGTCGAGACCCGACCAGGCGCGGTATCAAGCTCTTTGAGCACTCGATTCTGCATGCTCTCGTTCGCTTCGCCGACCGTGATCGATAATTTTTGGGTCTTAGCTTCTTCAACGCAGGGCTTGTACCCCTGCCCTGTCGCCGGGTTGTATTCCAGCATAGTCAGAAAAACATTTTTATGGTTTTCAGTGTCGGCGGCATAGTTGGCGGCGGCTTCTTTCGTCGAGGTGTCGATTGCCATTCCCTTATCGCTGGTCATTTCAACCTGCTTCGTGAATATGCGTAATCCCGACTCAATTCGCTGCAGGTTCTGGATATGAGATTGCGAGACTGTATTGACCATTGAATCAATCGCCGCCGAGATCGTTGACTCCGCAGCATTCATCCCCTGCTGCCAAATCGAATCAATAACGGGAGGGCAACCAAAGCTCATGGCCATGCCGGAGGCACCCATCAGGACACCCCCAATGAGAATTTTCTGATGACGAAGCTTGATCATTGAACCTTCCCCTGCATCTGCTCGGTATTCATCTGGCTCTGTGCCGCATTGAGCGAGTGGTCATACATCTGCGAACGCTCAAGCTCAAGCAACGATGCGACATTGGCCTCCATACGAAGGCTCTGGTTCAGTTGCCGTTCGGACAATTTCAGGCTCAGACCTTTCATCTTTACCAAATCCACCAAGATCCCACGCGTGGCTTGGCTTGCCTGCGCCGCTGCCCACTGAGTGGCCTGCGGTGAGCCGAAGAACATGGATACACGGTCATTCATCGGACCGTTAAACACCTCCGCATCCGCCTGAATGCTTTTTAATGAGTACGTCGGCCACGCTAAAAAGGCGTCTTTTTGCTTTTTAGCTAGAACATACGCCGCTGCTTCTGGCGTACCCGCCGCCGAGGCCGGAATTACCTCGTCAGGCAACCCAAGGATGCCATTGATCACCGCATTTTTCGCTGCAACCGTAGTGGTATCGGTGTCCGAGCTATACAGCAGGGCCGCATTCATATCGCCCCCGGGAATCTTCCCCAGCGACGAACAGGCGCCTGCAGTCACCTCGTCTTGAGTGCAAAAAAGTGACTTATGTTGCTCCTCGCGCGCTTTAACGGTTGCCGCGACCGAAGCGTAGCGGCCACCTCCGGCATCCACTTCGGCGGCAATCCGACCAGGAACGCTGGCTTTGGCCTGCTGCTCGGCCAACGCCATTTTTGTGGTCGCGGTGGATTGCAGACAAGGCTGATAACCTTGTGACATGTAATCGATCATGACCTTGTCTACCAACTTTTTATCGGAAAGCTCTTTATCGAAAGCGGCGACAGACTGAGCAGTTTCCAGATTGCTTGCGGACGTCTTGTCCCCCGACATTTGAACCTGCTCTGTCGCGATCCTGAGTGAGGACAGAAAGGCATTCGTTTGTTGGGTATCCAGAGAAACCAGACTACTCGTCGCAGCGGCCAATTTACCGACGACGGTTGATGCAAGGCTCGCAGCGGCCATGGTGACCAAGGGTTCCGTGCCGCCGCATGACGCCCATGCCGCACCGGCGCCCATTAGCAGCATTGAAACTGCCAGCGCCTTCTTCTTCATTTGAATTTTCATCAGAGTTCCTTGGCCAGTCCAATTTTTTGAGTGATATGCGCCTCGATCATTCGCATCATCGAAAAGCGGGCAATGGACATAAATACTTCCGCGACACGATTCATCGTCAGAGATGAATTGCACTCCGGGGATGTGCACTTATTGGCGTTCGGGACTGGGGTCATCGGTGCGAATGTTTTTACGTAGTCGGTCGCGGCCTCCGACTGGTCCCAACCGAAGGTTTCGCCAGGGCGAAGGTGTACCGAAAAATCCGAATCAGCCGCCTGCATCCCGTTCGGCGTCAGCGTGCAATAGCCGCTAGCGGCTTCGGACACCGAGCAATACTTCGCCAAATGACGCTGCATTTGCAAATAAACCGAGGCCGCGAAGGGGTAGGACGACACTTTGTCCGTGGCACCCAGCGCGCCCGTTAAGCCCCCCGAGTTTGCCGTACCACTGGAGGAGACTCGGTATAGCTGACTCATCTTTGACATGGCGCTCTGCGCCGTTTTATTCGACGTTGATGCCGACATATTGCCAACGCCAACTTGATAGCATGGGTCAACCAACTGCCCATCAGGGCCATAGGTCGCCATCGTTTGGCTAACCGCCGCTTGGTTGTACTGTTCGAGCTTGGCGGACTGCTGCGCCGAGGTTGATTGCTTGGATACCGCAAGACTCTTATCCGAAGAAATCGACATCTGCTTAATCATGACCTTGAACGCAAACATCGATTTCTGAATCTCGTTCATCCACCCCCCCACGCCGACCCCATCGGCGTAGGAGACAGCGGGGAGGAGCAACATGGCCACCACAACAAGACGTTTTTTCATGATGGCCCTATGGGAAGACTGCAGAACCAGTCGCGGTTGAATCACTGGTCACGGGCTGATTTTTTGCCGCTGTCGTCGCCGCCACCGCGCTGTTGTAGGTCGCCTGAGCTTGTTGCAACTGCGCTTGCACTTGGGCACTAGTGGGGTTGGCCACCGCTGCCGCCTGGGCTTGCTGAAGGCTAACCCGCGCGCTTTCCTGGTTAGCCATCGCCGTGGTATACGCTCCCGCATTCGTTGCACTCTGAGTGACGGAATTCACGACATTCGTCACATTGGCCTGTGCTGTCAGTGCGGGAATCCCCACTGAGCCCGTCGTACTCACAAGATCAGTGACCGCTGGCGCATTAGAGGTCGACCAACTTAATGAATTCTTATTCATCAGGTCTGTGGTCTGCGTCCCAATATCTTTATTGATGGCCGTGGTGACCACTGAGCCGTTTTCCGCGCTCACGGCACTATTCCACTGAGTGATAATTCCATTCATGGAACCTCGCCCGGCAGTACACGCTTTGGCCAACGCTGAATTCATAATTTTTTCGAATGCAGCGACGAGCGCATTCGAAACAGCGCCGTAAATATCAGGGATCAACTGGGACAGATCGATCTTGGTCAGTGCGATATTGCCAAGGCAAGACTGGCTACCACCGATCGTAAAGTACTTAGAGGGGTCGGGGCTTGTTGCCCCAATCATTGTGATTTTAGAATTGATAGCATTCTGGGCCGCTGTATTCAGCGGGCAGTTTTCTGCGGCTGCCGTCTGCGTCACAGTCTCCGCCGCAACAGTCACCGCCGCCGCAACGGCAATCCCACCAAAAAATATGGCGACTTCACGCATTCTGAGGCGTGACAAGATCGCCAAGGGACGTCTCACTTTCATTGCGAATCCTTCAAAAGGACTTTCATCACAAAATCCACGTTTTCTGGCGAATAAATCCGATCGAGCAACCTAGCGCGCCACACTGCCCTCATTCGCTTCAGCATCAAGTTCGCATTCACATCATCGTCTTCCATTTGACGGCAATGCTCGACAAGCTGACCCAGAAAATCCGGTTGGTGTGCGGACAGGTAATCCAGGACATACACGACTGTCGAAGAATTTAACCAGGCGATCGCTTGTAAAAACTCGAAGTTATCGGGCGGTATTGCATGGCAGTAGAGCCCGAGCGTTTCACCCAATTTATCGAGTCGCACGCTCACTTCGTCATGCAGCTCCTCGCTTTGATCCAACCGCTGCAGCACCCAGCTCTCTACGCTATCCATCAACGCCATCGTGGCGTAGACCACAGCCGCACCATCTTTTCGCAGTAACCATTGCGAAACGCTGGTGCGATCGAGAGCAAGAGGCTCGCGTCGGTCTTTTTGCTCACTATCGTAATCACGCATCTGATAGAATCACCATAAAGCATCATATATAGGCTTATTTTTCGTAATTTTAATCCTAAATACAGAAAATAAATATCTTTTTTTGCAATGGACACAGTATGAATATCGTTTCCTGGGGAAAAAAGCGAAACCAGCTCGTACGCCGTCTTAGCGACAGCCACACAGCGGCTGAGATGCCGAACTTGCGAGAGAAGTGGGAGGGCCAGCAGTTACTACTACAAGCCGAGCGGGATGAGCTATTGACCACAATGAGCCCGATCGATGGTCTGATTCAGGAAGATGCATCAGAACCGATGGCGCACCAACCGGCGCCACCCGGGCAGGAAGAACCACGGGCAATAGAAAGTGCAAAAGCCGTCGCAAAGCCATCACTAGCCAGCTACCTGGATGACTGATCCGAAGCAAAGACACGCTTAAGTCTGAGAATATTGAACCGGAGAAAAATGGGAAATCTGATAACGCGAATGCAGCTAATTGAAGGCGCGCTGGCATTTAGTTTTGCGGCACTTCTTGTGGCAATTATCCTGATGCTAAAGTTGTATCGCATCCACAACAGCCTGGTTAAATCAATTGCGATGGACTCTAAAGAACGGAGCGAGCAGCTACAAAGCGAATCTCAGAACAAATAGGACAGCATTACTCTCATCCATTTGGACGCCGCCTTGAGCGGAGAGCCATTGATTGAAGGCATCCCGTTCACTCTGAGTCATGTCATCCGTGATCGACTTCGGCGGATTGTGCTGGCCGACCAGAAATGCGTGCCACGCTGGGACTGCCTCGGCCGGATTATATCTCACGCAGTCAATTAATGTTTTGACCACCCTGCCAGATAGACTGCCATTCTTCAGTAAACACCTTGGCTAATTGCGGGACATTGTGCAGCCACAAGACGTTTTCTTCATTTTTTAATGCACTGGCAGAGCTATAATTAAAACTTCCTGTTTCGACGCTCATTTGATCGATAATCAAATATTTAGAGTGTTTATCCAGAAAATTACCGTTCACACGAACAGGTATTCCGTGCTCCGCCAAATAACGTAGCTCCCCATTCGGCTGCTTATTGCGCTCAAGATCCGCCACAATCGCCACCTTTACACCCCGCCGCTCTGCGGCCTGCAGGGCATCACTAATCCGACGATTCGTGAAGGTATAGGCGGACATCAACACCGAGCTACGGGCCGAGCCGATGGCATTCAGGACAATAGCCTCTGCACCGCCGTTTGGCGAAAAGCCAACATCCACAGGGGTGCCCGCAGGCAAGATCAGGTCTTGCGCCAACACTGGCGCCGAAGCCAAGGCGGCTAAGGCGAACAGATACACCGCGCTTAGCGCCGCCCATGCATGCATTACTTTTTCCATTGTCGTGTCCAATTGTTTTGTCACAAAACAGTTTGCGGATGGAGCGGATCGGCACCGATGAATACCTCTTCGGGAGCATCTGGCCATTCGCGGCGAATCGAGGAAAAGTCCCCATGGCTCCAGCACCGCAGGAAAGCCATCGGCTCATCGTCTTCAAGTGCAAACAAGATGGCAGCAGTAGACGCATCCATTCTGTCTGTCGGTTTAAGCGGTACAGCGCTTTCAATTTTTGGCGCGCGCGCCGTGAATTGCGTCACCATTTGTTCGCGCATTTCATCCCACTGGCCCGCCGCAATTACTGGTCCGTAAACGCGGCCCCACGCTAGGGCCTCACGGAATAGACCTGCTAGGTTTCCATGCGCGGGTTCTGCCGCCGCCGTGACAAGCGCCTGGTGTCAACGCCGACTTAAAATTGATACAGTTTTCCCCGAAACAGCGACTTAAAACTGATACACCACCGTCACCGGCCATCGCCGGTTTTCTGCACTTGCTTCCTGCTTAAATCAGCCCTTTTTATGACTGTCCATGGCCTGCACCATCCCCGCCTGCCGTTGATGCTTTAGTCGGTAACTCTCTCCGGCTATTGGCACGATATGTGCGTGATGCAGCAAGCGATCCAGTAGCGCAGCGGTCAAGGTCGTGTCCTGCGCAAAGGTGGCATCCCACTGCCCGAACGGCAGATTACTGGTCACGATCAAACTGCTTTTTTCATACAGCGCGGCAATTACCTGGAAGAACAGGTTGGCTTGTTCCCGGTTCATTGGCAGATAGCCGATTTCATCTAGGATCAGCAAGCGATATGACTTGATCGCGCGGTGCATCACCGTTTTCAAATTGTTTTGCTGATGCGCGGTCGTCAGTGTCAGCAACAGATCCGCGGCGGTCATGAAACGGGTCTTGATTCCCGCTTGCGCCGCCTTGTAGCCGAGCGCCATCGCCAGGTGGGTCTTGCCGACGCCGCTGGGGCCGATCAGCACCACATTCTCGGTGCGCTCAATGAAGCCGAGCCCGGCCAATTCCTCGACCTGACTTTGCTTTACGCCTTTGGCGAACTCGTAGTTGAAGCCTTCCAGCGTCTTAATCACCGGGAATCCGGCAAGCCGGGTCAAGGTGCTTTGCTTGCGCGCCGTGCGGCTGGCCATTTCCTCCTTCAGCAGCCCTTCTAGGAAGTCGCTGTATGAGGTTTCTTGCTGCGCGGCCTTCTGCACGGCGGCGCCGTAGCCCTGCACCACGGAGGGCAGATTCAGCTCCGCGCACAAGTGGGCCAGACGTTCATGTTGCAGGTTCATGCGTCCACCCCCTGAGCCACTTTCGAGAGCAGCTGTTCATAGACCGCCAGCGGATGTTGCCCGGGTGCTGGCGCCGCAAGATGCTCGGCCACAATCGCCGGGCGCTCCCGCGCCACTGGCAGCACGTTGGCCTGCGGCCTGGCCGCGCTGATGTCTCCGCGCCAGGGCGCGGGCAGCGGCTGCAAGTGGCGGGTTTCCTCCGCGAGCCGTACGGCGGGCTTCTCCTGCGTGGTGCCGTGAATGCGCTGGTGGGCGACTTCGCCTAGCCAACGGCCCACTTCGATATTGGCGGTGACCACATCCAGCTTCTGCCCGCTCTGTGCCAGGCGGCTGCTCAGCGGAACATAAAACGAACGACGCAGATAGCCGTTGAAGCGCTCGACCTTGCCCTTGGTCTTGGCCCGGTAGGGCTGGCACAGCTTAATGATGAAACCGCAGTGTTTGGCGTAGTCGAGAAACCCGGCATGGTAACGATGCTGGCCGTCTCCGTAGGCATCGCGCTCCAGCACCACCGTCTTCATGTTGTCGTACAGCACGCGCCGGGTCACCCCACCGAAGCTGGCGAACACCCGTTCATGGCAGTCGATCAACGTCTCGACTTTCATGTTGTCGACGAACTCGACATAGCTGGCGCGGCTGTAGCCAAGTGTGGCGCAGAACGCATGCAACGGCAGGCCCCCTTGCGGAACTCGACCCAGTCGACCTGTAGCTGATCGCCCATGGCGGTTTCAAAACGCACCTCGGGTTCCGCTGGCGGCAGTGGTCGAAGTGTGCGCATGAAGGCGCGCAACTGACTTTGTCCGCCCTGATAGCCTTGCGCCACAATCTCGCGGTACAGCACGGTGGCCGGTATCCAGTCCGGGCGTGCGGCGGCCTGCCGCTCCTTGAGGTAACTCTCGTAAGGCGCCAGTTTGGTTTTACGTTGGGCTGTGCGTTGATATTTCGGCGCGGCCTGCAGATCCAGATGACGCCGCACGGTGTTCACCGCGCATCCGACTTCCGCTGCGATCTGGCGCAAGCTGAACCCGTGCTTCTTCAATAATTGAATTTCCACATACACCTCTTTGGGGATCAAGGCTGCTCCGAAAAAAGCAGCCATGTTCTCAAACCGGTGTATCAGTTTTCAATCGCTGACTGTATCAATTTACATCCGCTGCTGACACCTGGTAGACACCGGTCCCGTAACGCACGGTTTCGTAGTCATCGCTCTTCACAGTCATCTCGCCCAACTCGAAGCGATAACACATCGTCGCGTCGGGCCAAACCATCAAGTCTTCATTGTCCACGCTGGACACTGGATGGGGACCCACCTTGATCTGCCCAGCAGATTCCAGGGGCTGCCACTCAACAGGCTTGTCTAATTGACCGGGCTTCTGGGTTCTAAGCGCCAAAACAGCACTACTCAGGATTGCTTTATTTCCAATAGGCATCCCACTCCAGTCGCACGATTCAAGCGCGTCCGCCAAAGCATGGCCGGAGGGGACCCCCTGAGAATTGGAAGCCACGACCTCTTGCAAAGCGTCTTTTCTTTCCACGGAACCTACCCCTTAATCAGTGCTGCAGGGTCATCGCTCACGACGAACTTTCCTGCAATTTGAATGACCCAGATCGCAAAACCCGTCAAAGACTCATGACCGCTCGCCAACATCTGCGGGCGCCCACTACCCGCCAAATCGCGGCCAACGCTTTCCATCAATCTGGCTTTCGTTCCCGACTCGCGGTTCAGCCGCTCAGGCCGGTAGTAATGTTCAAAAACCGCTTCAAGCGAGGGGTACTCAGCGGGGAACTGCGGCATGGCCCTTCCTCCTGTACTTGCCGCGCGCATGGTCACCTTGCAGAAGCAGGCGCGCACCACCAAAAAACAACCCGGGAACCTCAAGCGCATATTCGCGCAACGTCCCCAGAGCGTTAGAACGCAGCTGCGTGTAGTAGCTACAAAAACAAGGCACATGCGCGGTGACGTAGGCACGCAACGCCAAGCAGAATCCGCAAATCTTATAGGTCCCCGACTCACCATTCCAGACACCAAACACATGCTCGTATTGTTCGCCAGGGAGGATCGTACGGTGGCATTCGTTACAGCAATGCTCTTTGCGCGCCTTGTGTAATTTCACGTGGAAAACGCTGGGGTAATCATCAAAATCACAAGCATTCCCCATGAAATAACCCCCATAGACAAATCATTAACACCCTCTATTATGGTCTTTTTATCAGACCTGTCAACCGCCTGTATTAAGGGGATTTGACACGAAATAAAACAGCACCACCACCCCTCAAATCGTAAACTCGCTCTCACTATCCAATGCATTGATCGGTGACAAAACCGACCTTGTCGGTCCCGGTACTCAGATCATTTGCAAAGACAATTAGGCCATTTCAACGCAGCGCTCGCGCTTAACGGCCTTCGGGTTCTGAATTCGATTCAAGGCGTCGCGGTCCTTCACGTAGAAATTCACACCCTTGGTTTCAACCAGGTACGTCAACACGGACTCGACATGCTCTTCGCTGATCGTGGCGCCCATGCGACCACCCATCATCGAGAACTGCATCCCAAACCGGTTTTTAGCCTCGTCTCCGCGAATGCGCGAGAGCACCGGGTCAAGGTAGATGTCGCCACCACCTGATTTGCTCCCTTGCACCCTGATCGAAACCCCACCACCGCGCTCACGCTGCATCAGCAAGGCAACCTCCTTGCCGACAGTGAGCCCTTCCGGATGCGACGTCAGCAGGATCTGCTGATCCATGAGCGCCATGAGGACTTTGGGCTCGCGGACCCGCTCACATACCTGCATCAGTTTGTGATCCGAAATCTCGGATCGAACTAAAATCCCGTGCTGACGCGCGCCACTGTCATCGGTATAAACCACCTTGTAACCAAGCCGAGCGCGCAGGTTCAACGACACCGCCTCGAACAAGTTACCGCCGAGAATCCGCGCGCGCCGGGTCACCACGCCATTCTCAGCGTTATCAAAGGCATCGCGGATCATCGGCTGCCGATCGAAGGTCTCAGACAGGAACTGCACATCGTTGGCGAACAGGGCACTCAAGTGCCGCATTTCAACCTGCTCGCTCCCCGGGCGAATCACAAAAATGGAATAGTCCGACAAGCGCAAATAAGATTCCTCTTTCATTGGTGGATTGACGTGCAAAACCACGCACGGTACGACATTTCCCTCCAGGTCTGGTTCAGCAAACACCCCGCCGACGCGGACATAAGGTAGATTGCGTAGCAGCCAATTCAGCTTGGCTTTGGTGTTTTTGACATCATTCCCATCAGCCGCGCTCAGCGCGGCTTCAACCGTGTCGTATCGCTTAGAAAGCCCCCCAGCCAGATACCCCCGCTCATTCGTGACCAGGTGCTGCAAAATAGGGCCAAACACATGGCCAGACGTGAACAAATCCCCCATGGAATTGGCATCGATTTTTTGATCGATCTCGTCTGCTCGAATGGCCGTCATCTTGACCTGGTACTCAACAGTCGACAGATAGACCGGCGAATTGAACGACGAGCCATCCTTGACGTTAGATTCAGAGCCCATATAGATCTCCCGATCAACGCACTTAGCCCGCCAGTCATGGCAAACCACCTCCAGTGGGTTACGACCCTCCGCCTTCAATCTGTCCAGGGTCTCAGTGAATCGCGACTGCAGGTCGGCATACAGTGATTCCTGCTCGGCCACCGGCAGCAGAGCAATCCGCCCCGTCAATTTGCCGATGAACCACAGCGGCGCCCGCGTCGGCGCCGCATCCTTCTCTTTCTCGGTTGGCATATCGATATCAAGACGCTCCGCCAGTGTTGGGGACTGCTCCAACAGCTCGCGGGCGACCTGGTCGCCGACGACATTCAACAGATCAGGCACGTCCCGGATAATTTCACTGCTATCGCGGTTGGACACCGTCGACGAGGTGAGAGAGCGATTCTTATTATTGAACATCATCGACAAGCGATCGTCGGCTGGCAGGCCTGTCATCGGGATCTGGGTTTCCGGATCAGCGACTTGGCCCTTGCGATTGTGGCGACCATCCATTTGCCGTTCTTTGGCAATGTCAGGCTGCATCTCCCACTTGATCATGCGTCGTGGACGGATATCCCGGCCTACAGCCGGGCTCGCCTGCATTGACTGACCTGTACAGCCTGATTCCGTCAAAACCAATACGTCTTTTTCACCGTTGTTAAACTCGCGCACCGCGCGCGTCACTCGGGTTTTATCCGTTCGCCCAGGGACGGGCTCAATCACCATGCCGCCCGAATCAAGATAGCGGGCCTGTAGGTTGCGGCCAGAAATCTCACCCGTGGAATACCCGCGCTTACCCAGCTCCGTGCGCAAGTAGTCAATCGGGGTCAGCGGCAAATCATCCGGCAAGTCGTTGATCAGCTCGCTGATGTGCGCATTGGCCCGAGCCATTTGCTCGGACAACTCCTTGTTTCCCTCACCCGCGCGCGCGAAACTCACATCACCGTACCGCCCCTGGACCTTGATCCACTGCAGGCGCTCCAAATAGCGCCGCATCAGGTCCTTGAACGTCACCGGTTCGGACAACACCACCGCATTCATTTGCCGACTCGTCCGATCCGGGGTTTCTTCATAGGACTCGTTGGCGTTGGTTACAAAGTCGCGCAGCAAACTCTCACCGGTATGACGTACCGCGACAATCGGTTTACGGTTCTCCTCGATCGCCGTGGCCACCAGCTCGACCACGTCGCGCGCTTTCAGCGCCAGGAGGAACTGCCGATTGATCTGGAACAGCCGCGATCCGAAATTCATGGATGACGCGCCCATGCGCGATCCCTTTTTCAAATCCTCGGACATTTCTTCCAGTTCCTTTTGGAACTTCTTATTCAACTTCGTGACCACTTCCTTCACATCGCCAGACATATAGGCCATCCCCGTCAGGATCTGGGCCATCTGATCGGCAATCTCCCGGTTGCGCGCCTGGTCCGGCGACATGACATACGTCGTTTCAAAGTTGCTATTGTCGAGCTCGCGCGAAATCAAACACCCCTGCACCGCGATCTCGTAATTCAAAGCCTCTTGCAACGACAACGGATCGCTAGCCACGACATCGAGCAGCTCGTCCGGATTGATCCCCTTAGGCAGGATCTTCTTGTAAACGCGGAGGTTTTTCGCGCCCTTGATCGGCGTACCGGACGAGTACAAAACCGTCCCTCGCCCAGCCACGCCATCAATCATGGCGCACAGATTATTTCCGGTGTTGCTCGCCCCTGCCCCGTTGTGCGACTCGTCCAACAAGAGCGCCAACGGGTAACGATCGGCAAGGAATCCCATGTACCGAGAGGTCAAGTGATTCGCCGGGGACCGGCAGATCTGCGAGTAGGTCAGCATGATCATGTCCGTCCCTGCTGGCAGCTCTCCCTCTTCAGCGTAACGGCGGAATTCACCCCGAGGGATAGACTTCACCACCACCTCACCCTTCTCATTGATGGTTCTCGACCCGTCATTGATGATCATTACGTTCTGGAACAGATCACGGCTTCCGATCGCGGCAATATCCCGCTCCAGGAAGTCCGTGAACAAGCTGTCACCAACAGTGATGAAGGTAGGGATGCGGCCATGCAGCCGCGCGTGCCGCGCGACAGCCGCCAACACGCGACCTTTGCCGACGCCCATCTTGTCGGCCAGCAGAAAACCTAGATCGCGCTCCTGGGCGTGAACAATCATCGCAATGGCATCGACCTGCTCTGGCGAGAAATAGTCGCCCAACTTGTCCACGGCATAATCGAGCTCGTGCGCCATATACTCATCCACATCACCGTGGACTTCACGGATTCGCGCCAATGCCGCATAAACCGGCCCTGATAAATTGACCGGGATCATCGTCGTCACTTCGCCACAATTCGACGCCGCAACATACGGTTGCTGGTAGTCGTTATCTTCCCGTAGGTCTTCCGCAGCTGGTGCCGATATTGGCACTTCAGCACCTTCCGGTTTCAACGGCACAGCCGCGCGCGCCACAGCGCCAAGCGGAACGACTTCGCGCGAACCAATCACCCGCAGTCGCACAGCACCGTAGTCAAACGCCTTCGCTGCGTCGGCGTAGGCTTTGTAAGCCTCGATGTCCTGGCGCCGATTCTTCAATGCAGGGTGACCGGCAAGAACTTCATTAATCGCAAAATCGGTCGATTCGACCTCTCCCACAACGTGTCTTGCAGCCTCATTGTTCCGTGTCATCTCATAGACAACGCGTTCAATCGTTGACACGACATAGTCCTGCAGAGACTCAGCCGTCAGGGATGGTATCGCTGTAACCTCCTCGATCACGGCATCAGCTGACTCGATCAGATAGACATCGCCTTCATAAACCGTTCCCTCGGCATCCACCCACTCATTACCGACTGCAGCGACTTCATCCCCCATCGGGGTCGTGTGCGTCGCTTTAAAGCGGGTTCCCGCATCTTCCCGGGGCCGCGTCGGGCGATGACTTGCCAACGCGTCTAGCCGGGTTTGAGCGCTTTCCCGTAGCGCCAACAAATCTCGTACATTTTTACCTTTTAGTCGCGAAATGAGTGGCTGAGCAGCTTGTAGACGGGCCTCTGGTGTCATCGCCAAATACTGCTCAAGATATCGACCGCCGCCGTCAACAACCGCCATCATCGCCTGAAGGTTCGCATCCGCAACCACCAGTGTGCTTGCGTCGTCTTTCAGGTTTTGTTCCACATACAGTCGTGCTGTGGTCTCATCAGATAAATCGATCGCGGCATAGAATCGGCCCCGCAACATCTCGCCGTTGTTGACCACCTGGTGCCCCACCAACGGACGTAGTGCGTTCATGGCGACCCAGTCCGACGACAGTTCCCCGAACGGATTCTCCTCTGCCAGTACTCCGCGATGGATACCGATACGCTGAGCCAGCGCCTCGCGCGCGCTCGGCTCGGCAGCGACCACCTTGTCGGCGGGACTCACCTCAACACCCTGGATTCTGGCAAGGTCGAGCAACAGTTCGTCATCACCCGCCGCGAGTTCTCTAGCCGCCTGCAACACCAATGAC
>Ga0302155_10000332_pt1 | contig 39165 bp, 37 predicted proteins | sample I_Bog_N3_1_FD_193508 | JGI IMG/M metagenome (GOLD analysis project Ga0302155, IMG submission 193508) | Peat permafrost microbial communities from Stordalen Mire near Abisko, Sweden - I_Bog_N3_1 | ecosystem: Environmental > Terrestrial > Soil > Wetlands > Peat | place: Sweden: Abisko, Stordalen...
TCCTGAACGCGTCGAACGTACACCGCGTGCAACACCGCGCAACGCCGACACCGATTTCGCTTCCCACTCGACCCAGACTTATCGTATCGAAGTCGGTCATGACCATGGCGTCAAGCCAGGCAATATTGTTGGTGCCATTGCCAACGAAGGCGGCATGGAAGCCAAGCACATCGGTCGTATCGAAATTTTCGACGATCACAGCGTACTGGATTTGCCCGGCGACATGCCGGACGATTTGCTGCAGCATCTCAAGAAGGTCTGGGTCGCCGGCCAGCAGCTCAAGATCAGTCTGACTGCTGATCGGCCTCCTGCAGTGCGCGCCGAACGCGGCCCACGCGGCGAGCGTGAAGAGCGTCCGGCACGCGTTGAGCGCGTTGAACGTGTGGAGCGTAGCGAGCGCCCGGCCGAGGCAGAAGTGCGCAAGAGCAAGGGCAAGGAAAAGAGCAAGCCGGAGTTCCAGATGCAGACCTTCCGCATCGAAGTCGGCCGTGTTCATGCTGCCACTGCAGCGGTGATCGTCAATGCGATTGCCAATGAAGCGGGGCTCGAAGCCAAGAATATCGGTCGTATCGATATTCATGAGGATTACAGTACCTTGGACCTGCCGGCCGGCATGCCCAAGCCTTTGCTGCATCAACTCAAAACAGTCGAGATCAGCGGTCGCAAGATGAGTATCAGCATCATCGGTTCCGGCACCGAACATCACGACAAAACTCCGTCGAAGACGGCCACGCCACCTAACAGCCATGCACGTGCAGGACGCCCTGGTGACAAACGTTCCGACGCACGCGCGGCCGGTAAGGCCAAGCCGCATCGCAAGGGCGGCAAAGAGTAAATGATCTCTTGCAGGTGACAACCTTCGTTGCACCTGCAAGGATTTTTTCTATTTCAAACTGCCGTACAAATGTAATTCAGTTTGGCGTTTCGATGTCGTTGGTCTGGCCGAACAGGTCGTGTTTGTCGAGAATGGCGAAGGCGATGTCGTCATGCTGCTCCAGACATTTGCGAATCGCCGCCGGTACCGCCTGCCTGGTCTTCTTGCACAGTCCGGGGCGGTCTTCGAGACCAATAATAAAACCGCGCACGGTGCGTACTTCGCGCGGCCCCGGCTGGATATGCAGGATCACGCCTAACTGATTGAGCAGCAATTGCTGCACATGCAGCAGATCGTCATAGCTGGCGACGCGGCCGATGCGTTCGATCAGCCGTTTTTCCTGTTCTTGCGTGAGCATCAGAATACGCTTGTCAGCGCTTGGGTCTTCGATGAGCAGCTCGCGCTGACACACACAGGCGCCAGGAGGACACTCCTTGCGAATCGGCATAATCGGCACAATCGGCGCATCACTTGAAATCGACTGCTGCTGCATCTGCGCTCCTGTCCTTTGACGTTCTGAACATCAACCCTTTCATCAACTCTTTCCTGCAGCCGATAGTATAGGGATATCGGGCCGCCACGGTATACTGCGGGCTGCGATGGTCCAAGACTTTAGTTAGGCCATCGATCTGTCATCGTTGTACCAATCAGAAAGCTTACATGAGCACTTTACCCGCCTGCCCCCAATGCCAGTCCGAATTCACTTATGAAGACGGCAATCTTTATGTCTGTCCGGAATGTGCCCACGAATGGTCGGCCCAAGCCAGTGCCGACAGCACCGCCGACGACGGCAAGAAAGTCTGGCGCGACGCCTCCGGCAACATCTTGCAGGACGGCGACACCGTGAGCATCATCAAGGACCTCAAACTCAAGGGCGGCGGCGGTGTCGTCAAGATTGGCACCAAGGTCAAGAATATCCGTTTGGTCGAAGGCGACCACGACATCGATTGCAAGATCGATGGCTTCGGTGCCATGGGCTTGAAATCCGAGTTCGTCAAAAAAGTCTGATCACCGCACCAGGAGTTGCCGCATGTCCGCTACATTGAAACTGGGTTTGATGGGTTATGGTTTTGCCGGTGCGACATTTCATGCACCGGTGATTGCGCATAGCGGCCGTACTGCGCTGGCGGTGATTGCCACTTCGCAGGCCGAACGCGCCCGCAGTGATTATCCGGGGGCGCAGATCGTTGCTGACTTTGATGCCTTGCTGGCGCGCGACGATATCAGCTGCGTGGTGATTGCCACACCCAACGATACCCATTTCGCACTGGCGCAACAAGCGCTGGCTGCCGGCAAACATGTGGTGGTCGACAAGCCGGTCACGTTGTCGGCGCAGGAGGCGCTGCTGCTGGCGCAACTGGCCGCTGCGCAGGGACTGCTGTTGGCGCCGTTTCACAATCGTCGCTGGGACGGTGATTTCATGAGCCTGCGCAGCTTGATTACCGCAGGGCATCTCGGTCGTATTACCCACTACGAATCGCATTTTGATCGCTTTCGCCCAGATATCCCCGAGCGCTGGCGTGAGCAAGCCGCTCACGGCGGCGGCTTGTTGTTCGATCTGGGACCGCATCTGATCGATCAGGCACTGGCGCTGTTCGGTCCGCCGCAAACGGTTTGCGCCACCTTGCGCCAGCAGCGTAAGGGAGCCGAAGTGCCGGATTATGCGCATCTGCAATTGTCTTATGCGCACCACGAAGTGGTGTTGCATGCCAGCGCTCTGGCGGCCCTGGCGCCGCCGCGCTTTCGCGTGCATGGCGAGCGCGGCAGCTATGTCAGTGATGCACTGGATGTGCAGGAAGATCAGCTTAAGGCCGGCTTGCGTCCAGGGCAGTTGAGCTTCGGCAAGAATGTGCCGGGTTGCTTGCGCAGCATTCAGGCCGGCCAGTTGGTAGAGACCGCGCTGCCGACGCAGGATGGCGACTATGCCGGTTTTTATCGCGCCCTCGCCGACAGCGTGCTGGACGGTCAGCCATTCCCCGTCAGTGCGCAGGATGCCGTGGATGTCATGACCATCATCGAGCTGGCTGCGCGTAGCGATGCGACGGGCCAACGCCTGCCGTTTGTGCGGTAAACCTGTTGCATTCGCGGTCATTGCTGTTTACGCTAGTTCTAGCACGAAATAAATTGTGTTAAAGCTAGTAAAAATTTAAAGCAAGATAAACGCGATAGCCAGCGAGGCGTGTCATGAAACAGCTCTCGAATATGCGTATTTCCAGTCGTTTGATCGGTGCTTTTACCATCGTCTTGCTGCTAGCGACATTTTCCACCGCAATCAGCATGTACGATGCCCAGCGCAATGCCGAGGCCACGCGCGACATGATGGCCTCGCCGCTGACCAAGGAGCGGCTGGTTGCCGATTGGTTTGTACTGACCTATTCGGCCATTGCCCGCACCTCGATGATTGCGCGCAGCAGCGACGCCAGCTTGTCGGATACCTTCAAGGACACCATCGTCGCCAGCGTTGCGGCCGGCAGCGCGATCATCAAGAAAATCGAACCCTTGCTCAGCAGTGATGAGGAAAAATCCTTGTTCAAGGAAATCGTCAACGCACGCAATCAATATCAGCGCGCCAAAGAAGTGGTAATGAATTCGCGCAAGAATGGTGACGCCGCCGGTGCCGAAAAGGCTTATACGGACGCCTTTGATCCAGCCGCCAAGCTTTATTCAGCCAAGGTCCATGAGTTGGTCGACATGCAGCGCCAGGCGATTGACCAGATGGCCGTGAGCATAGACCGCAACAATACGCGCGCCAGACACCTGATGCTGGCCCTGGGCGCCTTGCTCATCGTTATCAGCGTCGTGGCGGTGGTGATCATCTCACGCAGCATTACGACACCGCTGCAGCGCGCCTTGCAAGTGGCCAGAATGGTGGCAGCAGGAGACCTGACTGCGCACATCGAAAAGCAGGGCAAGGATGAAATTGCAGAATTGATGCAAGCCTTGTCTGAAATGAACGAGGCCTTACGCAAGATCGTCACCGATGTGCAAGAGGGTACCGAGTCGATTTCTCTGGCCGCCAGCGAAATCGCCTCCGGCAATCTCGACCTGTCCGCACGTACCGAAATGCAAGCCGGTTCGCTCGAAGAAACCGCTGCGGCTATCGAAGAATTGACGTCGACTGTCAAACAAAATGCCGAAAATGCCCGCCAGGCCAATGTGCTCGCCATCAGTGCTTCCGACGTCGCGGAAAGAGGGCGTGGTGTGGTCGCACAGGTGGTCGGCACCATGGGTGAGATCAATGCGTCTTCGGGCAAGATTGTCGACATCATCAGCGTGATCGACGGCATTGCTTTCCAGACCAACATCCTGGCTTTGAATGCCGCCGTCGAAGCCGCTCGTGCCGGTGAGCAGGGCCGTGGTTTCGCGGTGGTGGCCTCAGAAGTACGCAGCCTGGCACAACGTTCGGCCTCCGCTGCCAAGGAAATCAAGACCCTCATCGACGACTCGGTCGACAAGGTCGGCTCCGGCAGCAAGCTGGTCGAGCAAGCCGGTACGACCATGGCCGAGATGGTTGAAAGCGTTAAGCGCGTGACGGCGATCATGGGTGAGATTGCCACGGCCAGCCATGAGCAAAGCGCCGGTATTGAGCAGATCAATCAGGCAGTCACCGCAATGGATAGCACCACGCAACAGAATGCTGCATTGGTCGAGCAAGCAAGCGCGACATCAGAGTTGCTGCAGTCGCAGGCCGACAAGTTGTCACATGCCGCCCGGCGGTTTACGCTGACGGCGACAGCACACTAGAACATAGAGAGAGAATAAAAACGGGCGCCTGAATCAGGCGCCCATTGTCTTTGTGGCTTCAGCGATAACGGTCCGGCGAGCTTAGAAGGTTTCCCAATCAGCATTGTCGTCACCGGCCGGCAGGCGCGCCGGTGTCGGTGCATTGAGCGCAGCAACGGCACGCGGCGCAGCTTTATTGCCAATCGCCCGTGATCGCATTGGGCTGGCGATTTTCTGCAGCACTGGTGACGTAACCAGGCGCGTCGGTGCTGTGATCAACGGGTGCTGCTGGTCTAGCTTGAACATGCCTACCACCTGTGCCAGTCGGCTGGCCTGCTCTTGCAAGGAGCCGGCTGCTGCAGCAGCCTGTTCGACCAAAGCAGCATTTTGCTGGGTGACCTGATCCATTTGTGTGATGGCACGATTGACTTCGCCGATACCGCTGCTTTGCTCCTGCGTTGCCGCACTGATGTCGGCCACGATGTCGCTCACGCGTTTGACGCTGGCGACCACTTCCGTCATGGTCTTGCCGGCTTGTTCGACCAGCTTGCTGCCGGAATCGACCTTGCTCACCGAGTCGTCGATGAGAGATTTGATTTCCTTGGCAGCGGAGGCCGAACGTTGTGCCAGGCTGCGCACTTCCGAGGCCACCACCGCAAAACCACGGCCCTGCTCACCGGCGCGCGCGGCTTCGACGGCGGCATTCAAGGCCAGGATGTTGGTCTGGAAGGCAATGCCGTCAATCACGCTGATGATGTCGACGATACGGCGTGACGATTCATTGATGGCGCTCATGGTGCCGACGACCTGATTGACGACGGCGCCACCATCGACGGCTACTTGTGAAGCCGACAGTGCCAGTTCATTGGCATTGCGAGCATTGTCTGCATTTTGCTTCACGGTCGAGGTCAGTTCTTCGATGGCAGAAGCAGTTTCTTCGAGCGAGCCGGCCTGCTGCTCGGTGCGAGCCGACAGATCGAGATTGCCGGAGGCGATTTCAGAGGAAGCCGTTGCAATGGTGTCGGCACCCTGACGTACTTCGCGCACTGTTTTCAACAGATTTTGTGTCATGCGCTGCAAGCCTTGCTGTAGCTCGCCGATTTCGTCACCACGATCAACGACGACCTCAATGCTGAGATCTCCCGCGGCTACCGCGGCCGTGGTGCGCACAGCACGTTGCAATGGTCGAGTGATGCCTACCGACAAACGCCAGGCAGCCACAATGCCCAGCAACAGTGCCAGCACGCCGCCGCTGATGAGAATGATGCGGCCGGAGCGATATTGCGCATCGACGATGGCGCCGCTCTGGTCGATGATGGCACGTTGATGTTGTGCGATGGCGTTAGCGCGTACGCTGTATTGCTCAATGGCAGGGATCAGCTTGTCGTTCAAGATGGTCGCGACGGCGGCTTCGTCACCTGCTTCCTTGATTTTGAAGGTGTCGTTGCGCAGGTCGCTGTAGATCTTGCGTTGCACCAGCAAGGCGTCGAACAGCTTGTGGCCTTCTGCCGACTTGATCATCTCATCGAGTTGTTTCTGGATGGTGCTGGTACGGGCAACCGTGCCGGCGATCTGATCCTTGAAATATTTCTGATGTTCTGGGTTGGCACTCTTGAGCATCCCCACCGTGCGCACGCCGTTACTTTCGATATTGGCGGCCCATTCCGAGGCCAGGCGTTCTTTGACCAGATCTTGCGCAATCATGTCGGCGGTGCGGGTACCGATATCTTGTAGGCGCCATACGCCGATGACGGTCATCAAGACCAGCAGCGACAATATCACTGCAAAACCTAGTCCCAGGCGCGAGCCTATACGTAAATTTTTCATTTTAGTGTGTGTCTGTTTGTTGTAGTTTTGATATGCCGCACAGAAACTTTGCCGGCAGGGAATTTTTCTAGTCTACAGGAATTGGCTGTGCTACGCCGACGCGCCACTGGTGGTTGCATTGATCACCTAGCACATCCTGCAAGGCTGGTGCGTTGTTAAAAATGGCCGAGAAAGTCAGCTGATGCCGCCTGCGTCGTTGAACACAACTTGATTGCGGCCCTGAGATTTGGCCAGGTACATGGCCGCATCGGCCATGCGTAGCAAGGACTCGGCGCTGGTGTTGTCGTCGACGGCCACCGCGGTCACGCCAATGCTGCAAGTGACGTAGCCAAAGGTAGATGCCGCATGAATCATATGCAGTGCATTGATGCTCGTCAGGATGTGCTGCGCCAATTGCACGGCGCGCTCACTGCTGCTGTCGACCAGAATGATGGCAAATTCTTCGCCGCCATAGCGCGCGGCGATGTCGGTGGCGCGGCGGCTGTGCTCACTGAGAATGTGCGCTATCTTGCGCAAGCATTCATCGCCGGCCAGATGGCCGTAGCGGTCGTTGTAGTTCTTGAAATAATCGACGTCGAGCATCAGCAGAGCGAGGGTTTGATGCGAACGTGCCGCACGGCGCAGTTCGGTATGCAACGCTTCGTCGAAACGGCGCCGATTGGCAATGCCGGTCAGACCGTCGGTCGCGCTCAATGCTTCCAGTTTCTGGTTGGCCAGCTCCAGCGCATGGGTACGTTCGGCCACCAGTTCTTCGAGCCGCTCGTTGTGTTGATACACCTTGCTGGCCATGTCATTGAAGCCTTGTGCCAGTACCGCAATTTCATCTTTACCATCGTGCTCTATGCGCATCAGATAATTGCCGCTCTGGGTCGCTTGCATAACGCTGATCAGCTTTTTGAGCGGCAATGAAATACTGCGGGCAATGATGAACGACAGGGCAAACGAGCCAATGAAACACAAGACGCCGATGAGGATGATTTTATTGCGGATGGAGCGCACTTCGCTGTTGAGGGTATTGAGCGGCGTGGTGCTCACCACTAGCCAACTGGTGTGCTCAATGGGTGCAAAGCTTGCCAGTTGTTGTTGCTTTTTCTGGTCGCGATAGGCGACAAAATCATTGTGTTCATCATCCTGGCTCTGCGCTCGCTTGCGCGCAATGGCCTCAATCAATGCTGTCTCGGGCTGTTCGATGTCTGTTAGCGGCTTGGCCTGGACGGCATCTGCGCCAGCATCGACCACGATATGGCCATCCTTGCTGTCGACGACGAAAATGCGTGAGTCATAACCCAGATGGACCGATTCGAAAATGCGTGAAAAATGTGATGGCTTGAGCCCGATGAACAAGGTGGCCGCCAGCCGGTTGTTACCCTTGAACAGAATATCGCGCAGCATCACCATGTTGTTCTGGCCGGCGCCGGTGCGATAGAGATGCCAATAAGGCCGCCCTTTGAGATCGGGAGCATTGGCAGCGAAACGCGTCACATTGTTACCCAGTTCGGCAAACACTTGCGCATCGATGATCCGATGATTACGGTCGAGCAGATACTTCTGGTTGACGTAGGAAAAGGAACCATAGTTTTCCAGCAGCATGCGGGTCAGGTCGGCATGCGCTGCCGCGCGCTGCGGCTCGTCGTTGCTGTAGTTTGCTGCCAAGGCGCTTTGCATGCGCGCCGACACGGCCAGCTCTTCACTGGAGGATTCAATCACCTCCATTTGCTGCAACATGTTTTGCGCCACTTGCTTGACCACTTCGCCGGCAAAGATGCGGATTTTATCCTGTGAGGCCTGACTCGATTCGCGATAGGCGATCACCCCGGCGATGAGCAAGGGCAGCAGCGAGACCAGTACGAAAGAATTGATCAGCCGGTAGCGAATCTCAATCTTGCGCAGTATCTTCAACGACAACAGGTCCAGCAAATTCTTCATGAGCGGCGTTTATTTGTTTTCAGTACGAGCTTCGTTGTGAATCGACCGACTCAGTGCCAAGGCAGCTTGCTGCGGCGTCTTCTTGTTGAACATCACATCTTGCAACAATGGATGCAGCATATCGATGGTATTGGTCGGTAGGTAAGAATAATACGGCCCGGTCGTCAACGGCGCATGCATGGCATGCTCTACCAGATCGACGATTTGCGGATCATTGATTTGCACGTCGCCGTGTTGTTTGAGCGGAGAGATATTTTGACGCTTGTTCTGTTGCAGTGCAAAACCTTTACCGTAGAGGAAGGCAAGAAACTTCAGCGCGGCTTCTTTGTTGCGGGTTTCACAAACGGCAAAGCCGGTTTCGCTGCCGATGACTGGCACAGTATCTTGGTGTGGTGCATTCCAGGGCGGTATGAAAATACCTGTGGAAAAACCCTTGCCGTGCATGAGCTCACCGGCTGACCAGGTGCCCTGGATTGTCATCGCTGCGCGTCCTTCGGCAAACCAGCGAATGCCTTCGTCATAGCCGGTGCGCATGTAGCCACGCTGCAGGTAGCCGCGCTCGGCAATGCGTTTCATCTTGGCAAAGATATCAACTGCGGCAGCGTCGTTGAGCGTCAAGGTACCGTTGGCAATGCGTGCTTTCCAGTCGTTCGGATAGCGCACGGCTACCGCATTGGCAAAGCCGGCGCTGAAAGGGCCGTTGGCCAGCAGATTGGGAAATGCTCCGGTCCACGCCATCGGCGTCAAGCCGGCTTTTTTCAACGCGGCGCAGACGGCCAGGAATTGTTCGAAGTTGGTCGGCAGTTTGGTAATGCCAGCCTGTCGGAACATCTCGCGGTTGTAATACACCAGCGGTGCAGCAACACCGCCGGAAATGCCAAAGTGGCGGCCCTTGGGACTGGTCCAGTCCGACTTGAGCGTCTCCCGCATGTCGTCCCAGGTAGATGTCTTGCCCAACTCAGCCAACAGGCCCTGATCTGCCAGTTCGGCAGCGTAAGCATTGGGATTGATCGAAATGATGTCGGGCAGGTTATGGGTGGCAATCTTCGGCTTCAGGTTTTCTTCCACCGAATTACCGATCATGAATTGCACATCCACGCTAATGTCAGGATGCTCGCGATGGAAGGCATCGGCGATCTCATGCATCTGTTGAGACCAGTCGGGCGCCCATACCAGGGCCGTCAGTTGGGTTTGCTGGGCGGCGTAGGGCAGGCTGATGTTGGCATCGGATTGATTGCAAGCGCTCAGCAAACAGGACAAGACCAGGGCGGCACACATGGTCGCGCAGGCGGCGGCCGTCTTTCTTGTTTTTGTAAAAACCATGAATCTTCCTGGCGACTAACAAAGTTGAGGCTTAACGAAGCGGCGAAACATACCTATAAGTATGCCGGGCGTCGATAGTTCAATTCAAGAAGAGTGTGCCATCTTTTTCTTCGCTTGCTGGCATATCTTACTGAGGGCACCGAAAAATTCATGATTCCGATGTCATTTCGATATGATTAATGTGGCCAGAGGCAGTCGCGTAAGCCGGCATCGGAATGTCGCGCGCGGTGACGGTATAATCCCCGCAGCACCGGTTGTACTCACGCAGGTCTCCTTCATTGCCGCAACGCCGGCTTTTTATCATTTTTCATGCAAACAGATTCCTCGCCCATCGCGGGCAAACGTCTTCCCGGCTGGTTGATTCTGATGGCAGCCCTGACAGCAATGGGTGCCTTGGCCATCGATATGTACCTGCCGAGTTTTTCCTTCATTGCCAAGGATCTTGGTGTGGCCAGCAACATGGTCCAGCTGACCCTGTCGACCTTTCTGATTGGTCTGGCCACCGGACAGATGTTTTACGGTCCCATCAGCGATCGTTTCGGACGCAAGCCGCCGTTGTACTTCGGCATCTGTCTATATGTGTTGTCGGCGCTGGGCTGTATTTTTGCCAACAGCATCGAGGCATTGCTGGTGCTGCGCTTTTTTCAGGGCCTCGGCGGCAGTGCCGGTATGGTTATTCCGCGTGCTGTGGTGCGCGACAAAATGGGCGCTGAAGGTGCCGCGCGAGCGTTTTCCATGCTCATGCTGGTATTCGGCCTGGCGCCGATTCTGGCCCCCTTCATTGGCGGCATGTTGCTCACGGTGTCGACCTGGCGAGCGATTTTTGTCACTCTGACCGTGTTCGGTGCGGTTTGCCTGATCTGCACCCATCGCGTCATGGAAGAAACACTGGATCAGCGCCATGTGGTGCCCTTGCATCTGGGCCGCACGCTGCGTCAGTACTTCGATTTGCTGCGGCACCGTCAATTCATGGCCTATGTCTTGTGCGGCGGGCTGATCCAGGCCGGCATGTTCGCCTATATCACTGGTGGTCCGTTTGTGATCATCGAACTGCACGGCATCAAGCCGCAACACTTCGGGTTTGTCTTCGGCGCCAACGCCATCGGTCTGATTGCCTGTTCGCAGATCAATGCACGCTTGGTCATCCGGCGCAGCGCCGACCGCGTGCTGAGCAAGATCATCTGGGTACCGGCCGTTGCCATGAGTATCGTTGCCGTATTGGTCGCTTGCGGTTATGAAAGCCTGCCCTTATTGCTGATCGGTTTTTTCATCTTCTTGTCCTGCCACGGCTTCGTCGGCCCCAATGCCTCCGCCATCGCGTTGGCGCAGCAAGGACGTCAGGCCGGTACGGCGGCAGCACTCATGGGCACGCTGCAATTTGGTCTGGGTATGTTGTCGGGGGTGGTCATGAGTATCTGGCACGATGGCACGGCCTTGCCGCTGGTGACCATGATGGCGGTGTTCGGGACGCTGGCGTTGTTGTTGTATCGCTATGTTGCACGTCATGCGGCGCCGGGGAAGTTGCCGGGATAGTGGTTCAGCCCGATTTACATCGGCGCACATGGCCATGGGAATGACTCTCAGACAGCCGACTTTGTCCTTGGACCAGATCGGAACAATTCGGCCAAGACCGAACTGAGTAAATTTACTCAGTGAAAATCACTGCACCGTGGCATGTGAATTTCTGGTGCCGTTAGCTTGGTCTAGCCAATAAATACATTGACGCTCCACTATTGCGCGGACGATAATTTCAACGTCCCAGACAAAGATGGGACCGGGTTTAGAAGCTCGAATTGCATACGGCGGACAACCGCCGTCAGGCGGTAATTTTTCGTCCGTACCATGTTACGCTTTCTTTGGGTGGCAGTGGTGGGGAGGCTTCTGCCTGCCGGTTTCCGTATGCGCCGGTCTTCTAATCCCATCATTTGCCGCCCACCTCGTTTAGAAGCGAGGCGCGGTTCAACCATCGCATACGGAGGCTCACATGCCAGGCACCAGCACGTCCAAACCAATCCGCAACACCAAGTCAGAAAAGTCAAAGACCGTAACGCGTCCATCTGTCGGCGTGGATGGCGATCAACTCAACCAGCAGTCCGGTTTTCTCGCACTGCCTTTCGTTCATCGTTCAAAATGCGACGGCAAAAACAGCAGCAACTGGCATGTGCCGCCAACCAAAGACTACGAACAGGCTTGCCAGCGAGGCCATGAATATGCCGCGCATTTCGTCCGTTACCTCCAAGACCCTGCCTACGCTTTTGGCGTCAATGCGCTTGGTCATATCGTCAAGGACATCGACTTCAACGACAACGGCCACGCCAAGGGATATTGGGTCGGTTTCTTTTCTTATCTGGAGCGCTTGCTGCATGCCCAGGACATGGATGTCTTTGCCGATGTGGCGCAGATCAACGGTCACTTAACCATGCGCAGCAAGTTGTAGACATAGTGACTGACGCGGCCTGAGTGTGACGTTTAACACCGGCTCTGGTGCCGCCATGCCCTGCGGTACCTGCAGCTCAAAGCGCTGTAACAGCATGGCGGCGATAACCGTCATTTCCATCATCGCCAGATTCTGTCCCAGGCACACGCGGGGCCCGGCGCCAAAAGGGAGATAGGCCCCGCGTGGCGCTGCGTTTGCATCACGCTCAAAACGCTCCGGACGAAACGCTAACGGTTCAGGAAAATACGCCGGATCGTGATGCATCAACTGCACCGGTACCATTACCATGGTGCGCTCAGGCAGTTGCCATGGGCCCAGGCTGATCGCTTTGGTGGTGCGACGGCTGATGAGTACCGGCGCGGCCGGATACAGGCGCAGCGTTTCCTGCAGCGTCTGGGTCAGATAGGGCAAGTTGGACAGACTCTCCACCGTTGGTGGACGACCGGACAAGACTAGCCGCACTTCTTCGCGCGCCTTGGTCTGCGCGTCGGGATTGGCGGCCATGCACCAACTCCACCAGTTCAGGGTGGCGGCCACGGTTTCATGGCCGGCCAGGAAGATGGTCATGCATTCGTCGTGCACCGCTTGCAAGGGCCAGGCCTTTTTATCTTGCAAGTGCAGTTGCAGCAGATTGGACAGCAAGTCGTCCGGCCAGGCCGCCTGCGGCATTTGCAAGCGTGTCTGCACTTGCTTATTGATCAGCGTTTGCAAGGTGGCGAGGGCCTGGCGTTTGGCGCGCTTCCAGGGAACCCAGTTGGGCCAGCTCACGGGCCAGTAGAATTCGCCATTGGCCGCTACGCTCAGGAGATGCACGGCGTGCTCGGCGCTACGCGCATCGGCGCCGATTTCTCCTGAAAACACCATGCGCACGATTACGTCCATGGCCAGCGAAGTGAGTTCGCATTCAATCGGCCAATGTTGCTCTGCCTGTGGCCAACGTGCGAAGGCTTGTCCGGCGGCCGCTGTGATGGCAGGTACAAAGGCGTGCACAGGCTTGCGCGCAAAGCCGGGTTGCAAGGCGTGGCGTTTGTCTTGCCAGGCCTTTCCCTCGGCGATGAGCACGCTATGTCCGTGCAACTGGGCAAAGATGTTGATGCCACGTTCCCAGCGCACCAAAGCCTCGTGATGCGTGATCAGCAACTCGCGCACCAGCTCGGGATCGGTAACGACGATCTGATGCTCCGGCCACAGACGCAGATGTACCACGGTGCCAAATTCCTGCTTCCACGACGACAGCGCATCGAGCAGGTTGTGCGACATGCGTCTGAGCAGACGCCAACCGGTCAGGCCGGCGTGCGGACCGGGCGGCCATGCGCCTGAGGCTTGATGGGACTGGGAGGTGGCGGCTGGCGCATGAAATGGGCAGCGTGGAGGAGTTGGTGAGTTCATGGGAGATATTATTGCTGCTTGTGCCCGTGCTGTCTTGAACGCAAACGACATCAAACGACATGTATGACACTGCAGCCAGGTTTGCCTATACTGGCGCGCATGCCTCACGATTCTCTCTCCACATTGCCACCGCATCCGCACATGCGTGCACCGCGTCTGCCTGATGCTACGTTCGATGATCATGGACATTTGTACCTGGCGCCGCCGGCCTTGCAAGGTGCGGTGGCCGCCATCGTCATCCGTGACACACGTGGTCAAACGCTCAATAGCGCGCAACGGCTGACCCATTATCCTGCTTCGCCATTTTGGTGTCTGGCCTGGTATCAGGGGGCTACGATGGGGCATGTCGAAAACACTCCCGACGGTCCGCATTGGCGTCCTTTTGCGGCGCAGGTAGTGGTGTGCGGTACGCAGTCGCAACCGACGGTGAGTTGGGCGCCGGGCGCGGCGCGTGCGGGCATGATCTGTTTCACGGCTGATATTGCGCAGGCTTTGTTTGGACTGGATTTGAGCGGGATCAATGACCGTGTTGTGGATGCGTACCAACTACTTGGTACGACATGGCAACCCCTGCTCGACGGTCTGCTGCAAGCGGCCGATGATGCCGCCACGCTGGCGTTGCTGGAACAACATTTGGCAGCGCCGTGGCAGGCTTGCCAAGGCCGCAGTTCGGCCTCTGCTTCTTTGCGCCAGATCGGCCGTTACTGGGTCGAACGTCTGGCCAGGCAGGCGCATGAATGGCAGCGCGGGCATAGTACACGCCAGGTTGAGCGGCGCATCAAGGCACACAGCGGACGCTCCTTGCGTCAGTGGCAGTCGCTAGTCAGAACGGAGGGCGTATTTTTCCGCGCGCGGGACCGTTTTGAAGCCGGACTGCCCTTTGACTGGGTGCAGATTGCATTGGACGAAGGTTTTGCCGATCAGGCGCACTTGAGCCGCAGCGCCAAACGCATCACCGGCTTTGCCCCCAGCGATTTTGCACAGCGCTTTGTCGAAGACGAATCGTTCTGGTTGTATCGTTTGTGGGTATGACACTGCAATAAATTTCATCGTTGCGGTCACAGACGGCAATGGCAATTCCTGCAATAATGATCTTGCTGCCGCGAAACTTGGGTTTGTTTTCCTGAGTGCGCGGCTTTCTTTTTTGACTACTGACTGTTGGGCTGCCATGTTCTATGCCATAAGCTGCTTCCTGCTCTGGGGGCTGTTTCCTCTGTATTTCAAGTTGCTGCATGATGTCAATTCCTTCGACGTCGTCCTGCAGCGTATTTTTTGGTCGCTGATTTTCTTGCTGGCCGTGCTGGGCTGGCGTCGTCAATGGGCATGGTTGGGTGAGGTGGCGCGCCGGCCGCGCGTGCTGCTGGGGTTTCTGGCCAGCGCCTTGCTGTTGTCGGGCAACTGGACGTTGTATATCTGGGCCATCAACAACGGCCATATCGTTGACGCTAGCCTGGGCTATTTCATGAGCCCTTTATTGAGCGTGCTGCTGGGAGCGTTGATACTCAAAGAGCGGCTGCGCTTGCTGCAATGGCTGGCCGTGGCGCTGGCGCTGGGTGCGGTGCTGTGGCTGACCTGGATGAGTGGTGTCTTGCCCTGGATCGGTCTGTCGGTGGCGATCACCTTCGCCTTATACGGCTTGTTGCGCAAGACCGCACAGTTGGGGGCCTTGCAGGGACTGGCGCTGGAAACCATGTTGTTGGCGCCGCTGGTGCTGATCATTCTGGCGGTGATGGCATGGCACGGCCGTAATGCTTTCCTGCAGGCATCGTCCTTGTCGCAAGTGCTGCTGATGTTATCGGGGCCGGTGACGGCGATACCTTTGCTCATGTTTGCCCGCGGCGCGCGTGCGATTTCCTTGTCGCTATTGGGTTTGTTGCAATACATCACGCCCACCATGCTGTTGCTGACCGGGGTGCTGATCTATGACGAACCCTTTAGCGGACCGCGTCAGACCGGATTCGTGGTGATTTGGTTGGCACTGGCTGTATACTCTGCCGAAGGACTGTGGCGCTTGTGGGGGAACAAGACCCGCCCGGCGCAAACCTGAGGTTTGCTGTCCGCCCGTCATCAACATTCATTCATTTTCATTACTGGCATCTACACATGGCTCAATACGTATTTACTATGAACCGCGTCGGCAAGATCGTGCCGCCCAAGCGGCAGATCCTCAAAGACATTTCCTTGTCCTTCTTTCCTGGCGCCAAGATCGGCGTGCTTGGTCTGAACGGCTCGGGCAAGTCGACCTTGCTCAAGATCATGGCTGGCATCGACAAGGAAATCGAAGGCGAAGCCATTCCGATGCCCAATCTGAACATCGGTTATCTGTCGCAAGAACCACAGCTTGATGCGGAAAAAACCGTGCGCCAGGAAGTCGAGAGCGCATTGGGTGAAGTCTTTGAAGCGCAGGCCAAGCTGGATGCCGTGTACGCCGCCTATGCTGAAGAAGACGCTGATTTTGATGCGTTGGCGACCGAACAGGCGCGCCTGGAAGCGATCATCGCCACCGCCGACGGCAACAGCATGAACCAGCAACTGGAAATGGCCGCCGACGCTTTGCGCCTGCCGCCGTGGGATGCCATTGTGGGCGTCTTGTCGGGTGGTGAAAAGCGCCGCGTGGCACTGTGCAAGCTGTTGCTGTCCAAGCCCGACATGCTGCTGCTGGACGAGCCGACCAACCATCTGGACGCCGAATCGGTGGACTGGCTGGAGCAATTCCTGCAACGCTTCCCCGGCACCGTGGTGGCGATTACCCATGATCGCTACTTCCTCGACAATGCGGCCGAGTGGATTCTGGAATTGGACCGCGGCCACGGCATTCCCTGGAAGGGCAATTACAGCTCCTGGCTGGAACAGAAGCAGGCCCGTCTGAAGCAGGAAGAGTCGAGCGAATCGGCGCGTCAAAAGACTATCGCCAAGGAACTCGAATGGGTGCGGCAAAACCCCAAGGGCCGTCAGGCCAAGAGCAAGGCGCGTCTGTCGCGCTTTAACGAGTTGTCCGAACACGAATACCAGAAGCGCAACGAAACCCAGGAAATCTTCATTCCCGTGGCCGAGCGTCTGGGCAATGAAGTCATCGAGTTCAAGGATTTGAGCAAGAGCTATGGCGACCGCCTGTTGATTGATAAGCTCAATTTCAAGATTCCAGCCGGTGCCATCGTCGGCATCATCGGCCCTAACGGCGCCGGTAAGTCGACGCTGTTCCGCATGCTGGCCGGTCGCGAACAGCCTGACAGTGGCGAGCTGGTATTGGGTTCGACAGTACGGATTTCGCTGGTTGATCAGTCGCGTGAAGATCTGGGTAACACCAAGACCGTGTTTGAAGACGTCGCCAACGGTGCAGATATTCTGACCGTCGGCCGTTTTGAAATGCCTTCGCGTGCCTATCTTGGTCGCTTCAATTTCAAGGGCGGTGATCAGCAAAAGATCGTTGGCAATCTGTCCGGCGGTGAACGCGGCCGTCTGCATCTGGCCAAGACCTTGCTGCAAGGCGGCAACGTCTTACTGCTCGATGAACCGTCCAATGACCTCGACGTGGAAACCCTGCGTGCGCTGGAAGATGCCTTGCTGGAGTTTGCCGGCACCGTGATGGTGATCAGCCATGATCGCTGGTTCCTGGACCGCATTGCGACCCACATCATTGCCTTTGAAGGCGATTCGCAAGTGAGCTTCTTCGACGGTAATTATCAGGAATACGAAGCCGACAAGAAGAAACGTCTCGGTGAAGAAGGCGCCAAGCCCAAGCGTATCCGCTACAAGCCAGTCACGCGTTAAATGCTAGGGCGGCGCAGGCAGAGTCAACTGCTGCGTCGCCTGGCAATCCAATCCATGTCGGTTCAGGCCGACTGCCGTTCATACGCCAATGTGGCGGGGGCCTTGCCGAAATCATGGCCGAGGTCGACGCCGGCGGTCTTACAGTATTGCGCCATCACCGCAAAATGATGCACCGTGTGCGAAGATAAAAAACTCAGCTCGCGTCCCAGCGATGTCACTGCGGTGATGCTGAATTCGCCTACCGGACCGGCTTGCAAGCGGGTCGTCAAGCGCGTATCCAGATCGGTTGCCGGCGCCAGGAAATGCATGCGTGCCCGCAGTTCCTGCAATTTGGCGACGGTCGCCTGCGGCACGCTTTGCAGCGTCAGGTCGCGCTCGCGGCCATCGTAGTCCACCAGCCCGGAGGGCGACTCCAATGCTGCCAGCAAGGCCGTGTAATGCTCAATGATATGGCGCAGGTGCGGCCCGATGGCTTGGGCATAGTGGAAGCTTGGCAGCGCTTCATTTTGCAGGCGCACCACCATCTCGATGGCTTGGCCGAGCAGACTGGCGTTATGAGTCCAGAGCGGGTTGTTGTCGTTGTCGGTATGCATGGTGTTGGTCCCCGAAGAATTAGTCGGTTGCTGGATAATGTGGCGTCAATTGTTTTTCACGCCGGTGCCAGCGGCGAAATTCTTTGATGCTCAGAGGTTTGAAGCCACGCTCCAGATTGGCGCGGCCGATCTGGAACAACAGCCGGTACTGCTTCATCAGGTCGCCCCAAGCTTTGAAGATACTGGTGCTGCGATCCCAGATATGGGTACTTTCCGCACCGGCGCCGTTGGCTTCGACGATAGTGAAACCCTGACCTTGCTGGACCTCGGCAAAATCGGCGAAGCGGATGTCGTAGCGACCAAAATAAAATTCCGGCAGGCGTTGCGAGATGTCATCGAAACGCGCTTCCATTTGCGGCGTCACCAGATGGTTACCGTTTCTGAAGATGGCGCCGCGACTATGACTGCCGGCAAACGCCAGGCGTACTGCTTCACCGGCGGCGGGGATGCTGTCGAGCCGCTCGGCATGACGGCGCAGATAAAGATGCTGCAATTTACCGGCGCGCGGATCGGCAACAATGAGTTCGCGCAAACTGCGCTGGCCATCGCCGTACACATACGGGAAATATTTCAACGTGATCGAGATGATGCGCCCCTGCGCCTGATGCGGCTGACGGCAGTAAAAGATGCCGGCCTCGCCTTCAAACGGTACGTAATGTTGCAGCAGCAATCTGGCACCGCCGGGAAATTGTTGCAGATAGCGCAGCAGGGCGGCTTCGGTGCGAATCAGTTGCACCCCGGCGCCACGGCAGCCCAGATCCGGCTTGGCCACGACCGGCAACGACAAGCCGTGTTGCTGCAATTGCTGCAGTGCTTGGGTGGTCAATGCTTGCAACTGAGCTGCCGTGGTACATGACAGCGGCCGCTCCAGTGAAACAAAGGGCGCCACCCATTCCGGCGTGTGGGTAATGGCCAGGTCCAAAATGGCCGACTTCGATTCGCCGAAAAAGCCACCGCCCGGAAACGAAGGATTGGCCACCGTCGGCAACAATACGCCGCGATAGCGCACCATCAGCCACAAGGCATACAACAGAATCGGTGGATAAAAGGCCCACATCGGCCAAAACTCAAAGAAGCTCAATGGCGCTCCGCTCTGGTCAAACGGCGGCATCCCTTGATGCGGTTTTTGTGTGATGGTTTTCATGGCTTGCTCCAAATACGGTTTTTCAACACGGGCCGGCGGACGTAACGTAGCAATTGCATGATCAGCGCCAGTGTCACGATCGGTAAGGCCACGGCAACTGCCACAGGCAGGTGCAAGCGGTTGGCAATGAGCTGGCCCAACGTCGAACTCATCCAGAACAGGCCCCAAGTCCACAATGTCACTGCCAGCGAAACCCAGGCGCCAAAGCGCAGCATCGGCACATCGACAAAACCGCATAGCGTGTAGGTGAGCAGACGTAGGCCCGGAATCACGCGCGCCAGCAGCACGGCACTGGCCAGCTTGTGCTGCAATTTGTCCTGCAGCCACAGCGTGCTGCCGCGCAGGTAACGGCGTTGCAAATAAGGTATGTGGCGCGCCGCCCGGCCCAACGCATATAAACCGAAGTCGCCCAGCGCAATGCCGCCGGCCACCGCTGCGAAAGCCAATGTCCACGATAAACTGCCCTGGCTGGCCAGTGCTGCACCGGCGGCAATGGCGACGTCTTCCAATAGAAAAGTCATCAGCAGCAAGGCCAGCATCACCAGCCAGGGGGCGGCCATGCCTTGCAGTGCTGCATCGATGAGCGCGATAGCGCTGTGCAAGAATGTGTTCATGGCACGGCGCAATCAGCGGCGACGGCCCATTGCACCGCACTGCGCACAGTCGCCTCGGCGTTCCACGGCAGGAAATGGTTGTACCCGGTCAGCACTACTGTCTTGACGCATTGCGCCCCGCGCAGATGGGCTTGCATATAGGCGACATTGGCAAACGGCACCAGCGTATCTTTGGTGCCGTGCACGATGATGGTCGGTGCGCTGATACGCGGCAACAGCGGTTGCAGTGCATCGAGTTCGCCCTTGAACACCATCAGTTCGGCGTTGGCGTTGCGCATGGCGCGCGGCAACATGGCGCTGATTGGCCACATCTGGCCGAGGTATTGCAGCGGGTTGATTTTTTCCTGCGCCGGATCGAGCGCCGAGGCCAGCAATACCAGTGCACGCACTTGTTGCGGATGCTCGGCCGCGACCCGGGCGACTACGGCGCCGCCTAAAGAGTGACCAACCAATACCACTTTGCGGCCATCCTGAGGAAACACGGCAGCCACTGCTGCGGCCTGTGCTGCGAGACTGGTGACGGCAGTTTCCGGGCTACTGTTACCGAAGCCGGGACGGTCCAGCGCAAAGGACTGCGTGCCGGTGACCGGCTCAAGGACGTAGTCGGTCCAGCCGGCCGCCTCGCCCGGCGTGCCGTGCACATAGATCACCGGAACGCCATTGACATCAGCCGAGCGCACGACACTGATGGTCTGGTTCAACGAAGCCCCGACCGTCAGTGTGGTACGCAAGGGATACAGATCAGCCGACGACAGCCGTGGCGACGGCGGCGCGCAACCGGCGACGGCGAAGGTAACAGCCAATACACCCATGCTCTTAACAGCGCGCATCAGCGTGCTCCCCGCAGCGCTTGCAGCACAGCGAGCAGGGTCTGACGGCGCAGGTAAATAATGCTAACGGCAGCCAACCAGACTCCGCAGGCCAGCGCAAACAATTCACCGCCGTCGAGCGTGCCATCGGCATTGCGTACCTGCACGCCTAATGGTGTGAATAGGTGGAAGAAAATCGCGCCGCTGATGACGGCCACGCTCACCAGCGCACCAGCGACATGGATGCGCGGTCGGCGCGACAACAGTCCGACGAGCAGTAAGCTGGAAGCGAGCAACTCGGCACAGCCCACCACGTATTGACTAAAAATGCCATGCGGCGCAAATAGACCGGGCCAACCCAGACTGCCGCCCCAGGCATCCAGGATGCCGAAGATGTATTGCGTCTCGGGCGAGTTGGTGAATTTGAAAAACAATGATTGAAGAAAGACGAAAGCAATATAGGTCGTCAGCACGGCCAAGAGGATGCGCTGGACGCGGTCGTGGCGCAGCAGAGGGTTTAGATTTTGCATGACAAGTTCTCCTATTTTCCCAGCACTGCCGGCCAGTTCTGGTCGGCTGTCTTGATGAATGCAGACATACCGGCTTCCCATTTTTTCTGCACATCGGCGTCATAGTTCAGATACAACTTGCCGTCGACGATTTTCCAGCGCTGCGGATCGGCCGATGCGGTGTCACCCTGGGACACTGCCCAGGCACAGTAACCGCCGTATTGCGGCGCGTATTTTTCCGGATTAGCGAGAAAACGATCACGGTTCTCAGCGCTGGAAAAATGCCATTGCACATCCTTGTAGGTGGTCTTGAATTTGGCGTCGCCCTTGACCGCTTTCTGTTCAGTGAAATAAGCCACAGGGTCGTAACCGCTGACGGCGACCTTGTTGAAAAATGAAACATAGATCGGTGGCTCGCCGGCGCTTGCAGTGCTGCTCAATAGCGGCAGCAGACATAGGCTCAACAACAGCGATCTGATGAAATAAGACAACATGATTTTCCTTCGTAAGGTGGACGCAAGAACCGGTGCACGGGCGCTCTGATGGATAGTTCGTCGGCACATGGCGTTTGGTTACAGATGTGCAAAAAATGAATAAAATAGTTTTATATTTTTCTGCTGTAACCACATTGACGCTTTCAACGAACTAGTTGATGCGGCGTAATACCAGGCAGTATTTTGAGATTTCTTGCGGACAGGAAAATGTGTACTGCATCGCTATTGCGCGCACCCCTGCATGTTGCCGATAAAAAATGTCGATTGCCCATGAATGCCCTCGCTCAATTAACCACAATTCAAACTGGCACCACTTACGCGTTGCGTCTGGCTCGTAGTCGGGACGATCTGCGCGCAGCCCAATCCTTGCGCTTTGCCGTGTTCAACCAGGAGATGCAGGAAGGTTTGCAGAGCTCCGTTGATAGCGCCCTGGACTGCGATGTCTTTGATGCGGTCTGCGACCACTTGCTGGTAGAACATTGTTGCAGTGGCAATGTGGTTGGTACCTATCGCATGCAATCGGGCCTGAGCGCACAACGCAATCTGGGTTATTACTGCGCGCAGGAGTTTGAATTCGCGCTCTTCGATAGCTTGCGCCATGAGATGGTGGAGTTGGGGCGTGCCTGCATTGCTCAGGAGCATCGCAATTTCCAGGTACTCAGTCTGCTCTGGCGCGGCATCGCGGTTTATGCTCAGGAACGCGGCGCGCGCTATCTGGTAGGCTGCAGTTCGCTGAGCTCGCAAGATCCGGCCGACGGCGTTGCCGCTTACCGGCAATTGCAACCACATCTTGCACCGCTGTCCTTGCGCACCGTACCGACGTCAGACTATGTCTGTGCGCTGGACGTCCCGGCAAGCGCAGCGTTGCACCTGCCCAAGTTGCTTTCATCCTATTTGGCATTAGGCGCCTGGATTTGTGGTCCGCCGGCCATTGACCGGGCTTTCAAGACCATTGATTTTTTGACATTGATGGATTTGCAATCAGCCGACATGCAGCAACGTCGTCGCCGTTTCGGGATCAATTGCTGAGTTGATTGCAGCAGCGGCCATTGTCGGCTAGGCTAGTTGCTTTCTGGATCTGCCATCGCAGGGGAAGCAATATGAAGACGAATAATCTGATATCGGCCGCAGCGCTTGGCATGACCTTGTTACTAAGCGCCTGCGCTTCTTCCGAACCGCAAGTCACCTTGCTCGATGGCGATATCTACATGATCAGCACGCAGGCAATGTTTTACGGCATCAGCGCCACCGCCGAAGGTGTCAAACAGGCCGATGCCTATTGTCGGCAGCGCAGCAAACATATGGAGCTGACCAACTCTGAAAGCGCCGACGGCGCACTTGGTGTGATCCGCGCCAGGAGTGTCGTGATGTTCCGCTGCGTGGGGTGAGCGCTGCAGCCATATTTTCGCAGTGAAATTTGAAAATATATGCTCAATTAATCGGCATAATTTTCGTAACAACATAAAATTAATTTAATCTTCGCAAGCTAGTTTTTCCCCCTCAAATTTTCAGACTTTTACTATATTTTTTGCTGCATGAATTTCCTAGACTTTGCGTTCCACCCCACCAAGAACGCAGGTCAAGGAAATGAACAAGCATCGCCATTGCATTGCCTCTAATCAAAAAACCAATACCCCAACCGTCGTAGCCGAAACCACCCGCACACGCAGCAAAGCATCTTCCAGCGTAGCCCACCATGTTGCGCGTTCGGTATGCACAGATTTATTCGCGCTGTGTCTGACACATCTAGTTGTCGTCATCGCCGTCCTTTACTGCGGCGTCGTCCAAGCTCAAGTCGCGGCCTACTGCAACGTCAAAGGTGTCTCACGTAATGTCAACATTGAGTTCAATGGTGATAGCCGCACTACGCCGACGCCCAAGGTGGCAATCTGAAAGCCTAAAGCAGTGAGATGGCTACATTAACCGAGAGGAGAATAATGTACTGGCGATCGTTTATCCGCGAAGGTGACACGACCACACCCGCAGGCGGGGAGGTTCAACCAAAACCCCAACAATGCGCCTCAATCTATGACGGGAAACTCGCGTGCTACGAGGGTGACCCCGTGTATTGCAATGCTTGCAAAAGCTGGGGTGTTACCAAGTGCGTCCCACCCTACCGCTTGCATACTGACTCAACTGGCCGACAAGCCAATTTAGACGGGGATTTGTGTATCTGTAAGTGCCCGAGTCCACCGCGCCTGAAAGCGCTATTTGACAATAATCGCATGGGATTTGAAGGGCATGAGATTGCACACATGGCAGGCGCTAATACTTGGCTTGCTTATGCTGGTCATGCACCACTATCTGATTCAAACGCGAAGCACGGGAAAGTCTTCGAGTTTAAGGATAGCGAATCTGGAAAGGTGCTTGCAAACCGGACATTCCTTGTGAACGACAATGGCGTGATACGTAGCGCTAAAACCGACGGAAGTGGGCGGGCGATTATTGAAGCATTTGCAGGGCACTCAATAAGTATCCACTTGGTTTTTGAAACACCGCAAGGAGAGATGAATTATGAGATCTGACATGATGATCCCCACGTACCCAGTTGAACATTGGACTACTGTACTAGCAGAGCCAAACTACCAAATGCAAGCGGCAAAAACCGTGACTGTTAATGACCGAGCTGCAACAAGGCAAGCCATAATTACAGCAGTTCGACGCAATGGCTTTGAATTCATAGAGCGCTCAGGCTGGGCAGCACATAAAAATAAGTCCGATGAGATGATTGACGATTGGAACTACACAAAAATCGCTATTCATCATGCGGGACGCAGCTTTAGTTGTGGACCTGCTGCATTACAAATGCAAGAAATTCAAAATTTGCATATGGGAAATCGGAAATGGTCTGACATTGGATATCACTATGCGACTGATTGTTTGGGAAATATATACGAGGGCAGAGATATAAGGTTTAAAGGCGCACATCTTGATGAATACAATACGGGAGTAATTGGTATTGTATTTCTTGAAAATCTTTCTGAACCAGAGGATTCGCATGACAGGGCAGGAGCGATCCTTTCAATTTTAAAAAGAATTGGCTTAGGGAGAGATATAGTTGTTCCAAGCATTCAAAAGGAAAATATTAAAAAATTCATAGCCATCTTGCGTCAAGCTTTTTCAATCACTACCCTTGGTGGACATCAAGAGTTCCCAAAGCAAAACTCCCAAGAAGCTAGGCTTTGTCCTGGAATGCATGGAATTAAATTGGTTAAGGAACTACGCTCATGGGGCGGGCTTTCTCAACCATGAAGAGTAAATACATTTACCATTTAAGGTTGGGACTAGGACTCGCCCTTTTGTGTTGGCTATTTATTGGCATCCTTGAGGTTGAGGCGGAGAATGAAATCAAGCATGAATTATTTATAAAAAAAATCCCAACATTGCAGATAAATTTCAGTAATCCCTACGAATCAGTTCCAACAAGCGAAGAAGATAGTTATTCTAAACGTAGGGATGAGCACGGAGATTGGTTGCCTAATACCAAAGAGTTGGGCGACTACTTGCAATATTGCAAGTATAAATACGGCGTCACAGATGATGTTCAAGCACTGGCAAGAGCAAAATGCAAAAATTATGAATTAAGCCAATAAAATGGCTATTCCATTTTTATGTTTAATGCTTTTTCTTCTCCGCTATTCTATTTAGCGCATTTATTGTAATTGATGGAATGCTTGGTAATCCAAAGCCAAGTGACGTCGGAATAGTTCTAAGATCACAAGTCTTGCAAAACGGTACGCCATCTAAACGTCTTCAACTGCGATTGGATATCCGGCGCCTATCTGCACTCCTCAAGCTTTAACCCCTAACACGTCTCCCCGAAAATCACGAATCCAATTTCGCTGTCGCGTATCAATTGACAGCAATCTCAGCATTCGTATAATCAAAAAAAGAGCGAGCGCTCGGTATTTAATTAAAAGAAAGGGAGACGATGGGGCAAATGATTAGTGAACGCGAGCTGACGTTTCTTCTATACGAAGTTTTTGAAACGGAGCGGTTGTTGGAGCGCCCTCGTTATGCGCACTATTCCCGGTTTGAATTCGATGCAATCGTCGGTGCGGCGATGCGTTTGGTGACGGACTATTTTGCGCCGCACAATCACGACGGCGATGCCTGTGAACCGCGCTTTGAAGCGGGCGCGGCCAAGTTGATTGTGCAGACCGGAGCAGCATGGAAAGCGTTTGCCGAGGCCGGGTTTTTGAGCGCTCACTGGAGCGTTGAAGAGGGCGGCTTGGGCGTGCCTGAAGTCATCCTGCGCGCCGCGCTGGCAAATCTTTTCGCGGCCAATGTGTCGACCGCAGGCTATCCGTTTCTGACCATCGGTGCGGCCAATCTGCTGCGCAGCTTTGGTTCGCCCGAGCAGAAACAGCGTTTTCTGCCGGCCATGGGAGATGGGCGTTCGGCCGGAACGATGTGCCTGACTGAACCTGGGCAGGGTTCGGCGTTGGGTGACATTCGTACCCAAGCCCTTGTGCAGCCTGATGGTTCGTATCGCATCTTTGGGCAGAAGATGTTTATCTCCGGTGGCGATCAGGATTTTACGGACAATATTGTCCATATGGTCTTGGCCAGAATCCCGGGCGAGCCGGCTGGCGCCAAAGGGATATCGCTGTTTCTGGTTCCCAAATGGTTGGTTAATGAGGACGGCGCGCGCGGCGCACGCAATGATGTGGCGCTGGCGGGTTTGCTACATAAAATGGGTTGGCATAACACCACTTCCACAGTGCTCTCATTCGGTGAGAACGGTGGCGCACAGGGCTATCTGCTGGGACAGAAAAATCATGGCCTGGGGCACATGTTCCAACTGATGAATGAGGCCCGTATCGGTGTTGGCTTGATTGGCGCCAGTCTGGCTTACCGTGGTTTTGCGGAGTCGCTGGCGTATGCCAGGGAGCGTCAGCAAGGCCGCTTGCCCTCGCAGAAGGATCCGCTCTCACCGCAGGTCAGACTGGTCGAACATGCCGATGTACGCAGGTTGCTCATTGCCCAGAAGGCGATCGCTGAAGGGGCGCTGGCATTGTGTCTGTATGCCAGCACATTGTTTGAGGACCAGCATAGCCATCCCGATGCGCAGGAGCGCGAGCGTGCCACCTTGCTGCTGGACGTGCTCACCCCTGTGGTCAAATCCTGGCCGGCCAAGTATGGCTGCTCCAGTAACGATATGGCCATACAGGTGCTGGGCGGGGCCGGTTACACACGCGAGTATCCGCTCGAACAACTGTACCGTGATCAACGTCTCAATCCGATTCATGAAGGGGCCGAAGCGATACACGGCCTTGATCTGTTGGGACGCAAGGTGGCCGCCAAGGCTGGCGCAGGTTTTAAACTTTTCTGCCAGGCAGTATCCGCTGACATTGAGTTGGCGCAGACCCAACCGGAATTACGCCGGCTCGCTTCTACGTTGACGGAAGTGTTGGCGCGGCTCAAACGCGTGAGCGCTGTGCTTATTGCCGCGCAGCCGGACAACCCGAACCTCGCCCTGGCCAATGCCACTGCTTACCTCGACGTGTTCGGTTGTGTGACGGTGGCCTGGATGTGGTTGCGTCAGGCGCGCGTGGCATGCCATGCGCTGGCAATCGGTAGCACGGCAAGTGGCGCTGAGTATTACCACGGCAAATTGCAGACTGCGCGTTATTACATCCAACGCGAATTGCCGGTGGCCATAACGCAGTTTGCTGTACTGGAGCAATTTGAGAGAACGCCGTTCGACATGAAAGAGGAGTGGTTCCAATGACGCAATCTGTGATCATCAAACGTAGCGGCCGCATCGCGCTGTTGGTATTGAATAACCCGCCGGTGAACGCTTTATCGGCACCCTTGCGCTCAGCTTTGTTTGATGCGCTCAACGATGCCGGTCAGGATCCGGAGGTGGCAGGTGTTGTGCTTATCGGCGACGGACGCTGTTTCTGCGCCGGCGCGGACGTGAGCGAATTTCGTGGCGACAAGGCCGACAAGATATCCAGCGGTCGCGATCCTGGCGAACTGATGACGCTCATTGATGGATTCGACAAACCGGTGGTCGCCGCCTTGCACGGTACTGCGCTTGGCGGCGGTCTGGAGCTGGCATTGAGTTGTCATTACCGGGTGGCAGCGCGTTCGGCACAGTTGGGTTTGCCGGAAATCAATCTCGGTGTGCTGCCCGGCGCCGGTGGCACCCAACGTCTGCCGCGTCTGATCGGCCTGGCGCTTGCCTTGGACATGATGCTCACAGGTAACGCCGTTGACGTCGATGCGGCCTTGCACATGGGGCTCGTCGATGAAGTGCTTGATGGCGAGCTCAGCGCTGGCGCGGTGCGGTTTGTTGAAGCAGTCATTGCCGGTGGCAAGCCACTGCCACGCATACGCGAGCGTGAGATCAAGATCGATCAAGCGGTGACCGATTTTTTCACACAGGCACGCGCTGCCGTGACCAAGCGACGTAGTTCGAAAGAGGCGGCGTTGAGCATCATTGCCTGTGTCGAGGCTGTTCTGCTTTTACCCTTCGACGATGGCCTCACATTTGAACGGGCGCAGTTCGACGCCTGCAATGCGTCACCTGAAGCAGCCGCCTTGCAGTACGGTTTCTTTGCCCGTCGCAGTGCGACCAAGATTGCCGGCATATCTGCTGCCACCGCCATCCGGCGCATCGAACAAATTGCCGTGGTAGGTGGTGGCACCATGGGGCGCGGCATCGCCATGGCTTGTGCCGCAGCCGGTTACCAGGTGAGCTTGGTGGAAACTTCCGCCGATCGTGCACAGGCTGCATATGAAGCGATCGCCGCCGAATGCGAACGCATGCGCAGTAGCGGCAGGGTCAGCGCTGAGCAGGCCGCCACGATGCAAAACTTGATTGAGACCAGGCATGCGCTAGCCGAGGTGGCTGCCTGCGATCTGGTCATTGAAGCGGTATTTGAGGACATGGCGCTGAAGACGGCGATTTCCCGTGAGCTGGGCTCCCTATGCAAACCGGGCGCCATCATTGCTAGCAATACATCGACGCTGGACGTCAATGTACTGGCACAGGCCAGCGGCCGCCCGCAGGATTTTGTCGGCATGCATTTCTTCAGTCCCGCCCACATCATGCGGCTGCTCGAAGTCGTGCGCGGTGACGCCACCACGCCCGATGTGCTGGCCTCGGTACTGGCGGTGGCGCGCAAGCTTGGCAAGGATCCGGTGGTCTCTGGTGTCTGCTATGGGTTTATTGGCAATCGTATGCTGGAGCCTCTGCTCAGGGAAACCGAGGCGCTGTTACTGGAAGGCGCGACACCGGCCCAGATCGATCGCGCCATGGAATCCTTCGGCATGGCGATGGGGCCGTGCCGGACGATGGACCTGGCCGGGGTCGATGTGGTCGCCAAGGTGGTCATTGAGTGCGGCAAGCTGGGTGCACTGCCGGATGATCCACACTATCGTATCGTCTGCCGCGAGTTGTACGAATTGGGCCGCCATGGTCAAAAAACGGCGCTGGGTTTCTATCAGTACGAGGGCCGCAAAGCGGTCGAAGATGCTGAGATAACGGGCATCATCGAAGCGCTCGCAGCACGGCACGGGATTGCGCGCCGCGCGGACATCAGCGAGCAGGAAATCGTCGAACGTTGTCTGTTGCCCTTGATTAATGAGGGTTTCAGAATTCTCGAGGAAGGCATTGCCTATCGTGAATCCGATATCGATGTCGTCTGGCTGTCGGGTTATGGTTTTCCTGCCTCACGCGGAGGCCCGATGTTTCATGCCCGTGCGGCGGGAATATCGTATGTCCGCGAGCGCTTGCTGAGCTATGGCCAGCTGCTTGGCAATGCCTACAATTACTGGACGCCAGCTGCAACACTCAGTGATGCGATTGTGCAGCCTGCCTAACCATGACTGACACAGGGACAACAAGATGAAAGAAGCCGTTATCGTTTCGACCGCACGCACGCCTATCGGTCGTGCTTACAAAGGGAGTTTGAACGCCATCAAATCGCCCACCTTGATGGGGCATGCACTCAAGCATGCTGTGGAACGCGCCGGCGTGGACGCTGCCGAGATTGAAGATGTAGTCATCGGCACCGTGCTGGCCACCGGAACTGCTGGTATGAATCTGGCGCGCAATGCCACCTTTGCGGCTGCACTGGGCTACGGTGCCGCGGGGCAAACCATGGACCGACAGTGCGCCTCGGGACTCATGGCCATTGCAACGGCAGCCAAACAGATCATCGTTGACGGCATGTCGGTGGTGGCGGCAGGCGGACAGGAAAATATCTCCGCCGAGCAAAAAGCCTATTTCGAGGGTGTTGCGAGCGTGCAGGATCCGAATGTGATCATGCATGCCCCGCATGCTTACATGCCGATGCTGCTGACGGCGGAATTCGTGGCCAAGAAGTATGGTATTTCGCGCGAGCGGCAAGATGAGTATGCGCTGTTGTCTCAACAGCGCACGGCGCTGGCACAAGCGCAGGGACGTTTCGACCAAGAGATTGTGCCCATCAGTACTCGGATGGCGATCTCCGACGCCGAGACTGGATTGCTTGCCTACCGTGAAACCACCCTGTCGCGTGACGAGGGCAATCGCCCCGGCACGACCATGGCCAATCTGACGGCGCTCAATCCCATCGTTGCCGGCGGTTGCATTACCGCCGGCAACGCCAGTCAATTGTCCGATGGTGCATCGGCTTGCGTGTTGATGGACGGTGCACTGGCGGCGCGTCGTGGTATTGCTCCACTGGGAATTTATCGTGGCCTGACAAGCGTCGGCCTGGCACCGGAAGAAATGGGCATCGGACCGGCGCTGGCGGTGCCGCGCCTGCTCAAGCAACACGGCCTGTCGGTTGATGATATTGGTCTGTGGGAATTGAACGAAGCGTTCGCCTGTCAGGCGCTGTATTGCCGTGACCAGATGGGCATTGATCCGGAGAAATTCAACGTCAATGGCGGTGCGATATCGATTGGACATCCCTACGGCATGTCGGGTGCGCGTCTGCTTGGTCACGCCTTGCTGGAAGGTCGGCGGCGCGGCGTCAAGTATGTAGTGGTGACCATGTGCGTGGGCGGCGGCATGGGCACGGCGGGATTGTTTGAAGTACTGCAGTAGCAGCGTTGATCGGCTGGCCGGGCGGTTGGGAATGGCGGCAACTCGATTACAATAGACAGCCTATTGCTTCCGGCATGCCGACCATTACTGAACATGCAACTGATTCTGCCACCTCGATTTAGCTTCGCTGAATTTAAGCGCGTCACGCCTGTGGATGCGTCAAATGTCATGGAGCTGGTAGTGGATCGCAATGCGCATCGTTTTACGGTGAAGCGGCCAGCGGCGTTGTTCGACAATCTGGGCAAGATCTTCGACGCGACCTTCCGTATTGCCAACCAGGTCGGGTTTGCGTCGATGAGCTTGCGTGATCTCTGTCGCGAAACCGGCCTGTCGATGGGCGGCTTGTATGGTTACCTGGAGAGCAAAGACGACCTGGCCGTCATGATCGAAGACGTGATCCGCTACCTCGGTGCCGCCATTCCCGACTGGTTCACTGCGCAAGCAAGCGCCGCCGAGCGACTCGATGCGACGCTACGGGGTCATATCTTCCTTTCTGAACTGCTGCTGCCGTGGTTCTATTTTGTGTTCATGGAATCGAAGACACTGTCGACGTCACAAAAGACGATTGCCAAATCGTCCGAGCTGGCCCTGCAGGAAGCCTTGTCCCAACTAGTGTTGGAGACCGGTGTGAGTGACGCCGAGCAAGCCGCGCTGACGGCCTCGCATCTGATTGCATTGGTGCAAGACTGGCACGTCAAGCGCTGGAAATATCGGCAGCAAAAAATCACCGTAGACAGATTTGCCGACAGCGTCAGTGCGTTCGCACTGACGTGGTCGACGTCAGCGAAGAAGCCGCATCGCAGGTAACTTCCCGCAGTCAATCTTTCCCCATGTATCGTGTGTCTCGTATATGAGTGCACATGAATGCGCCTGATTTCCCATTCTCGTTTGCTCATTCCTGAGGCATTACCAGGCTACCTCGGCAACCTCCTTTCCTGCCACAGTTGTGCTCGTCCCTGCCTATCAAATGCAGTCTGAATTCCGTGTCGTCTCAATCTTGACGGTACAAGCCATCTCTCTATACTTCAAAAAATAAAGAGCGAGCGCTCGGTATTTAATAAAACTTAAAAAATGGCGGCGCTCACATGCAAGTCTGCTTATTTTTTATTTCAAGAAATTACCATGAACGATATTGAGTCCTTATTCAGCCTGAGCGGAAAGACCGCATTCATCAGCGGCGCCTCCAGCGGCATTGGTTTGCACGTGGCAGCACTCATGGCCAGGGCGGGTGCGGCGGTGGTGCTGGCGGCGCGACGCATGGACAAAATCGAGGCCGAAGTTGAGCAGTTGCGCGCACAAGGATATACCGCGTTTGGCGTCGAGCTGGATGTAGCTGACCCGGCATCGATTAGCCGGGCTTGGCAAAGTGCCGAGCAACTGGTCGGCGGTTCGATCAACATCCTGTTCAACAATGCCGGCATCGCTTACGCCGAGCGCTTCGTGGCGCAGCAACTCGACGAGCTCGAACGGGTCTTCGATGTCAACTTGAAAGGAGCGTTTTTGCTGGCGCAGGAAGCCGCTCGCAGTATGGCACAGCAGCGCAGCGGATCGATCATTAACGTGGCATCCACATCCGGTCTGCGCAGCGGCGGCTACATGAGCAGCTATGGCGCGTCCAAGGCTGCCCTTCTGAGTCTGACCGGCACCATGGCGCTTGAACTGGCCGGTAAGGGCGTGCGCGTAAATGCATTGTGTCCAGGTAATTTCCGTACCGATATGCATCCATCGTTTCAGGAGCGCGGGCTTGAAGAAAATCTGATCAAGCGCATTCCCATGCACACCATCGGCGAGGTTGAGCAACTCGACGGTGCAACGTTGCTGCTGGCTTCCAACGCCGGTAGTTACATGACTGGTTCAGTGATCGTCGTCGACGGCGGGCAAGTGCTCAGCTGGATGTAGCAATGCTGCCCGAAGCATCGACGCAGCAACGGGCGACTTAACAATTATTCCAACAAAAATAGATGGAGACTCTATGCGTTTACTACTCTTGTTGCCGTTCATTGGTTTGTTGTGGGTCCCTTTCTACAATCGGGAGTTACCTGCCTTGTTCGGATTTCCATTTTTTTATTGGTACCAGTTTGCCTGGGTGCCGCTGACGGCGCTGATCATCTGGATTGTCTATAAAGATGGTGTCAAGAAGGGGGTGCAATAATGCCAACGCCATCATCGATTAACTGGACTGCGCTGGGCGTGTTCGTTTTCTTTTTTGCTCTGGTCACCGTACTGGGTTTCTGGGCTTCGCGTTGGCAGCGTGGTACCGCCAATAAAGGTGCTCATCTGGATGAATGGGGTTTGGGCGGACGCAATTTTGGCACCTGGATCACCTGGTTCCTGATCGGCGGCGATGCCTATACCGCTTACACCGTGATCGCCGTACCAGCCTTGGTCTATGCCGTCGGCGCTTATGGTTTCTTTGCGCTGCCTTACACCATTGTGGTCTATCCCATTGTGTTCCTGATCATGCCCAAGTTGTGGCAGGCGGCGCACAAGGCCGGACACGTCACCGCAGCCGATGTGGTGTACGGGCGCTATCAGTCGCGTAAGCTAGAGTTGGCCATTGCCATCACCGGTGTGATGGCCACCATGCCTTATATTGCGCTGCAACTGATTGGCATGGAAGTGGTGATCAAGGCACTTGGCGTCACAGGCGAGTTGCCCTTGCTGGCAGCCTTCGTGATTCTGGGGCTGTACACCTATTCGGCCGGCTTGCGCGCACCGGCGTTGATCGCCTTCGTCAAGGATCTGATGATCTATGTCGTGGTGCTGGTGGCGGTGGTGGTACTGCCGATGAAGCTGGGCGGTTACGGCGCGGTGTTCCAATCGGCGCGTGATGCCTTTGCTGCCAAGGGTGGTGCCACCGGCTTGACCTTGCAGCCGCAGCAGTTCCTGCCATTTGCCACACTCGCCTTGGGTTCGGCCATGGCCGCCTTCATGTATCCACATACCATGACCGGTATTTTCGCCGCCAAGAGCGCCGACACAATACGCAAGAACGCCGTATTCCTGCCAGCTTATACCGTGCTGCTGGGGCTGATTGCGTTGCTGGGTTACATGGCCTACGCCGCAGGTATCAAGGTTTCCAGCAACAATGATGTGGTGCCAGCCTTGTTCAATGCGATGTTCCCGAGCTGGTTCAGCGGCTTCGCCTTTGCCGCCATTGCCATCGGTGCGCTGGTACCGGCGGCGGTGATGTCGATTGGCGCCGCTAATTTATTTACGCGCAATTTCTGGAAGCCGTATGTCAACCCGGGCGTAACGCCGCAGGGCGAAGCCAAGGTTGCCAAGCTGGTATCGTTGGCAGTCAAGTTCGGCGCGTTGGTCTTCATCCTGTTTTTGCCGACCAAGTTTGCGCTTGATCTGCAATTGCTGGGCGGCATGTGGATGTTGCAGACCTTTCCGGCGCTGGTGTTTGGTCTGTTCGTCGGCTGGTTTGGCGCCAATGCCTTGTTGTCCGGCTGGGCGGCGGGCATCATCGGCGGCAGCTGGCTGGTGTATGCCGACGGCATCAAGCCGGTGCACACTTTCCATATCGGAGCGGATTCTTACTCGCTCTATACCGGCTTGAGCGCACTGGTGCTCAATATCGTAGTGGCCGTGCTGGTGCAGTTGTTGTTCGAGCGTGGCGGTGCGCAAGTGCCTGCGTTTAAACGTAGCCAGATTGAGCGCGGCTAAACAGTTTTTCTTTGATCCGTGTCGGAGTTGGCCACGTCATTTGACGTGGCTTTTTTTCGCCTTGCTTATGCCTGGCGGCACCAGTGTTGATGGTGCCAATCACGTGAAGACCCATGATCCATTAAAATGGGCGGTTTTCGCTTCATTGCGCCATCCATCTCGCTCACCATGCTCGCCACCATCACCCGTCTTTTCCCAGTCTGGGCACTGTTGTTATCTGCTGCTGCCTATTTTTCTCCTGCCACCTTTACGCCGGTCGGACCTTACGTCACCATCCTGCTGACCTTGATCATGCTGACCATGGGCGTGACGCTGACGCTGGAGGATTTCAAACGTATCGTCAAACGTCCGGCACCGGTGGCCGCCGGCATCATTCTGCATTACCTGGTCATGCCGCTGGCGGCGTGGGCCATCGCCAAGCTGTTACGCATGCCACCGGACCTGACCGCCGGCATGGTGCTGGTCGGCAGTGTGGCCAGCGGCACGGCGTCGAACGTGATGATTTATCTCTCGCGTGGTGATGTGGCCTTGTCGATCACGATTTCGACCTTGTCGGCGTTGGTGAGTGTGTTTGCTACACCCTTGCTGACAGCGCTGTATGTGGATGCCTCCATTCATGTCGATGTTCACGCCATGCTCATGAGCATCGTGCAAATCGTGGTGCTGCCGATTGTCTTCGGTGTCGCGATCAATGTGTTCTGCGGCAAGCTGGTACGCCGGGTTGAGCCTTATTTGTCGTTGGTATCGATGGCGGCGATTTTGTTGATCATCGCTGCCGTCGTGGGCGGCAGTCAGAGTCACATCGCCTCGGTTGGTCTGGTGGTGCTGGTGGGCGTGATCCTGCATAACGGAGTGGGTTTGCTGGGTGGCTACTGGGGTGGTCGTCTGCTTGGTTTCGACGAATCCATCTGCCGTACTCTGGCCATTGAAGTGGGCATGCAGAACTCCGGTCTTGCTGCGGCCCTGGGCAAGCTGTATTTCACCCCGTTGGCGGCTTTGCCGGGAGCCTTGTTCTCGGTTTGGCACAACTTGTCGGGTTCGATGCTGGCTGGATTCTGGCGCGGCCGTCCACCGACAGACAAGATCTGAAGCACGGCGGTGTATGATGCAAAGCGGGCTGCGGCCCGCTTTTTTATTGATGCCAGATGATCACTGACGGAGACCACATGAACAAGCGCAATTTCATCGCCGCCGCCTTGTGCGGCGCCAGCAGCATCGCCCTGGCCGCTGGCAAGGACAAGCAAGCGGCTGCCTGTGTCGTGCCGGCCGGACCGGCATTGCTCACCATCACTGGCACCATCAGCCGCAGCAATCGTGGTGCGCTTGATCCTGAGCTTGATCAGATGATGGCCAAGCAGAAATTGCAATTTGATCGCGCCTATACCTTCGACTTCGGCGCGCTGACCGCACTACCGCAAACGACGATTGAACCGACGCTGGAATACGATGCCAAGCTCCATGTCTTGCAAGGGCCTTTGCTCATTGATGTGCTGGCCGCTGCTGGTGCGCTGGCTGCGGCAGATATTTTATTGCGCGCCATCGACGGTTATGTGGTGGCAGTGTCGCTGGCCGATATCAGCAAATACCGCTTCATCATTGCCACCCATCTGGACGGCAAACCTATCCCGTTGGGTGGCCTGGGTCCCTTGTGGGCAGTGTATGACGCCGACCGCTTGCCGGACAAAATGGAACTCCCCCTGGGTGCACGCTATAGCTTGTGTCCTTGGGGGATTTACCACATTGAGGCGCGCGCCTAGTCTAGTGCCCTAGATATGCAGCGCTGCCAGAGCACCCAGCACCACGCTGATGCCGGCGGCGCTGTAGGAGACGCGCTTTAACCATTCCTTGCGCGTGAGCAAGGTAATAGCGGCCATGGAAATGGCAATCTGGATCGCCGTCATGGCTTGCGCCCAGCGGTGATGCTGGTGCAGGTTGGCTTCCGACAGTTCATCCCATTGCTTGGATTCTTCCTCCAGCGCTTCGGCCTGCTTGCGGATCACTTCCTTTTCGCTCTTGTAGCGCTCTGCAGCTGCAGTGTACTTGGCCGCATCTACACCCGGAATGGTTTCGGCCAGCTCGGCCAGATTTTGCCGGCTGGACTTTGCCTGGTAGTAATTCCATTGGTTAGAGGCTTCGGTTTTCTTGATGGCGGCGTTGTTTTTGTTCATGGCCGCCATGCTTTCGCTGGAACCGGCCTGGTAGCTGAACAGGGCGCCAATGGTGGCCATGATGGCGGTCATTACCGCAATCTTGCCGGCAAAGTTGTCGCCGCTGCCGTGGGCGTGTTCTGTTACGTGCTCCAGATGCTGTTCATGCGGACTGGGAACTTCGAATTCTTCTGCCATACGAGTGCTCTTTGATTTTTTGGATTGAAATAATGGTCATGTCCGTGTTCAGATTGTCGGCAATCTTCCAACGGGTAGGATGTGCGGCCATCGACATAATGCACGACTTGGCCTGCAAGTTGACGTACTTTTTGCAGCGTAGCCATATTTTATGTTTGCCGCTGCACCCGCGCCAGGTTTGCTAACATTGCTGTTTTATCGATCTCTTACGTGCATCAGCACCTGAAAACATTCCCATGAGCAAATTCTGGAGCCCCATCGTCAGCCGTTTGACGCCGTACACCCCTGGCGAACAGCCCAAGATCAGCAATCTGGTCAAGCTCAACACCAACGAAAACCCTTACGGCCCGTCGCCGCTGGCAGTGGCCGCCATACAGCGTGAACTCGGTGCTACCGGTGACAGCCTGCGACTGTATCCGAATCCCGACGCCGAGCCGCTCAAGCAGGCCATCGCCTCGCGTCACGGTTTGTCAACGACGCAAGTGTTTGTCGGCAACGGTTCCGACGAAGTGCTGGCGCACGCTTTCCAGGCCTTGCTCAAGCAGGGTGTGCCAATCCTGTTCCCAGACATCAGCTACAGTTTTTATCCAACCTATGCCGGCTTGTATGAAGTGGCCTATCACAGTGTGCCGTTGGCCGAGGATTTCACCATTCGGGTGGATGACTATCTAGGCCATGGCAGCGCCATCGGCGGCATCATTTTCCCTAACCCGAATGCACCGACTGGCTGTCTGCTGGGACTAGAAGCAATCGAGCGTATCCTCGACGGCAATCCGGAGCGGGTCGTCATTGTTGACGAAGCCTACATCGATTTCGGCGGCGTCAGCGCCATCGCGTTGGTGGCGCGCCACCCTAATCTGCTGGTGGTGCAGACTTTGTCGAAGTCGCGTTCGCTGGCCGGTTTGCGGGTCGGATTCGCGGTCGGCCATGCGGATTTGATCAGCGCCCTGGAACGGGTCAAGAACAGCTTCAATTCCTATCCGCTGGATCGTCTGGCTATTGTTGCCGCCACCGCCGCGATGCAAGACGATGTCCATTTCGAGCAGACCCGCAATGCGGTCATTGCCAGTCGCGTCAAACTGGTCGAGGATCTCACCAGACTGGGGTTCGAGGTGCTGCCGTCGGCCGCCAACTTCGTGTTTGCGCGTCACCCGCAACAGGATGCGGCAGCGTTGGCGGCAGCCTTGCGAGGCGACGGCATCATCGTGCGCCATTTCACCAGCGCACGTATCAATCAGTTCCTGCGCATCACGGTCGGTACCGATGCCGCCTGCGCCACGCTGATCGCCGCGTTAGGTCAGCATCTGGCGTAAGCTCAGTTGAGCGGACGCTGGCGCCAGGCCAACAGCGCACCGATCAGCAAGGCCAATGCTGAGCATAGCAAGCCTTGCTGCAAGCCGCCGCTATGGTCGGCAATCCAGCCGACCATGCTGGGGCCGATGATCTGACCCATGGCAAACACGATGGTGAAGGCGCTGATGCCAGTCGACCAACTGGCCGGCGGCAGATTGTGACGCACCAATGCGGTCGTCGATGCTACCGCCGCAAGGAATACGCCGCCAAACAATGCGCCCGAGGCAAACACGGCCCAAGGTGCTGCGCTCACTGCCGGCAACAAGGTAGCAATGCTCAGCAAACCATTGAAAATTGCCAGCGCTTGTCCGCCCTTGAAGCGGTCCAGTACCCCGGCCCACAAGCGTGAGGCTGCCAGCACTGCCACTCCCAGCAGGGTATAGAACCAGGTAATCATGTGCGCCGACATGCCTTGTTCTTTCAGCAAGGCGATCACGAAGGTCATGTAACCGATATAGCCGAGGCCAAACAGGAAGTAAGCACTCAAGCCGAAAGCCAACGTGCGCAGGCGCAATTGCACACTGCCGCGCACCGGTGAGGGCAGGTCAGGAATGCTCAACGCGGCTGGTGCCATGCAAGCCGTCGCCAGCAGACTGAGCGCACCCATGGCCAGCCATGCCCATTGCCAGCTATGCAAGGCGCCATGTGCGACGGCCGCAGCAATGGACAATGGCACCAGCCAGGCCGACAAGACCATACCGATACCGCTGCCGCCATAGAACATGCCCAACAGAAAACCGGCGCGTTGCGGATGTATGGCGGCCAGTCGCGTAATCAGAATGCCGCCGCAGACGAAGATGAAGGCGCTGGTAATGCCGCAAGCAAAGCGCAGCAATAACAGTGACATCGTATTGATGAACAGTCCCGATAAGATCACCAGGGCACAGGTCGCCAGCGCACCGCCGATGAACAGTTTGTGGTTGTTAAAGCGACGCGCCAGCGCAGGCGTGATCAATGCGCCCAGCAGGTAACCGATGGCATTGGCGGTGTTCATCCCGCCGGCAATCAGATAGGGCCAGCCGAGATCGCTGCGCATCGGCGCCAGCAGCAAGGCATAAGAAAAACGCGCCACACCGAGCGCAATGGCACAGCCCAGCGACAGAGCTAGTGCGGTCAACAATGGATGGCGTGTGCTCAGCGTGCTGGCAGGCATAGAACTTGGCGGCATTGGTGCAGGTCTCCTTGGCAGCGGCGCAGTTGTGCCGCCTGATTGTGGGCCAAGTGTAGCCGATTGTGCTGCGTGCCGAATCGTCAGTGACAGACGCGACAGGAAGAGGGATTTATGCTGCGCACACTTGCAGACAGGCATTGACCAC
>Ga0302155_10000333_pt1 | contig 39070 bp, 37 predicted proteins | sample I_Bog_N3_1_FD_193508 | JGI IMG/M metagenome (GOLD analysis project Ga0302155, IMG submission 193508) | Peat permafrost microbial communities from Stordalen Mire near Abisko, Sweden - I_Bog_N3_1 | ecosystem: Environmental > Terrestrial > Soil > Wetlands > Peat | place: Sweden: Abisko, Stordalen...
GGATTACGGTGTCCAACGGGGTTCACGGAGGTGCACGCTGCTCTTGGCTTCATCGAATTTAAGCAGTATTGAGCCCATTTATTGAATCAAACTTTTATTTCGAGGCTTGCGCAGAGTTTCCTTAACTCAGTTGGCGCGGTGGGCACAGGTATTTTCCTATCAGGATATCAAACATAAATGACCGTAGTTTTCGTCTGTCACTGTCCAACGTAGCTGCCTGGTTTGTCGGTGCGCTATCACACACTAAGATTTTACGAACAAGGCGATCGGCAAGGCTATATATGCTCGCCGCACTATCTGCGCCAGCGTACCTTGGTATCCGTCACTTGCCAGATAGTCTAAGTTTATTCTGGACAAAAAACATGGTCGGGTTAGTACCAGGTAAAGCGTGCCAACGTACAGATTTTTGATGTGATTTGCGCGCATGATGAGATTTTTCACAGACAGGAAGCGTGATGAAGATCGATCAGCAATTACAGCAGGATGTCAGTGCAGAACTGAAATGGGAACCCTCTGTCAATGCTCAGGAAATTGACGTCGAAGTCAAAAATGGGATTGTCACCCTGAGTGGCAGTGTCAATAGCTATGCAGAAAAAGTTGATATTGCAACTGCAGCGCAACGCGTCGCTGGCGTTAAAGGCCTCGCTATGGATATCACAGTCAAGCTGCCGGAAACCAGCCAGCGCAGCGATAGCGATATTGCTTTCGCGGCCGAGCGGGTGTTGTCCTGGACGACCTATTTGGAGCAAGACAGCATCAAAATTGTGGTGGAAAAAGGCTTAGTTACTCTTTCTGGGGAGGTTCATTGGGACTATGAGCGACGCAGTGCCGTGGCCGTTATAAGGCACTTACGGGGCGTTATTGGCGTGCTCGATCATATTGTGATCAAGGAAAAAGTCGCGCCGGAAACGGTTAAGAGCGATATCGAAGCAGCACTGAAACGGCGCGCAATCAACGATGCACAAGCGGTAAGAGTTGTCGTCAAAGATGCGGATGTGATCTTGTCCGGGACCGTTCATAGTCCGAGCGAACGCGACCTGATTGACTATGCCGCCTGGAACGCCAAGGGTGTCTGGAATGTGATCAACAATATCAAGATCGTTGCCTGATCAAGATATGTTCAGCAAAGGGAAGCAATCATGACCGATAGCAATGTGGATATAGTCGTCAATGTTCAGGATGTCAAGCTTATCGATCCTGTAGAGAAAGAAGTGCGACATCAAGATGATGCGCTGGATGAGGCGCTGGATGAATCGTTTCCTGCCAGTGATCCGGTCGCAATCAGTATTACGACAGTAAAAGAAGGCATTCCCCGGCACGAGTAAGTGCAGACATTATTGACAAAAGGCTGGAATTTTTCGGATAACGTTCAACTAGGTACGGTACCGCACAGTTATTTGCGATGGCAGAGGCTAGCCTGAGTCATTGCGGCTTGCTAGAGGACCGTGCAAGGCAAGACGTGATCGAAAATTTTCGTATTTCAATGCACAAATTTTTCAAGAGAAAATACATGAAACAACTCTATCCTATAAGCGTTCGCGCGGACAACTGCAATGCTCCTGCCTGGCGCGTTGCGCTGTTGCACTGCCAGACATATCTACAGCGGCTTACGCTATTAATCGCAACAGTAATATCACTGAGTATTTTCAGCAGTCATGCTTGCGCTGCCACCGCAGAAGATCTGAATGCAGATGCAGTGCAGGCACTCAATACACTGTACAAGACGTCTCCGGCTGCCGAAGGTATTGGTAAGAAGGCGAGGGCGATTCTGGTCTTTCCGAAAATCACGAAAGCCGGCCTCGTTTTTGGCGGGAGTTATGGTGAAGGTGTTCTGTTGAAGGCCGGCAGCGCCAGCGGTTACTACAACTCTATCTCTGCATCCTGGGGCTGGCAGGCAGGTGCTGAGTCATATGGCTACGTGGTGTTTTTGATGAACGACAAGGCAATCAAGTATCTGAATGCATCGCAAGGCTGGGAGCTAGGTGTCGACCCGACCGTCGTTGTGGTCAATGCCGGTGCTGCCAAAAATCTGTCTACGTCGACGCTTAAGGATAATGCCTATGCCTTCGTCTTTGATCAGCAAGGGTTGATGGGCAGCGTCAGTATTGAGGGTACTAAGATCTCGCGGATCAAACGTTAATCAGGGAGCGCCATGCTTATTATTTTATTAGTCATTTTGCTTTTCCTGCTAATTGGCGCATTACCGAGCTGGGGGCATAGTCGCAGTTGGGGTTATGCGCCGAGTAGCACCGTTGGCCTGATCATCATTGTATTGTTGATTCTATTGTTAATGGGGCGAATATAGACGCAAGCTCTGAGATGAGTTTCGCTTGAGGTGACCGTGTGATTGCTGTGGGTGCGTTACTTTGACCCACAGCGAAATTACTCAACTTGATTGTGCAACGGTTTACTTGTCAGAACATGCGCAGGCATTGGCGGACTGTTTGCTTGCAGCTTCGCTGGACTTCAGCGCACTCTTGGAACTGGTCTGTGCATCATCGTGTTTATTGCTGTCATGAGATGCGGCTGCCTTGAGGTGCTGCGTTGCGCAGGCTTTATGTTCGGCTGCGGCTTCCTTGTGGGCAGTACTTGCTGTGGCGCTTGGATTTTGCATGGTGGTTTCCTTGAATAGATTTTAAAAAACAGCTTTTCCCGGTGGAGTTGGATCATTGACTTTCCGGGGGCGTCAATGGAATTTTTTACGAAGAAATTTAGTCCGGCGGCATGCTCGTCTATGCATAATGGTGTAGTCAGCATGTTCGAAATCGACTGCGCAGTCTGTGTGATGACGCACGCACGGAGGCATTGAAAATAATTAGAACTCATTTCATCAATAGGCGTGAGTGCGAGCGAGTCCTGTTTGGGAGGGAGTGCAAGGCGCGAATCTGGGTCAAGTCTGGGCGTCTTGCCCCAGATTCGTAATGCCTCAATCGGCCCAAACAGGTCGCTCCCTTCGGGTTCTACTGAAAAAGGGCGCTAGCTGCGTTGCACTCCTTGCCAGCACCCTTTCTGAGTAGAACGTATCTCGCGCCTATTGATGAAATGAGTTCTAGTGGGTACTTGGCGCGTCATGAATCATTGGCCGTTGTCTGCTGCGTTCTAAGTACCTGCTCTCAAGGTACGTTATCGAACAGACTGGCGCGCGGCAGCGAACTATGATTGTTTGTGTCAATGCCGATGCGGATGAGCAATGTCGATGATTTTATGGAAGAAAAGCCCTCTGTTTATTGCCATGAAGCGTGTGGCATGCGACAAGAGGCTCAGTGTTGTCTTCTTGATTTTTGGGACGGTAGGGCTTGTTGTAGGCTGCTATATCAGTCTGAATCTGGCCGCCAATGTGGCCGTGAGATTGTCTATTTTTGGTCTCAGTATTGGTTTGTTTTTTCTTGCCATGGTCTCACCGTTTTATGCGGGAAGACAGCAAGGTGTGCAGATCAGTAGCCACAGTAACGCAGTACCGGAGCCTGGGACGGACGCATTGCCCAGTCCTGGGTCTGAATTAGCCCATCCAGCGGTGCAAGCTGCAGTTGCGGCAGTGACGCCGATTGGTACGACAAGCCTTGCTACGCTACACGCTGAGCCCCGCGTTGTGACGCCTTTGCTGCACGAATCCGAGCACTTGGATAGTGTGCCGCTGCAATCGCCCCCTGATCTGGCCACGTTGATGCTGGCGCCCTTGTCCGATCTGCTGCTGGCAGCAGTCTGCAAGGATCCGACTGCTGCCAATAATTTATTCAGACAGGCACTCGGTCAGAAGCCAGATCAATTGACTAGTAAATCAGTCGACAAGCGGCAAGACGGTACTGACAAGATAGCCGTTTAAGCATTTTCACAGGCTGTTCAATCGATATCTCCATCATGGAAAGTGATCTTATATGAGGCAGCCAGACTCACTGTATCCGGATAACACCAAGCATGCAGTGAGCCGGAGGACGCAATGACGCTCGAAGCCATTGTGGCGAAAGGATTGATCAAGAGCTTTGGTGAGGGGGCGGCGCGCATGACGGCTGTCAAGGGGGCAGATTTTACTGCTCATTTCGGTGAGATGATCTTTCTGGTTGGACCATCGGGCAGTGGCAAGACGACATTCCTGAGCATGATCTCCGGCATTCTGCGCCCCGACGCGGGCACGGTGGAAGTCAAGAATGTTGACATCTGGAAGCTCAGCAAGGATCAACTGGCTGATTTTCGTCTGAACACGATAGGTTTCGTATTCCAGGATTTCCATCTTTTTACGCGACTAACATCAGCAGAAAATGTTGCCATCCCGCTGATCCTGAAACAGGATGACTGGGATCAGTCGCTGATGGCCGCTGAAAAATGTCTGGATATTGTCGGCTTGAAAGGCCGCGGAAAAATACTTCCGGTCAAGTTGTCTGGCGGCGAACAGCAGCGCGTGGCGATTGCTCGCGCCATCGTCGGCAGTCCCGACATACTCATCCTGGATGAACCTACTGCTTCGCTTGATGGCGATACCGGCAAGATGATTATCGCCTTCGTCAAGGAACAAGTGCTTAATGCCCAACGTTGCATACTGATCGTCACCCATGACGTCAGAATCAACGAATATGCGGACCGTATTTTGCATATGGAAGACGGGAGAATAACCGGTCTCGACAAAGGCACTCAATGAAACGCAATTCCATCTTCATCCTGGCGGTGCTGGGCATCCTGGCCGGCGTTCTTGCTGCTTACCTGTTTGGGATTGAACGCAAGGCACAGCCGCCGGTTTTCGTTCCCGTCAGCAATCCTTATCAAAGTGCGATCTATGCCAATGGTATTGTCGAAAGTGACCAGGATGGCGGTTCCAATATCAACATCTATCCAGAGATATCCGGTCCGGTGACCGTAGTACTGGTGCATGAGGGACAAAGGGTCGCCGCCGGTACAGCGCTGATCAGTATTAACAATAGCGTACAAAAAGCTAGCACCGAACAATTGCGCCTGCAAGCTGAGGCTGCACAGGCGTTATTACAGGAACTGCAGGCCGCGCCGCGCAAGGAAACGCTCTCGATCGCCAAGGCGCAGGTGGCACTGGCACAGTCCAATCTGAAAACAACCCAGGATCAGTACGACAAGCGTCGTACCAGCTACGAAGCAGATGCCAAATCGATCAGTAAGGATATCGTGGATACGGCAGGCGATACGGTACGGCAAGCGGCAGACGCGCTGGAGGTAGCGCGCAAGCAATATGCATTGACCCGGGCCGGTAGTTGGAGTTATGACATCGTCAACCAGCGCAAGCAGTACGAAGCTCTGCAACAAGCCTACATTGCGGCGCTCGCCTTATCCTCCAAATATACCGTCAGAGCCCAGGTCGACGGCGTTGTGCTGATGGTCAATGCTGCGGTCGGTAGTTATGTGTCGTCACAGGGTTCCTATGATCCTTATACCCAATCGCTTGATCCGCTGATTGTCATGAGCGTGCCTCAGGACAGTATGGCGGTGCGTTGTTACATTGATGAAATTCTCATTTCTCGTCTGCCTGCGCCCGGACATATTCAAGCGCAGATGTCGATTCGTGGCAGCGAAGTCAAGGTGCCATTGGAGTTCGTGCGGGTACAGCCGTTTGTCTCGCCTAAGATTGAATTATCCAATCAACGCCAGGAAAAAGTGGACCTGCGTGTACTACCGGTGCTGTTTCGTTTCAAGATGAAGAATCCGGCGATGGTCTACCCGGGCCAGCTGGTTGACGTCTTCATCGGACAGAAATGACACATCCTGTATCCCTTGTAATGCCGCCAGCTTGCCGCCGCACGTGCACGTCGCAGGTATTGCTGGTGCTTGCGGCGGCGACGCTCTCGGGGTGTGTCGTCGGTCCTGATTTCGTTACTCCGGGTGAGCCTGAGATCGACCGCTACTTGCAGGCGCCGTTGCTATCGCAGCCTGCTGCCGCAGATGGCAAGCGTCAGTATTTCTCGCAACAGACGGAACTGCCGGCCGATTGGTGGCGCTTGTTCAAATCGGTGGCGCTCGATCAGACAATGGCCCGAGCCTTGCAAAACAATCCAAGCTTGCAAGCTGCCGAAGCCAGTTTGCGCCAAAGTCAAAACATGCTGCATGCCGGTGACAGTGTATTTTATCCATCGGTCGCTGCCAGCCTGGCGGACGAGCGCGCACGCAGCAATCCCTATCAGAATGGTGTCATGAGCACTGGCACCGTCTTCAACGTGGCGACAGCCAGTGGCAGCATCAATTATCTTTTCGATATTTTTGGCGCTGAGCGACGTACAGTGGAGGGGCTGGCCGCACAGCTTGAGCAGCAAGACTTTTTGGTCAAGGCGGCCTATTTGACGCTGTCGGCCAATATCGTCAATACCTGTATCGCGCGAGCGGCCTATGCCGCGCAGATTGAGGAAACCGAGCAGTTGATCGCGTTGGAGAACGCGCAGTTGCATAGTATTGAAATTCAGGTGCAAAGTGGCACCCAGGCGTATCCCAATATTCTTAGTCAACGCAGTCTGATTGCTGCCAACGAAGCACTGCTGGCGCCACTGGCGCAAAAAAAGAATCAGGCCGATCATCTTCTGGCCTTGCTGGAGGGCAGTACGGCTGAGCAGACAAATTTGCCGCAAATGCGTCTGGATAGTCTGATATTGCCGCTGGATTTACCGTTGAGTCTGCCCTCTGCTCTGGTACGGCAACGTCCCGACATTCTGGCCGCCGAAGCATTGTTGCACGTTGCCAGTGCCAATATAGGGGTGGCGACTGCTGCGATGTTTCCCAGCCTGAGCTTGAGTGCGGCCTATGGTAAGGCCGGCGTCAGCCTCGGCAGTTTATTCGGCGCTGGCGGCACGTTCTGGAGTATTGGCCCGGCACTGACCGTGCCTGTGTTTGAGGGCGGGAAATTACGCTATCAGAGAGCAGCAGCAGTAGATGCGTATCAGGCACAGCTGGCCAATTATCGACTGACCGTTCTGAGCGCATTTGCGCAGGTGGCGGATGCGCTCACCGCGTTGCAACAAGATGCCCTGGCGTTGCAGGCGCAAGTCGATGCGCGTGCTGCTGCAACCACAGCATTGGCAATGTTGCAGGTCAATTATCGCGCTGGCATGAGCGACTATGTCGATGTATTGACGGCGGACGTACAGTTGCATAACGCCAGCATTGGCTACCTGCAAGCGATTGCCCAGCGCCACCAGGATACCGTTGCATTATTCGTGGCGCTCGGCGGCGGCTGGTGGAATGCAGTTGCACTTGCCAGGCCGGAGCAGGTGCCATGAAGCACGCCGGGATCTTGCGGATCGGATTCAAACTGCTAGTCAACGATCGGGCTAAGTTCTCGGCGCTATTGATCGGCATTACCTTTGCGGTGTTTCTGATGATGCAGATGACGGCGATGTTCGCCGGGATACTAAACCGGGCCTATTCGACCGTGACCAATATTGGCGCCACGATGTGGATCATGGATCCGGCGGTCAATACGGCGACCGGCTCTATCCCGTTACCGGATTATCTGCTTGATGCGGTGCGTAGCATGGATGGGGTACAGTATGCCGTGCCGCTGTTCATCGGCGCTGCACAAGTTAGGCTGGCCAGTGGTAATTACCAGAGCGTGACAGTGATTGGTCTGGATGACACCAGTCTGTTCGGTCGCCCCGAACTGGAACAGGGCAGTATCACAGACATCTATGCCGACAACTCGTTTTTGGTGGTTGACGATGCAGAATTCAGCAAACTCGAAAATCCGAAAGTCGGTACGAGTTTCGAACTGAATGATTATCGCGGTGTTATTGTCGGTGTCGCCAGGGTAGCCGCCAACGGACTTAATGGTATTCCCACGCTATACACCACCTATAGCCGCGCCATCGCCTACCTTCCGACTACGCGCTTCACCATTTCCTATGTGCTGCTGCAAGCCAAGAATGAGAACGCCATCGCGGGTATCAAGAAAAAAGTCGCGCAGCTTGGTTACGTCGCTCTGACCAAGGATGAATTCAATCAGAGGATCGCTGATTTTTACACCTATCAGACTGGAATTGGCACCAATATTTTACTGATGACGGTGATCAGTTTTCTGGTCGGCTTATCGATTTCCGGTCAGACCTTCTACAGTTTTATTCTCGAAAATCTGGAGAAATTCGGGGCACTCAAGGCCATCGGTGCCAAGAGCGGTGAACTGATTGTGATGATTTTGTTCATGGCGACGTTTACTGCACTAACTGGCTTCGGCCTGGGCATCGGTCTGGTGACCCTAATGATCAGTATTACCCGCGCTCGGTTACCAAACTACGCGGCCTTGATCACGTATGGCAACCTCGGACTGGCGTTCGCCATGGTGCTATTGATTGCCGCCATTTCCAGCTATTTTGGTGTGCGGCGGGTGTTGAAAATAGAGCCTTTCGATATTTTTCGCGGTTAGCCGGCCTGGCGTAAGGCAATAGGGGTAAACAATGACGGATGCTGCAATCGGACTGACGACAAGCGTTGCGCGCGCGCAGTTGCAACAGCAAGGTGCCAATAGTATGGTCACGGCGGCGGAGCATCCGCTCATGCGTGCTTGCAAAAAATTATGGGCACCGGTGCCATGGATGCTAGAGCTGGCAATTCTGATTCAACTCGGCATGGGCGACTATCCGCAGGCCGGCGTGGTCAGCCTGCTGTTGTTGTTTAATGCGGGCTTGAGTTGGTTTCAGGAAGGGCGCGCCCAAGCTACGCTGGATGCACTGAAGTCGCGTCTGGCATTGGTCGCAACGGTTCGACGCGACGGCATATGGAAAACCTTGCCTGCCGTCGATCTGGTGCCTGGCGACGTGCTTAAGCTCGTGCTCGGCGCAGTGGTTGCTGCCGATGTCCGCATCCTCAGTGGCTCGGTCTTGCTGGATCAGTCCATGCTGACCGGTGAGTCGCTACCGGTGGAAGCGGGCGCCGATGCAATTAGCTATGCTGGCGCGCTGGTCAGGCGTGGCGAGGCCATTGCTATGGTCACTGCCACCGGAATACATACCAAATTCGGCAGGACTGCGGAACTGGTTGGTGCGGCCAAGGTTGAAAGTTCGGAACAAAAGACGGTGTTGAAGGTCGTGCGCAATCTCGTGATCTTCAACGGCAGTGTTACCGTGGTCTTGGCTCTTTATGCTTATTTTCTGCCGTTGCCGCTGGTCCAGATCGCTCCCTTGATTTTGATTGCGGTGCTGGCGTCGATCCCGGTTGCGTTGCCATCGATGTTCACCCTGGCTGCGGCCGTTGGTGCGCGTGCGCTGGCCGCGCGCGGGGTATTGCCGACTCGCCTGTCGGCCGTGGATGAAGCTGCTGGTATCGACATTTTGTGTGCGGACAAAACTGGCACACTGACCTGCAATACACTCACGGTCATTTCGGTCACACCCGTATCGGGGACGGAGCAGAACCAAATATTGGGCCTGGCAGCGCTGTGCAGTGGTGAGGCAGGGCAGGACCCGGTTGATAGCGCTATCCGTGATGCTGCAGCATTGAGTCCTTGGCAAGATCTGCCGGTGCTGATGAGCTTTACGCCGTTTGATCCTGCATTCAAACGCGCACAAGCAAGTGCACGCCAGACTGATGGTACTGTGATCAATATCTGTAAAGGTGCTTTTAGCGTGATCGCTGCGCTGGCGACAGTCTCCGCCGAGGTCAGCGCAAGCGCCGTCGCATTGCAGGGCAAAGGCTATCGTGTACTCGGGGTAGCAGCAGGCCCCGAGGATCAATTGAAACTGGTCGGGCTAATTGCCTTGAGTGATCCGCCGCGGGCGGATTCGGCCGAACTTATCAAAACCCTGGCGGCGCTGGGTGTGCGCACCATGATGGTGACTGGAGACGCACAGGCAACGGCGCAGGTGGTGGCAGCGGCGGTTGGTATTGCCGGTGCCAGCTGGAACGGCACGCCGCTGCCCGACAATATCAAGGCAGCAAGCTATGCCATTTTTTCCGGTGGGCTGCCGGAGGACAAATTCCGTCTGGTCAAAGCGCTGCAGCAAGACGGGCATAGCGTTGGCATGTGCGGCGATGGCGCCAACGACGCCCCGGCCTTGCGCCAGGCGCAGATGGGAATTGCCGTCTGTACGGCAACGGATGTGGCCAAATCCGCAGCCGGGATCGTACTGACCGAACCCGGTCTGAATGGCATCGTCATTTTAATCAATGAAGGCCGTAAAACGTTTCAGCGTATTTTGACCTATACATTGCGTTCTATCATTCACAAGGTGGTGCAGGTGTTATTTCTGGGCGTCGGTCTGATCATGACCGGTGAGGCGATTTTGACGCCCACGCTGATGGTGCTGATGATGGTGATCGGTGACTTTCTGGCGATGTCATCGTCTACTGACAATGTGCGGCCGTCGACCAGTCCGAATACCTGGCGTATCCGCAACCTGACCATGGCGGGCATCGTATTGGGGCTGACCGATCTTTTATTTTGTGTCGCCTGTCTGGCCAGCGGCAAGTATTTGCTCGGTCTGGACAATAGCAGCCTGCGCACTTTCACTGTAGTGACCTTGGTGTCCAGCGGACAGGCTGTATTTTACATAGCCCGGGAAAGAAAACATCTGTGGAGCTCCATGCCCGGGCCGTGGCTGCTGGCTTCTTCTGTACTCGATCTTGGCATTGTCTGTGTGCTGGCCATCAACGGCGTATTGATGACGGCGCTGCCAGCAGGCATTGTCGCTGCGGTTGTTGCGGGCGCGGCGGTGTTTGCGTTTTTGTTGGATTTTCTTAAGCTGTTCTTGTTTGAACGGCTGACCATTGTATGAATAATCTTATTGATGAAATCTGATGGCATCACGCGTGAACTAGGGGGCTGGTGATCATCCCTAGTGGTCTGGACGTCGGGATTGATAGACCGGCCAATCTCAATCATGGAAGTTGTATCAGCGCGGTCAATAGGCGTGTTTCGGCATGGATTATTCTGACCAACGAAGAGTGAATAATTATCAGGCACGTGAGGAGCTTCTTGAATGTTCGCGGATAAGTCTGATCCTTGTTCGAAAAACCAAGCCGGCACTCATGAAAAACCGACGCTACAACTCAACTTCCTTAGTGACGTAACGTACAGACCGTCAACAATAAGATATGCCACCCTTATCAGCATGGAATAAACATGAAGTTAACGTCAACCATGATAAATGACAATGTTGAGCGCATTTCCATGTTACCAAATGCTAATTTAAATTGTATGTATGGAGACCTATCGTGAGCTATACGACGGTAATGGTGCACCTCAAGCTTGGACAATCAAATGCGTATGTATTGCGTGTCGCCAGCGAGCTTGCCGAACGTTTTGAAAGTCGATTAATCGGTATTGCGGCAGCACAGCCAATTCAGTTCAATATCGGTGACGGTTATATCAGCGGTGATCTGATTGAACAGGAACGCGATGAAATTGCAGAAGAATGCAAGAAAGTGGAATTGGAGTTTCATACCATAAACGAAGGCAAGCAGAGGACCTCAGAGTGGCGCTCAACGACGACATGCTCGACCATCGCCGCCTATGTGGCACAGCAAGCGCGCAGTGCAGACCTCATTGTTACGGCCGTGGCGACCCAGGATGCTTTCGATGCGCAACGGCAAGTCAAGCTTGCCGATTTGCTCATGCAGGCAGGGCGGCCGCTATTAATTGTGCCGGATGCTGTTAATCCCCATTCTTTCAATAGTGTAGTGATCGCCTGGAAGGATACGCGTGAGACGCGACGTGCGATCGTAGACGCATTACCGTTACTGAAGCTGGCCAGTCATATTTCAGTGGTTGAAATTGCTGTTGAGGGTGAAATCAATGGAGCGCATACCAGTATTGAGGATGTTTGCGCATGGCTAAGACGTCATGATATTGACGCTATACCTATCGTTTCAGAATCCCGCTCCGATGACGAAAGGCATCTGCAACTAATTGCACAGGAGCAGTCCGCCGATGTCATTGTCGCGGGCGCATATGGTCACAGTCGTTTGCATGAGTGGGCCTTGGGAGGTATGACAAGAGCGTTGTCGCTACAAGAAAAATTTCTTGCATTTCTCTCTCATTAACGTCGAGACCATCCGGTCCTGATGATTCTTTTTCATAGTACAGGCGATATGTGTTTCTATTAATTTTTTTAGGAGAATTTTATGTCCAAGCACGATAAAGATCAGCGTAAAAAGCCCGCCTCACCATCGCAGGCCGAGCTTGCCAAGAAAGAAAGGCAAAAGGAAGAAGTGCAAGAGGTCCTTGGGCGACATAAGAACGAAGGTCAAAAAGACCATAAAGGTGCACGCTAGTCCTCATGGAATTGTTGCCCGTAGATGCTTGCGACGGGCAACAATGAAACCGAGCAGTACACTTATTCCGGCGGTGGTGCCGATCATGCGCCAAGGGTTATCCTTCACATACTTGTTGGCAGAGTTTACAGCTGCCTTGCTGGCGGCAAACGTATTCGACTGGATTTCACTGGCCTTCTGAAGAAACTTGTCAAGTATTTGAATTGCCTCATCACGCAATGCATCGGCTTTTTCACCGCTTAGTTTTGACGATGAGATGAGTAAGTTTCTGACATCTTCGATGACAATGATGCGGGCTTCTTGTAATGCTGTGGTGGTGGCTTGGTCCATGATCTTGCTCTCTGAAAAAATAACAAAAGATTAGGCCAGCAGATCGCGCATATCATCGGCGTGCTGTTCTTCCATCATCATGATGTCGATTAATATCTGACGCGTAGTCGGGTCATCTTCCCCCAGTGCCTTGATCATTTGCCGGTAGCTCTCAATGGCGATACGTTCAGCGATCAGATTCGACTTGATCATCGCTTGCACGGTATTTGGCTCATCGTATTGTGCATGGCTCGATTCAGTCAGGTGAGCCGGATTGAAGTCAGGCTGTCCGTTCAACTGCACGATGCGTTCAGCCAGCCGGTCTGCATGTTCTTGTTCGTCGTGGGCGTGTTGTAAAAACTCTGCTTTGATAGATTCATGCTGCAAGCCTACTACGGTATAGAAGTGACGCTTGTAACGCAGCACACAGACCAGTTCGGTAGCCAGAGCCACATTCAGCATGGCCAGCACTGCTCGGCGATCGCCCTGGTAGCCAACAGTCACTGGGCCATCCTTGATGTTGTGGGCCGCCTCACGAATGGCTATCTTGTCGAGGCCGGAAGAGTGGCTTTTGCTCATGGTTTACTCGCTTTCATGGATGATCGTTGTGGCTAAAGTTAGCGAGAGGTTAGCTCGCCGCTGTCGTCGGACAACAGAATTTCGACGCGTCGATTCAATTGCCGGTGTGAGGCCGTGTCATTCGGGGCGATGGGGAAGGATTCGCCATAGCCATGGATAAGCAGGCGACGGTCGGCGATGCCGGCAAGTTGCAAGGCACCGCGCACGGCATTGGCACGCCGTTCAGACAGGATTTGATTGTGTGTGACACTGCCTGTGCTGTCGGTAAATCCTTCAATCGATACATTGCGATCGGGGTTTTCCCGCAAAATGTCTCCCAGCTTTTGAATGGTGTGGATACCGTCCGGATTTAAAGTGGCCTGGTCTGTCGAAAACAAGACATCGTTAAGGGTAATGATGAGGCCACGATCGGTTTTCTTGGCGGATAGATCGGCAAGTTGTTGTGCGAGCAGAGATGCCTGCGCTTGTGCCTGCAAGGTCGCATTTTGTGCATTGAGTGTTTCTTTTTTAGCTGCGTCGACTTCATTGCTACGCTCGTCGAGGCGCATCTGATCCCGTTTTTGCGCTTCCAAAGGGATGCTTGCCTCGGCGGATTTCTTCTTGCCGACTTCTTGTGCCAATGCAATTTTTTGCTTGGCGATATAGGCCAGGCGATTAACCGTATCTGCATTGGCATGATGCTGTGCCGCGCTGTCGGCCTGATTCAACGCATCGCCGGCCTGTTTCAATTCTAATGCAGCATAATTCGATACGTTTGCGTCTTGCTGCGCAAGGCTATAGTCACTGTGTGACTGCTCCAGTAAAGCCGTCGTCGTCGGAACTGAGCTGCAGCCAGTGGTAAAGGCGGCGGCAATTACCAGCGCTGTCGTCAATTTAATTATTTTCATTTTGAGTCCTTTGGATAGGAGCGCAAGGTCGCATGATTGTGTCAGTGACACGGCTTTGCAATGTTGGCAATCGGCATTGGATTGGCGCTTGCTACTGATTGGCACGATTGAGTTCTTCACGCAGCACGCGAATATCCTCCTCTAAGGCATCTGCTGCCAATTTTGCTTTGGCCGAATCCGCTTTGCTCTGTGCCAATTTTGCATCGGCCTGAGCTTGTGTGGCCAGGTTATCGGCCAGTTGGTAATCTTTATCGTTCATGGCTTTACGCGCTCTGGTCAGTTTGTCTTGCGCAGCATTCATGTCGGAGGGCGCGTATTGCTGTCCACCCGCACCGTCGGCATTGCTGACGGCTGCAGAGGAAACTGCAATTTGTGCTGTGGCAGGTGTATAGGCAGAGTTGCAAGCGCTCAGACAGCTCAATGCCCCTACCATCAATACGAGTGAGTAGCGCGTCGGTATGACTTTATTAAGGAACATATTTTTCTCCAATATCCGATTGGCAGACGTCGTTTATCGAAGTCAGCAGACTCATCGTAGTGTGATTGTGGAACTCGGTCTGTTCGCCAAAACACATGCAGTGGCGTATGCCCCTTGTTTTGCGTTGCTTGCTGAGTTTGTCGGGACGCAGAATCCTGCAATCGGATTATTCGGTGATCGCAAGAGCCTGAGATTTTGAATTAGTAGACGACAGTGATATTGTCAACTACGTTCCATACACCAGGTGCACTCCATGCCGCATGGCTTGCGAGATCGCGTTCTCCCCAGCTATGTACGGTTCCGGACAAGGTCACATCAGTTCCATGGACTGTCACGGAGATGGCTTGCGCATCGTTTTGTGCGCGCCGCTTAAGAGCGGCTTCGATATCCGCCTTGAGTAACACCGCAGATATTTTTTCCTTGATCTCGATTTGGTCACTGACACCGTTGACCCCCATGAGATGACGCACTGCGGCAGCGGCACCGCGCCGCTCGAAATCCCAGCGTACCTGGCCGGTCAGGGTGATCCAGCCTTTCTCGACCATCACCTTGATACTGTTGTCCGGTACATTGCTTGACCAGCTCAATACGTTTTCGGCTGCGCGTGCGATGTCCACATCATTGCGGTGACTGGAGCCCGGCAGCCTGACATCGATTTCTATTGCCAGTCCCTTGACGCCGGCGACGCGCTGAGCCGCGTGCTCCACGTCCAATTTTTCTGAATATTTTTCGACATGGCCGACCAGCGTGACGATGCCATCGTTAACCACAACGCCGATATTACTGGCATTGATGGCCGGTTCCCATTTTAGTTCGGCAATGACATCCTGCTGTAATTGATTATCTGTTTTCATAATATCTTTCAATGAGTTAGAACGGCCAGCTTGTGCTCTAGTGAGCATGCAGTCTGTGCGCCATCGCGCTTTATGCTTGCCTTTACCGTAGATAGTGTCAGCGCGTCACGTCATCCCAATAGCCTTGCCGATCGTAGTGCTGATAAAGACTGATGTCCAATTCACGACTCCATTCTTTTTTGGAATCATATTCAGGTGAATTTCGTACCGATTCCTGGTTCAGCTTGACTGATACCGTTTTCCCAGGCCAATGTATTCCAGTGATCCACTCCGGTGCGATCAGCACCTTATGACCACTCCACCAATGGCTGGTCTCGATGACGATATAGCGTATGGCCCAGCTTTGTTCATCAATGAGAAAGTCGGTAATATGTCCGATTTCTCCATCGCTAGCCTCCAGCCGATAGCCATCGACGTTCTTGCAACTGCGCAGATGAGGATCGTCGCTACTACGGCGGGTTTGTTCAATACGTGAATAGGCCTCTATCTGACGCAATCGGCCACCGTGATCCACTTCGTAGCCGGCGTAGTATGGCTCCATCACATCGGGAAAGTGGCCGTCGCCCCAAATACTTACTCCGCCCCAGTAAAAGGGGTAGCCGAAGTAATCAAAATACTGCTCTTCGTTTTGTCGTGATATCGGCTTGTCGGTGTTGATGTTCGGGCTATTCTTGACTTGTTCTTGCGTGATGACGGCCGGGAAGGTTTGTCCTTGCCAGTCTGGCTTGCGCAGAGAAATCGGAGAAATCAATACCAGGCGACCAGAAAGCCAAAAGCCTGTGTTGACGACAAGGTAGCGGACGGTCCAGACTTCATCATCAAAGTAGATATCTTTTACATGCCCGATCTGACCATCGGTGGCACTGATGGTGGAATTTTCGAGATTCTTGACGCTATGTAGCATATAGCTTCCTTTCCAATGGACAGTGCGGATTCATTGGCGAATTACATCGCCTGTTGGTATAGATTGGTCTCTCTGCTCAGATTGACTTCTCTCGGATGGTCGTCAATGTGGTGTACCAGGATGTGGTGGCGTCTTCTATCGCTTTGCGTTGCAGGCAGATGGCGAGACCGGTTTCATCTACGCCTTCTCGGCGAAATTCCTCGAGTACGGCGTCGGCATAACCACCATCGGCCGGCATCGGGACACCGATCCTGCCATGCCCGGCAAACGCCAGCAATGTTGCTTCCGGTAATGCGTTGATGGTGCCGGCTGCGACCAATGACTGAACATAGAGCGTGTCGTTGACTGCAGCATCCTTGCTGCCGGTGCTGCTCCAAAGTAGGCGTTGTGGCCGGGCGCCAGCAGCTGCCAATCTCTGCCACCTTTCTGAGTTGAGCAGATTGCAATGTGTGTGGTAGGTACGTGTGGCCATGGCAATGCCGAGCCGACGATGAAATGGTGAGGCCAATTCAAGATCGATATCGGCGTCCCAAGGGCTGATGCACAGTGATGCCACAGACTCGACCTTGGGATCGAGTCCGGCGACTATGCGTCGCTCTAGTCCACGCATGTAGGCTTCTCCGGCAGCAAGGTAATGCTCGCTTGAAAATAATAGTGCGACATTGATTGGAATCCCGGCGAAGATCAATTCTTCAGTAGCGCGCAGACCTTCATTGGTGGCGATTATCTTGATGAGTAGATTGGCCTTGGCAGCCTGCTCGAATAACTTAATGGCAGCCTGAATAATATGCAGCGTATTGTTGATGAGCAATGGTGAAATTTCCAGCGATACCCAACCGTCCACGCCGCGTGTCGCGTTGAAGATGGGACGGAATAAATCTGCCGCTTCCGCGATATCTTCCAAGGTCAGTGCATAGAAAAGATCTTCAGTAGATAAGCCGGCAGCGTCCAATATCAGGATGCTGGCATCGTAAGTGTCTTCTTTTGCGAGCGCTTTCTCGAAAATATTATGGTTATAAATTAGTCCGCTGAGCGAGAATTTCTCGATATAACGCGATAGCATTCCGCTACGTATTAGCGAGCGCGAGATGCTGTCGAGCCAGAGACTTTGTCCAAGGACGTGTAGTTGATGTGCCGGATTGTTCATAGGATGCATAGTCGGTCCATGGCAATCGGTGCGTCTGTTCGCTGGCGCACTGTCTTTGCACAATTCAATGCGTGCAACCGCACAGACGCAGATTCATAACTTGCACAAGATATTACTTTCGTATCGACATGGATGGATTAGATCAATGACAGATACCTTGGAGAAGGGCCGCCTGGCAAGTGCCACACAATGGTTCAAGAGAGTGCGATTGCAGTTGTTCGCTTTCGAGAATACCCCCTTGAGTTATATGCTGGACTTTTTTATCTATGGATTGTTAGTGATTTTTCTGACGGGTTTCGTCTTTGGGAACATGCGCTACTGGCCGTGGGCATGGTTATTCGTATCGGCTGGCGTATTGGGCTGGACGTTGATCGAATACCTCCTGCATCGCTATGTTTTGCATGGTCTTCAACCTTTCCGCCGCTGGCACGAGGCACATCATCAACAACCGAGTGCACTTATCAGCATACCGACTATTTTTAGTGTGAGTTTGTTTGCTGTGCTTGTGTTTGTACCTGCCGCACTGCTGATGGATGTACACCACGCAGCGGAATTGCTGCTTGGAATGTTGATGGGCTATTTTTTCTATGCGATGACGCATCATGCTACTCATCACTGGCGAGGCAGGGCTCCGCTATCCCTGCGTCGAAAACGATGGCACGCATTTCATCATCATAGTGGTGCACCGATTTGCTTTGGCGTGACTACGCAATTTTGGGATCACCTGTTTGGCACTGCGGCATTTGATAATAAATTGAAGCCTAAGGAAAAGATGAAGATTTTTGCGATGAAGGATTGAAGAAATTCATAGTTATTCCTGAATGAGCAAGGTTCAAGTTGGCAATGGGAGTGCGTGCCAACGCACAGATTTACAGTTTATTTTGTTGCACTCTGATACTTTTAAATGACAGGACGGTGCCATGAAGAGTGACAAACAATTACAACAGGATGTCAGCGCTGAACTGAAATGGGAACCATCGATCAACGCTGCACAGATTGACGTTGAGGTCCAAGAAGGTATTGTTGCCTTGCGAGGCAATGTTAGAAGCTATGCAGAAAAATTGGATATCGAGACTGCAGTGCGACGTGTTGCCGGTGTTAAAGGTTTGCTTATTGATATCGACGTCAAGCTACCAAGAGCAAACCGTCGTAGTGACGGCGATATTGCGTTTTCGGTTGATCGTATTTTTTTGTGGTCAACTTATTTGCAGAAAATCAACATCAAAGTCACTGTGGAAAATGGCATGGTTACCCTCTCAGGGGAAGTCGCTTGTGATTTTGAACATCACAGCGCGATTACCATCATTCGTCATCTGAGAGGCGTCATCGGCGTTGTAGATCATATTAGGATCAAGGAAAAAACAGTTCCTGAAGTTGTGACGGGGATAATGAGGCCGCACTTAAGCGTCATGCTTAAAATGATGCACATACGGTAAATCTAAGCAATCGATTCATTGTGTGAGCTTGCTTCGGACTGATCGCAGCTCTCGTCTTTGTGCAGGGCTGAGCACTGGGTAACGCATCTTTATACCTACCAAGGCATCGAGCACGATTTGTGACACGATCAGTCTGGCATCGTCTTTGTCATCCGCCGGTACGACGTACCAGGGAGCGTCGACGGTACTGGTCGCACTTAGACACTGCCCATAGACTTGCATGTACTGATCCCAGAATTTGCGCTCGGCAATATCGGCTGCGCTAAACTTCCAATTTTTATTGGGTTCGTCGATGCGCGCCAGAAGACGCTCTCGTTGTTCTTCTTTAGACAGGTGCAGGAATATCTTGACGATACGCGTGCCGTTGGCATGCAGATGTCTTTCAAGATCTACGATGGAACGATAGCGGTCACGCCAGATATGTTCGTCGTCGCTGCTGACGTCGGGGATGCCTTCGCTGTACAGGATGGCGCTGTGTACACGCACGATCAGCACTTCCTCGTAGTACGAACGATTAAAAATGCCGATGCGGCCCCGTTCGGGCAGGTCGCGTGTGGTGCGCCAGAGAAAGTCGTGCTGTAGCTCTTCGGCACTGGGATGCTTGAAGCTGAATACTTGACAGCCTTGCGGATTGACGCCAGACATCACGTGGCGAATGGCACCGTCCTTGCCGGCTGTGTCCATCGCCTGAAAGACGAGTAACAAGGCATGTTGGTTGATGGCGTAGAGCAGTTGTTGTTGATCGCTCAGTTTTTCGACATGCTCCTGTAGTAGTGCATGATAGGCTTTCTTGGATTTGCAGAGAGGCTTAATACGAGTTTTCCAGAGACTTAGGTCAAGCTCATCTGCTGGCGGAACGCGCAATGCGTTAGTATCTATTTTCATGATGTTTTCTTGTCTGTTGGCGAGGACTGGAACGCAAGCGACAAGGCGCAAGCTTGTGCCGCCTGACGCACAGCCTCGCCCTGTGTCGGGTAAGCATGAATGACTGTTGATAAGCGGCGCAAACCAAGGCCGGCTACCATCGCTAGTGAGATGTTGTTAATCAGTTCGCCAGCACAGTGAGCGACGATGGTTGCGCCCAGAATGTGATCTGTTCCTTCGCGGACATGGATTTTCACAAATCCTTCTTCTTCGCCATCGGTGATGGCGCGAATGACGTCGTGCATTGGCACGGTATAGGTCTTCACTGGAATACCTTGCTCGCGGGCCTGCCTGACATACAGACCCACATGCGCGACCTGAGGATCGGTATAAGTGCACCAGGGCACGATCAGTGTACTCATACGCTGACGACCACGAAACAGTGCGTTGCGTACGACGATATGGGCCGAGGCCTCGGCGGTGTTGGTGAATGCGTGTTCCAGGCAGACATCGCCGGCGGCAAAAATGCGAGGATTGCTGGTACGTAAAAAATCGTCGACCTCAATACCGGTATTGTCATCGTAGGCCACGCCAGCTTTTTCCAGATCGAGTCCCAGCACCGATGGTATGCGCCCGATGCCGGTGAGAATCTCGTCGACCACGGTGCTTGAGATGTCGCCGGCAATGACCATGGTGACGTGCTTGCGGCCACCTTCACGACGTACGCCGATTACCGAGCAATTCAGGTGAATCTCAACGCCGTCACGGGCCAATGCGTCCGATACCATCTGCGCGGCGTCGCGCTCTTCCTTGGGCAGGAACAGTGGTTCACTATGACAGATGAGGGTTCGGCAACCAAAGCGTGCGAAGGCTTGCGCCAATTCGCAGCCTAGCGGCCCTCCGCCAATGACTAGCAGACTGGTGGGCAGTGTATCCATTTCAAATACGGATTCATTGGTCAGATAGCCGGCGGCGGCCAGACCAGGAATGTCGGGTAGCAGCGGGCGCGATCCGGTCGCGATCAACGCCTTCTTGAAGCGCAGCCGTTGACCATCGACATCGACCTCATCGGAACTGACGAAACGGGCGTGGCCTGTGATGAGGCAGATGCCCTCGGCATGCAGACGTGATGCTGAGTCCACGCGCAGGATGCGGTCGCGAACACCTCGCATGCGCGCCATCACTGCTTTGAAATCAACGACAACATCAGAGGAAGCCATGGCGCCGTAGTTACGTGCATTCCGCATGTCGGCCACCAACTGTGCGCTGCGAATGATCGTTTTTGATGGAATACAACCTTCGTGCACGCAGTTACCGCCAATATGGTGCGACTCGATCAGGATCACGCGTAGCCCCGCCGCGGCAGCGCCGCGTGCGGCCACTAAACCAGCAGGGCCGGCGCCGATGATAAGCAGATCGTAGAGCACCTTGCTATCTAGGCTATGCTCTGCATGTGCTGCTGTGCCGGGTAGTTGTCGTGTGCCCATTACGGCAGTTCGTCGTTTGCCAGCCAGCCGCCAGAGAAGCCGGCGCGGTGCAAGCCATTGCAGATTGCAGAGGAGCCGCGCAGTAACTGCCATAGCATGCCTGATCGGAAATTTTCGATCATCAGTACGATCATCCCCTGATCCAGTCCAAATGTACCCTCGGAAATCCAGTCAGCATACTTCGTGCCGCGCGTGGTGGACGCTGTATCACCGCGTACTGTTTCATTGAATCCGCTGGCGCGGGAGGCACATTCAAAGGGGGCAACGTCGAGTGTTAACATGTGTCGGATGGCTGGTAGCACAATCTCGGGGGCAAACACCAGTGATGCCAGCGTTGATGGTCCGGCGATGGTACCGTCGTCGGGGCCATGAGGAACACCACGTGCGGCGTAGCCGTAGAAGGGCTGACTGCGTCCTGCGACCCGTTGCGGCGAGCTGCTGGGTCCATCACCAGCCGACCAGCCCCAGCAGTTCTCACTGTAGCCCATAAAGCGGCGCGGGTTGCGAATCGCGTATTCGCGCTGTACGTAGGTAGCGCGGCGGCTGTTTTCGAAATAATCACAGTGTTTTTCGCGCATGAAGGCATCGCGGATGCCGCGAAAATCGATCCAGATATGCGAGAACTGGTGGATAAACAGCGGTCCGGCGAACAGAAAGTCGATGCCGTACAGGTTCTCCCACTGATAGGTGCTGGTCCAGGCATTAAAGCTGTCCGCAGGCAGCGGATAAGTCGGCGAACCCATACCGAGTGTATATAGCAACAGTGCCTCGCTGTAACCCTCCCAACCATAGTTGAGAAAGCCACTTTCAGGTTTCCAGCCGTGTACAAGCGCGCCGCCCTGGCGCTGTGCCCAGCACCAGTCCATGCGACGGTAGAGCATGTCAGCAAGCTCACGCAGTGCAGTTTCTTCTACGGTAGTTGCACAGAAGTAGGCGGCCGCGGTAAGCATGCCGGCCAGTAATAATGCCGTATCGATCAGCGAGACTTCGCAACGCCACGCACGCGTGCCAGTGTCCATTTTCAGGAAGTGAAAGTAAAAACCTTTGTATCCAGTGGATTCGGCTGTACCGCTCTGGTCGCTGTGCTGGAAAAAACGTAGTGTGGTCAGGCTGCGCTGCAGCGCCTCGGCGCGTGTCATCCAGCCGCGCTCGACACCTACTGGATATGCCGAGAGCGCGAAACCGATGACCGCGATACTGGCGTGTGAATTTGCTCGCGAGGTGTCGGCGACCAGGCCATTGTCGTGGTCTGTGTGTGCCAGGAAATACTCAAAAGCGTCGTGTTGCAGGGCATCCAGCATGGCTTCGTCGGTTCCCGCGAGGGGCTCCGCCGCCGGCATTGCTACGACCGGCATGGCAGAGGACTGTCTCATGATGCCGTTCCCGGCAGCGCCAGTGCCACGTCGACAGTGGTCTGTGCCTCCAGCAGGAGGCGTTGCAGGTGTGCGGTGCTGAGGAAACTTTCGGCGTAGATCTTGTAGATGTCTTCAGTACCGGAAGGCCGCGCTGCGTACCAGCCGTTTTCTGTGCTGACCTTAATGCCGCCGATGGGCGCATCGTTGCCTGGCGCGTTGGCAATCACCGCGATGATTTGTTCGCCGGCCAGTTCGTTGGCATCAATGTGTGCGGGCGACAGCGTTGCCAGGCGTTGCTTTTGCTGCGGCGTTGCGGCTGCCTCGACGCGGTCTTCGAACGGGCTGCCAAGCTGCTCGGCGAGTTTAAGATATAGCGTGCCAGGATCTTGGCTGCAGCGGGCTGTGATTTCGGCGGAAAGCAGCGCTGCGATGATACCGTCCTTGTCGGTGGTCCACGTGCTACCGTCGCGGCGTAGAAAGCTGGCACCGGCGCTTTCTTCGCCGGCGAAGCCGAGGCTGCCATTGAGCAATCCCCGAGAGAACCATTTGAAGCCGACCGGTGCTTCATAGAGCTGACGCCCCAGCCGTGCTGCGACACGGTCGATCAGTTGTGTACTGACGACAGTCTTGCCAATGCTGAGTGTCGCACGCCATTGGGGGCGATGCTGAAACAGGTAGTCGATGGCAACTGCCAGGTAGTGGTTCGGCGGCAGCAGACCGGCGGTAGGGGTGACGATGCCGTGGCGGTCGTGGTCGGTGTCGCAAGCGAAGGCAATGTCGAAGCGATCCTTGATCGCGACCAGACGCTGCATGGCGAAGTGGGATGACGGGTCCATGCGGATTTGGCCGTCCCAGTCTAACGTCATGAATGCGAAGCTTGGATCAATCTGCTCGCTGAGGACTGTCAAGTCGATTTTCCAACGTTCGGCAATTGCGGCCCAGTAGTGCACTCCGGCACCACCTAGTGGGTCAACGCCCATACGTACCTTGGCGCCGCGAATGGCGTCCATGTCAATCACCTGATCGAGGTCGTTGACATAGTTACCAATAAAATTGTGATGGTGTGTGGTTGCTGCACGCATGGCCTGCGCCAGAGAAATGCGTCGCACGCCTTGCAAGCCACTCTCGATAAAGCGGTTGGCCGCCCGCTCGATGGCATCGCTTATTTCTTGGCCTGCCGGTCCGCCGTGTGGCGGGTTGTACTTGAAACCACCATAACGCGGAGGATTGTGCGAAGGGGTCAAGATGATGCCGTCGGCACGGGTACCGCTGCCGCGGTTGTGTTTGACAATTGCGTGCGAGATTACTGGCGTGGGTGTGGTTTCGTTGTTTGCGGCCAGCACCACGTCCACGCCGTTGGCCGCCAATACTTCGAGTGCGCTCTCGCAGGCGGGGGCCGATAGTGCATGGGTGTCGAGGCCCATGAAGAGTGGTCCGGCGATGCCAAGGCTCTTGCGATAGTCGCAGATCGCCTGCGTGATTGCCAGTACGTGCCACTCGTTGAACGAAACATCAAAAGCAGACCCTCGATGACCCGAAGTACCGAAGGCAACGCGTTGTGCTGCTAGCGTCGGATCAGGGCGTTCCGAAAAATACGCTGTCATCAGTTTGTCAGCGTCAATGAGACAGGAGCGCGGGGCCGCTTGTCCGGCGAACGGGCTGATATGCGTACTCATGATGGATTTGCCCTCTGTTTGTGTTGGCGCAACTGCTCGCGGGCTGCGGCAAGCACATGTCCTACCTCAAAGCCGAATTGCTTCTGCGCCACGTCGCCTGGTGCCGACAGTCCAAAGCTACGCATGGCGATGATCTTGCCATAGCGGCCGACATAGCGGTCCCAGCCTAGCGCGGCGGCGGCCTCAACCGAGACTCTGGCCGACACGGCTGCGGGAATCACTTGTTCACGGTAAGCCTCATCCTGGCGCTCGAACAACTCCCACGATGGCATGCTGATCACCCGCGCCTTGACGCCTTCGTGAGCGAGCTGTTCGTAGGCGGCGATACATAAGGCTACCTCGCTGCCACTAGCCAGCAGCAATACATCGGGCAACTCACCGGTGGCTGCCGTGCCATCGGCAAGTACATAGGCGCCGCGCGCCACACCCCGGGCGGCGGCATAGCGGCTGCGGTCCAGCGTAGGCAAGGCTTGCCGCGACAGTACCAGGCTCGCAGGGCCGTCGCGTAGTTGCATCACAATACGCCAGGCCTCAATCACTTCGTTCGCATCTGCCGGGCGTAGCAGCAGCATGCCGGGCATGGCACGAAATGAAGCCAATTGCTCGATCGGCTGGTGCGTAGGGCCGTCTTCTCCCATCGCGATCGAGTCATGGGTCCAAATGTAGATCACTGGTAGTCCCATCATCGCGGCCAGGCGGATGGCGCCACGACAGTAGTCAGTGAAGACGAAAAAGCTTGCGGCAAAAGTCCGTAGGCCAGACAACGCCATACCGCTGGCAATTGCGCACATCGCGTGCTCACGGACGCCAAAGTGAAAATTGCGGCCGGCATTGCTCAAGTGGGCTGGTGGCTCGAACACCCCAGCGAAGTCGAAGTTCAAGTGCGTCTTGGTAGATGGTGACAGATCTGCCGCGCCACCCAGTAGCCACGGCATGCGGGCGGCGATAGCGTTGAGTACCTGACTTGATGCATCGCGCGTGGCCAGGCCCTTGGCGTCGGTATCGAAGCGCGGCAGGCCGGCGTCCCATTGTTCGGGTAGTTCGCGGCGCTGCATACAGTCGATCTGCGCGGCCAGATCAGGGTATTGCACGCGATAGGCCGCAAAACAGATGCGCCACGCTTTGTGCTCACTGAAGCCGCGCTGGCCGAAGTGTGTGCTGAAGTGCTCGCGAACCCCTTCGGGGATGGCAAAATTCACCTGCGGATCAAAACCGTAGAACTGCTTGGCGCTCCGTGTCTCCTGCATCCCCAACGGCTCGCCGTGGGCTGCCGCGCTATCTTGCTTGTGGGGGGCACCCCAACCGATATGGCTCTGTACGATGATCAAGGTCGGGCGATCTTGGGTTTGCAGAAAAATTTGCAGACAATGAGTGGTTAACGCGATGTCGTTGGCATCGGCGACCTGCAAAACCTGCCAGCCGTAGGCGCTAAAGCGTGCACTGATATCCTCGGTGAAGGTGAGCGCAGTCGAGCCTTCGATGCTGATGTGGTTACAGTCATAGATCCAGCATAGTCGGCTCAGTTTCAGGTGGCCGGCAAGTGATGCCGCTTCGGCGCTGAGACCTTCCATCATGTCGCCATCGCCGGCCAGTGCGAACACCCTGTGCTCGAACAAGTTGAAGCCGGGACGATTGTAGGTGGCGGCTAGCCAAGCCTGTGCGATGGCCATGCCGACGCTGGTTGCAACACCCTGGCCAAGCGGCCCGGTGGTGGTCTCGACGCCACTGGTCCAGCCATATTCAGGGTGCCCTGTGCAATGGCTGCCAGCCTGCCGGAAAGTCTGCAAATCAGCCATCGTGACCGCCAGATCCGTCGTCGTTTCCTGCTCTTGCTGATGTTGCTTGAGTTGCTTGACGCCGCACAGATGAAGCAGTCCGTACAACAACGCCGAGGCGTGGCCGACTGAGAGCACGAAGCGGTCGCGGTCAGGCCAGTTGGCGTCATCCGGATCGAAGCGTAAAAAACGTTGCCATAAGCAATAGGCCGTGGGAGCAGCCCCCATGGGTGTGCCGGGATGCCCGGAATTCGCTTTTTGCACCTGATCGATTGCCAACGTGCGCAGCGTATTGATGCAGAGCAGATCGGGATTTTGTGGTTCCGTGCGTGTCATGGCACATCCTTTCGCAACTGGCGATAGCGCTGGATCAGGGCGTTGGTCGAACTGTCATGATCAGGTAGGCTAGGGGGCTCCAGCTGGAGTTCGGTAGCCGTTTTTTGAGCTAGCGTCTTGCCTAGTTCGACGCCCCATTGATCGAATGAGTCGATGTCCCAGATGACACCCTGGGTGAAAACACTATGCTCGTAAAGCGCTATCAACGCGCCCAAACTGCGTGGTGTCAGTTGCCGTGCCAGCAGCGTGTTACTGGGCCGGTTTCCTTCGAAAACTCGATGTGGGATCAGTGCTTCAGCGATACCCTCGGCGCGGACTTCATCAGCGTTCTTGCCAAATGCCAGTGCTTCTGACTGTGCAAACAAATTGGCCATCAGCAAGTCATGTCGATTGTCGGCACCAGTGGCCGTCGGCACGCTCGGATTCAGACTATGTGCAAAACCGATGAAGTCGCATGGCACCAGCCGCGTGCCTTGATGCAGTAACTGATAGAAGGAATGCTGACCGTTGGTACCCGGTTCACCCCAGACGATGGGGGAGGTGTTGCAACCAACAGGCTGGCCATGCTGGGTGACATGCTTACCGTTGCTCTCCATTGTCAATTGTTGGAGGTAGGCTGGAAAGCGTGACAGGTATTGTTCGTAGGGCAGCACTGCCTGGCTGCTGGCGCCAAGGAAATTGTTATTCCATAACGCCAATAGTCCCATCAGAACCGGCATATTGTGTTCTATCGGCGCCTGCAGGAAGTGCTCGTCCATAGCGCGCATACCGGCGAGCATCTCACGAAAGCGAGTTGCACCGATGGCAATCATCGTCGACAGGCCAATCGCTGAATCTATCGAATAGCGACCATCGACCCAATCCCACAGAGGAAACATCTGTGCAGGCGCGATACCAAATGCGGTGATCGCCTCGGTATTGGCTGAAATGGCGACGAAGTGCCGCGCGATTGCGGCCTCGCTGCCTAGCTGCTGCAGGATCCATGTTCGTGCAGCTTGGGCATTGCTCAGGGTCTCTTGTGTATGAAAGCTTTTGGAGCAGACGATGAATAGGGTCTGGCCGGCGTCGAGGCCGCGCGTGGCTTCGGCCAACGCCGTATCATCGACGTTAGAGACGAATTTCATGTCCAAGTCACGCTGGCTGTAATGCTTCAGTGCTTCATAGGCCATCACCGGACCGAGATCGGAGCCGCCGATACCGATGTTGATCACGTGCCGGATCGGTTTGTCAGTGTAGCCGTGCCACGCCCCGCTGCGAATCTGCTCACTGAACGCCGTCATGCGCTCCAATACCGTGTGCACTTCGGATACCACATCAACGTCGTCAAGCCACAATTGTTGGCCTGCAGGTGCGCGCAAAGCGGTGTGCAATACGGCACATTGCTCAGTATTATTGATCGCTTCACCACGGAACATCGCAGCGATCCGCGTGTGCAGATTACATTCACGCGCCAGTGTTGCCAGCAGCGTCAATGTTTCGGTGCTGACACGGTTCTTCGAGTAATCAAGATACAAACCGGCAGCTTCAATGCTAAGCAGCTTGCCACGTTCAGGATCTGCAGAAAAAAATTGCCGCAAGTGCATGTTGCCTATATAGGCATGGTGCGCCACCAGTGCCTGCCATGCCGGTCGCGTATTGATCGTTGCCGTGGGGAGGGAGCGTTTTTCGTGGATACGAGTCAGCAGAGCATGCCAAGAAGTCGCGAAGGCATCGACTCCTTCTCGTTGTAGTCTGGTCGCCAACGCGTCATAATCCTGGCCTTCTTTTCTGAATTTTTCAATGATCGTTTCCGCGTCGCCGCCATCTGTCGGCAGCGGAGCTTCAATCTTGCCGTGATCTGCGAATGCCAGCAAAGTTTTTTGTGGCAGCGTATTGATCGTGCCGGGGGCGGCCAGTGCCTGCACATATAGCGTATCTGCCGCCACCGGATCCTTGGTGCCGGTACTGGCCCACAGCAGACGCTGCGGTTGAGCACCGGCGGCCGCGAGTCGCTGCCAGCGCGTCGTTGTCAGTAAATCGCAGTAGGCCTTGTAGGTACGCATTGCAACGGCAATGCCCAGCTGGTTATGAAAGCTTGGCGCAACCTCATTGTGCACGGCCACGTCCCAACGGCTGATGAACAGTGATGCCACTGAATTTACCTTCAGGTCCAGCTGCGCCAACAGCCGGCGCTCCAGGCCCCGCATATAGGCATCTGCCGCTGCCAGGAAATGCTCGCACGAGAACAGTAGCGTGACGTTGACCGGAATACCGGCGAAGATAGTTTCCTCGATGGCCTCCAGCCCCTCGGGCGTACCAGGGATTTTGATGAAAAAATTCACCTTGCCAGCTTTTTTAAACAATTTATTGGCAGCCTGGATGGTCTCGACAGGTTTGTGCGCGAGCAAGGGTGAAACTTCCAACGACACCCAGCCATCCACGCCTTGACTTGCTTCGAAAGCGGGTAGGAACAAATCTGCCGCTTGTCTCAGATCTTCAAAGGCAAGTTCGAAGAATAGGTCTTCATCCGACATTCCGGTCGCGTCAAATAGTTTGATGCTGGCATCATAGCTGTCGTCCGCACTAATCGCTTGTTCGAAGATGGTTGGATTCGAGGTCAGTCCGGTGACCGACAACTGGTTAATGTAGCGCGCCAGGGTACCGCTGCGTAGCAGTGTGCGCGTAATATTGTCGAGCCAGAGACTCTGGCCTAGTTGCTGGAGTGCTTGCGTGGAATTCACGTCGGTTTTCCTCAGAGGTGGTCTGGCAAAAACGCATTTAAGGGGGAGGGAGTGTGTTCTAGTTGTATTCTGGATTGCTCCAACCGCCATCGGCAGCGATGAAATGATTAGCCGCTGCCGGTCCCCAGGATCCGGGCGCATAGGGAATGACCGCAGGATGTTCAAACAATACCGGCTCTACAGCAGCCCATGCGGCCTCAATCGCACTCTCGCGGGAAAACAGTGCACCGTCGCCATTCATCGCATCGATCAACAAGCGCTCATAGGGAGACTGTTCACTGTGCTGTTCTTCTAACAGCAAGAACTCGCGCCGATCGCCGATGAATTCCTTGCCAGGTCTCTTCACGCGAACCGTCAGCGCGATCGCCGAATGTGGCGACAGGCGCAAACGCAGATGGTTGGTCTCGCCTTGCGTTGCGGCATCTCCGAACAGGTTTTGCGGAGGGGCTTTCAACGTCACCACGACCTCACATGCCGACACTGGAAGACATTTTCCCGAGCGTAGATACCAGGGCACCCCAGCCCAGCGCCAGGAGTCGATATGCAGTCGCAATGCACAGAAGGTCTCGACGTCGGAGTCGTTGGCAACCTGCGGTTCGTCGCGGTAGCCCTGATATTGTCCGCGCAGGATATCGTCACTACCCAGCGGCCGCATCGCCATGAAGACATCGGTCTTGTGCCGATGCACGGTATCGAAATCGCGGCTTGACGGCGGCTCCATCGCCAGCAACGCAACGATCTGGAACAAATGGTTCTGCATGACGTCGCGCAGGCAGCCAGCGCTTTCGTAGAATGCACCGCGCCCCTGAACATCAAACTGCTCGGCCAGGGTAATTTGCACGCTTGCGACTTGGTTACGGTTCCAGATCGGTTCGAGAAAAGAGTTGGCGAAACGAAAATATAGAATGTTCATAATGGACTCCTTTCCCAAAAAGTGATCAATGCGAAAAATTGACTCCTCGGGGAAGAATTCCAGCGCGATGCGGTTGAGTTCGCGTGCCGAGGCCAGATCTCGACCGAATGGCTTCTCGACGATGACACGTGCTCCTCGGGCCAGTCCGGCGGCACCCAGACCCTGAATGACTGTCGGAAATAGTGCGGGAGGAATGGCAAGGTAGTACGCTGGACGTTGTGCTTGGCCCAGCGCACAGCGCAGCGCGTCAAAGCTTGTACTGTCACGGTAGTCGCCGCTGACGTAGTTCAGTCTACTGAGCAGTCGTTCGAGTGTATCCTGGTCAATGTCGGTGCATTCTCGCTGTACGCTTTCGCGGGCACGGGCACGTAGTTCGGTGACGCCGCTCGTAGATCCCGCAACGCCAATTATGGGTACCTCCAGAGCGTGATGAAGACACATCGCATAGAGCGCTGGAAATATTTTTTTATAAGCCAGGTCTCCTGTTACACCGAAAATGACCAAGGCATCGGCGGCTTGCATGTCAGCTCTGGCAGTGTGAGAGTCCATTTCAACGCCCCTTCGGCGCATCAGTAGATGCCTTTTCTAGATGGCCGCCGAAAGCATGACGCATGGCTGACTGTAGACGATTGGCAAAATCGGCGTCGCCACGCGAACCGAAGCGTGCATACAGCGCTGCGCTTAGCACAGGAGCCGGCACTGCTTCATCGATCGCAGCCTGTATCGTCCACCGTCCTTCGCCTGAATCCGATACTCGGCCTTCATAACCTGTAAGGGCAGGGTCAGTAGCCAGTGCGGTGGCGGTCAGATCCAATAGCCAGGAGCTGATCACACTGCCACGGCGCCAGACTTCGGCAATTTCGGGCAAGTCCAGTGGGTACTGGTAGTGCTCAGGCTGACGTAGCGGTGTCGTTTCGGCATCAACTGCATGCCGTTGTGCACCGATATTGGCATGGTGCAGAATATTGAAGCCTTCGGAATAGGCGGCCATCACGCCGTATTCGATGCCGTTGTGCACCATCTTGACGAAATGGCCGGCACCATGCCCGCCACAATGCAACCAGCCCTGATCGGCGCTGCTGCGCCCGGTGCGGCGACCGGGAGTTGCTGGCACCGGACCCATACCTGGAGCCAGCGTTGCAAACACCGCCGTGAGGTACTGCACCGGCTCGCTCTTGCCACCAATCATCAGGCAGTAGCCGCGATCAAGACCGGCGACACCGCCGCTCGTGCCGACGTCGACATACTCGATTCCGAATGCCTCCAACGAAGCCGCTCGCCAAAGGTCATCCTGATAGTAGGAGTTGCCGGCATCGACGATGATGTCCCCGGCCTGCAGCAAGTGACTCAGTTCTTTGAGCAAGTCGTCGACCGTTGCTGCCGGCACCATCAGCCAGACTGTACGTGGCGAGTCGAGTTGCGCAACAAATTCCTTGAGTGAGGCGGCGCCAGTAGCACCAAGTATGGTGAGGCGCGCGATAGCCTCGTTCGACTGATCATGCACTACGCAAGCATGACCACCATGCAGCAATCGGGTGACCATACTGGAACCCATCCGACCAAGACCGATCATGCCGATTTGCATGTTGATGCTCCTATTGTTTGACACTGTAGTAACGGATTGAGCATGATTTTTTTGCCGCAGCAAGAACGGCTAAGTAAGAGTCTTCTACTGTGTCACAGCGACTTTGCAGGGTCTGTGCGCTGCCTTACATAGGTGAGCAGGTAGGCTAGCTTGGTATGTGGGCGCAGCCGAGGTTGAGTTACTTCTCTAATGCATGACGAAAAGCATCGATGCTTGCCTTGTAGTCGGAGGTTTCGAAGATGGCGCTACCGATCACAAATGTGTCGGCACCGGCATCGGCGATACGCCGAATGTTTTCTATTTTCACGCCGCCGTCTACGGCGAGTCGGATGCTGCGGCCGGAGCTGTCCAGGAGCCGGCGTACCTGTGCCAGCTTGGGCAGCGTCGATTCGATGAACTCTTGCGCGCCAAAGCCAGGGGTAACGCCCATGATCAATACCAGATCGACGAGATCAAGCACCGCCGACAACTGCCCCAACGGTTCGTCAGGAGAAAACACCAGACCAGTCTGTGCACCTAGTGCGCGAATCAACTTCAAGCTATTTGCTACATGAGGCGATGCATCGATATGGAAACTGACGAGGCTGGCGCCGCTGCGGACAAATGTCTCGGCAATCGTATCTACTGGTTGCACCATCAGATGGACCTCGATGGCTACCGGTGAACCAGATACCTTGAGAGCGTACGGTTTCAATGCCTCAAACACGGCGGGGCCAAAGCTCAGATTCGGGACATAGTGATTGTCCATGACGTCGAAATGGATGCGGTCAGCACCGGCATCAATGACGGCGTGAATTTCCTCGCCCAAACAGGCAAGGTTGCATGACAGGATGCTGGCAGAGAAGCAATCGGGCAATTGGGGAACAGTGGCGGGCATTTGTCGGTTTGACATCTTGTCAGGCGGAATGAGGAAGATTGGCTGGTGCCGCGTTCCACAATGAGATAACCCGTCGTTGCGGGTAGTTGACCTCGAAGCCCAGAATGCTGATCGAGGCCGGATTCAGCGCCAAGTGCTGTCCTTCGGACGCTTGCAGACCGATCCAGCGCGCCGCCAGTACACGCCCAAACTGACCGTGCGAGAACAGCGCTACCTTGCCGCTGAGATTTAACAGACGGGCAATCATCAGATCTGCGCGGGCAGCGATATCGGCGATTGTTTCACCGCCTGGGCTGCCGTCTTTCCAGATGTCCCAACTAGGGTGCTGTTCGTGGATCTCGGTCGTGCGCAGGCCCTCGTAGTCACCATAGTTCCATTCTGCGAGGTGTGGCTCGATCTGCAGTGTCCCTTGCTCTGGGCGACCGAGGCCGGCCAGTTCGCAGGTCGCGCGAGCGCGTAGTTGTGGACTGCTCAGCACGAGCGTGAAAGGGATATTTTCGAGCACCGGTGCCAGCGCGCGCGCCATTGTTTCGCCGTGTGTTGTCAAGGGCAGATCGGTGCATCCAGTGTGTTGGCCGCTCAACGACCATAGTGTTTCGCCATGGCGGATGAAGTAGATTTGAAGTGGTGTGTTCATCAGGATTCCATCGCCGCGATGTAATCCCCCCGGCGTGCCGCACTGTTGCATTGGGCCCGATGCAACAATGCATGTTGTGCCGCGTCACGATTGGTATCTTTGCCTGCCCAGATTTCTAGCGCCGGCTGTTGCAGCGCACGCGCAAAGGAAAAAGATAGCGGCCAGGGCAGGGTACGGCTACTCGCTGCATGCAATAATGTGTCCGACTTGTACCGGCTGCCATACCTGAGATGCATGGCGTTAAGCCTGCTGCTGGCGAGCGATCCAGATTGCCCACCCGATAAAAATGCAATGCCGGCAACAGCTGCAGGCACCACGCGTAACAGACATTGCATCGTTACATCGGCTACCTCTTGCACTGTATGTTGATCTGGGCAGGCTAATCCGGCGGTCACCATGTTGGGCTTCAAGATCATGGCTTCGAGTATCACGCCTTGCAAGGAGAGTTGTTCAAAGACACTGCGCAGGACAGCTTCTGTGACTTGCTGGCAGCGCTCTTGAGTGTGACAGCCATCCATCAATACTTCGGGTTCGACTATGGGCACCAGGCAGGCTTCCTGGCATAAGGCTGCATAGCGGGCCAAGGCGTGGGCGTTGGCCTCGATGCAGGCAAGGCTGGGCAGTACCGAGTTATTCAAAGCGATTACCCCGCGCCATTTGGCAAAGCGTGCGCCCATAAGCGCATAAGACAGTAGGCGTTCGCGCAAACCGTCCAACCCCTCGGTTACCTTTTCACCGGGATGCGACGGTAGCTCTGCCGTACCGCCATCGACCTTGATCCCTAGCAGGAGACCTGCATCGAGCGCGACGTTAATGAATGGCGTGCCATTGGCAGCGGCCTGCCGGATCGTTTCGTCGCAGAGGATCACGCCGCTGATATAACTATTCATCCCGGGTGTGCTTAGGAGCAACTCGCGATAGGCGCGTCGCGTCTCGACGTTCTGTGCAATGCCGAGCGTCGCGAAGCGCTGGTTGCACGTACGAATGCTTTCGTCCATTGCCAGCAATCCCTTGTCAACGACGACCATTTCCTGCGCGGTCTCGATCAGCGCTTGTATATTCATGGCGGCTCACAAAGCGATGACTGCATCGGCTTGTCCCATTGCCAGTTACGGATCTCGGGAAGATCCTGGCCGTGCAGGTCGATGTAGTGTTTGTGTTCGATCAGCTTATCCTGTGCCATCTGTTTGAGGTAGTCGCCCTTGCTGCCCAACTGCGGTAGGCAATCCACCACGTCAATTGCCAGGTGAAAGCGATCAAGTTCGTTTTGAACCCGCATATCGAAAGCGGTGGTGATCGTGCCTTCTTCCTTGTAGCCGTGTACATGCAGATTGCGATTGGCACGCCGGTATGTTAGTCGATGTACCAGTGACGGATAGCCATGAAAACCAAACACGACGTGCTTGTTTTTGGTAAACAATGAATCGAAATCGGCTTCATTGAGGCCATGGGGATGCTCGCTTGCGGATTGCAGCTTCATCAGGTCGACAACGTTGATGACGCGCATTTTCAGTTCAGGAAGGTGTTCGCGCAGGATCGTCACGGCCGCCAGAATTTCCAGCGTCGGTGTGTCACCGCAGCAGGCCATTACAATGTCCGGATCGCTGTCATGGTCGTTGCTTGCCCATTTCCAGATACCAATGCCTTCTGTGCAATGAACGATTGCATCGTTCATGCTTAGCCACTGAGGCAAGGCGTGCTTGCCGGCGATGACGACGTTGACGTAGTTGCGGCTGCGCAAACAATGATCGGTTACCGAGAGCAGACAATTGGCGTCTGGCGGCAGATACACCCGTACGATGTCGGCCTTCTTGTTGATTACATGGTCGATGAAGCCCGGGTCTTGATGCGTGAAGCCGTTGTGATCCTGTTGCCAGACGTGCGAGGCGAGCAGGTAATTGAGTGAAGCGATTGGTCGGCGCCAGGGGAGGTCGCGCGTTACCTTCAACCATTTGGCGTGTTGGCTGAACATCGAGTCGACAATGCGGATGAAAGCCTCGTAACTGTTGAACAAACCGTGACGCCCGGTCAGGAGGTAGCCTTCCAGCCAGCCCTGACATTGATGCTCACTGAGCATGGAGTCAAGCACTTGACCGTCAGAGGAAAGGAACTCGTCGCCCGCAACGATCTCCGCATCCCATTGACGCGCGGTCACTTCGAAGACGGCACCGAGCAGGTTGGAGACCGTTTCGTCGGGACCGAATATCCGGAAGTTGTGCTGGAGCTGATTACGTTTGGCAATGTCGCGCAGAAAATTGCCGAGCACCAGCGTGTCTTGTGCCTGCTCTGCTCCAGGGGTTGCCACCGTCAGTCCATAATGGCGAAAATCCGGCATTTGCAGTTCACGTAATAGCAAGCCACCGTTGGCATGTGGATTGCTTCCCATACGCTGCGTTCCTTGGGGTGCTAGCGCGGCGAGTTCAGGCAGCAGTTTGCCGTCTTCGTCGAATAGCTCCTCAGGACGATAGCTTTTCATCCATGCCTCGATCTGCTTGAGGTGCTCTGGAAATTTCTGACTTACCAGCAACGGAACCTGGTGCGAACGAAAGCTGTTCTCGATCTGCAGACCGTCCACCGCTTTCGGACCGGTCCAGCCTTTGGGCGAGCGCAGCACAATCATTGGCCAGCTTGGACGCGACTTCAAATTTCCGTTACGGGCAACGTTCTGAATCTGTTGAATGCGTTCAATGACCAAATTTGTGGCAGCGGCCATGCGTTGATGCATTTTCAAAGGATCGTCGCCCTCGACGAAAATGGGTGTCCAGCCGCAGCCGAGGAAGAATTGTTCGAGTTCCTGGTGACTGATGCGGGCCAATAATGTCGGGTTACTGATCTTGAATCCGTTCAAATGAAGAATCGGCAACACGGCACCGTCGGTGATCGGATTGAGTAATTTATTAGAATGCCAGGCGGTCGCAAGCGGTCCGGTCTCTGCCTCGCCATCACCTATCACACAGGCGACAATTAAGTCGGGGTTGTCAAATACGGCACCAAAGGCATGGCTCAGCGAATAGCCTAATTCTCCGCCCTCGTTGATTGAACCGGGCGTGGTCGGCGCGACATGACTGGAAATACCACCTGGGAAAGAAAATTGTTTGAAAAGCTTCTGCATTCCGACGGCATCCTGTGTGATATCAGGATAGACCTCGCTCCAGGTGCCTTCGAGATAGACGTTCGCAACCAGCGCGGCACCGCCATGCCCAGGACCGGAAACATAGAACATATTTAGATCGTATTGCACAATCACGCGATTGAGGTGCACGTAGATGAAGTTCTGTCCGGGCACCGTACCCCAGTGACCAACCACTAATGGCTTGATGTGCGATATCAGCAACGGTTCACGTAATAGAGGATTTTTATAGAGATATATCTGCCCTACGGACAAGTAATTTGCAGCCCGCCAGTAGGCGTCTATCTTGTCGAGAAGCTCGGGAGAGAGCGTGTCAGATTTCATGCTTGAACGCCGTAGAATACGATCTCTACCTCAGTTTTGGCAGGAAAGTTCGAATCACGTTGTGATTCAGTGCTTGTCTTTGCCGTCATGGTTCGGTTCCTTGGCGTAGGCGGAGTCAGTAGTTCTGATTTCCTGCTGACAAAGGTATTCTCTTCAAATTAAATGCTCTGTGCGCTAGCCAACGGAGTGCATGCATTTGGAGATTCGATGTGTCGAAATCAATGGTGGTGCTCCATTGCCTTGTCTTACGACGTATGTAATGGAAGTGACCTATCTATTAGTGCGTTGGTCAGGAAAGCTAATTCAGCAGCCAGCTGCAGCATCAGATTGCTGGATAAATTAATTGCTCACGGCGATATTGTCGACGACGCTCCAAACTCCCGGAGAACTCCATGCAGCGTGATTTGCCAGATCTCGTTCTTCCCAGCTGTGCACCGTTCCGGATAAGGTCACATCAGCTCCGTTGACTACAACGGCAATTGCGCGAACATCGTTTTTTGCTCGTCGTTTAAGGGCGGCCTCGATATCGGCCTGGAGTAATGCGGAGGGGCGATTTTCGGTGATTAAAATATGGTTGCTGATACCGGTGATGCCTATCAGATCGAGCACCGCAGCGGCAGCACCGCGTCGTTCGAAATCCCAGCGGACGTGACCGGTCAGTGTGAGCCAACCTCTTTTTACCAGTATATTGATGCTGTTGTCGGCTAGATAGGTTGACCAATTCAGTACTTGTTCGGCCGCGCGAGCAATATCAATGTCATTTCTATGACTTGATTCAGGCAGTTTTACGTCTACGTCCATGTTCAATTTTTTTATGCCGGCGATATGCTGAACAATGCGTTCGGCATTTATTTTTTCTGAATAGCTCCCCACATGGCCAACCAGAGTGACGATGCCATCTTTGACTTCAACACGGATGAAGCTGGCATTGATGGCTGGCTTCGATTTCAGTTCAGTATGGACATCTTGCTGTAGTTGATTATCTGTTTTCATACAATCCTTCTATCTTTCTATCCTTCTATTCTGCTATTAACTGGGGGACGTGCAGCTTGCGTTTTTTTGGGGGGGTATGAGATCAGTGTGCTGTCTCGTTTTATGATTGCATTTTCAATAGGAGTAACCGAAGTGGCCTAGGTATTGCTCCTGATTTTTCCGTGAGATTACTTGGTGTCGGTTGAGAATGAAGGCGGAGATTAATCGGCGAAATAGGTTGTGCTATTGATCTAGACCCCGATGTGCTCGCCTAGATTGACCTCTCTTAGATTGTCCGTCTGTTCGATAGCGCACTATCTTGACTCGCCCGAAGATTGGCTGTGTGCAGCAGACGTTAAACGACTCGGTGTGTAAGCACGAAGTCGATACGAGTGGGGGTGATAGCGAGACTGGAACGAGGCGTGAGTGAATGTCAAGAAACTGCGCAAAGTCAACCAACTTCTTAAGCTGGTTAGCACGTTTTAGCCTAGACGGTGCTAGACATCCGACTCAAGTGATCCGGCAGTTTATTGACGTATATCGGGTATATGTAGTCTGCGGAAGTTGAGGAACGCGATTATCGGCAACTAGCAGATAAGGTCGTCGACGAGGTCTGACTTAACCCTAATAATTTCTACGAAATGCGGGGCGGTTCAAGGTGAAGAAAAACGTCGAGATTCAATTTATTATTTTGATGGGGGTCAGGCGCTCATACTCGTGTTTAATAACGGTGTAGCATTCGCAGCTATGTTGCTCTAGCCCCACTCTATCAAGAACTGTAATTCGTCCACGTACGTACCTGATTAATCCCTCGCTTTGTAACTTGTGTGCGCTTTCGTTTACAGTTTCTCGCCGTACGCCAAGCATATTGGCGATCAACTCTTGCGTCATGATCAGTTCATTGCCCTCTAAACGATCCAAACTCAACAATAACCAACGACAAAGCCGCTGGGTCAGAGAATGATGTCTGTTGCAAATCGCTGTCTGCGCCATCTGAGTAATCAATGCCTGTGTGTAGTGCAAGAGAAAATATAAAACTGGCCCGGCACGATAAAATTCATCATTCAATATTTTTTCCGGCAATCTAAACCCATTCCCCGCATTTTGAACAACGGCACGACTACACGTTGATTCACCGCCTACGAACAGAGAAATACCCACAATACCCTCGTTGCCGACAACAGCAATCTCAGCTGATGAACCATTCTCCAGGACGTATAAGATAGATACAATTGCTGAGATAGGGAAATATACATACTCGAGTATCTTGCCGGATTCATACAGTACCTGGCCTAGAGGCATTTCTACCAATTCCATTTGAGGCCACCACTGTGCTAGTTCCACCTCCGATATTGCTGCTAACAATTGATTTTTCTGAGCATCAATCCATGGGGACATTGTTTTGCTTTGCGCAAGTTGATTGTTGACCCGCCGTAGAGCGGAGCTTGGTTGCAGTTTATATGGTTAATTACGGCATGTATGTTCGCTACCTAAGGAAACTCTGCGCAAGCCTCGAAATAAAAGTTTGATTCAATAAATGGGCTCAATACTGCTTAAATTCGATGAAGCCAAGAGCAGCGTGCACCTCCGTGAACCCCGTTGGACACCGTAATCCGGT
>Ga0302155_10000339_pt1 | contig 38713 bp, 34 predicted proteins | sample I_Bog_N3_1_FD_193508 | JGI IMG/M metagenome (GOLD analysis project Ga0302155, IMG submission 193508) | Peat permafrost microbial communities from Stordalen Mire near Abisko, Sweden - I_Bog_N3_1 | ecosystem: Environmental > Terrestrial > Soil > Wetlands > Peat | place: Sweden: Abisko, Stordalen...
TCTGCATGCACATAGGCGGACGTCGCGTCGAAGGCAATTTGGATGTCATCCTTCAATACGTGTTCAAGCAAACCGTCTACGCCATCCGACGTTGTTTTAATTCCCATCGCAGCAGCACGTTTCAGGACTTCTGAAGTCGGATCAATCCCGACCATCTAGACCGGCTCCAATACGGCGCTACGTTGTAATTTGCAAAGCAAATCAGTACCAATATTGCCCGGCCCGATCAGAGCGCATTTAATTTTTTTCATACAAAATCCTTCAAAAGGCGATGTTAAAAAGGTAAAATTAAATTATCGAACGTACGATACCACCATCAACTCGCAGCGCTGCGCCATTGGTCGCCGCCGATAAAGGACTACACACATACGTGATCAGGTTAGCGACTTCAGCGGGATCAATGAAGCGCTTAAGTAAGGAACTGGGTCTGGCTTCGGTGAAAAAACGGCGTTGCGCTTCAGCCAGATCAACCCCTTGTTCGGTAGCCAAACTAGCAAAAAAATCACCGACGCCTTCTGTCATGGTCGGACCTGGCAACACCGAATTACAGGTCACACCAGTGCCGGCGGTGTCTTCCGCGATACCGCGTGACACAGCTAATTGCGCGGCCTTGCTCATCCCGTAATGCACCATTTCGACGGGGATATTAGCACCCGATTCACTGGATACAAAAACGATGCGGCCCCAGTTACGCTGTTTCATTGCAGGCAGATACGCACGCGCCAAACGCACACCACTCATCACATTGACATTAAACATCTGCAACCAGTCGGTATCAGTAATATTTTCGAATGCTTTCGGCTCAAAAATGCCAAGATTATTGACCAAGATATCAACGTCAGGATGCGCAACCACCAATTTTTGTATGCCATCCATGGTCGCCAAATCAGCCGCCATCCCCTGTACCTGTGCTTGTGGCACCAGTGCCAGCAACCGTTCACGAGCATGTTCTACACGTTGGGCACTACGCCCATTCAGTATGACCTGCGCACCTTCTCGCGCCAGTGCAACTGCGGTTGCAAAACCGATGCCAGAGCTTGACCCTGTCACCAGTGCGCGTTTATGATGAAGCTGCAAATCCATTATTTTTCCTTTTTCAGTGTTGTCTCTTAATTCATTTTATGACTACGCTTTAAGACGCAAATTACGCTCAATGTCGCGTTTTAATCTGCGTATTATATGAATAAAATAGATAATAGTTTTGCCCTGCTATTCAGTCCAATACCATTTATTTCAAGATCTATACTCAAAAGGTATTAAAATAGTGCGTTATAAGACGCTCTTGTAAAATGGAAGCCACGAAATGGAAAGCGATAGTCCAAACCAATCAACTATTCTACCGAGGTGATAGCACTGCTCGTTCTTTCGTGAGCGCTAACCAGAAAGAAAATTGTCCCAACGTCGCTGCGCTGCATAAAACCAGTGCAACTGCCAAGGCCGGATCGCGACCTAATGCTGCCAATGAGGTACACAACGCACCGATCGCCATCTGTGTAAATCCATATAAGCCAGAAGCCGAGCCAACCAATTGCGGGTTAACGCTGACTGCCTTGCTTAATGCCGCTGGACTCGACATGCCGGCACCCACCGTGTATAGAAATAACAATACCATCGTGCCGACGAGCGTTAACTCACCCAGCAGAACCGACAACAGGAATAACACAGCACTGACTATGCTGAGTATATTACTACCCAACAGCAGCCGCGACATCCGCACATTGCCGACCAACTTGCTGGTCAGCGCATTTCCCAGCGACATACCAACAATAAGCAAAGCCAAATAAAAGCCGACTTCGTGTAATGAGCGGTGCAACTGCGTCGTCAGAATGAAGGGAGCTGCTGCGATAAAACCGTACACCGATGTGGTCGAACAACCACCACCGAACATGAAGCCGACAAAAATAGGTGATCTGATGAGCAATCGGTAGTCGTTTAACAAAACTGTTGGACTCATTACACCGGATGGGGCACTCGTCTCCGGCAGCAATCTCCACGTCAACACAAGCGTCAGTGCACCCAACATGGATAACACCGCAAAGATAGCGCGCCAACCAAACAGCGCCGAAACGGCACCACCAACCAATGGCGCCAAGCCGGGACCGATCATCATCATTAAATTCATCAACGCTAACTGACGCACCACTTGCTCTGAATGTGCTGTATCACGTACGATTGCCCGTCCCAGTGCCAGTCCAGCACAGCCACCTAATGCCTGAAAAAGACGAGCCACGATCAACTGGTGCACACCACCAGCACACATAGCAACGAATCCAGCCAAGGTATATAGCGCAAGGCCAAACATCAGCATGGGACGTCGTCCATAGGCATCGGACAGAGGGCCGTAAAACAATTGACCAACCGCCAGTCCGATAATATATAAACTGATCGTCATCTGCATCAAGGAACTACTGGCAGTCAATTCATGGCCCGCATAGGGTAGTGCTGGCACGAACATATGCATTGCCAAAGTGCTAGTCATGGTGATTAACACGAGCAGCCAGATTGGCGGCATCGCTTTCATTCCGCCTGCTCCAAGTCCACCGCCAGCATGTCAGAAATTTGCTGCACAATACGGAAAGCGGTCGCAAGATCTTGCTCTGGCAAGCAGCCCAGATAGTTTGCGCGCACAGCATCGACCACGGCTTCCACTTGCTGAACCGTGGCATGACCTAGGTCAGTTAGTAGCACCGTTTTTGCGCGCCGATCTTGCCCCTCTGCACGATTAATGAATCCGGCCACCTGCAGCGCATCCAGCAAGCGCACCACCGATGAGCTATCGAGCTGCAATGCACTAGCCAAGTCTTTTTGCCGTGGCGGTTGATGCGATCGCGAAAGATGCAGTAGTGGCAACCACGTTGCCTCGGTCAATCCCAACGGCAGTAATTGACGGTCGATAGCACGACGCCACTGGCGCGCCGACTGTGCGACCAGCGGCATAAAATTCTTGAAAACCTGTTCAGATGTCGTCAACATAAGCCCGCAAATTAGATGATATACAAATTAATGGTATCACATTAATTGAACACTTTATATTCCGATGCCGAAATCCGTGCTACAGATCGTTAAAGGGGCGACCAAAATTTCACGGAGGGTAAAATAATACTGCGCCTGAAAAAAATCGACTTCAGCATTAACTACCAGGTAAAAACATGCATACGGCAGCGACACTCATCACTGCGGTGGCTATCCAACCAAGCACGATAGCAGGACGGCTTGCGGTGAAGTTTCCCATCACTGACTTCTTTGACACCAGAACAATGATCAGAACCAGTAACGGAACTGCGACGATTCCATTAATCACCGCACTCCAAAACAACGCCTTCATTGGACTAATTGGTGAATACTGAATCACAAGTCCGGCAAGTACACTCACAGAGATGACACTGTAAAATCCACGCGCATCCGCCACATTACGTTCCAGCCCCGACTTCCACCCCATTGCCTCAGACATTGCATAGGCTGCAGATCCGGCAAGTACCGGGACACCGATTAAACCAACACCAAGTATCCCTACCGCAAACAAAATATACGCAAAATCACCTGCCAATGGACGCAGCGCACTTGCCGCCTGTGCTGCCGTAGTAATATCGGTAACGCCTGCCACATTGAGCGTCACAGCCGTTGCAAGAATGATGAAATAAGCAGTCAAATCCGAGTACAACATGCCGCTCCACGTGTCCCAGCGAATGCGTCGTAATTCCATAGTTGCTTTGTCCCCATCCAGAACCAGCGGTGCGGCGGCATGATCAGCAGCCATATCTTCGACCTCTTCTGATGCCTGCCAAAAAAACAGATAAGGACTAATCGTCGTGCCAAATATCGCCACAATAACCGCTGCCGTTTTGGAATTAAGTGTGAATGTCGGCCAAACCGTGCGCAAGGCAACTTGCTCCCACGGCACATGCACCGTAAACAAAACGGCCGCATAGGCAAGCAAAGATAAGGTCAACCACTTCAAGAAAAAGACATACCGGTGGTAGGGAATCGCGATTTGTAGCAGCAATGTCACAAAAACAAAGAATGCTGTCATGAAATGCCGATTGAATCCAGAAACGAGCTCGGCTACCTCTCCCATTGCTGCCACGTCGGCCGCGATGTTCAGTGTATTCGCAACAAGCAGCATTAATACGACCAGCTTGAGTACAATCGGTGGAAAAGTGGATTTAATATTAGCAGCGAGTCCTTTTCCGGTGACGCGTCCAATTTGTGCACACATGGACTGTACTACAGCCATAAGCGGATAAGCCAAGGGCATCGTCCAAAGCATATTAAGGCCGAATTCCGCACCAGCTTGGGAATAGGTCGCGATACCGCTCGGGTCATCATCGGCGACACCAGTGATGAGGCCTGGTCCCACCCTTGAAAGCGGATGTTTTTTAAATCGCGCCCAAAGAGTCCCGATCATCGTTACCCGAGGAGCCTCGTTTACTTTGTCCTGCATAATTCAACTTCACACACGTCGACACGTTCCAGTAGCTCGCGATACATACGTATCTCCTTTATATAAAATCAATTCTTGTCACCTCTACAGGCAATGCAAGCTTGGTATGCCGTTTATCTCTACACTCTTCTTAGCAATTCTATTTTTTTAACATTAAACTCATCTTCACTAAGTGCTCCAGCATCGCGCAATTGCGCAAGTTTGCCAATTAATTCAATCAATTCAATAGGTGATTGGGAATTTGTGGCCGCAGAAATTGCCATATCTGCATTTTGCTGAGTTTGTGGAGTTTGTGGAGTTTGTGCAAAAACAGTGTTCGAACTGATTGGTACTATCTGAGCAAAATTGGATTGCGGTGCAGGTGCGATGCTAGGCTCCGCGATGCTAGTCCCAGATATTATAGGTAAACTGTTGACCGCAATAGTCCCAAATTGACTGGAAAACGTCAGCGAATTATCTCCACCTTGTTGTTGACTGACTCCACCCACATTATGATTCAATGAATCGTAAATCGTTACCTGACCATGTAATTCGATGGCAATGCGATTAGGAAATACCGCATAACGCGTATTATTTTGTGATCCACTACTAAATGGTACGCCAAGACTAGCTGGCCACCAATGGTTGCTACCACTAACGCCGGTCGGCATTGGTGGGAACATTTGCGTATTGGCCAAACTATTGGATAATTCACTGCATAAATTATCGACTGTCATTTTTAAACCATTATTAAACATGTCTCCAACCATTGTCATGCCGCCACGCATCCACTGGCCACCGCCTCCCAGTTCAGGGCAATTAAACTGCGCCATTGATCCCCCTCCATTGTTGACTGCCACCAACATATAGATAACGGCATCTTGGCTAATCCCATAGCGAGTTGAAATATTATTAACAATGTTTAAACCAGCTTGTGTGAGCTTTTGCATAGGGTCTACCTTGGGGGACTAAAATGAATGAACCTGCGAATAGCGAAACACCGCAGACATGGGGATAACGAGAGGATGGAAATGACGAGTAGGTATGAGACGATTCTAGCACGATAACACATTAGGGCTGACGCAAATATCTACAAATGCAGTAATGATAAGTTTTGATCTATTTCCGTCACAGACTAACGCATAGAGTTGTCTGGACGGATAGATTCACTTTGGCACCAGAAAATGAACCCGTTGCCTGTAAGATGTAACCAATTCTTCATCAGGCCTTGACCTTTCCCGTCTAGGGAAAATTTTCCTGCTGCGATAGGATTTGCAGGATCAGCGCATACGAAAACCGTACATTCCTTCATTTCTACGTTACTCTCTAAAATACAGTATTTAAAGACTATATCTCTCAACTGATTATAGTTTACTAAAAATGTTCTGCGCTTCCTTGTATTCTGACCTTCTTTGTTTAAGTAACAGACACACTTTTTCAGCACAACCGAAAGCACTTTCATGACCTCATTTACCACTTCTGCTTCTTCACCTACTATTGTGTTTCTGGATCGAGGTAGTCTGGATGCTGATCTGCCTGTGCCATCCATGGCGCATACCTGGCTGAATTATGACTACAGCGAATCCCATAACGTCGTGTCACGACTAAAAGGCGCAACCATTGCAGTGACCAATAAAGTGCGACTTGATGCCGATATATTGTCCGCCCTGCCCGATCTTAAAATGATTGCCATCGCAGCGACGGGTAGTAATGTCGTCGATCTGGACGCCTGTCAACGCTTGAACATCCGCGTTACTAATATTCGGGGCTACGCGCGCGCTGCAGTACCTGAACATACTTTCGCGTTAATTTTGGCCTTGCGCCGTCAGTTAATTAATTACCATCAAGATGTGATGAATGGAAAATGGCAAACGTCACAGCATTTTTGTTTTTTGGACTATCCAATTCATGACCTTTCCGCGAGTACCCTTGGCCTTATCGGCTTCGGCGATTTAGGACAAGCTGTGGCCAGACTGGGGAAAGCCTTTGGTATGAAATTGTGTTTATTGGAGCGTGAGCGCAGCAAAAATCACGATAGTGAATTGGTTGCAGGGGCAATGTACGTAAGCATGGATGAGATGCTGACCTGCGCTGATGTAATTTCACTCCATGTGCCATTAACCCCAGCCACCAAACACATGATTAGTACCGATCAGCTGAATCGGATGAAACCGACTGCATTATTAATTAATACGGCCAGAGGCAGCCTAGTTGACGAACATGCGCTGGCGGAAGCATTGCGATCACGTCGCATCGGTGGTGCCGGATTTGATGTATTAAGCACCGAACCACCCAAAGATGGCAATCCTTTACTAGAACAGGGCTTGCCTAATTTTATTCTTACACCCCACATTGCGTGGGCCAGTCAGGAAGCAATGCAAACCTTGGCGGATCAATTGATCGCTAACATTGAAGCCTATCTTAACGGAAAACCATGTCATTTACTGTGCTGAACAAACCCGTGTTGTTGAGCATAATTGACCCTTAGTTGACACTTGGTTGGCACTTGGCTGGCACTTGGTTGGATCGCGGTAGGGACGATGGTTACCCATCCCCCCGCTTGTACAAACAGAAATTTATGTAGTTGGGCGCAGTGGCAGCAATTCGTCGATGCGATTATTTGGCCAGTTTGGTAATGTTGCCAGCGTGTTTTTGAGCCAGGCGAGTGGTTCGATGCCATTCGCTTTCGCCATGGCGAACAGGGTTTGTATCGCTGCAGCACGTTTTCCGGCGCGTGCCAGCGTAACCAACCATGCCGGTTCCGGAAGTGCTACCGCGCATAGGCACTGGCGGAAATCGAAACCAATTTGGCGGCTGCCACGTGGTCGGTCCAAAAGGTGGTGCGCTGATCCATGTCTTCTCCATCAAAAATTGAATGGAGTCAGTGTGCAGAAAATAAGATTACGCCACAAGTCTGGAGTTTATGGACCGCATACCTTGGTTGCGCTTGAAGTCGAATGCAAAACGCCTGATAAGGACTATCAGGCGTTTTGTAAATACAGGTACGCTCAGCAGGTAATGCTGAGCGGCAATACTGACTCAGTTATTAGAACTGATTCATGGTGTTGTCTTTACCAGATGCTTTCAGAGCTGCTTCGCCGCTGAAGTAATCTTTATGGTCATCGCCCATGTCTGAACCAGCCATGTTTTGATGTTTCACACAAGCGATACCCTGACGGATTTCTTTGCGTTGAACGCCAGCAACATAACCCAACATACCTTGGTCACCGAAGTATTCTTTTGCTAAATTGTCTGTAGACAAGGCAGCTGTATGATACGTAGGCAGTGTAATCAGGTGATGGAAAATACCTGCTTCACGTGCTGAATCAGCTTGGAATGTGCGGATTTTTTCATCTGCAGCAGTCGCTAATTCAGTGCCGTCGTATTCAACACTCATCAATGCAGCACGGTCATAACCAGAAACATCTTTGCCTTCATTTTTCATGAGGTCAAAAATTTGTTGACGGAAGTTCAGTGTCCAGTTGAATGATGGGCTGTTGTTGTACACCAGTTTAGCATTAGGAATGACTTTACGAATCGCGCTGACCATACCACCGATTTGAGCGATATGTGGTTTTTCAGTTTCGATCCACAGTAAATCAGCACCATTTTGTAATGATGTAATGCAATCCAATACGCAACGTTCTTCACCAGTACCAGCGCGGAACTGGAACAAGTTACTAGGCAAACGCTTAGGACGCAACAATTTACCATCACGTTTGATTACAACGTCGCCGTTGTTCATTGATGCTGTTGATACTTCTTCAACATCTAAGAATGAATTGTATTGGTCACCCAAATCGCCTGGTTCTTTTGTCACTGCGATTTGTTTGGTCAAGCCAGCACCCAGGGAATCAGTACGTGACACGATTACGCCGTCATCCACACCTAATTCAAGGAACGCGTAACGTACAGCACGGATTTTCGCAAGGAAATCTTCGTGAGGAACAGTCACTTTACCATCTTGGTGACCACATTGTTTTTCATCAGAAACTTGATTTTCGATTTGGATACAGCATGCACCCGCTTCAATCATTTGTTTCGCCATCAGGTAAGTCGCTTCAGCATTACCGAAACCAGCATCGATATCGGCAATAATAGGCACTACGTGAGTGATATGGTTATCAATTTTGTCTTGAATTGCTTGTTTGGCAGCGCCTTCTGCGCCATCCAATTGGCGGAACAAACCACCCAACTCACGTGCATCAGCTTGACGCAGGAAAGTGTAAAGTTCTTTAATCAAATCGGCAACAGCTGTTTTTTCATGCATGGATTGATCAGGCAATGGACCAAATTCCGAACGCAGAGCAGCAACCATCCAGCCTGACAGGTACAAATAACGACGGTCTGTGTTATTGAAATGCTTCTTGATAGAAATCATTTTTTGTTGACCGATAAAACCGTGCCAGCAACCTAATGACTGAGTGTATTTTGATGAGTCAGCATCATAATTTGCCATGTCATCACGCATGATTTTGGCTGTGTATTTAGCGATATCCAAACCAGTTTTGAATCTGTTCTGGGCGCGCATACGTGCAGCGGACTCAGGATTAATCGCATTCCAAGCACTACCTTCTTTGGCTTTCAGGCCAGTAATGGCGTTGATATCATCTTGATACTGTGACATGTGTATACCTTTAATAGTAAAAGAAAATTAAAAAATGATCTGATGGTGAAATAAAGCTGAACTGCATGAAAGAATGATAGCCTTTTTTTTGCGCTGCGCCAAGGTCTTATATAAGACATATAACTTAAATTAATTCATTTAATATCATATACTTATATAGTATTTTTCGCGATATGGAATTTATTTTCAAAAAAATAAAATGAATTTTATGTTTTATGTTGCACGCATATCTCACAATGTGAAGCCAATTTTTTGTATTGTGGAAAATCAAGGGCAAAAAAACACCTTCATCGTTGATGCTTGCGTTCAGACTTACTCTGGATACCAGCATAATGCACTATACACATTACGTTTTGCTTACTTATTTTTTTATTTGATTAACCATACGCGTAAAAAACCAGCGTTATACACGGTAGCCGAACGCATGAGGTCAGCACTTTTTCATCCACTCATTTTTTTTGCGTAGGCGGGAGTGACGGGGTGAGTAGGCGTTTTTTGGGATCAAATAGTAAGCTAAGACATGCACTTTGTGTAAGATGTCCATATTTCTTTGCTATCACTACATCAAAATACGTATCTGGCATCACCCTTGACATTAAGGCACCAACTGTGCCTGCTCGTCTCATTTCAATCCGTAATTTGGTCCTTAAAATCCCACATGGCTCAAGCGTGCCATAACTCAGCCAAACCGAAAATAAGCCGATCAACACACACGTTGAGAGAAGAGGAATATAACGGTAAGGTCTTATCATGAACAAGCATGCCATTTTCGTGCCTCCATGTACCTTTCATCCTAGCACACCGTCTGGCCAGCTACCATATATGCACAAAAAGATGTGGCTTATGACAAATTCGCATACCGTTCGACAGGTCAATTTATGCTGTATATCCTCACCATCTAATTAATGCGCACTTACCTTTGCACTTACTTTTTACCGGAGGAACACCATGACAACGACACCATTTTTCAGAAGTGAACACGATCTACTGGGGAATCGTGATGTACCTGCTGATGCGTACTACGGGGTACACACATTACGAGCAATTGAAAATTTTCCAATTACCGGAACACCAATTTCAATTTACCCAGAACTGATCAAAGCCTTAGCCTATATCAAGCAAGCTGCCGCGTTATCGAATCATGAACTTGGCTTGCTGGATAGCGTGCGCTGCGATGCGATTGTCGCTGCTTGTGCAGAACTGATCAGCGGCAGACTACATGAGCAATTCGTGGTTGATGTTATTCAAGGGGGTGCGGGTACATCAACGAATATGAATGCAAACGAAGTCATCGCCAATCGCGCCCTGGAATTAATGGGACACAACAAAGGCGAGTACCAATATCTGCATCCAAATGATCACGTCAATATTGGTCAGAGTACCAATGATGTGTACCCTTCCGCACTAAAAATTGCGAGCTGGGGCGGTATTTTGGGGTTGATCGATGCTATGGTGATCTTGCGTCATGCTTTTGAAGCCAAAGCGAATGAATTCAAAGATGTGCTTAAAATGGGCCGTACCCAAATGCAGGATGCCGTTCCCATGACGCTAGGGCAAGAATTCAGTACCTACGCCGTCATGCTAGGAGAAGATGAACAACGATTGCGTGAAGCTGCATTGCTGATTTGCGAAATTAACATGGGTGCGACTGCCATTGGTACTGGCATTACTGCACATCCTGACTATGCACCGCTCATCTTAAAGCATTTGCAAAAAATGACGGGGATTCCGCTAATTACCGCACCGAATCTGATTGAAGCCACACAAGATTGTGGTGCCTTTGTGCAATTATCCGGCGTGTTAAAACGGGTAGCCATCAAACTTTCTAAAACATGTAATGATTTGCGCTTATTATCCAGTGGTCCACGTGCCGGTTTGGGTGAAATTAACCTCCCCCCAATGCAAGCGGGTTCTAGCATTATGCCTGGAAAAGTGAATCCCGTCATTCCAGAAGTTGTGAATCAAATTGCGTTTGAAGTGATCGGCAACGACATCACGGTGAGTTTTGCCGCCGAAGCAGGACAACTCCAACTCAATGCGTTTGAACCCATTATTGCCCATAGTTTATTTAAAAGCATCGGCCATTTGCGCAATGGTTGCTTAACGCTGGCAGAACGCTGTGTCAAAGGCATTACTGCGAACAAAGATCACTTGCGTGCATTGGTAGAAAATTCCATCGGGATTGTCACTGCACTAAATCCGTATATTGGTTATGCCAACGCAACTGCGGTAGCACAGGAAGCGCATTTTTCTGGGGGCAGCGTGGTGGAAATCGTCTTACGCAGAAAACTCATGACCAAAGAAGCACTGGACGAGATAATGCGACCGGAGGTATTAACTGGTTCTGGGTCATTGCCTCATCCGTAACTAAGCTATCCTACATTACAGAATTTCAGATTTTTCTACGTAAAGATGTAATAATCGATAGTGAGCATATCAATAAAAACTATGGATACAAAATTACTTGAAGATTTTTTGGTTCTGGCAGAAACGCGCAGTTTTTCCCGGGCAGCGTTGGAACGCCATATTACGCAATCGGCATTTAGTCGGCGTATCATGACCTTGGAAACGTGGCTGGGGGTAAGTCTGGTGGATCGCAGTGTGCAACCAACGACACTGACTTCCGCCGGATGGGTCTTTCGTCGCATTGCCGCTGACTTGGTGCGTGATGCTTATGCCGCCCGAACCTTACTCAGCGGCTATCACCTGCTTTCGGACCCAGCATGTGTGGTTCAATTCGCCGTCGCACATACTTTGTTGTTTACCTATTTTCCCAATTGGTTAAAACATTTACAGGATCGTTTCGGTGCGCTCACCTCCGGCGTCATGGCCGTGAATGTGCCGGAAGGGGTTCAGCAACTGGTGGATGACAAGTGCGATATGATGTTGGGCTACCACCATCCCCATTTGCCGATTCTGCTGGATGCCAATCGTTTCCCCTTTTTATTAATGGGAATTGATCGTATTCTTCCGTATTCTACGCCCGATCAACAAGGGCGCCCCCTGTTCAGCCTACCGGGCACAAGCGATAACCCACTTCCATTCATGGCGTACTCATCGGGTGCATTTCTGGGAAATATTGTGGAAATGGTGTTATTGAACTCACCCACTCCCTACCATTTGCGGCGCAGTTTTGAAACCCACATGTCTGAGGCGATCAAAGCCATGGTGGTTGCCGGCCATGGCGTTGGGTGGTTACCAGAGAGTTGCGTCGTCGATGAAGTCAGGGAAGGAAAATTAGTTATGGCGGGTTCGGCTGAATGGAGTACTAACCTTGAAGTGCGTCTGTACCGTTCATCCGTTAATCCAAAGCCGATCGTCAAGCAGCTCTGGACCTTCATCGCTAGTGATCTGTCCAATGTCCAAGTTGGAACTCGGTTTTGAACAACAACAATTACAATCGACAAGCAACTGGGGAAAGAACCGCTTTTTCACCTGCCAGCACCCAGTCCGCGTCCAGCGAATTAATTGGCACCGCACTATCGACAGGAATGTGCCCAGACACTTGTAGCGCAAGATAGCGCATACAACTCACGCGCAAGAACGAGCTGAAGTTGGTACAGTCGCCTCCCGCATTGGCTAATTCATTGTAAAGGCGGGTAATGAGTTGAGATACACTTAATCCATCCCGCAATCCAAGCTCTTCGAGTACACGCCAAAATTGATTTTCAAGGCGAATACTTGTGACAAACCCTGAAAGTCGCATGGATTTTGAGCTGCAGCGGTACAGATCAGGATCTGCACTAATAAAAATCTTACACATGACTATTCCTCTGTGGTCACATCCGCCAAGCTACCGGACTATCTTAGCGGATCAATGTAGCACAAGTCGGATCGATTAGATGCTGCAATTGGATAGATATACAGTGATGTGGTAACCAGTTACTACCATTCACCGAATAACTACTGAGAGAATTGCAAACGGGCATATAGCTTCATGTCCGAAAAGAGGATGCGCGATACGGCATCCCCCTTATTCGTTACACCTTCCGCTACAAAAGCATAATGAGGAGATAAAGCAATGAATCCGACTACCACAGCACTTGTATTGATTGAGTTCCAAAATGATTTCGCCACCAAGGGAGGGGTTTTTTACGATGGAGTCAAAGGCGTCATGCAATCAACGAATATGCTCGACAATACCATCAAGCTAGTGAACCAAGCACGCGCTGCTGGCGTGACCATCATGCATGCTGCGATCAGTTTTGCTGAAGGGTATCAGGAATTAACCACACACCCCTATGGTATTTTGAAGGGTGTTGTTGATAACCATGCCTTCCGCAAAGGAACATGGGGTGCGGCGATCGTGGATGAGTTAACACCTCATACTGCTGATATTATCATCGAAGGAAAACGCGGACTTGATACGTTTGCGAGTACCAACCTTGATTTTATTTTGCGGAGCAAAGGCATTCAAACAGTCGTCCTTGCGGGATTCCTGACCAATTGCTGCGTTGAATCAACAATGCGTACCGCCTACGAACATGGTTTCGATGTCATTACCTTAAAGGATTGTACTGCAAGCTTAAGTCAGGAAGCGCAAGATGCAGCTATCACGCATACGTTCGGCATGTTTTCGCATCCAATGGATCATGATGAATTTTTGACGAAGCTTGCTGATACACCTTCTTAATTCACCGTTTTTTCGTCAATAATGTCACTATGTTGGTGCGTTGAACAGCGTGCCAACAACGACGATATCCCTACCCATCACCATCCACTTACTGTATTCCCTTAATGTATCCTCCTTACTGCATTCCAGTATCAGGTGTATTTCTTGCTTGTCTATTTCTATTGCGCATTTCCACTTTTTGATTGATACACATGATAGAGACGACAACCACTACGTCGACCGAGGACGCTGTGCCAGCACAGCGTATTGTCAAAATACGCCGCGATTACAATACGTGGGTCGCTAACGAAACGATTGAAGATTTCGCGCTCAGATACACGCCGCGGGCGTTTCGCAAATGGTCGGTATTTCGTGTTGCCAATACTGCCTTTGGGGCTATTTCCTTTTTGGTGCTTGAAGCTATCGGTGGCACCATTACGGTCAACTACGGATTTATTAATGCATTTTGGGCGATTTTAGCAGTCGGTTTGATTATTTTTTCTACCGGATTGCCCATCAGCTATTACGCGGCTAAGTATGGTGTAGATATGGATTTGCTGACGCGTGGCGCTGGATTTGGTTACATTGGCTCAACCATTTCCTCATTTGTTTACGCCTCATTCACCTTCATTTTATTCGCGCTGGAAGCGGCCATCATGGCCTATGCGCTTGAATTATATTTTCATATTCCACTGTATATCGGCTATATGCTCAGTGCGCTAATCGTCATTCCAATAGCAACACACGGCGTGACGCTCATCAGCCGAATCCAACTCATTTCGCAGCCGATATGGCTGATTCTTTTAGCTCTGCCGTTTATTTTTATTATTCACAAACAGCCGGAAATCCTGTCGCAGTTGATGCATTTCTCTGGCAAATCAGGAGGAGATGGACATTTCGATATTTTGCTGTTTGGTGCGGCTACGGCGGTCGGCGTCGCGTTAATTCCACAAATCGGTGAGCAGGTCGATTTTTTACGCTTCATGCCGCAAAAAACCAAAGAAAACTGGTTTCAATGGCACCTTGGTGTCGTGATTGCGGGGCCGGGGTGGATTTTATTGGGGATTGCTAAATTATTGGGTGGTGCCTTGCTGGCCTTTTTGGCAATCAAAAGTGCGGTCTCTGTGGAAGACGCGGTCAATCCCAATCAAATGTATCTAGTCGGCTTCCGGCAAGTGTTTTCGAGCCCGACTGTCGCTGTCATGGTGACGGCGTTTTTTGTCATTCTTTCCCAAATCAAAATCAACCTAACGAATGCCTATGCCGGATCATTGGCATGGTCGAATTTTTTCGCCAGACTAACGCACAGCCATCCAGGGCGATTGGTATGGGTTGTATTTAATGCATTGATTGCGGTTATGCTCATGGAACTCGATGTGTTTCAGGCGCTGGATCAAGTGTTGGGTCTCTATTCCAATATCGCTATCGCGTGGATTGCTTCCGTCGTAGCCGATCTGGTGATCAATAAACCCTTGGGATTAAGTCCGAAAGGAATCGAATTTCGACGCGCCTATTTATATGACATCAACCCAGTCGGCGTGGGTTCAATGTTGTTAGCATCACTGTTGTCCGTCGCGGCATTTTTGGGGTTATTCGGTCCTCAAGCACATGCGTTTTCTGCTTTCATTGCCCTTGTCACTGCATTTGTCGTTTCACCGTTGATTGCTTTTGTTACCAAGGGCAAATATTACCTTGCTCGTACAGCGACGACGTTTACTACCTTGACGCGCATATGCTGTATCTGCGAGAAAGAGTATGAATCCGCTGATATGGCGCATTGCCCTGCCTATCAGGGTGATATATGTTCGTTATGCTGCTGTTTGGATGCCCGTTGTGATGATGTATGCAAACCGCATGGGCGGATTGCGACGCAATGGGAAACGGCCATGAAAATAGCATTACCTAAATCATTATGGCGCTATCTGGAAAGTGGATTGGGCCACTTCATCTTGCTCATGGTATTGACATTGGCTTTTCTGGGGGGGCTATTATCTCTGATTTATTATCGCGAAGCGGTATTGTTTAGTACAGCAGAACCTGTTGTATTGATTCAGCTGCGACTGGCATTTTTGCGGGTATTTGCGGCGTTATTACTAGCCAGCGGTATTATTGCATGGTGGCTAGTTTTAACAGGAAAAAGCCGTCGGGTGGCGCAGGAAGAGTCCAACCGGCAAACCGGTCTGCTCATGCGAGAAATCGAGTTGCATGGAAAAACGGATATGCAGTTACAACAAGCCAAGAAACAAGCTGATCACGCCAATCAAGCGAAAAGTCGCTATATCGTTGGTATCAGCCACGAAATCCGTACACCGCTAAATAGCATCCTTGGCTATGCCCAATTGCTCGATAATGATCCTTCAATGCCGCAACATCGCCAACAGGCAATACGCGTGATTCGGAATAGCGGAGAGCATTTATTATCCTTGATTGAGGGGACTCTCGATATCACTCGCATTGAGGGTGGCAAACTGACTTTCGACATAAAAGAACTCAATTTTCCAGATTTTATCGGGCAAATCGTGCGGATGTTTGAGTTACAGGCCAGCGGCAAAGGATTGACATTCCGTTATGAACTCACAGGAAACGTGCCGCGTATGGTGCGCGCTGACCGAAAAAGACTGACCCAAATCATCGTCAATATTTTGGGTAATGCAGTCAAATTCACTCGTCATGGCGGCATCATTTTTCGATTACATTATGCCCGTGAAATGGCCACCTTTGAAGTTGAGGATACCGGTTCTGGCATTTTACCAGATGAAATAGAACTGATTTTTGAGCCATTTTCACGCGGCAGTGCCGGCGACGACGATGGTGCTGATGGTTCTGGACTGGGATTATCCATTAGTAAACTACTGACGCAGTTAATGGGAGGTGAACTCAATCTCGTACGCTCAAGTCCGCAGGGAAGTTTGTTTCGCATGCGTTTATTTTTACCTTTTGTACACACAGAACATCCCCTATTGGCAGTACCGGATAGAATCCGTACCGGTTATATTGGGCCAGCGCGTAGGATTATGGTAGTCGATAACCGCAAAATTGACCGCGAATTACTAGTGAATGTGCTCGAACCTCTCGGCTTTATCGTTGCACAAGCTCAGTCAGGCAGTGATTGTTTATTATCTTATACTAGCTTCGCACCTGATCTCATTCTGATGGATCTTTCTATGCCAGGGTTAAATGGTTGGCAAACCAGTTGGCAATTGCGCACCCAACTGCATGCGCGGGTACCGATTGGCATTGTCTCCGCCAATGCATTTGAAAAAGGATTAGACAATGTTGTCGGGATCAGCGCCGATGATTTCATCGTTAAGCCAGTGAATGTCACTGAGTTACTCAACTGGATTGGCCGCCGACTGAGCATTGAATGGGTCGCCCAAACGGCGCCCGTTAGCATCAGCAGTGAAATTATTTCTAGCCAAGAAAGTTTGGTGTATCCTCCAGTTGCTCAATTAGTCAAATTACGCGAGGTAGTTGGGTTGGGCTATGTGCGAGGCATCGTCAACGAACTGGATGCTATCAATGCGATGGATGAACGTTATTTATTGTTTACGCAAACGATGCGCAATTTGGCAGCGCGTTTTCATTTAGATGCAATGGCGGAATTTCTTGAGAAAGGAGAAGGATATGAGCATAAATTACCTTGATCGACGCACAGCGAATGTCGTCCTGATCGTTGACGATGTTCCGGAAAATCTCGCAGTGTTGCACGATGCATTGGATGAATCTGGCTACACCGTACTCGTTGCCAATCACGGCAAGGCGGCGTTGGAGCGGGCAGCGCAAGCATTGCCTGACATCATCTTACTCGATGTACTCATGCCGGGTATGGATGGTCTTGAAGTATGCCGCCGATTAAAGGAAAGTCTGCTCACCAGACACATTCCGGTCATCTTCATGACTGGACTCACCGAGGCTGAGCATGTTGTTTCTGCATTTGAAGCTGGTGGAACGGATTATGTGACAAAACCGATTCGAACAGTAGAAGTACTGGCTCGAATCAGTGCGCACATGGTGACCGCTGGACAAATGCATCAAGCTAGAAATGCGCTGGATGCATTTGGTAACGCCATGTTCGCTATTACGCCTCTGGATGGAAAAATAGTTTGGCAAACACCGCTGGCAAGACAATGGCTACACACTTACTTCGATGCAGATGCACTCCATTTAAGCGCTACGGCACCCGCTATCGTAATGACATGGCTCACAGCTACGCAACAAGCTTCTACTGTCAACCAGCGGCATGCAGATCTAATGATTGTCCAGGGCGCAAAACGATTATTGTTTTCGGTAGCGGATATGTCTAGCACCGAGCAATGGACAGTCGTGTTAAAAGAGGAATCAGACGCGGCACAAATTGAGGCGATGATGTTAATATTTAAATTGACGCAACGTGAATCTGAAGTACTCAACTGGGTGATCAAAGGAAAAACCAATCGGGATATTGGTGAAATACTCGGGACGAGTCCACGCACCATCAACAAACATCTGGAACATGTTTTTATTAAGCTTGGCGTTGAAACACGTACGTCTGCAGCGTCACTGGTGATGAGTAAAATTCGCGCCATCAAGCCAGAACAGGTGATGCTCTAGGCTACGTCAGATAACGTATATTCATCGCATTCCGTAAAAGTTAGTATAGCAATCAATGGAGGACGAACACTTAGTCGTCATCCTGCTGATGTCCGGCGATATTTTGCAATCGCCAAAACTTTGCATACATACTAATTTTCAGGAAAATACCATGAAAACACGTCGTACATTTTTAGCCGCAATGACGCACATTGCAGCAGGCACAGCATTGCTGATCAGCGGATTTTCCGCTCAGGCTGATGACACGATTAAGGTCGGCATTTTACATTCCTTATCAGGGACAATGGCGATTTCGGAAACATCGTTAAAAGATGTCGCTCTGATGACCATTGCAGATATCAATGCCCATGGTGGTGTAATGGGTAAACAACTTGTTCCCGTCGTTGTCGATCCTGCATCGAACTGGCCTTTGTTCGCAGAAAAAGCACGCCAACTCATTTCGCAAGACAAGGTATCTGTGGTCTTTGGCTGCTGGACTTCGGTCTCACGCAAATCAGTACTGCCTGTATTTAAGGAATTAAACAGTCTGCTGTTCTATCCTGTGCAATACGAAGGCGAAGAGTTGGAAAAAAATGTGTTTTACACCGGTGCAGCACCGAATCAACAGGCGATTCCTGCAGTCGAGTATCTGATGAGTAAAGAAGGCGGCAATGCTAAACGTTTCGTCTTGCTGGGCACCGATTATGTGTATCCACGTACAACCAACAAAATTCTGCGCGCTTTCTTACATAGCAAAGGCGTCAAAGACAGCGATATCGATGAAGTATATACACCGTTTGGCCATTCTGATTATCAAACCATCGTTGCTAATATCAAGAAGTTTTCATCTGGTGGAAAAACCGCAGTGATTTCAACCATCAATGGCGATTCTAATGTGCCATTTTACAAAGAACTTGGTAATGCAGGCTTGAAGGCAACGGATGTACCGGTAGTGGCATTCTCCGTCGGTGAAGAAGAATTACGTGGTGTCGATACCAAACCATTGCTGGGTCATCTGGCCGCTTGGAATTATTTTGAATCTGTAAAAAATCCCGTTAATACCGCATTCATCAAACAGTGGAAAGCCTATGCGCTAGCCAACAAACTACCGAATGCAACGACTGTTGTCACCAATGATCCGATGGAAGCAACGTATGTCGGTATTCACATGTGGAAACAAGCCGTTGAAAAAGCCAAATCCACTGATACCGATAAAGTGATCGCGGCGATGGCCGGACAATCCTTTGCTGCACCATCCGGCTTTACCTTGACTATGGATGCCACCAACCATCATTTGCATAAACCAGTGATGATAGGCGAAATCAAAGGGGATGGTCAGTTCAGCGTCGTATGGAAAACCAAAGGTCCGATTCGCGCACAGCCGTGGAGTCCGTATATCGCGGGTAACGAAGGCAAACAAAAACTGTAATCAGCGCTATCGCACGGGGCGGGTTGGTAATGATGTTCGTGCCCCCCCGCCCGTCTTACTCTTTAACGGTGCCTAAAAATGACAATGAGGCAAATCAGAAATTTGCTGCTGGTAGGCTGCTTTTGCCTGCACTCTGTGGCTGCAATGGCGGCAATCGAAGCAAGCGTACTCGCTCCTCTCGCTGGCGATGATGCGGATGCACGCATCGATACTATTGGGAAAATTGCCGCTCTAGCGACACCCGAAGCGCAAGCTGTACTGCAGGCAATCAAGGATGATGCGCTGTATGCTACCCCGAATGGAACACTCGTCATCGTCAAAGATGAGCAAGCTTACAACCCGGTTAGCGGTAAAACAGGGGCTATTCCTGAAGGTGCGGATGGCATCATTGTCAATAACCGATTACGTGGCGCTGTCGAAGCTAGCTTGTCTGGATTTAGCTTATTTTCACCTGATGCCAGTCTACGTATGAAAGCAGCGCTCGAACTGCAGGATAGCATCGATCCGGCATTGCTTGAGCTCGTTCATAAAGCATTCCAAAAAGAAAAAAATAGCGACATTAAAGCTGTCCTACAACAATTAATATCAACGGTTAACTTACAATCGACTAATCCCTTGGTACGCCAGACGGCCGTGCTCAGCCTAGCGGACAGCACCAATGCCAAACTCACGCCGATTCTGCAACACATGCTGGAAAAGAATACCGATGGCAGTTATATCGAAACGAACCAATCCGTCAGGCTAGCAGTGATCAGTACGCTGAAGGCGATACAAGGTCGTCAATGGCGTACCGAGTTGCTTGGCAATCTATTTTATGGCGTCTCACTCGGCAGTGTACTGCTGCTTGCTGCGCTGGGACTGGCTATTACGTTTGGCCTGATGGGGATTATCAATATGGCGCATGGCGAGTTATTGATGATCGGTGCTTATACCACCTATGTGTGCCAACGCGTATTTATCACTTACTTTCCTGGTGCGGTAGATGCGTATTTGATTGCAGCGTTGCCTGCGGCATTCATTGTTACTGCGACTGTTGGTATCGCGCTAGAACGTACCGTCATTCGCTGGCTGTATGGACGACCACTGGAAACATTGTTGGCAACCTGGGGCATCAGCCTGATGCTGATGCAACTGGTGCGTACCCTGTTTGGTGCACAAAACGTTGAAGTGGCCAATCCTTCCTGGATGTCCGGAGGCGTCACAGTACTGGGCTCACTGGTATTGTCATACAACCGCATTTTCATTATTATTTTTGCGATGCTGGTGGTGTTTGCAGTATGGCTCATCTTGAATAAAACCCGACTTGGTTTGTTTGTGCGTGCTGTCACCCAAAACCGACGCATGGCGGGATGCATCGGCGTATCAACCGGACGCATCGATATGATGACGTTTGGATTGGGGTCAGGTATTGCTGGCCTCGGTGGCGTTGCCTTGTCTCAATTGGGCAATGTCGGTCCCGATCTCGGTCAAGGTTATATCGTTGATTCATTTATGGTCGTTGTTCTGGGAGGCGTAGGTCAATTGTTGGGTACCGTGATCGCTGCATTTGGCTTAGGTGAAGTCAATAAATTTCTGGAGCCATTCGCTGGTGCTGTGATGGCTAAAATTCTGATTCTGGCTTTCATCATCATTTTCATTCAGCGTCGTCCGCAAGGATTGTTCGCGCAAAAAGGCAGGAGCGTAGAATAATGGCTAACCATACATCTCAAAGACTGGATCACGCACGACTGTTTTCAAGATCAGCGTGGATTTCCATTGGACTATGTACACTGATTGCCATCTTGTTGCCCGTGCTTAATTTGAGTTTTCCCGAAGGTAGTTCACTTCATGTATCCAGTTATGCTGTGTCGCTGGTCGGTAAATTTATGTGCTATGCACTAGCAGCACTAGCACTTGATCTGGTGTGGGGCTATACCGGGATTTTATCGCTGGGCCATGGCGTATTTTTTGCACTTGGTGCCTATGCGCATGGAATGTATTTGATGCGTGCAATCGGTCACGATGGTGTGTATCAAAGTAATTTACCTGACTTTATGGTTTTTCTCGATTGGAAATCCTACCCGTGGTATTGGTCAATGACGGATCATTTTTGGTATTGCATGGCACTGGTCATTTTAGTACCAGGAGTGTTGGCATTTGTATTCGGGTATTTTGCTTTCCGATCCCGTATTAAAGGTGTGTATTTTTCGATTATTACGCAAGCGTTGACCTACGCGTTCATGCTGCTTTTTTTCCGAAACGATACTGGTTTTGGCGGCAATAATGGGTTTACCGATTTTAAACGTATTCTTGGCTATAGCGTAACGGCACCAGCGACCAAAGCGGTATTGTACTTAATTACACTCTGCATGCTCGTGAGCGTCTTGCTGCTATGCCGTACGATCGTGAAATCCAAACTCGGACGCGTATTACAGGCAGTACGTGATTCGGAATCACGACTCATGTTTATCGGCTACAACCCACTGTGGTTTAAACTATTTGTGTGGACTTTGTCGGCAGTAATCTGTGGTATTGCCGGTGCATTGTATGTGCCACAGGTCGGCATTATCAATCCCTCTGAAATGTCTCCGGGGAATTCGATCGAAATGGTCATTTGGGCCGCTGTTGGCGGACGTGGCACACTGGTCGGGCCGATCTTGGGTGCATTTGCCGTCAATGGCTTAAAAAGTTGGTTCACTGCTGCTTTTCCAGAATTATGGTTATTTGCACTTGGCTTACTTTTCATTTTGGTGACCTTATTTATGCAAACTGGGATGGTGGGCGTGATGCAAACATTGAAACGCAAATTGCGTTCTGCTGGTACGAGCGATGAGGAGGCAGCATGAGTGAACTCAAAGGAGAAGGTGTCGATACCACCCATGGCGTTATTCTGTATCTTGATGAAATTACCGTTTCATTCGATGGTTTTAAGGCGTTGAATAACTTAAATCTTACTATTGCTGTCGGTGAACTACGCTGCATTATTGGTCCAAATGGCGCTGGAAAAACTACGATGATGGATGTCATTACGGGAAAAACCAGACCCAGTATTGGTAGCGCGTATTTTGGTCAAACGATGGATTTAGCTAAAATGACTGAATACGATATTGCCCATGCAGGGATAGGCCGAAAATTTCAACGTCCTACGGTATTTGAACATCATACCGTGTTTGAAAATCTGGAATTAGCCATGAAGATGGATAAGCGCGTCAAACCCACGCTATTTTTCAGATTATCATCGGAACAAAAGGGAAAAATCGATGAAATTCTAAAATTAATACGTCTTAATGGGAGTGAACAGCGACTCGCTGGCTTGTTATCTCACGGACAAAAGCAATGGCTGGAAATCGGTATGTTACTCATGCAAGAACCGCAATTAATCTTGCTGGATGAACCGGTCGCCGGTATGTCTGACGCAGAAACGGCACGCACCGCTGAGTTGCTTTCAGAGCTACGCGGCAAACATTCGATTATGGTGGTCGAACACGATATGGGATTTGTGACCGAAATTGCGCAACAAGGGAAAGTCACGGTACTGCATGAAGGTTCCGTACTGGCAGAGGGCACAATGCAACAAGTGCAATCGAACGAACGTGTAATCGAAGTCTATCTGGGACGTTAATGATGCTACAAGTAGAACAATTACACCAATACTATGGGTCGTCACATACCTTGCGTGGTATTTCACTGACGCTTGAAAAAGGCCAGTGTCTGGCATTATTGGGACGGAATGGCGTCGGTAAAACCACTCTACTCAAGGCGCTTATGGGTGTACTACCCGTGACGCAGGGCCGTGTCATATTCAACGGACAGGATATTACCCGAATGGCTCCGCATGAGCGTGCTCGAAGAGGAATCGCTTATGTACCACAGGGTCGAGAAATTTTTTCCCGGCTGACGGTGGAAGAAAATCTATTCATGGGTATGGCAACCAAATCCGGAAAAAATGCTTCCGTGATCAACCCCGATGTGTTTGAACTATTCCCCGTACTAAAAGAAATGCTGCAGCGGCGCGGCGGTGATCTCTCTGGCGGCCAGCAACAACAACTTGCTATTGCTCGCGCTTTGCTCGCAGAACCACAGTTAATTATTTTCGATGAACCAACCGAAGGAATTCAACCATCCATCATTAAGGATATTGAACGTGTGATCCGGTTGTTGCGTGAGCGCGGCAATATGGGTATTTTACTATGCGAGCAGTACTTCGATTTTGCCCATGCGTTAGCGGACCGGTTTATCGTTTTGTCGCGCGGAGAGGTAGTCGCTACGGGAACACAAGATCAGATGGATAGCGAAGACGTGAAACGACATTTGGCGGTATAGTTCGAGTATGGAAATTTTAGAATCGAACTGGCAGGCACATCTGACGCTGGGGTTTGCCGATGACAAGGGTACAACACGACTGGTACAACGCAGCCACGTTGGTCCATTACGGGTACAAAAACCACTTTACCCGGAGGGTGAGCATATTTGTCACGCAGTAGTACTGCATCCACCTGGCGGTGTGGTCGGCGGCGATCATCTGGCACTGACCACCACGGTGGGCTCAGAGGCGCATGCCGTCCTGACGACACCGGGAGCGGCGAAATGGTACAAGGCCAATGGCCGTATTTCACGTCAAGAGTTGACATTCACCATTGGCGATGATGCCTGTTTGGAATGGCTACCACAAGAAAGCATATTTTTTGATACGGCTGATGTGCAATTAACACAAACCGTTAACTTGAGCAAAACGTCTCGCTATATTGGCTGTGAAATACTGTGTTTTGGTCGTACTGCATCAGGAGAATCATTTACCAGCGGCGGACTATCACAACAGACAATCCTGCGCCGCGAAGGCAAACTCATTTGGTGGGAACAGGGAAATCTGAAAGGAGGGAGTGCAGCAATGCATAGTCCGTTAGGTTTGTCCGGCAATAGCGTGTGTGCCACACTTCTGGCCACAGGAAAACCCTTATCTGCTACTTTAGTGCAAACCATTCGGGAAGAGATTGACAGTATGCTTGGCAAACTAGGTAACGTCGAAGGTGACTTCGGCATTAGCCAAGGAAAGTCGCTGGTGGTAGCCCGCTATTTAGGTACATCAAGCGAGATTGCCCGCCGTGTAATGCTCTGTGTCTGGCAACATGTGCGTCCAGAATTAATGGGATGTGCGGCTGTGGTGCCACGTATTTGGCAAACATAAAATGGAAAATAAAAAATGGATCTGACCCCTAGAGAAAAAGACAAATTACTGATATTTACCGCCGGCTTACTGGCTGAGCGACGCCGAGCGCGCGGTTTAAAACTGAATTATCCAGAAACCATCGCCTTAATTAGTGCCGCCATTATGGAAGGCGCACGCGACGGCAGAACAGTGGCTGAACTCATGTCGTATGGCAGCACGATCCTGACGCGTGCTGATGTGATGGATGGCATCGCTGAAATGATCCCAGATATCCAAATCGAAGCTACATTCCCTGACGGCACTAAGCTAGTCACGGTCCACCACCCTATTCCCTAAGGTTACTATGATTCCTGGTGAACTGCTTATTGAACCCGGTGACATTGAACTTAATGTTGGCCGACAAACCGCTAGCGTGCAGGTGGCCAATAGCGGTGACCGCCCCATTCAGGTCGGCTCCCATTTTCATTTTTTTGAAACCAATCCAGCCTTGCTATTTGATCGTCCCGTCGCCTATGGCATGCGTCTGAATATTGCAGCTGGTACGGCGGTGCGGTTTGAACCGGGGCAGCAACGCACGGTAGAATTAGTCGCGCTGGGGGGAGACCGTATCGTCTACGGCTTCAATGCCAATGTAATGGGGAAATTGCTATGACTAGTATTTCACGCGTAGCATACGCCGAGATGTTCGGCCCTACTACCGGCGACCGAATTCGCTTGGCAGATACCGAACTATTTATCGAAATTGAAAAAGACTTTGCCACCTACGGTGAAGAAGTTAAATTCGGCGGAGGAAAAGTCATCCGCGATGGTATGGGGCAATCACAGCGCAACCATGCTGATGTCATGGATACCGTCATCACCAATGCCGTCATTCTTGATCACTGGGGTATCGTAAAAGCAGATATTGGCCTGAAAAATGGTCTGATTGCTGCAATCGGTAAAGCAGGCAACCCAGATATACAACCGAATGTCACTATGGCAATCGGTGGTGCGACCGAAATCATTGCTGGCGAGGGAATGATCGTCACCGCAGGAGGTGTCGATACCCACATTCACTTCATTTGTCCGCAGCAAATCGAAGAAGCCTTGATGTCAGGCGTCACCACCATGTTCGGTGGAGGTACCGGACCAGCAGTTGGCACGGCAGCCACCACTTGCACACCCGGTCCATGGCATTTACATGCCATGCTCATGGCGGCGGATGCCTTTCCAATGAATCTTGGATTTTTTGGCAAAGGCAATGTCAGCCTTCCCACTCCACTTGAAGAACAAGTCAATGCAGGTGCAGTCGGTCTCAAATTGCACGAAGACTGGGGTAGTACTCCAGCCGCTATTGATAATTGCCTGACAGTAGCCGACAGGATGGATGTACAAGTAGCCATTCACTCCGATACGCTCAATGAAGGTGGTTTTCTTGAACATACTCTGGCTGCATTCAAGGATAGAACCATTCACACCTTTCACACCGAGGGTGCAGGCGGCGGCCATGCGCCCGATATCATTGCAGCCGTTGGTCAGGCTAATGTATTGCCGTCATCCACAAATCCGACCCGACCTTACACAGTCAATACGCTGGACGAACATCTCGATATGCTCATGGTGTGCCATCATCTTGACCCCGCCATTGCAGAAGACATTGCCTTTGCCGAATCGCGCATTCGTCGCGAAACAATAGCCGCAGAAGATATCCTGCACGATCTAGGCGCCATTAGTATGATGTCGTCCGATTCTCAGGCAATGGGACGAGTGGGTGAAGTCATCATACGCACCTGGCAAACTGCGCACAAGATGAAAATTCAGCGCGGTGCATTACCTCAAGATTCCGCCAGAAACGATAATTTCCGTGCCAAACGGTATATTGCGAAATATACGATTAATCCTGCAATTACACATGGTATCAGCCACGTTGTCGGTTCGCTCGAAGTAGGTAAAATTGCCGACATCGTGTTATGGAAACCCGCATTTTTTGGCGTCAAACCGTCAATGATTTTAAAAGGAGGGATGATCGCTGCGGCACAGATGGGCGATCCGAATGCATCGATCCCGACACCGCAGCCAGTCCACTATCGCATGATGTTCGGTGCCTTTGGTGGTGGCCTGAAAAAATCATTTACCTTTGTTTCACAGGCAGCGCTCGACCTTGACATTGGCAAACAGCTGAATTTAACAAAAACGCTCATCGCGGTAAAAAATACCCGCCACTTGCGCAAAAGCGACATGATTCACAACAATGCGACGCCAAAAATGGAAGTCGACCCAGAAACCTATGAAGTGCGCGCCGACGGCGAGTTGCTGACATGTGCACCGGCAAATATCCTGCCTATGGCACAGCGTTACTTTCTTTTTTAAAATCAAACCATTCAAACCACTATGCTGATACTCCACACCAAACTAGCTAGCTCTGCCACGGTCGATGGTGAACTGATTTTGCCCTATGATCTACGTGAAAAAAGCCGGCAACGCGCCACATTAACCAGTGGTGAAGAGGTCGCCGTATTTACCACCCGCGGCACGGTATTACGCGATGGTGATTTGCTGTCAGGCGACGATGGGCGCGTAGTCAAGATTACTGCTGCAATTGAACCTACCTACAAAGTACACTGCTCCAGTGCACGCGACTTACTCCGCTGCGCCTTCCATCTTGGCAACAGGCACACACAAGCGCAGGTAGGCGATGCTGAAGGCAGTGGATTTTTACGCATTCGTCAGGACAGCGTACTCAAAGAAATGCTGGAAGGTCTGGGAGCAAATGTAAGCTTAGATCTTGCCGCGTTCGAACCAGAGTCAGGAGCCTATCAAGGGGGCGGCCATCATCATGCTGATCATGCACTGGCTCCAATACCACTACGCCAAAAAATACATCGCCCCTCCGATCCAACATGATGCAGATGCAATCGACGGCACTCATTCATCTACTGCAATTAGTCAGCCCCTCCTTACCTGTCGGTGCATATAGCTATTCTCAAGGGTTGGAAGTCGCGATGGAAAAAGGCATTGTCACCAATGATGTGTCAGCGCGACTCTGGATCAGCGATCAATTGCAGCAGGTATTGGCCTATTTTGAAGCGCCCGTATTTTGGCGTTTACTAGCAGCATTTTCTGCACGCGACCAAGCTGCCGTCAGCATGTGGAGCGAGCGCTTTCTGGCGTCCCGTGACAGTGCCGAGTTTCGCGCCGAAACGATACAAATGGGATATTCGCTGGGAAAACTGGTGACCGACTTACAGATTGCCGACCCATCACTGCTCGCTATTTTACACAGCCAACCCGAACTTTCACTGCCCTGTGCCTTAGCTTGCGCAGCAGTCGCTTTATCGGTGCCGCACGATGCCGCTCTGCTGGGAATGCTATTTTCATGGACAGAGAATCAGGTGCTGGTGTGCGTTAAATCCGTGCCTCTCGGTCAGGTGGCAGGTCAGCGCCTATTACTGTCGCTGCGTTCTGAAATCGAAGCTGCTGCGATCACAGCGCAACAACTGAAAGACGATCAACTGTCCAGTTGGTCGCCGGGCTTATCGCTCCTATCGATGCAACACGAAGTGCAATACAGTCGACTATACCGTTCTTGAACTTAACCTGTACTATTATTTTTACACTGAAGAATACTATGACGATCACTACCTCATCCAATCCACTACGTGTCGGTATCGGCGGTCCAGTCGGCTCTGGCAAAACGGCACTATGCGAAATGCTGTGTAAAGCGATGCGCGATCACTATGACATGGCGGTCATTACCAACGACATCTACACCAAAGAAGACATGGAAATTCTGTTGCGTGCGGATGCATTACCGGCTGAACGCCTAATGGGAGTGGAAACCGGTGGATGCCCACACACCGCCATCCGCGAGGATGCATCCATTAATCTCGAAGCAATTGCCCGCATGTGTGCCGATTTTCCGAGTTTGGATTTAATCCTGATTGAATCCGGCGGGGACAATCTGGCTGCCACCTTCAGCCCAGAATTGTCTGACCTGACGATTTACGTGATTGACGTAGCCGGTGGCGAAAAAATCCCACGCAAAGGCGGACCCGGCATTACCCGCTCCGACCTATTGATTATCAACAAAACAGATTTGGCCCCTTATGTTGGTGCTGATCTCAACGTCATGGCAGCAGATGCCAAACGTATGCGTGGTGACAAGCCGTTTGTTATGACCAATTTACGCACTGGTGATGGTGTAGAGACAATTATTGAATTTATACGTAAACAGGGTTTACTAGATAAATAACATTTTTGTATTTATTAAGGAGAAATTTATGGCGCATCGCCCGCTACATCAACCAACGGCAGCAAAATCAAGCGCTCATCAAAACACCGATGCCGCACTACCGTGTTATCCGCCCCTTCAAACGCCACTACGCCAGCCATAGGCCAAGGAATATCGAGCTTCAACAGACGCCAGTGATTTACCGCTGTCACATCCTTATCATCAGCGAGCAACTGTGCGCCACGCGAGGTAGATTCGACTGAAAAATGCGGAAATCCGTATTGAAAACCAGCCCCACGCGCTTTGGTATACGCTTCTTTTGCTATCCAAATGCGCATACAGGCTTCATGCTGCTGCTCTAGTGGTAAAGCTGCCAGTGTCTGTTGCTCCTGTATCGAAAATACACGTCTCGCTATCGATTCCCACTGCATCACCCGGTTTAGCCTGTCAATATCAACCCCCACCATCTGATGACGGGCAAACGAAAACACAGCCATTCCCCCGCTATGGGAAATATTAAATTGCAAAGCTTCGGCATGTTCGCTACCGAGCATCGGTTTACCATATTGATTCACATCCAGCGTAATCGCATCCGCTGCTACGCCCAAATAACACTGCAACAATTGGCGCAAAATGGTGCGTGATTCGATAAATTCATACCGATGCACACTTGAACGCATCGCAGTGGCACGCGCAATTTCCGACGCAGACAATCCAACCATCCGGGATGCATCTTCCTGTTCCTTAGCAAGGCCGTTACCAACGCTGTTACCAACATTAGCAGACCACACGTGAATCTCATTACGTGGCAACATTATGTCGGGATGAAATTGCTCAACGTTCATACTGCATGAAGCGCGTGACTCCGCACAGTAGCTGTTGCAAGTTGTATTATCATATGATGAAAATTTCTAATGGGAAAACAAAAAAATGGTAGTGTGACTCGACGATGGACTATAAATTGCCAGCCATGTAAAGTCAATTTACTCCTTATAACAAAAAACACCAACCACATTAATAATAGATGGCTGCGCTCTTTAACAACTGTATGCCAAAATTGCACATCACTACGATTTGGACATGACCATTTCTTTAAGGCGACAAGACGAACAGGACTTGGCAATTTGTACCACCATTCGACTTCACGTATTGCCTCGGTAATAAGATAAAATTATCGATGAATAATTAAAAAATGTTCTTTTCTTCTTTCAGTTTAATCAGCAAAATGAAACACCACTTATTAAAGGCCACTTTTATGCTCAAAAAATCATCGAATACAGTCACTTTTTGGCGACACCTGCTAATAGCAAGTCTGTCGCTACTAGCGTTACCGTTGGCACAGGCCGATACCACCTTATTAAATGCATCGTACGACGTCACCCGTGAATTATTCAAAGACATCAATCCAGCTTTTATTGCGGAATGGAAAAAAACTACCGGTGAAACTATCGCCATCAAGCAGTCGCATGGTGGTTCCAGTAAACAGGCGCGATCTGTCATCGATGGTATGGAAGCATCGGTAGTCACCATGAATCAAGCCAGCGATATCGATTCACTCGTCACCCATGGTCTCGTATCAGCCAACTGGTCACACCTGTTTCCTAACAATGCTGCACCGTTTTATTCAACCATGGTTTTTTTAACCCGCAAGGGCAATCCCAAGCACATCACTAGTTGGGAGGACTTAGGCAAACCCGGAATCAGTGTGATTGTCCCCAACCCAAAAACTTCCGGCAATGGGCGTTATACCTATCTGGCAGCGTGGGGTTCGGTAATCTCCAGTGGCGGCACAGAAGAACAAGCCCGTCAATTAGTCACAAGACTGTTTAAAAATGTCCCTATACTCGACGGCGGTGGACGCGGCGCCACCACCACCTTCACACAGCGTAACATTGGTGATGTGCTTGTCACTTTTGAAAATGAAGTAGCCTTAGCACGTGACGAGTTTGGCGATCATTTTGATGTAGTCTACCCAGCCAGTTCCATCCTTGCAGAATCACCGGTTGCGGTGGTTGACAAAGTCGTCGACCATCTCAAAACGCGGAAACAAGCGACAGCTTACCTGCAATTTATGTATTCCGATGCAGGCCAAGACATCATTGCTCGCCACTTTTTCCGACCACGTTCCGCCACTATCACCAAAAAATATGCCGCCTCGTTTAAACCAATCAAGCTTTTCACGGTAGAAAAAATCTTTGGCAGTTGGTCACAAATACAGAAAAAACATTTTGATGATGGGGCGGAATTTGACAAAATTTATCAACCCCATTAATTGAATAATTAATTAACCAAGTATTCAATTAATCAGGGCTTCTACTCTAGTAATTCAGAATGGCTTTCTGCCATAGACATTTTTTACTCAGCGTTGATAGCAACACGCTTTCAACGCTGAATCGAGATGCTCGTAGGTAAAGCGGAATAGAGATTTACTTAGCTTAGCGGGTAAAACTTTCTGCCCACCCAACAGCAACACTGACCTCGATCCAAGCATCGTTTTTAGCACTATTGAGGGTGCAACAAACCACGCTGGTCGGTGAAGCACATGCGCCATTTGTGCAGTAAATACGCGATTAGTTTCGGGGTGTGGAGAGGTCATATTATATGCGCCTGTCGCGTCGGCATCCGCAATTAATTTTAAAACGATGGAAACATAGTCATCGATACAAATCCAACTCATCCATTGTTTACCATTTCCTAAACGCGCACCCAGCCCAAGTTTAAATGGCAATACCATGCGCTTCAGCAAACCGCCTTTGGAGGACAGTACCAATCCGGTACGCAGCAAACAAACGCGAACACCGAATTCAGAGGCACGGTTAGCCGCACTTTCCCATGCAACGCATAGTTGCGCCGCAAAATCAGTTCCAGCACTGGATGATTCCGTCAGGGATTCATCACCACGGTCACCGTAATAACCGATTGCAGAACCACTCAACAACACGGCAGGTTTATGTAAACACGTTGCTATACGTCGGACTAATTCTTCTGTAAGTGTAACGCGACTATCCCAAAGTAATTTTTTCCTTGACTCACTCCAAGATGCATCAATAATGGGCTCACCGGCCAAATTAATAACGGCATCAAAATAGGTGGTTTCATCCCATTCACTCAGACGAGAAATCGTCTTGATAGCATCGCCCCATTTCTTTTGCACACGACTAGGATGTCGACTCAATATCGTTAGCTGATGTCCTGATAACAGGAACGCATGACACAGTTCACTGCCTATCAGTCCCGTTCCTCCCGTTATTAAAATATGCATAGATACTATCACTTCACAAGCAATGAAAATAATTCAGGCAGAAACGAGCTAATCAATCCAAGTAGAATACCATATACATCCGTCGTTGACGTCGTATGCCAATCCAATAAATTCTAACACATTGTAAGCGGCGATCTCTTGTGCGGAAAGCGTCTGTGACATAATTAAATAGTCGACATTTAACACTGCTGCTGCGAGCAAAGCAAGAAGAGAAAGTGTGATTGCATAAGCGACAAACTCAGCTTGGATTGGCATCTGGGCTTTGTACTGGACTTTTGTGCTGGCCATTGTTACTGCCACACGTAGGACTGTGGTGAGTGTAAAGCGCAAGGTCCATATAGACCTGCGCTTTACCTCAAACAGCCATGACAAGCCATGGCTGAGATTGCGATGTATTCCGCAATTTTAATTAAGCAATTTTATACACACGCTGCCAAATCACTGAGTGATTTTAGCATCTTCGCTCAATTTATGGACATACTCAGCCCGTTGTTGCTGTTCAAGCCCCTGGCGAACTAGGTTCTTGCTTTCTTCCAAAGTTGGTATCTTGTATGGTCTTTTATCCTCAACCTTAACGATATTCCAGCCAGTCGGTGTTTGAATAGGCGCTGCAACCAAGGCTCCTTTGGTCAGCTTGACCATCTCAGTTGAAATTGCCGGCAGTACCTGATTAGGCAAGAGCCAGCCGAGATTACCGTCGGCTGCCTTGCTGGCATCAATGGATTTTTCACGCGCCAGATTTTCAAAAGATGCGCCTTTTTTATGCAAGGAAGCCAGCACAGCACGCGCTTCTGTTTCGCTGTTCAGCACGATGAGGCCAACTTTGTATTGCTGCAAATCCTTCTGCTCACTCAGGACTTTGACTTGCCGGTCATATTCAGTGCGTACTGCTGCATCTGAAACAGGATTCTTCTCCGCATAATCCTTGAGCAGCAATTCAACCAACAAATTTTGATGAAGTACAGCCAACTGTTCCTGCGCCTGCGGCTTCTTATCGAGACCGAGTCGAACAGATTCCTGCGCCAACACCTCACGAGCGATCATCTCATTCTTAATTGCCTGACGCATCTCAGGCGTATCCTTGGCACCGTGCGCCACATTTGTTTTGATAATTTGTTCGAATAAGGCAGAACTAATAGCGGTACCATTGACTGTCGCGGCAGGCGGCAATTGCGATTCAGCGTATGCAGGCAATCCTCCCAGACTCAGGACCATCAAAGCGGTTAATGTAGCAACACGACGTGAAAATTTATTGTTTACTTTCATACAATTCCTTCAAATGTAAATTGGATTACAAAAGAGTAGCGACAACGCATAATGTGTATAGCTTTTGAAATATCGTGAAACCGGGGAGCTTATAATCTCTCAACACCCCAGCCATCAAGACTATTTCTTCGAAGAAGGTTTCGCCTGCACGTCTTGTTTCGCTACCTGTTTCGCTGCCTGTTCAACAGCTGGCTTTGTAGCTGAACGCAACGAAACACGATCGAGCAACTTGCGCATATTTCCCATGGAGGCTAAATGCAAGTAAGCCAAGCCTAACGCGCCGCTGCGGAACAATCCCGGCAACGTCGCATCTTCAAGTTGATTAAACTTGGCTTCATCAATCATATAAAAATCGTTGAGCTGAAAAGTCTTGCCGCTAGCCGTGTCAAAACGCGCGGCTTGCTGTACAAATAATCCTTGCTCATCCAACAACTTAGTTAGAGCTTCAGTGCGTGCAAATTCCTGCTGGAAATTTTGCAGGAATTGCAGTACATCATTCATCAGCGGCAGCAATTTACCATCGGCATCGATCAACATTTCGCCAGAGTTAGAATTCAATGAAGGACAATTTTCATCTATGCATACCACCAGTTGATCCGGTGATGCGCCTTCAGCCATCACGAACGGATAGCGCCGTACGAATGCAGGGATATAGGCCGCATCCCATTTACCGGATTCGTCCACGAAAAGATTTTCAGCATCGCGCACACCCAGCATCACTACTGGACGCAACTGCTGATCCTCTCCGCGAATGAACACGATGGGGTAGTCGCGAGCGGCCTCTGCGAATTCCACGCCGGCGATGAGCACCGCCGTCGTGTCCCTAGCAAAGCCGAAATTCACCTGACTTGCATCAAATTTTAAATTGCGGTGTACTTCTGAATTTAGTACAACTACTTTTTCGTAAAAGGCAAATTTTGTCATAATATTTATTTAGTTCCGGTAAAGTTAAGTTGAACTTTGGTGCGTGCTTCTCCACCGCTGCTATCACGCGCAATCAAGGCGATTTCCAGATTTTCTTGACCTTTCGGCGGTGTTCCGCTGAAACGTAGTGTACTTGTATCGAATGTCAGCCACGATGGAATAGGCTCGCCATTTAACAATTTAGCCTCAACAACAACAGCCACTTTCGCATCGCTATATTTGAAGGTGTCCGCCGGCAAGGTAAAGCTAAACGTAGAGCCAACCGATACCGACATACTATCAAAAGTCTTCACACTGACAAAACCACCCGTCACGCCCGCGCCAATTATAGCTGACGAATCCGCCGCATTGCTAGATGAAATGTCACCCAGAGCAACTAACTGCAGTTGAACACCGGGTGCAGTCGCTGTTCCAGTACCAGCATTTGTTCCAACAGAGGTAACAACACTAGTAGTTGGCATTGCCAGCACAGGAGGTATGGTAAATGTTGGCGTTGATGTCTGTACCGGTACAATCGGCACTAAAGGAACAATAACTGCAGCTGGAACCCCAGTACCCGTTATATAGGTACTGTAACCGCTGGTAGTGACTGATCCGCCAAAGGTATTCCCGGCATTGACAAGCGTGATACTGCCCGCGCCGGAGGCAATATCGGTGCTACCAGCCACCTTCAAGGGACCCGTTGCAGTCACGTTACTGTTGCCGCTATTGACCAGCAAATTACCACCTACCGTTAAGGTACCCAAATTGATTGGCCCGGTTGACTTGGTGGTCAGATTGCCCGTGTCCGTATCCGTACCGAAACTGGTCGCTCCTGCATTCGTGGTCAAGCCATTTTCCGACCCGCTCACTATAAGGCTACCCGTCGTCGTCAGGCTAGAAGCACCCGCGTCAGTCAGCACGATATCCAGCGGTGTTGTACTGTTGTTTAACGTGATGCCATTGCCATTTGCCGTAACAACCCCAGTCAATGCGTTACCGTTATTACCCAGATTGATACCGCCATTGGTTGAATTAAATGTTGATGGACCACTGGCTAATAGGGCTGTATCCGCTCCCTGACTAATATTACCCGGAGCGATAACAGTCAGCGCCCCCCCTGCCGTAATATTACCCAATACAACTGGCCCCGCAACTTGGGTAATGGCAATGCTCCTGCCCATACTAAGTGTGCCATTAGTTTGTGCAAACGCGTTCGTGACTGCAAAGCTTCCAGTTCCTGCCACAGAACCTCCGGTTTGATTGTAATTTTGCAGACTCAAACCGGTGGCTATATTCAACGTCCCGCTGTTGACCGTTAATCCACCTGAACTGAGCTGATTCAGATTAACTGGACCTGCCACTGTGGAATCAAACGTCACATTGCTGCCGTTCGGGATCACTACATTCGCTACATTCGACAAATCAGGAATCGCCCCACCCGCCCAGTTCGCAGGATTGGACCAACTGCCGCCAATAGCAGGCCCTGTCCAAGTCACAGAACCAAGCTGCGTGATGTTCGCCGTGGTGGTTGCCATTGCATTGTTCAGCGTGTAGTTAGCTGCATCCGTGCCACTGGCCAAGATACCTAGCACCGAAACCGTCTTGCCGTTTGCCACATTCTTGTCAGCGAACGTCGATGACGTGTCGGAGAAGACTACCGTATCGCCACCGATCACGCCCGTACTGGCCAGGGTTGCCGTAGCATTCAAGCTTCCGTCATACACCTTATTGACACCGGTCGCGGCAACGGTAATCGCCAGCGGCGTAATGTTCGCCGTGGTAGTTGCCGTTGCATTGTTCAGTGTGTAGTTACCTGCATCCGTGCCGCTGGCCGAGATACCTGCCACCGAAACCGTTTTGCCGTTTGCCACATTCTTATCAGCAAACGTCGATGACGTGCCGGAGAAGACTACCATATCGCCACCAATCACGCCTGCACTGGCCAGAGTTGCCGCATCATTCAAGCTTGCGTCATACACCTTATTGACACCGGTCGCGGCAACGGTAATCGCCAGCGGCGCAATGTTCGCCGTGGTAAGCGCTGTCGTGTTAAAGGTGTAGTTACCCGCATCCGCGCCGCTGGCCGAGATACCTGCCACCGAAACCGTCTTGCCGTTCGCCACATTCTTGTCGGCGAACGTCGATGACGTGTCGGAGAAGACCACTGTATCGCCACCGATCACACCTGCACTAGCCAGGGTTGCCGCATCATTCAAGCCTGCGTCATACACCTTATTGACACCGGTCGCGGCAACGGTAATCGCCAGAGGTGCGATGTTCGCCGTAGTAAGCGCAGTCGTGTTGAAGGTGTAGTTACCCGCATCCGCGCCGCTGGCCGAGATACCGACCACCGAAACCGTCTTGCCGTTAGCCACATTCTTATCAGCGAATGTCGATGACGTGCCGGAGAAGACCACTGTATCGCCACCGATCACACCTGCACTAGCCAGGGTTGCCGCATCATTCAAGCTTGCGTCATACACCTTATTGACACCAGTCGCGGCAACGGTAATCGCCAACGGCGTGATGTTTGCCGTGGTGGTTGCGCTTGCATTGTTCAGCGTGTAGTTACCCGCATCCGTGCCGCTGGCCGAGATACCGACCACCGAAACCGTCTTGCCGTTAGCCACATTCTTGTCAGCAAACGTCGATGACGTGCCGGAGAAGGCCACTGTATCGCCACCAATCACACCTGCACTAGCCAGGGTTGCCGCATCATTCAAGCTTGCGTCATACACCTTATTGACACCAGTCGCGGCAACGGTAATCGCCAACGGCGTAATGTTCGCTGTAGTAAGCGCTGTCGTATTGAAGGTGTAGTTACCCGCATCCGTGCCACTGGCCGTGATACCTGCCACCGAAACCGTCTTGCCGTTCGCCACATTCTTATCGGCGAACGTTGCTGACGTGCCGGAGAAGGCCACTGTATCGCCACCAATCACACCTGCACTAGCCAGGGTTGCCGCATCATTCAAGCTTGCGTCATATACCTTATTGACACCGGTCGCAGCAACGGTAATCGCCAGCGGCGCAATGTTTGCCGTGGTAACCGCAGTCGTGTTAAAGGTGTAGTTACCTATCTCTGCTCCGGTCACGTTAATTCCACCGACGTTAACAGTCTTGCCATTGGCCACGTTCTTGTCACCGAATGCGGCTGTACCGTAACTTAACGTCAGTACGTCTGCACCCTGAGCGTTGTCAGTTAGCGTGACCGTAGCAGCTGTACCAGCGTCATACACTTTATTGATGCCTGTAGCTGAAACTACGAGTGACGCTTTACTGATGTTAGCAAAGGCTGCAGTCGATGTATTGACCGTGTAGTCGTTGGCATTCGCCCCTGTGATGGTGATGCCGCTGACACCGATATATTTGTTATTGCCAACATTCGGGTCAAGGTAATTCGCCGTGTAACCGACGCTCACGCTATCACCAGAAACGACGTTGTCGGAAATGATGACCGAGGCATTGGTCGTGGCATCATAAACCTTGTTCACCCCCGTTGCCGTTACGGTCAAGGTTGCCGGAGTGATATTGGCGGACAAGCCAGTCGGCTGGATCAGGTTGTAATTTCCTGCTGCCGCACCGGACAAGACAAAAGCACTTCCCGTCACCGCGATGTTGTTGCCCACATCTTTACCCGCAAAAGTTCCGGTAATGGTTCCAACACTGACCTGATCTGAGCCGATTACGCCGGTGAGACTGGCCGCACTGGTATTGATATTGTCAGTCGTTGTACCGTCATAAACCTTATTAACCGCGACCACCCCGGCGACGGTTAGATTCGCCTTGGCAATATCGGCCGTGGTAGTTGCCGTCGCTGCAATGCTGTAATCGTTCACCACGCCGGTATTACCGATACTTTTTATTATTCCAACATTAGTGAGCGTGACCGTTTTGCCAGTCGCCGCATTCTGGTCTGAGAAAGTCTCAGTACCTGCAACGACAGGTGTCAACGTTTCGCCATTGACCAACCCCGAGAAACTGAGGCTGCTTATTGTCGCATTGGCATTGCCGTCATACACCTTGTTATTAGCAACAGCAGCAAGGGTCAGCGGTGCTTGAGTGATGATGGCTTTTTGTGTACCACCAGTGAAGGTATAGTCTGATGCCGTACCTACCGTGACTCCCGTACCGTTACCGAGCGTCAGTCCAGTAGTATTTACCGTTTGCAATCCTGCTGCAACGTGTTGACTAGCTACCGTACCGTTACCCGTAACTACTAAGTCTTCACCGTTAATGCCGGTAGTAATTACGCCGGCTGTGCCA
>Ga0302155_10000343_pt1 | contig 38435 bp, 44 predicted proteins | sample I_Bog_N3_1_FD_193508 | JGI IMG/M metagenome (GOLD analysis project Ga0302155, IMG submission 193508) | Peat permafrost microbial communities from Stordalen Mire near Abisko, Sweden - I_Bog_N3_1 | ecosystem: Environmental > Terrestrial > Soil > Wetlands > Peat | place: Sweden: Abisko, Stordalen...
ACCTGATGCCGAATATGCCAGATATTCGTCTGCTGCCTCTAATTCAAAGGTTTTTTGAGTTGCTACAGCAATGCCGTGTCTGCTCAGAGGTTTTCTCAATCGTCTAAAATGAGGGGAAGGTTGAGAGCTGTGACAGGTCTTGGACAATGCCCCAAAGCTGCATTCCAAAGCCCGCCATCAATCCATAGGCTTGCTCGACGCTTGGCAACCGGCCCAGCGTCGGCATTTCATCAAGCATGAACAGAATGGGCTTGGCGGGCTTCTCGCCGATGTTGCGGGCGTTGACGGTGATAGCCTGTTGGATCAACAGCCGGAGCCAACGGTTGAAGGTCGAAAGCCTGTCGGCGGGCAAAATCAGGTAGACCGTCAGCTTTTTTGCCTTCAAATCCTCGAACTGGAAATCCGACGCGGCAAGGCTGGCGCGAATGCGGGGGCTATCGAGGAAATGCGTGTGCGCCTGTGCGCTGGCAAAGACCGAGCTACGCAGCTTTGCATCTTTGCCGACCGTGCGCGAGGCCGTGGAACTGACGACGGGGTGCGGGTGTTTGAACATCCGCAGCAGGGTTTCTTTGAGGCTGTCATCGTCAAGGGTCAGAATATCGCGCACGCGGCCAAGAGTCCGGTTGTCCGCTTCTTCGTCTGCCGTGGCGACGTAAAGGATAATGCCGGTTAACAGGGCTTTGGCTTCTTCGTCCCAGAAGGCCGCTTCGCCCTTGGTTTCTTTAATGACAAGGGCATCGGCAATCAGGAAGGCATTTTCGGCGGCGTCAGGATCACCGGCCTTGATCCATTCTAGCGGATTGAACCGACCGGGCGTGAGACCGAGCTTTGCAGCCGCGATGTTCCACGGATCAAGCACAATGATTTTCTGTCCCAGACCTGCCCCGCGATGCTTGGCCGTAATCAGGGCATTTTCGCCCTTTGGATCTACAATCAGAGCAGATCCTGCATGCAACAACAGGTTGGGGATGATCGAGGACACGCCCTTGCCGCTTCGGGTTGGTGCGACCGTCAGGAGATGCCGTGCGCCGTCATAGCGTAGGGTTGCCCGTTGCCCGCCGCCGAGGAAGTTGCCGAGCAGAAACCCGTCCTTTGGGAATAGCCCCCGACTCGAGAGATAGGCGAAGGTTGCCCATTTGGCGGAGCCAAAGCTGGTGGGGCGAGTAGGCTCTGCTTCGGCAAGAACCTTCAACCCGAGACGTAGCCCGATGCCGAGCGCCACGAAGAAGGCGATGACAGCCACGACCCAGCCAAGGGCATCAGCGGCAGGAGGGCTGCCAAAAATCGCGAACAGTAGCGCCGCGCCCGTGGCAAGCAACCAGACGAAGCGCCGGAAGGGCTTGAGCATCGGGCTGAAGAACGCGCCGATGCCAAAGCCAATCGCGGCGGCAAGAAGCACCTGAAGGAATCGACTGATATAGAGGGCTGACCCACTCGGCCCGTATCCATAGGGGTTGTAATACTGTGCCAAGGCGGGGGCCGCCGTGGCGACAGCGGCGAGCGCCGCGAGGAATAAGGCCAGTCTTAAAGGCTGCACGGTGTCGCTCCCGTGGTGGGCTGAAGAGGCAAGGCAGGATTTACAGGGAAATGATGGGGGGAGGGAGTCCTCTTTGGCGCTGATATGCCCTCTTGTGTTTCCACCATTACCGTCTTACGCTGCCTTACAGCTTAACATGAGATGATTCGAAAAATGAAGTCCGATAGCCTCACCTTCCGCCTGATACCCGACGAAAAAGCCGCTTTCATGGCAGCTTGCGCCGAAGCCGACATAACAGCCGGGCAAGTGGTGCGACAACTTGTCCGTGGCTGGATGAAAGCGCAGCAAGCCAAGGCTGAAGCGAAGGCCGCGAGGGAGCGGCAGAAAGAAAAACGATAATGGAACAGCCAGCCATAAAAGCGCAATCATCACCGAAGGCAGATAGCGCAACGAGATATCTAGTAAGAGCAAGCGAAGAAGAAAGAAAGAAGTGGGGGGAAAGAGCCGTTGCCCTTGGTTTTCCAAGAGCGAAACTAAAAACTACTGATCGCGTTACTGATCTGTTGCCGTGGTATAAATTTGTTGAGCAGGAAATGCGAGAGCAAGGCTTATGGGAACCGCCGCAACCAGAGCCGGAAAATGAAAAAAGGACGGCAAAGGTAATACAGCTCCCATTGTGGCCTGAACCCGTCCGCGCCGTTCCGAATGATATTCTTCGTTCGGCTTTGTTCGCAGCGATCCAAGGGAAAACGCGCCGTTATCTTAAAAAGGAAGTTTTGGCTTCTGTTGAAGGTGTCACAGTCAGCTTTACAGGCGGGCAATTAGATCAATCTGATTTAGACGTGTGGGAGCAAGCAGTACACTTGGCAAGAACTGACCCACTTGGCAACAAATGCTATTTTCGCGGAAACTCTTTTCTAAAAAGCATCGGACGCGGCAATGGGAAGGCTCAATATGAGTGGCTTAACGACGCGATCAATCGCTTGGTAGCTTGCGCCGTTGAAATAAGGAACGGGAGCCGCGTATTTACGGGTAGCTTGTTGTCGAGTTGCTGCCGTGATGAAAAAACGGGGGTTTATGAACTGACGTTAGACCCTAAGACTGTAAAGCTTTATACCGTTAACAACTGGTCAAGTGTAGAATGGGAACAACGGCAAGCCCTAATGGGCAAGCCGTTGGCGTTGTGGCTACATGGCTTCTACAGTAGCCACGCAAAGCCCTTGCCCTACAAGGTCGAGACTTTGCGGAAACTCAGTGGCGGAAATACGAAAGACCTAAAGCAGTTTCGCAGGCTTTTAGGGTTTGCTTTGGAGTCCATGAAAACGGTTGGCGCAATCGTCGCATGGTCGATTGACACCGCAACCGACCTTGTGACCGTGGACAGGGGAGCCGCCCTTACCGACAGCCAGCGCCGTCATCTTGCCAAGCCCACCCGCCGCCGGAAGCCGAAGGCTTAAGTCGGTATACGAGACACCGGGAGTCGGTATACGAGACACCGGGAGTCGGTATACGAGACACCGGGAGTCGGTATACGAGACACCGGGAGTCGGTATACGAGACACCGGGAGTCGGTATACGAGACACCGGGGTGTCTCGTATACCGAACTTTTTTCAAGCAATATCAATGACTTCCAGAATCGACCATTTTTGCTAATCCTTCTATAATCATTTTATAATCTTCGCGCGCGCGACCTCGGACATAAACCAAGCTCGATGGAGTGCCCCAGAGCGGGGCACTTGAGGACGGCGCATCGACGCCCCCGAAGGGGAGGCGTGGCGCCTCGTGTCGCAAGCCGACACATGCCCAAGAGGTGCATTGCATCCGAGGAAGGGCAAGACGCTGCCAGAGATGGCAACAGCAACCCTACACAGACGACCACCAGAGCGGTTTTCAGGGTTGGGTGCTAGGAAGGGAAGGGAAGAAGGCGAAAGGCCATCCAGCGGCCTACAGTGTGGCAGGAAAGGGCATCGCAAGAGATGGGCACGCCCTGCCTCCCGTTTCATGTCCGATAAGCCAAGTTTATCGGACACCCCGAAGATTCCCATCCGTGCAGGCCGTTTTCAGTGGCAGCCCGTAGCCCCCAACAGCTATCAAGTCAGGGGCTTGGGTGTGGTAATGGGGGATGCCGTGAGGACGTGGCAGGGCTTGATCGCGAGCAGTGCGTTGGTTGCCGCCATCATCAACATTACAAATACGAAGCCGGCCTTTTCGCAAACAATTAATGTTCACCTACCTGTAGTCGAAGGATGTTATCCCTGGCTTGCTGGAAACCCTAAATTTAAAGAAACATTCGGTGATGAAAGTCTTAAGCCAAATGAAAAACGCAACGTCTCAGAGGATATAAAGCTAATTGCACTGGTTAAAGCCGAAGTTGCGTTTTGCTATCTTTCTTATACACAACATAATGACGTAGATTACACAAAAGAGGCGAAAACATTATTTCAAATTTCTATTTTACAAGCCGATATAAGCACAGCAATTGGTAAAAAGATAATGGCGGCTGGCTATAACGAAATAGCGAAAATTGATTCAGGAGCAATAGTAGTTGGCGCAGCAGCGCATGAACATAATAATCTTGAAGCTCAAATTGTCGAACAAAAACAGGCTACATTCGCACGCGAGCATGCCGAAGAAATAAAAAAACAGGAGGAGGAAAAACAAGCAGTATCAGGTGGCCCACCTCCAAAAATTCACGCTACCGCTGGTGAGTGCGATCCATATAACGGTTTATTAGCGTGGTACCCATGTATAACAGTATCATCGCTAGATGAGCGACCATTTTTCATCAATAATGTTGTTATTAATCACCGTTGTAATGCTCACACTGAACTTAACAAGACGGAACTGTCGTCAACCGTACTCCAACTTGGAAGCACTATAGATATACCCACTTGTGGTGGACACGTTGTGATTGCGGAAATTAATACAAGCCGTGGCACAGTGAAACTAAACTGGGAATATTAATATTCCGAAAATTTCTTGAGCATAGCTGTCATTTTGCAAAGTCGGCTTCAGCGATTGCAGTTGATATGTAACGGCCTGCCCTGTCACACTCGGCTGCAATCATGATCAGAGTGGTCTGCAGCAGCTCGCATTTGGCCAAAGCCGACTGCAACGCGGCGCACACAGGAAGCGAGGCATGGCCGACCTGTCGCTTATCCCAGAAGCGGCTTGGAGTGAGGCCCGGCGCAGGGCCGAGGTGATCCGCCCTCTTGCCGACCGAGACCATCTTCCTCGCTACATGGTCCAAAGCGCGGCGGCGACGCTGGGGCTGTCGGAGCGCCAGACTTAGGGCTCCGAGTAGCAGGCGAACAGAAAACGGGGTCTGAGTAGCAGCGGAACAGAAAACCGACATATGGTCGTTAGGCCGACCCGTCGCGAAAATCCGTGCGAAAGTTTCAGTTTTGCGCCTAACTTTTGCGACACCGAACGCCCGCAGATTTGCTGAAAGCCCGTGCTTGTCGCGAAACTTGTGACTTTTGCGAATTTCAGCCCAACGACAAACACCAAGAGTTTTCAGCGCCTTACCGTTCTATGTCGGAATCCTGTTCCGCTGCTACTCGGACCCCGAAGTGGCGAGCGGCGCGAAGACTGACCGCGCCCAGCTTCGACGTACTCTCGACCATCTCGCCGCCGGTGACGTGCTCATGGTGACGAGACTCGACCGACTGGCACGTTCGACGCTCGACCTGTTGCACACCCTGAAAACTGTTGCCGACAAAGGAGCGGGCTTCCGCTCTCTGGCCGACGCATGGGCCGACACCACCACGGCACATGGGCGGTTGATGCTGACCATCCTTGGCGGTCTGGCGGAGTTCGAGCGAGAGCTTATGGGCTCCGAGTAGCAGGCGAACAGAAAACCTAGGTAAGCCTTTTTGCTGTCTCGGTAGGCTCTACAGCCCGTTGCGGGGTGCCTCAGAATGACAAAATCGACCCTATTAAGACGCGAAAACTGTCTCCTTAACCGCCCATTGTCCCTTACGATCACCTTTCAAGGAATGAAGCCGAAAGCTTGGCAAATTCATGCCGCTTGGGTCTATGCTTACATTCAGCGTTGTTAATAGTAGCCGCAAATGGTCGGCATGTTGCGCGTTGATCCCGCTGGTGTCGCCGCTTCGGTAAAACCGCTCAAGTCCCTTGTGGCGAATGCGCTTTATCATATGTCACCCGTAACTTATCACTTATCGGGGGTCAAGGGAAGCGTTTCATCCGCCATCGCCCGCCGCTCCTGCCTACCCCCAAGGCCACCACCACCCGCCAGCCCGTTGCGCCGGAGTCTCTGCCGCCTTCTGCCTTTGGTCAGTCAAAAGCTTCACTTGTTCGGTTGCCGACTCGACTACCCCCAGCAGCCTGTCGCGCAGCTTGGTCAAGTCTTCAACGGTTGCGGTGAGTATGGCGTTTTTCTCTTTTTCAGCAGCCAGCAAGGCCGCCAAAACCGCCTGTTCTGTGGTGTTTGCAGCCTGTGGCGAAATGTTCGCGGCATCGTTCGCCGCCACGTTCGAAGTGTTCCCCGTGCTTTTGTTGCCAGCCGGACGAAATACCCGAAACAGTTCCGAGGTATCAAACACCGTCGCGCCGAGTTCGTCTTTTTGCGCTGATAAACTACCGCTTTTTAGGGCACGATAGATTTGTGACCTGTCGCGCCCGATCAACCGCGCCGCTTCCGAAGCCCCGATAAGAGCCATGTTGCCCCCCTGTAGCAAAATGTTTGCTGCGACGTTGCGTTAACGCTATGATGCAACGTATTGAGGCAACTAGATTTTGTCAAGTGTACGCGCCAAAATAGGAAGCGTACAGACTTTTTCTCGCCGCGATTAGGGCGCGGGAGCTGGCTTGCTCGACCCTTGACGCCCGAAAAGCGCCCTTCCCTTTCTTCTGGAATTTGTATAGGCAAATGCCTATAATATCATACGCGGGGGGCACATGGAGTTTTCGGGGTTCGATTGGGATAATGGCAATCTGGCGAAATGTCAGAAGCACGGGGCAACAATAGAGGACATCGAATCCCTGTTTGATGAACCAATCGCCATATTGCCCGATGAAGCACATTCGCAAGCTGAAAGGCGTTTTCGTGCGATTGGTAAGACGAGCGACGGACGGGCGCTGTTTGTTGTCTTTACGCTTCGCCGCTATGGGGATGAAATCTTAATTCGACCTATCAGCGCCCGCTACATGCACGAAAAGGAGGTAAAGAGCTATGAAGAAGAAAATCCCGACATTTGAAACGGACGAAGCCGCCGAGGACTTCGTAGCAACCGCTGACCTGTCAGAGTTTGATCTGTCATGCGCACAGCTTGTGCGCTTTGAACTCAAGCGCAAGGACAAGTCAATTAATCTAAGACTTCCTGAATCATTGCTCGACGCGGTACGGGAGCAAGCGGAAAAGGACGGCGTGCCTTATCAGCGTTTTATTCGCTTGGCGCTTGAGCAAGCCTTACATCATCCGAAGCCGTAATATCAGGAATTTACCCTATGGGGTAGGTTGCCTCGCGCCGAGCCGTAGCTGGTCATTCCAGTCCTTAGCCTTGGGCACGATCCGCCGGACGCCCTCGCGCCCCTGTAGGGCTTGCTCGACCTTCGCGGCGAAATCGTCCCCCGCCATGTCGGCATCAAAGCCAAGCAGGATTTCAGCTTCAGGGTATCGAGCGGCAGCCGCCTTGATGGCGTTCAGGGTGTAGGGCGACAGAGCGCCGCCCGTGGACAGGAAGAGGGTATCCGTCCTCCCGACGAGCTGGGCGAGCGACAGGGCATCGACCCCGCTTTCGGTTAGCGCCAGCTTGGCAGGTTCCCCGCCGCCGTCCTTGTGCCCCATCCGGCAGAGGATACGCACCCCGCCCTTGGCAAAGCCGTCGAAGTCAGTGCCCTTGATCTCGTAACCGACGACCTGCCCATCATCGTTCGTATGGGCAAACAGCACATTGCCCTTGCGATCCATCCGCAGCGCCGAGGCATAGGCTTTGACGGTTTCCAGCGTAATGCCGCGCCCTTCGAGGTAGCGCGGCAGACCCCATACCGCGTTGAAGCCGTCCCAACGCTTCGGAATGTGGGAGAGGTTGCGGGTTGGCTGGAACATCGGGCGCGGCACGCCGGGCACGATTGACCCCCGGAACGCCCCGCCCGCATACCCTCTTAGGTGGTTTTTGGCATGGCCGAGCGTGAAGCCAGCGCCGCGCCGCCGTTGCAGATATTGGATTATCGTTCCCTTGTCATTATCGTCATGCGGGTTGAAATAGCCCCACACCCCGTCCTCACGTTCACGAACGATCAAAATCTCGCTCGCCCGCCGCATTTTGAAGCTGTCGGCGGTACTTTCCTTGAGATCGAGCGTAAAGCCGTCTTTGGCGAGGTAATCCCGCAAATCAAGCCGGATCATGCCTTCTATTTCGTTATCCATTATCGTCTTTAGTGTCGGCTTTGCGCGGGAACAGTCCAAAACGTCCTGTTATCGTGACGCCGTTTGGAATTTCCCCGGTGAATCCGGAGCCGTCTTTTGTCGGCCATACGGCAGCAATGCGGACGAATTGCGCCGCTTTCCCTTCGCCAGAGATCAAGGTTAAGTCGTGAGTTGGCTTATTGGTCATTATCGCCCCCGGTTGTTAATTTGATGTTGTGTGAAGTCTAAGCAATTACGGTTAAATATATCTAAATAGGCTCTTCCTGTGTTCCGGGGTGCTGGTTTGATGGTCAGCCGACCAAGGTTGCCACGAGGGCGCCGAGCAGTGCCTTTCCTCTTTTGCGAGCATTGTGGACGAATTGAAAGAAGGCAAGGTAGATCGGAAGCTTCTCCTGAGATATGCCCCGGTGGGGCCGCAGCCAGGAACGCAAGAGGGACCAGAAGCCCTCCATGGTGTTGACATGGACTTCGCAATGGCCATCGCCGTCCTCGTCGCGAGCGTACTCGCCCCGGGCGTGGCAAACGGTATTATGTTGGTAGCCCCATACCGGAAGCCGCTCATAGATGTTGTACTCGTCCGTATAAATCAGGGTCCCTTTGGCAACAAACTTTTCGATGATCGGCTTGATCGTCACTTACTGGACGTTTTCCGTATCTGCTCAACCCGCCTGGAGGACCGATGCCCCGCGTAGGGTGGTGAGGATAGCGGCGTAGGCGTTGATGCCGTTTCTTGCGGCGGTTCCGATGACGGACTTGATGGCTGCGAAGAGGTCGGCTCCCCAGTCGGATCGGAAACCGCCGGTGACCTTTCGATAGGTGGCGGTTGGGCGGAGTTCGCGTTCGGAGCCGTTATTGTCCGGAGCGACCTCTGGATTTTCCAGGAAGGTAAAGAGGTGGGGGCGGACCTTGGCGTAGCGCTTTCGCAAGCGCTTGCCATGGCGATTGGTCGGACTGAGGGCCATGATGGCGTCGAGGTCGCGGTCGAGGCGGCGTCGGTATTGGGTGCGGGTGCTCTCGGCCAAGTCCCGTCTTCGTCGGGCGATGACGAAGGCGCGCAGCAGGAGCGCCTTCATGCGCGGGGCAAAGACGGCATCGCCGGCTTCGATGGCGTACTTGCAGTCTCGAAGCTGGTGGGCCAGACAAACCTGCCAGGCCTCGGCATGGCCTTGCTGTCCGCCATAGAGGTCCGAGACCCAGATCGCCGGGCGATGTCCGCCCATGACCTCGGCCACCACCGCCGCCGCGCGGGTTTTGCGGATGACGTGAATGACGACCTCCGCGTTCTGGAACACCCAGTTCCAACAGGTCCGGCCGTCGATGCGCACCGTGGTCTCGTCCGAGCATACCACTCGGGAGCGGCGCAACCGGGCCAGAATGGCCGCCACTTCGCTGTCGAACGCGGTCTTGGCCCGCCGGAACATGCCGTCGAGCGCGCCTTCGCTCACCGCCAGCCCGAACAGGTGCAGGAACAAACGGCTCAAACGCTGGTAGCTGATGGCGTGAACGAAGCGCAGATAGAGCGCGGTCGCGACGATGCCGGGGCCGAACGGCGAACCCGCCTCCAGCCCCTCGGGGACCGGCGCCACCGTCGTCCCGCCGCAACAGGGACAGCACCCGGCATAGCGTTCCACCCGTGTCACCACGGGGCGTACCGGTGGCAGATCGATCTTGTCGTAGCGTCCGTGCAGCACCTGATCGCCGTCGCCCAGCGCCGTCCCGCAGTGGCGGCAACTCGCGGCTTTGGCAATGACGGTCTGGTCGGGCTCCTCTGCCAGCGATCGCCCGCCACCCTTGCGCCCAACGCTGCCAGCCCGAGGGTCTTCCCGTTTGGGCTTCTTGTCCCGATTGGGTTTCTGACCCCGCGACGGCGGCACGCTCGAATTGTCCGGCGTCTTGGGCGGATCGCCCAGCTTCGCCTCAAGCTCCGCAACCCGGGACGCCAACTCTCCAACCCGCTCCCACAGAGCACGAACCAGCGCGTCCTTCTCTTCGGACGAAAGCTGGCTCAGGTCGGGCAACGGCGGCGGAGTCATTCGAAGGTTGAATCGCAAACCCCGCTTGCTGTCAATCCCATCCTCGCGCCCCTCTCACCTCATTCCCAGGCCGGCCTAAAAAGGGGGGGGGATGAGCAGATACCCACCAAACCCGCCACCGCCTGCCGTTTCCAGTCGCAGATCAGCGTCTGGTGAACCTCGTGCTTCGCCACAAGCTGCGCCGTCGTCAGTTCGCCCCGCAACGCATCCAGCGCAACCTTCGCTTTAAAATCAGCGCTATATCTTTTCCGTTTCCCACTCATCGGCTCGTTCCCTCTCAGGTCGAACCAAGCTTAAACCCCTGTCCGGGATTCCGGGGCCACCTCACGAAGCCTATGTGGGCAACCTGGACGGCATCCAAAGGGCGGCATGACCAAACCTGGAACCAAGCTTATTTAAGCCGCCCCCCTGTCCGGGATTCCGGGGCCACCTCACTGAAAGATTGAGTGCTGCCGGCATTAGGTTTGCTTTGAGCCGGCAGCGGCCGGGCAATGGGCGATGAGGATGGCTGAACCCTGACCGCCCCTTTCCATAACGCCCAGACTGCGACAGCTTGCCGAGCATTGCTGAAGTCCAGACGCAGACGCCGTGACCCCACGTCGCGGGTTCGGTCCTGGGGACTTGCCGGGCGCAGTAACGGCGCGGCCGGTGAGGGCCGGGTATGTCGACGCTGATCTTGCCGAGCGGGTGTGGCGCTCTACGCCGTCACAGCACCCCCTGGCAGCCCTGCCCTGTCGGCTACAGTGTTACCGAAGCGTGCTAACGTGAGCATCAACGCAGCTTCTGCGCGTGCCATCTCGTCCGCGACGGCTGTGGATAACTTTTGGTTCGATCTTGGTATAACTTTTGGACTTGAGTCCGTGGTCTTTCTGACGTTCAGGAAAAGTTCCGCCCGCCAGATGAACACCGACGCGCCCCGCGGCCGGAACCAGCGACCGTCCCGTTCCCGGTGCTTCCCATAGGTGGGGACCTTGGTGAGGTAGCCGAACTCCTCAAGCGCGCCGATCGCCCTGTCGACTGAGCTGAGGCTTACCGCCGCTTGGTCCGCAATCCACTGTCGGAAGGCTTGGCAATGGCCGCTCAAGCCGTTCATGGCGCCAAAGAGGACGGCTTGAGCCACCCTATAGGCGGAATGGGTCAGTCTCGAGTCGGCTCTCAGTCTGGCGCCGAGCCGTGCGCGTTCGTTGCGATCGATCATGGCTGTGTCCGCCACCCACGGCGCACAACCCCCCAGCCGGCGCCGAACCAGGGTCCGGGCCGTTGAACGCGGGCAAAGCTATTGCGTGGCAGCCGAGCCGCGTTTCAGGCTTGATTGTCGGGAGGTGGTCGGGCAAGATCGAACTGCCAAGGACGATGTTGCCGACCCCGTTCCCTCACCGGACGGGGTTGTTGCGTTTTAGGGGGCTATGCCTCCTTCAAAGGTTTCCGTCGAAAAGCCTGCCACCAACCTGTTGATTCGCGCAAGGCGGATGTTGTGCCCGACTGACCGACAATGTTGGGAAAGCCATATCTTCGGTTCCGCGAAACATTGTTCCCCCATAAATTTGCTGTCAATCCTTTTGCGTAGCCTGCCCTGTGCGGTGCATAACGCCCTTGCCAAGGGGGTTGCATATGGGGTTGGGCATGTTTGAGCGCCTTTGCATAAGGGATGCAGCGAAGCGCATGGGCGTGTCTGTGGACACGGTACGACGGCGCATCAAGGCCAAGGGGATCAACGCTCAACGCGACAACAGCGGGCAATGGTGGGTTCTGCTGCCCATGCAGTGCCTAATCCACCGCGAACGTTAGGCAAAGAGCCCGTGCCTATGGGCAATCTGCCCGATCATGTGCAGGAATTGCACAGGGCATACGCAACCGATTCAGCGACGCAAATAACCTTGGCGCGAGCGCTGGAGATGGTTGCCGACACGGTAGCCAACGAGCGCGCCGATACCGCCCGCCAGTTCGCCGAGCGCGATTCGCTCCACCTGGACACCCTTGGGCGCCTTCAGGCACAGGCCGCGGCCGAGCGCTCGCTGTGGCTTGAGCGGGTAGACGCGGCCGAGCTGCGGGCCGAGCGCGTCGAGCAACGGCTTGACCAGGTCCTTGACGTGCTGTTGACCGAGCGGCGGCAGCCGGTGCCCGAGCCCCGCCGGCCGTGGTGGCGGTTCTGGCGCTGATAACAAACTTATAGCAACAAACATAGCAATATGCCATCATGCCGGCATGTACACGATCCGCCACACCGCCGACGCCCTGAAGGCCCTTCGCAGGATGCCGCGAAACACCGCGGACCTGATCAGGGAGAAGGTGCGCGAGGTGGCAGCCAATCCGGCGGCAGCGCGCAACGTCATCAAGCTCAAGGGCCGGGACGGCTATCGACTGCGGGTCGGCGACTGGCGCGTGCTCTACACACTGGAATCCGGTGAGCTGGTGCTGTTCGTCATCGAAATCGGGCCAAGAGGGGGCATCTATGACTGACACCGTTCAAATCATCCGCGACACGCTGGGCCACCCGACCTTTGCCGTTCTGCCGATGGCCGAGTATGAGCGCCTGGTGGAGGCTGCCGACGGCGCTATTGGTGTGCGCGCCTTCGATGCCTACATGGCCAACCGGCCCGAGACATTCCCGGATGACGTTGCCGAGCATCTGGTCAACGGCGAGAACCCGATTAAGGTTTTCCGGGAATACCGCGGCATGACCCAGCGGCAGCTCGGCGAGCTTGCGGACATCAATCAGGCTTACGTGTCGCAGCTTGAAGCGGGCATCCGCACCGGAACCATTGAGGTGCTGAAGCGGGTGGCCGAAGCGCTCCACGTCGACGTTGATGACCTGACCTCCTGATCAGTGAGGTGGCCCCGGAATCCCGGACAGGGGGGCGGCTTAAATAAGCTTGGTTCCAGGTTTGGTCATGCCGCCCGCTCCAAGCTCGGAAAACGCCTTCTCCGTGAGCGGGTTTCGCACGTTGATCCGGTAGCCCAAAGCCGCCGCGCGGACGTAATCCGACAGCTTTACCCCCGCCGATGCCGCCCGTTCGTCAAGCTCCGCCCGCTCGCTCGGCGTCAGCATCACCGTCACCTTGTCGGTGCGGCGCTCCCCTTCGTCCCTCTCACTGCGACGTCCCACGGCGCTGGCCTCCGGCAGGACAAGAGGCAATTACCGTGTAATTGCACATCTTGCTACTCTTCCGTCAAACCGCCCGCCATTTCCCCTCTGCTGGCCGTCGCGCGGATCGAGGGCTTCCCTTGACATGTGATAAGTGATAAGTTACGGGTGACGCATGATCGGACGCATTCGTCACAAGGGGCTGGAGCGGTTTTTTCGGACTGGGGACACCAGCGGGATCAACACCCAACACGCCGACCGTTTGCGACTGCTTTTGACCACGCTGAATGTCAGCACGGACCCAAACGGCATGAACATGCCAGGCTTTCGGCTTCACCTCCTAAAGGGAGACCGTAAAGGCCAGTGGGCGGTGAAGGTTTCGGGAAATTGGCGCTTGGTGTTCGAGTTCGACAGCGAAAACGCGACGGACGTTGATCTTGTCGATTATCACTAACCGCCGGAAGGAGGGGACATGATGGGAATGCACAATCCGGCACATGCCGGCGAGATTATTCGTGAAACCTGCCTTAAGCCGCTTGGCTTGACGGTGACAGAGGCCGCCGCAGGGTTAGGCGTGACGCGCAAGGCGCTGTCTGACTTGCTCAACGGTCATGCGGGCGTATCACCGGACATGGCCCTTCGGCTTGAGCTTGCGGGATGGAGTACGGCGGAAACCTGGCTGCGAATGCAGCTTCAACGCGACCTTTGGGAAGCCCGCCACAGGGCGGATGCAAACGCGCTCACCGTCAGGCGGTTCGCCCCGAAGGAACCTGCTCCGGCATAATTCACCACCACGGCCACCATGAGCGGCGCAGCGGCTCCCGTTGATCCGTCAGCAGCGCCGTGAGCTGGGCAAGCGTCTTCCGCCGCTCCTCACCCTCCTGATCGAGCCTCCGGCGCAGGTCATCAATCACGGCGTTCTTGTCGGCGTCCTGCTTGTCCCGTTCGGCCAGCTTCTCCCTCAAAAACTCGATTTCCTGCTTTAGCAAAGCTGGGTCTGGTGGGGGTTCAGGAAGTTTCAAAACGGGTATGGGGTCGAAGACGCGGTGAAGCTCGGAAGGGTCGATTGTGTAGGAGCCGTTCGCGTTCCGTGTCGCCGATATGACGTTCTTTTGGATGGCCCTTTGGATGGTCATCTTGCTCTTGCCCGTCGCTTTTGCGGCTTGTCCGAGGCTGTAGGTCATGGGCGCGAATCGTTTCAAATTGGGTTTCACCCCTGTAACACGACTTTGGCGATTCGCCAATCCGCCCCCTGTCGGGGGGACTCTGGGTACTAGGAAGGGGAAGGGGCTTGGATGGGGCATAATCGCGCACAGAAGCCCCGTGGATGCGTTGTGAGCCTTGGCTGGTGAAATCCTACATGCCAACAACGAAAACGCTCCTACGGGCTTCCTAGGGGCCTTGGCGGCTGTCGGTTGGCACTGGCCTTGCCCTCACTCCCCACCTGCCGAGCAAAACAGCCTTTCCGCCTGCACTGGCCGTGGGTGCTAAGTCCCGCGCTTCCAAGCTTTCTCCTTCCTAGAACCCTGACTGAAATCACCTTGTCCAAATATCTCGCAGGGGTGTGGGGGCTTCGTGCCCCCACTTCGCGGCGAAAAGTTATCAACACCCCGCTTTTTCAAATCGCTCTTCTCAAAAATTACCCACCCTCCGCGCTGCGCTTCGCCGTGGAGTGCGGCTTGCGCGGAGCGTGGATAATTTTTGAGAGCCTTTTTAAGTAAGAAAGGAAAAAGCTCCGAAACCCGCAGAAACCCTAGACTCGATGCGACAGGATCGGGCGGTAATTCCGCCAAGTTCTTGGCTGAATCCCGCCAAAAATGACCTTTGAAATTGGCGGTATTGGTGCTAAGCACATGGCGCCGAAGCCGCCAAAAATCGAGGTAAAAAATGTCGGGTGATCGTCAGGACGAAGCCGCAACAACGGGTCTAACGAGGCGGGGAAAGGCTATCTATGAAACAAACCCGTCCGTTGTAGGAAAGCGATTTCCGACGCGTGTCATTGCTAGCAAGCCCACGCGTGACGGGTCGGCTTACATGATTGCTGCTGATACCGGCGAAGTTCTGCGCGAAGGTAGCTTTGGTTTCGTCGAGGAAAAGGAAGTTGACTCCGCGACGTTCGTCAAAGTTTATCTCGCAGGAATAAAGCAGTACGGCCAGTTAAGTAAGTCTGGGGCAACAATATTTGAAATTGTATATCAAGAGATCAGCGGGCTGTCCGGCAAGGACAAAGACACCGTTGTGTTAAATTTATATATTGCACAAAAACATCATCCAGATTTGACAAGACGAACCTACGAACGCGGGATGAATGAGCTTCTGGAAAAGGCATTTCTGTTTAGATCAATTGCTGCTGATGTTTATTTTGTCAATGTTAACTTCATGTTTAACGGTGATCGAATGGTTGTTGTTAAAGCGTATCGCCGCTCCGGCTCCACACTTCAACATGAATTGCCGTTTGACAACAAACAAGTTACTCGCCAAGAACCAGCAGATTAGCTGGTAGAGAATGACGCGGTCACTTGGTCATCTCCCGTTCTATTTCCAACTCTATTTTTTCAATCGATTCCGCCCATTCGTTGAAGTCACCATCATCGTCCTGTAGTTCTTCTTCCATCGGCTTTCTGGTCGGCGAGGCCAGAATCTTTTCAACAATTTCACCCCAATGACGGAGGGCGTTCCGCAGTTCCTGCGGGTCGATTTTCTCCGACATGTTGGCGCGCCGCGCCAATTGATTGAGGACGGAGCCACACGCCCGAAGCTCTGAAAGCGTTTCTTCAGACATCGGGTCTTTCGGGGTTACCCGAAATTCAAGCACGGCGGGTCGGATGTAATCGGGTGCGCTGACACCTGCGGCGGCAATGCGCTTGTCCAGCTTCGTCCGCTCGCTCGGCTTGAGCCAGACCAGCACCTTCGACGTTCGGCGCTCCCCTATGTCGGTCTTTTTGCGACGTCCCACGGCGCTGGCCTCCGGCAGGACAAGAGGCAATTACCGTGTAATTGCACATCTTACTACTCTTCTCTCTGTCTTCTCCTGCCCGCTCTAAATGGGCGGCGGTTAATCGGGGGTTAAGGGGGTGCGGGTTCTAGGAAGAAAGAAGCCGGACGTATACGGCGGGTGCCATGCCGTCCGGCCCGACTGGGGGGGCGGGCCGTCTTCGTCAGGCACCAAAAAAAGCCGGTGGGCGTGGGCGGAAAACGGGAACTTTGTGGTGGAAAAGTCGCGCGAATGGGGTTCTAGGAGAAGGAAGGGGGAAGGGTTTTCAGGCGGGGCGGGCGCTGCTAGAGAAGAAACATGGATGATGAGCTTGAAGCCATGTTGCGCCTTGATCTGCGGGATTACCTCGCGGGCGATGGCTATCGTCTCGACATGAAGGAAAGCACCAAGGACAGTTTCAAGATGCGCGGGCCGAATGCTGTCTTGATCCTGCGGGAGCGGCAGGATGGGGTTTGGGAGTATTTTAATCCGCTCGATCCCGACGACAACGGAACCATTGTCCAGTACCTGCAAAAGCGGCGCGGCGGGCATTTCACCCTCGGCCACGTCAAGGGCCACCTTCGCGGCTTCTCCGGCGGCGTCCTGCGCGGGCCGATGATCCCAGGCATGCCCCGCCCCTTGATCCATGCCCCGCGTGACCTGGCGCATGTCGCCAGACGCTGGGAGCAAGCGCGTCCGGTCTGGGGTCACCCCCATTACCTCAAGGCGCGGGGGGGGATCACGGCGGCGACGGTGACGGCCTATGCCGGAGCCCTGCGCATGGATCGCAAGGGCAACGTCCTGTTTGCCCATACCAACGACGGCGGCCAGATCGTCGGCTACGAGATCGCCGGCACCACCTTCAAGGGCTTCGCCAAGGGCGGCGTCCGGCTGCTGTTTCGCATGGGGCCGTTGGACGGGCCGGAACCGGCCAAGATCGCCTTGACCGAAAGCGGCGTCGAAGCCCTGTCCCTCGCCCAGCTCGTCGGGCGGCGCGACACGCTGTTCCTCTCGACCGGCGGGGCGCTCTCCACCCACACCCTGAACGCCATCAGAGCGGCGGCAACGCGCTATCCGGCGGCGGAAATCCTGCTCGGCTTCAACGCCGACCTTGCCGGCGACGGCTTCACCGCGTCGGTGACGAAAGCCCTTGGCGAGCGCGAAGCCGTCCGGCGGGTCGTGCCCAAGGCCAAGGACTGGAATGACCAACTGACACAAGCGGCGAGATTGTCCGCTCCGGCTCCCTGATTTTTGCACGCGAAAAGCATGTACGCTTTACAATCAAAGGCGTACACTTGACATTATCTAGCGGCTTCAATATGTTGCGCTGTAACGTTCATATAACGTCGCAACGGACATTTTGCAACATGGGCTGAACATGGCGTTTGTTGGGGCTTCGGAAGCGGCGCGGCTGATTGGGCGCAACAGGGCGCAAATCTACCGCGCCCTAAAAAGCGGGGCAATGTCGGCCACGAAGAACGAACAGGGCGCAACGGTTATTGACACGTCCGAACTGTTTAGGGTTTTCGGTGAGCCTGTTTCCAAAAACACCGCGAACGTATCAGACAATGTTGCGCCGAACAATTCGCAACAGGCTGCAAACGGCCATGAACAGGCTGGTTTATCGGCGTTGCTGGCAGCCGAACGGGAAAAGTCGGCGTTGCTGGCGGAAGCCGTTGCAGACCTTCGGCGCGAGCGGGATCGGCTCCTTGGGTTGGTCGAATCGCAATCGGAGCAAGTCCGGTTGCTGACCGATCAACGGGAGAAAGCGCAAGCGGTTGCCGTGGCATTGCCTTCGGTGCGGCGCTGGCGCTGGCCTTGGTCGTGAGGGTCTTGCGTCCCTGGTAGCTGAGCACAAAACGAGAAGACTTTTTTCTGTCATAAAGGCTCATCGGGTTCGGAAATGGGCTGAACCTGAAAAACCGCGTAGGAAGCCCGCTGGATAGCCTCTGACCTTCGCCCCTTCCCTTCCCTAGTACCTAGCCCTTTTCGCCTCTCCAGCCCCCCGTTTTAGGGGTCTGGCGTTGATCCTACCACTTCCCCCTCCCTCGATGGCAAAGCGCCACCTTGGGCGCGTGTGTCGCTTGCGGCACGAGGCGCCGCGATCGAAGGGAGCCTAAGCACCGTCCTCAGGTGCGCTGTTTGGCGCGCTCCGATTTGTCGGGTTCGGTCGTGCGCGCGCGGATTATAAAATGATTAGAAGAAGATTAGAGGAAACCGGCCGCTTCGATAACCTATTGATTTTGCTTGAAAAAAACGCGGAATTTGAACCGCGCCGCATGGTCGCATGCCGTGTCTCCCATGGTCGCATGCCGTGTCTCCCATGGTCGCATGCCGTGTCTCCCATGGTCGCATGCCGTGTCTCCCATGGTCGTATCCCGAGTCAAAATTCCGGTTTTCGGGATCGCTTCCGCGTTGGCTTGGCAAGGTGGCGGCGTTGGCTGTCGGTGATCGCTGCGCCCCTGTCCACGGTCACAAGGTCGGTTTCTGGGTCAATCTGCCAATCGGCAACCGCACCGCAGGACTTCAATTCGTCTAAGGCTTTCCGTAGTTGATGACGAAAATTATATAGGATTTTTTCCTTACTTCCGCAAAGTCGGTGTAAGGTTTCGACCTTGACCGGAAGCGGTGCGGCGTGGCTTGCATAGTAACCATGAAGCCAAAGGGCGAGGGGCTTGCCGCGCATAAGTTGACGTTGTTCCCAATGAATGCCTGTCCATCCTGCGGTGTAAAGCCGTGCCGTATCAGCATCGATTGTAATTTTGTAGGTACTTGTTTCTTCGTCAATATCGAACGATGCGATAAGTCCGCGTCCGTGAATCTTTTTTCCGTGGTGAAACTCTACGGTGTTCGATGAAAGACGATTTAGAACAGAATATAACCATTTATAATTGCTTTTTCCCGTACTGCGTCCAATTGACTTGAGAAAAGCATAGCCTTTGAATGTGCATATCGTTCCTAACGGGTGGTGCCGCGCCAAATGTACGACTTGTTCCCATACATCTAAATCTGATTGGTCTAACTGTTCTCCTGTGTATTTTATCGTTAGCCCTTCACACGTCGCAACGGTTTGCATCTTCTTAAATTCTCGTGTTTTCCCCTGTATCGCTGCGAAAAGCGCGGAACGAAGAATATCATTCGGGACGGCACGGACGGGTTCCGGCCACAAGGGAAGCTGGATAATTTTTGCTGTTGTTTTTTTGGCTTCCGGTTCTGACTCTGACGGCTTCCACAACCCTTGTTCCTGCATCTCATCCCGAACAAGAGGAAGCCATTTCAAGAGGTCAATAGCATGATTTCCGGTTCGGAGGTCTTGCGGCGGAAAACCAAGTTCAACGGCACGGCCACCCCATTTCCTTCTTTCGTTATCATCTGCTTGCATTAAATAGCGTAGCGGGCTATCTGCAATTTCCTTATTTTTAACTGGTGCCGTTGCCTGTGTCATTTCCGCCGTCCGCCTCGTATTGCCATAACCTAGGCGTAGCAGGGTGCCGCCATTGCGCGAGGCGGAATATGGGCAACAGCCTCCCCGATACGGTTTTTGGCAACGTCAAGCTCATAGGTTTTTTGTAGATTCATCCAAAACTCTGGGCCAGTGCCGAGCCACTGGCCGAGACGCAAGGCGGTATCCGCCGTGATGCTACGATGTCCGGTGATAATCTGGCTCAAACGATTGGATGGCACGCTGAGAATCCGCGCGGCTTCAGCGGCACTAATTCCGATTTCGCTCAACTCGTCGGCAAGGACACTGCCAGGGTGGATAGGTATTCTGGGCATAGCGTTTCTCCTGAACGGTTAATGGTAGTCAACTATTTCGACATTTTACGGCCCTAAAGCCATATCTGGCCATTCAAAACATAGTCGCCATTGGTCATTGATGCGAATGCTGTATTGCCCCTTGCGATTTCCTTTCAAAGCTTCAAGGCGGTTGCTCCTCAACGCTCTTAATACGACCAAGCTATTGGCACATTCTAAAATGCGGAGCCGCTTTTCAGCCTGTTCTCTGAATGGCTCAAAGGCTTTGACGAAATCTCCCGCCCAAAGCCGTTCGGTATTCTTATCGCGGAAGCTCACAATCATAGGATTTTATACCGCATCAATACGTGATACGTCAAGCATATTTCTTAAGAAGGGGGGTTGATGCTCAAGGCCCCAGCCTCGAAATCGTCGCCCCGCTGACGTTGTAGCTTCGCCCGATCTCCGCCAACGTTTCCTCGCCCCTGTCGCGGCGCTGGATCGCCTCGGCCTTCTGGTGATCGGTCAACTTGAACGGGCGGCCAAGGCTCTTGCCCTGTGCCTTGGCGCGGCGTCGGCCTTCGCTCGTGCGGGCCTTGATAAGCTCCCGCTCGAACTCCGCCAACCCGCCAAGGATGGTCAGCATCAAGCGCCCGTGCGCCGTGGTCGTGTCGGCCCACACGTCGGCCAGAGAGCGGAAGCCCGCGCCCTTGTCGGCAACGGCCTTGAGCGTGTGCAACAGATCGAGCGTCGAGCGAGCCAAGCGGTCGAGTCGCGTCACCAAGAGCACGTCACCGGCGGCGAGATGGTCGAGAGCGCGGCGAAGCTGGGCGCGGTCGGTCTTCGCGCCGCTCGCCACTTCCTGAAACACCTTCCCCGCTCCGGCGGCCGTCAACGCGCCGATCTGCGCCGCAACGCTCTGGCCATCCGTCGAGACTCGGGCGTAGCCGTAGATCATCCCCGCATTATGACGGTAACTTATGCAAAGGAAAGCCCATTTCGGATCAACGGCCTAGGTTTTTTGCATAAGTCTTGAATTGTGCTCATCTCTCACGTTGAAGCATTATAGGCCATTCATGATACAATGAGCACAGCCCTAAAACTCACTGATGCATTAGTCGTCCAAAACGAGGGAAACAGTATGCCAAGAAATGCTAAGCAAGCCTCTGAATTGTTGATAACAATTCATAGTAATGGGTTCGATCACAATGATAGTGATGTGCATAACTGGACACCATCTTATAGGATATCAAAGGTAAATTTACGAGAACATGTATTCGAACTTGGTCGTTTAGAGGTTGTAACACTCGAACGACTTAGATCATGCCTTAAGAAGAGAGGATACTTATTTACTCCAATTGATAATCAAGCTGACGATGCGACATCAGAGATGTGGGTTGTACAACGCATCAAAAGCTTGAGACAATTACCAGAAGCTACCAAAGATATTATCGACGAGGCAATAAGCGGTGAGGATGAAGAAGACGAGGTAGAGTAGACCTTTATAACAACTATGGCCTTATGTCCGATAAGAAAACCATTATCGGAAGTCATTCCGCAGGCGAAAAAGCCATGGTCGGAACCGCCGTTGCCACTCTCTCACACGCCGCGCAGCTTCCCGCCGCACAGGTCGAACTCATTGAGCGGGCACGGGATTATGCCGCCGGTGCCAAGAGCGAGAGCACGCGGAAGTCCTATGAAGGCGACTGGACGGACTTCACGACCTGGTGCGCGGCGCAGGGCTTCGACGCAATGCCGGCGACACCCTCCGTGGTCGGTCTCTTTCTCGCCGATCGGGCCTCGGTTTTGAAGCCTTCAAGCCTGTCCCGGAGGCTCGCCGCGATCTCGGTTGCGCACCGGCAGGCCGGCCACCACCTGGACACCCGGGCGCCGCAGATACGTGACGTGATGACCGGCATCCGGCGCAGCAAGGCGCAGGCCGGCGTGGTAACCGCCAAGAAGACCGCGACGGTGAGCGACGACATCCGCGCCATGGTCGGCACGCTCGCCGAAAGCGCCATCGGCACCAGGGACCGGGCATTATTGCTGTTGGGGTTCGCCGGGGCCTTTCGCCGCTCCGAACTGGTGGCGCTTGATGCTGGCGATGTCGCCGTGCGCAAGGAAGGGCTGGCGGTCACCATCCGGGTCTCGAAGACCGATCAGGAAGGCGTCGGCCGGCAGGTCGCGATCTGCTACGGCGCCGATCCCGCAACCTGCCCGGTGCGCGCGGTCAAGGCGTGGCTGGCCAGGGTCGGCTCGGACGGGCCGCTGTTCAGGTCGGTCAACAAGGGTGGGGCGATCGGCACCGAGCGCCTGAGCGACAAGGCGGTGGTGTTGGTCGTGAAGCGCACAGCCGAAGCCGCCGGCCTTGATCCCGCGGCCTATGCCGGCCATTCGCTGCGCAGCGGGTTCGCCACGACGGCAGCCAGGAACGGCGCCAGCGAGGCAGCCATCATGCGCCAGACCGGGCACAGGTCGGTTCAGGTGGTGCGCGGCTACATCCGAGAGGGTGGGCTGTTCAACGACACGGCGGCGGCGAAGCTGGGGCTCTGACCACGGTCGACGCGCCGATCGGCGGCTTGGTCGGCCAGCCGATGGTGCCGGGCAACTGCAACCAAGAATAGCGACAACGGCGGCAAATCCGGGTTAGACGGAGGAGGCTTCCGCCAACAAGGCCGAGAAAATCCAGCGTTTCAGCCATTATTCAGCACAACCTGATTGCTGAACCATACTTTGACCCATCAAATCACGGCATCGGGCTGCAAGAGGGAGGTGCCGGACTGCGGAGCGAGGCGGTCAGGAATTGACGGGGTTTCGCTGCGGACGTACACCGCAAAGGCTCCGCACGTCGCGCGGGGCTCCGCACCGTATGGACTCCGCATGTCCCGCATATCGGTCAAAGACGCTGCCCGCCAACTCGGTCTCAGCGAGGATTCGGTACTCCGCCGTATCCGTGACAAGCGACTGGTGGGCAACAGGGATAACAGGGGTCAGCCGCTATCCGACCCCTACCGGAATCCTATCGGCACCGGTCACGGTGCAGACACTGGAGCGCGACCTGGTGCTGAGCCACAAGGACAGGCTCGGGCGATGACGCCACGCACCTGGAGAGCACAGCGGCCTTGCGGTGGCTATCGCCGGGGCCAAGAGTTATCCACAGCCCCACCCCTGCCCCTTCTTTCTTACTTGAAAGAGAATGGAATACCGCCGGAAGGTATGGCCGATTTCCGTTCCGTGCCAAGGGGAAGGGGTTGACGTATCCATACCCTGTAGGTATTGATCAATACCTACAGGGTATGGATCGGGGGACGCGATGACAATTTCTGCCAAGGAACTCAGGCGTCGCGGCGTCGATGACGAGACGATGCGAATTGCCCGCATTGTCCAGGATGCCCAGAGACGGACTGGCTGTCCGGTTCGAACATTGGCGCAAATCATCGACGGCCGTAAGTCGCCTGCCACCGAACCCGCCAACCTGACCGAGCGGCAACTCCGAAAGCGTGGTCGCATTGGACAGGCGGCGCTCCTACTTGATCAGGAGGCGTTGACCGACCCGGATTTCATTCGGAAGACGCAGCTTCGTTCCCTCGCTCACGCGGCGAAGGAACTGGCGGAGATTCCGGCCGTCGTCGAGTTCGATTTCTTCAAGGGAAACTGGTCCGTGGCCGACGAATACCACGACACGATCCGCGATCGGATTCATGCGCTGCCGCTAACGCTGCCCAAGCGTTCCCTCGCGGTCATGGTCATGGCCGAAATCGTCCGTTGGCTTCCCTGGCAGGACGCCGCGTGCTCGAAGACGGCCGCTGAGATTCAGGACTTACTGAAGGTCCGGCAAGCCGACGTATCGTATGCGCTCAAAACCCTTGAGGAAATCGGCGCCATTCGTCGCGTTGCCCGTGGTCGGACGAAGCTGATTTACGTCAATCCCGAGGGTGCCTACCGCGGCAAGGTCGATAACCACGCCAAAGCGGTGGATGCCTACAAGGAGACGATGACGAAGGCGGGAAACGTCGTGCCGATCAGAGGTGAATCATGAGCGCCAGCCTCTATGACCATGACTTTTATGCCTGGGCCAACGAGCAAGCCGCGTTGCTGCGCTCCGGCAAGCTGTCCGCGGCCGACATAGAGAACATCGCTGAGGAAATCGAGAGCATGGGCAAAGCGGAAAGGCGCGAACTGGTGAGCCGTCTCACGGTTCTGCTTCTGCATCTGCTCAAGTGGCAGTTCCAGCCGGAGCGGCGCGGCGCTTCGTGGGAAGGTACAATCCGAGTTCAACGGCGAGATATCGCCGACCACCTCGACGACAACCCAAGCCTCAAATCCAAGTTGCCGGAAACCATCAGTCGTGCCTACGGCAATGCCGCAATCCTGGCACCAGGCGAAACCGAGCTATCGAAGACGACTTTCCCGCAGACCTGCCCGTGGTCGTTCGGGCAAATCATGGATGAAGGCTTCTGGCCTGAGTAGCGGCGCAATGAAGCGGCCGATCGGCGCGGCCATCGGTGCCGGGCTTCGATCACCGGTCCGTCCGAGGCTCGCTCGATCTCGACAGCACCCAATCCAGCACGCGCGGCGCCGTCCTGTCGGTCAGTCCGAGGTAGCGGCGCCGTAGCTCGGTCATGGCGCCGTCGTGCCCGCCGGCCATGAAGGCGCGGCGGACGGCCACCAGGTCTTCGTCGCTCGCCAGGAACATCACCCACCTCGGAACCAACGGCCCTCGGAACCAACGGCGCCACCATGGCACCGCTCCGTCCCCGCTGGCCACCGGCTGATGCGCCACCTGGTCAACCAGATCGGCCATGCGCCGCACCGTCCCAGGCAGACGGCGACCTGGTTGGGACTTCCTGGTGACGGGCCGGAGTTATCCCCGGACCTGTCCACCGCAGGGGGGACCGTAAGGGGGCTATTAGCTGATGATCCAACTAGGCTCTTCCTGTGTTCCGGGGTGCTGGTTTGATGGTCAGCCGACCAAGGTTGCCACGAGGGCGCCGAGCAGTGCCTTTCCTCTTTTGCGAGCATTGTGGACGAATTGAAAGAAGGCAAGGTAGATCGGAAGCTTCTCCTGAGATATGCCCCGGTGGGGCCGCAGCCAGGAACGCAAGAGGGACCAGAAGCCCTCCATGGTGTTGACATGGACTTCGCAATGGCCATCGCCGTCCTCGTCGCGAGCGTACTCGCCCCGGGCGTGGCAAACGGTATTATGTTGGTAGCCCCATACCGGAAGCCGCTCATAGATGTTGTACTCGTCCGTATAAATCAGGGTCCCTTTGGCAACAAACTTTTCGATGATCGGCTTGATCGTCACTTGCTGGACGTTTTCCAGCATATGAAGAACGACTTGTCCACCTCGCTGGATCAAACCGAGGATCGGCGGTTTTTCTTTCTCCAAAGTGCCTCGTCCCGGCGCACCCTTGAGCCGGCGGCAGCGTCCTTCGCGGCCTTTTTTTTGACGGCTTCGGGGTTTCCTTTGTGTCCGGCGATAACGTAGACCTCGTCGGCCTCGACCTCACCATCGAGCACGACGTCCGGAACCTTGGCGACCAGTCCCTCGCGCAGATGTGTCGCCATGACGTGGGCGTCATCTTCGTTCAGGCCCAACTCTTTGGCGATCTGGCAGTTGGATAGGTTCAGCCCCATGAAGTACAAGCACAGAACCCAGACCCGCAGTGGCTGATGGTGTCCCGCAAGAACGGTGCCGGTCAGATCATCAAAGCGAGCATCGCAGGCTTTGCACCGGTAGCGCTGCCGATGATGTTGAGTATCATCGTGGCCGTGGCGGACAACTGAGGCACCACTGCATTTGACGCAACGCACACCATCTGGCCAGCGATGCTGACGGATCAGCTCAAAGCATTTCGCATCATCAATCAAAGACGCCAAATTGATCAGGTCGAGAGCAAGCATGGTGGTGGAACCCGGCGATGGACGACGCCCCTATCGAATCAACCAAAGAGCGTAGGCGCAATGGCCGTCCCCCTAACGCACCTGAGTCCTATTGCCGCAGCCGGGCGACGATTGACAACACCCCGGAATCCAGGAAGAGCCGGGTTTCTTTGCCCTGCCGCCCTTTGCCGCCCCCTGTTTGACAGGGATCGAGGGGGATAGCCCCCCTTCCTTCAATCCTTCTCTTTCCTAGAACCCCCTCCCCGCGTCAGCGGTGCCGCAAAATTTACCAACCGTTAGCCCTTGTGAGGTAGGGTCTGAAGGAAGATTTTAGAGAGGTAGCAAGTGACGCCGAGCCAACGCGCCGAACTGGACAAGCGGGCCGCAGCGGCAGGGGTGCGGCTTTCTGACTATGCCCGCGCGGCCCTTTTGGACTTTCAATTGAACGTGCGAAGCCCTCTGACGGAGCGGGGGATTTACGAACTCGGAGCGATAGGCAACAACCTTAACCAGCTTGCGCGACGCGCCAACACTACCGAGCAAATTGACCCGCAGGAGTTGAGCAACGCCTTGCGCCTCTGGCGTGAGGTGGTGGCGAGGCTTTACGAATGATCCCGAAGGCAATCACAGGGGCGGGCTTGTCGGGTTGCTTCCGGTACGTCATGGGCGAAGGCCGCGACCGTGACACCGGAAAGACCCGCCCTGCCGTCAACGACAATGAAAGCCGCGTCGCATGGATCAGCGGGCAGGGCTTCGGCTGGACGCCGAACGACCGCGACACGGCAGACCTGGCTCGCCGAGAGATGGAGTTTGCCGCCCTTAACCAGAGCAGCAAAACGAGGAAATGCGACAAGGACGCCTTGCACCTTGTCCTGTCATGGCGAACCGGAGAAACCCCGACCCGCGAAGAAATGGAGCAGGCGGCAAAGGAAGCCTTAGCCGCCCTTGGCATGGAAAACGCCCGCGCTTTGTTTGTAGCGCATAACGACACGAAACACGCCCACTTGCACATTATCGCCAGCCGGATCAATCCAGAGACAAAGCGGACTTTCAGCGATAGTTATTCAAAGAAAAAGTTGCAGGCTTGGGCTTTGGAGTGGGAACGCGCTCACGGCAATGTGCAATGTCTGAACCGTGAAAAGCGTAGCCAGTTTGCCGATGCAATCGAGAAGCGCGACGCCGCCGCTATTCTTGAGCTAATGACACAGAGGCAATCGACATTTACAGAAAAAGAACTTGATCGAGCTTTGAGAAAGGAAGCCAACGCCGAAGTTGCCGCCGACCTGAAAAGACAAATTATTTCACGTCCCGACATCGTGCCTTTGTATGACCGAGAGAGCGGCAAGAAGCTTGACCGCTTCACTACGCAGACCGTCCGCCAGTCCGAACATGAAGCACTTGAACGCGCTGCCGCCCTTGTCGGCAACAGGCGGCATCACGTCAGCCAGAGAGCCGCCGCCGCCGCGCTGGCGAAGTGCCCGACCATGCGCGACGAGCAGCGCCGCGCCTTCGACCACGCGACCGGAGCCGAAGGGCTGGCGATCATCGACGGTAAGGCAGGGACAGGCAAAAGCTACACAATGGACGCGATCCGCGTCGCTTATGCAGCGGACGGACGCCGCGTTATCGGACTCGCGCCGACCCGACGAGTCGTCGAGAAGATGGAAAGCGACGGTTTTACCGAAGCCAAGACAATTCACAAAATCATATGGGACTTAAACAGAGGCAAGGAGCACATCAACGCGCAAACGGTCTTGATGGTTGACGAAGCCGCAATGGTAGGGACGCGGCTTCTTTCTGAATTGCTCAAACACGCCGCAGCCGTAGGGGCGAAAGTTATTCTTGTCGGTGACGACCGCCAGCTTGATAGCATCGAGCGCGGAGGACTGTTCACCGCCTTACGGGAGAAATTCGGAGCCGCTACGCTTTCCTTTGTCACGCGGCAAAATGACGCCGAACATAAAGCCATTTCTGAAATGCTATCGCGTAGCGAGTTTGCCGAAGGGGTGGAAGCCTTAGACAAACTTGGTTGCATAAATCGCAGCAACCACCAGAGCGAAGCGATAGACGCACTTGTTGAGCAGTGGAAAAAGGACACGGCGGAAAGGCCGGAAAAAAGCCGCCTTGTTTTTGCTTATACGAATGATCTTGTTTTAGATATTAATGCAAGGCTTCGCGTCGTTCGCAAGGAACGCGGCGAGCTTGGCGCGGATCATGAATTTTCGACCAATGACGGCAAGCTGTTGTTTGCCAAAGGTGACCGCCTGATTTTCAACACGACCGACGCCCGCAAAGGTATTAACAACGGGACAGTCGGAACGATCACAGAGATTGACGGAACGCAAATAACATTGAGCGTTGACGGGCGGAAACGTCAATTGACCTTTGACGCCGCAGAAGTCAAAGGCTTCCGCCACGGCTACGCCTCAACAATTCATAAGGGGCAAGGCGATACAACGGATGAGGCCGCTTTACTTCATACCATCCATTGGAAAGACGCAGCCGCCTATGTCGCGTTGACCCGTCACCGCGATAATGTGAAGGTGTTTACCTCGATTGAAGTTGCCCAAGATAATGCCGAACTGGCGCAGCAATTAGGACGGCATGACGAGCGCCGCGCCTCGATTGCCTTTGATACAGAAGCCGAAGCGCGGCAGCGGCAGCAGATACGCACCGACCAGCTACTTGCCGCCGCCGAAGCCGCAAAGCAGGAAGCTGCCAAGCGAGCGGCAGAGCGCCACGCCGCCACGCCCGCGCCGGAATGGGTGGAGGAACGCCAGCGGCAGGAGCGGCGGGAGCGAGCGGAGAAAGCCGCCGCCTATCAGAAGGCCGAGGCAACAAGGGCAGAGGAGCGGCAGCAGCGGCAACAGGAGCGCCGCAACGAGGCTATGAACCGCGTCGGAAAGGCAGCAAGGGACGCCGCCGCGCAACAGCAGCGCCAGCAGGAAGCGAAGGCCGCCGCCGAACGGAAAGCGGCAGCGGAAACCAAGAAGGCGAGAGATTGGGCGCAGCGTGAACAGGAGGCCGAGCAGAGGAAGGCAGAAGCCGCCCAGCATCAAGACGCACGGCAAGCAATCTCGGCAATGGTCGCGGCAGCACGCCAGCAGCGCCAGCAAGCGGCAGCGGTAGCCGCCGAACAGAAGGCCGAGGCAGCACGGCAGCAGCAAGCGCAGGAAGCGGCGAAGGTCAAGGAATACGACCGCGCCGCCGCGCAACAGCAGCGCCAGCAGGAAGCGAAGGCCGCCGCCGAACGGAAAGCGGCAGCGGAAACCAAGAAGGCGAGAGATTGGGCACAGCGTGAACAGGATGCCGAGCAGAGGAAGGCAGAAGCCGCCCAGCATCAAGACGCACGGCAAGCAATCTCGGCAATGGTCGCGGCAGCACGCCAGCAGCGCCAGCAAGCGGCAGCGGTAGCCGTCGAACAGAAGGCCGAGGCAGCACGGCAGCAGCAAGCGCAGGAAGCGGCGAAGGTCAAGGAATACGACCGCGCCGCCGCGCAGGTCACAGACCCCGCGCGAGCGCCGCACCACCCCCCGCCGCCCGACAAGCAGCCGAAGCAGGAGCCGGAGGCGACACCCGCGCCGGAACGTCGCCCCGACCCCGTGACCACTCGCCGCCAGACCAGCCACGCGACCCACGGCGAGGACGCCCGCCGCGCCGAGCAAGCCGCCGATCGGCGCGACGACCAACAGAAGGCCGAGGCGATCCAGCCGAAGCCGGAGCAGATCGCGGCGAAGGCCGAGCGGCAAGAAACCCCGTGGCAGATTATCCGCCGCCAGCAGCAGGAGCAGGAAGCGGCGAAGGCGAAGGCCGCGCCCCAGCCCGTCGAGAAGAAGGCCGAGGCGATCCAGCAACAGCGAGAACAGGAGGAACAGAAGCGCCAGCAAGCCGCCGAGCGTCGGCAACCCGTTGCAGCGCCACAGGTGCAGCCGAAAGCGACGCCCGCCCCTACCGTAGCGCCACCCGTCCAGAAGCCCGCCGCCGCCCCGCTGGCGCAGCCCAAGGCCGCGCCGGAGCCGTGGCGATCTACAACGCCGACTGTTGACCCTCGCGCCCCAGCTACGCCAGCGCAGCAGGCCGAGAGGAAAGCCGAGGCGATCCAGCCGAAGCCGCCGCAGAGCCGCCCGCTTGGCTCTCCGACGCCGCCAGCGCCCCAGCAGCAGCCGAGGGCAACGCCCGCCCCTACCGTAGCGCCACCCATTCAGAAGCCAGCCCCAGCGCCACAGGTGCAGCCGAAGGCGACGCCAGCACCCATCCCCGCGCCGTCCGTCCAGAAGCCCGCCGCCGCCCCGCTGGCACAGCCCAAGGCCGCGCCCGCGCAGCCAGTCGAGAAGAAGGCCGAGGTGATCCAGCCGGAGTCAGAGAAGAAGCCGGAACCGGAAATGGACGAACGCACACGGCGGTTCATAGAGATGCTGGAGCGCAACTTTACTCGCGACGATAGAGACAGGAGCGACCGCTCGCGTTAGGCCGTTTAGAGTCGGGGCGGGCGTTAAGAATAAATGGCATTGATTCATGAATTGTTATAGAATAATCCCCATTAACCGGGAGGTTATATGAATTACGAACAAGAAATAATCGCGCTGAAATCACAAATCATCACGTTAACCGCTGAACTCGAAACGCTTAAAAAGTCTGACTATCGCGCCAACCGTATGGTTGACATGCTTGATGAGTGTTTATTCAGTTTGGTGACGGAAGTTGTGGACGCGCATCACAAGGCCAATGCCTTGCTTTATAACAATCCAGCCATTGTTTCGTCGTTGCGGCAACTTGAAAAAATACTTGGCCCCGCCGACCGCCCGACTCCGAACGCGCCGCCGCATTCCTGAACGGACAAACCGTGCCGCTTTGCGTATTATTGTGGTGAGACCACGACGCGAGTAGGGGCGATGTCGCAGAAGGGCAATGAGGGGACGGGCTGGTCAGTAGACTCCCTTGATAAGGAAATCAGCGCCAGAAAGGCGCGGTTTGAGGAGTTGACCAGAGACGACCGCGTGAAAGGGTGGGAAGCTAATTACCAACTGGATCGCGAGGACAACGAAGCTCTCGTAAAAATGCGCACGGAGAAGACCGGGCAAGGCCAAAGGCAGGAAGAACCCGCGCAGAAACAGATGAGAGAGCCAGAGCCAACGCAAGCCCACAGTTCTTTTGAGTATCACGGTCGTCAGTCTCGCAATTATGAAGAATTGAAACCAGATTTTGCAGGCAAGGAGCAGGCTTCGGCCAGAGAGCGGGGCGAAGATGACACGCGCGGCGCTGACGAGCCGTCCCAACCCAAGCCGGAGTCTGAGAAGAAACCGGAACTTGACGAACGCAGCCAGCGGTTCATGGCGCAGATGGAACGGAGTTTCAGCCGCGACGACATCGACCGATCACGGTAGGCAGTCATCGCGACCTATCGGTTAATTCCTCGGAAAAGGAGCAAGCAAGGAAGTTCCCGCACGCTTAGCTTTGCCGAAGATCGCAGTCAGGGGTACGATCACGAACGCGGAGGGAGCAATTTCCATGGTAATCAAAAGCAAATGAGACAGACATGATGGACACGATTGGGAGAAAGCGGCAGTATTTGACGCCTTATTCGTGATGTTCAAACATCATCATAATAATCAGTATCATTATAATGATGGTGATCGTTGGAGGTTTTTGTAGGGGATGGGGTGGGCTGGGGCGGTCTGACTTCCTCTCGCCTGTATTGTCGAGCAATGGGCGGCGGCGTTGCTGTCCGCTCGGCTTTCGGTTGCGTCTGCGCGGCAGGTGTAGGCGGCGTTACCGTCTGCGGAGTAGGTGTGGGATTGGATCGCCCCTTTCCGAAAGCGCCTAGCAATCCGGAACTGCCTAGAAAACTGGAACCGCCGTAAAGTGTCCCTAATGATGGAGTGGCGGCTTGTAAATCAACGCCGAGCGAGCGCAAGCCCTCGTCTTTGTACCAAAGCACCTTTTCCGCCATGATCGGATCGAGATTCTCGACGAAGATGACCTGTTGATTGCCCTTCAGAACCATGAGTTCATCGGGATAGGCGAGTTGCCGTTGCGCTTCGCTGGTGCCGCTGGTGCGCGTCCAACTCGTGCTGTCGGACGTGCTGGTGGTGGAGGAACCGCCGCCTTGTGAATGGGTAAAGCTGGTGGCGTAGCCAATGACCTTGCCGACCGCCCAAGAGAAGTTGTGAACCTCAATGGTGGTGACGCCGCACAGCGCGGAAAAGTATTCCGCCGTCATCTTGTCGCGGCTGCCAAAATACTGAATGACGCCGCTGTTGCTGATGAAGGTCTGCCAGCTATGTTCGCCGTAGATATGGGCAAGCTGTGTCCTCATGACTCCCCTCATTTTTTTCTGGATCTAGGTCGCGCAGATAGGTAAGGTAATGTTCATGCACAACCCAAGGCGATGTTGGTATAGAAATGGAACATGCAAGATTTGGTGGCTGGCACTCGATAGTCTACGATCATATTGATGAACTGTTCGAGGGGAGTGTTCATGAAAAGAGGCTTAAATCAATTGCCAATGCAGCGCTTGGTGTCATTACTGGATCGTCGCTTGCCGTGGCGATAATTGGCCAATCCTTGGCGCAGGCTCGTGGTCTTAACACCAAACATGCGACGAAACAGGTTGACCGCCTGCTGAACAACGAGAAGTTTGTTGTTTGGGATTACTTTGCGTATTGGGTGCCGAGTGTGGTGGGTGATCGCAAGGAGATAGTCGTCGCGATGGACTGGACGGATTTTGATGCCGACGGTCAGACGACGCTGGTGCTGAGCGTCGTGACCACTCACGGCAGAGCCACACCGGTGCTCTGGCTGTCGGTCTGGAAAGACGAGTTAAAGGGTATGAGGAACAAGTTTGAGGACGCCTGTCTGGTGCGGCTCTCTCAGATTTTACCACAGGGAGTGAAGGTCACCATTTTGGCCGATCGAGGGTTCGGCGATCATAAGCTCTTTGAATTCCTGAAGGAATTGGGGTTTGAGTTCATCATCCGTTTTCGGGGCAACATCCATGTCACTGCGGCGGATGGTGAGACTCGACCCGCCGCCGATTGGGTTGGCAAGGACGGGCGATCGAGAAAGCTGCGGGATGCAACCGTAACAGGTGCACGGTCCCCGATTGGCGCGGTCGTCTGCGTGCAGGCCAAGGGTATGAAAGAATCATGGTGTCTGGCCATAAGCGATTCGACAGTGAAGCCCAAAGACTCGATCGATTACTACGGAAAGCGGTGGACAATTGAGCCGAGTTTCCGCGACACAAAAGACTTACGATTTGGCATGGGATTAAGTAATATGCGCATATCAACGCCAGAAAGGCGTGATAGGTTATTATTCTTGAACGCTCTGGCAATTAAGTTGCTGACAATATTGGGGTCAGCCGGAGAGAGCCTTGGGATGGATCGCATGCTTAAAACAAACACCTCGAAACATCGAACCCATTCCTTGTTTCGCCAGGGATGTATGCTTTATGACCTGATGCCGAATATGCCAGATATTCGTCTGCTGCCTCTAATTCAAAGGTTTTTTGAGTTGCTACAGCAATGCCGTGTCTGCTCAGAGGTTTTCTCAATCGTCTAAAATGAGGGGAAGGTTGAGAGGCGCAATTCCTCTCGCCGATCATCGTAGTGCGCAACCGGAACATCGGGGTTGCCGTGACAGACGACCTGGACCGTAATCGACATGCAATCCGTTGACCACAGGCGGTAATTCAGGGCAATTCCGCCAAGATTAAGCGCCATCAGCAGAGCGACACCAAACCAACCAATCATATTCTCGCGAATCGCCCCGCATGCGAAGGCATACCAAAAAACGACAACCGGAGCGACGACGCGCAATGTTGACGCAAAAACCAAACTTGCCAACAAAGCAAGAAAACTCAAACCTGTCACGCGCCCGATTTCTTCGCGCCAGACCGCCCCAAAGCGGTTGAAATCCAAAATGCACGCCCACGCCAAAACATATCCAAAGGCAGACAAAACCAAAGCGCCAGGACCAGTCGCATAAGCCGGGAACGGGGCAATGACATAAGCGAATCCTTCGACAATTTTAAATACTTTAATCAGCGGTGCAAACATTTGGCCAACGTAATTCCAATAATTACGCTCGTAATATTGGTTATTTACCTGATAATACGTCAGATATCCCGCAATAATAAATTGTACAGCTATGGCAACGAGACAGATTGCCGAAATGCGTCGGCTTTTCATATAGAAAAAATAGGCATAAACCAGATCATGAAGAACGAACGGTGTCTTCGAGGCGGATGCCAAAAATTGAAATATTATATTATTTCTCTGACAATCCCAATACAATAAACCAAGAAGTGAGAAAACAATAACAAGCAAATCATTTCTCTGAGCAATCCAGGTGACCGACCATACAAATGATGGATGCGTTACCGATGCAAAGAATAGTATTGCCGACAAAACGCCTAATTTTCGGTCAAGTATTATGCGCCATATTACTATTATAATCGAAACTATAAGTATCATATTCAATATTCTATGAACAAAAGGATCTGCGGGCAGAACAGCATACGATAATCCCCATAAAGGACGTCCATTGAGTATGAATGGATTATACAAAAACTGCCTTAATGTTAGAGGAACGACGTCAAAATCATCATAGGCAAATCCATAATGGATCGTCGGAAGCCACAACGCAATACACCCAACAGAGAATATAATAAATACCCGATTAATAAAGCGACGCCGCGTGCTTATATCCATGTTCTGCTCCCAACCACCATCAGAGTTATTGTATCGCACCAATCTCGGTATAATGTACAAGTTGTAATGCGCTCCATATTTGGCCATAGTGCCCTATTTATTGAATCGGACACTAACGCCCCCGATCGTATGTATTGGTAATTGCTGGCGGTGCCAAGGCTGCGCCAGCGAGCCCTCCTGTAAGCATGCCTGGGCATTTGAGGTCGATTGCGGCAGCTCCCGGCAAAGATTCTCCTGGTCTATCGAGAGAAAGCCAACCAGATGGCGTTTGCCCTGAATTTTGTCTCTAATGGTCCTGGCGGCTTCTCGCATGAGACCGATAAGGAGATTTGACATGGGATACATCACACCCGGAGGGCAAGGATGAAATATCATCCTGGCCTGTGCGCAAAACAGCGCGAACGACCTCTCCGTCCAAAACTGGATATGTTCGGAGGTGTCGTAAGTTAACAGGTTACGATTACCGCTACGTGTCTCGCCGATCGGTGTAGATAAAAATATCAGACCGCCAGGCTGCAAGTATTTCTTGATTTCCATTAAGAAACTGACCGGGTCTCTCAGATGCTCAAGCAATTCGATCAATAATATCGCATCATATCCGCCTAAGGTCGCCTCAGATAGCGTGTTATGCGTCATAAATCCTTGCGCTTTTAAAAAGTTGGAGGCGGTTAGGTCGGCTTCGATACAACTAATTCGCACCCCTGGCATCAGTACAGTGAGCGAACGCAGGATATGGCCAGAGCCCGCACCAAAATCCAGCAATCGGGAATTATCGCCAAGAAAGCCAAACTTACACCAAAACTTGATCAGCCTCAGGTTGCGAGTACCATAGGTTCTGAGCATGGCATTAGGGTCAGGCATCTCTTGAACGCCATGATCTATCGCAACATCGACGGCATAAATGTGTCCGCAAGCCGAACATTTTTCAACGTTAACATATTTTACAGCGAACTTATCATTCGATGGTTTCGCGCAAATTGGGCAATCCATAAATAACCCCATATGTTGACGGCATTATTACATCATATGGAAAAACTGTAGCGGAGTTTCGGTTCATCCGCAAGAGAGGGGTGCTCAGAGAGAGGTGGTGCTCGGTACAGCAGGTTTTGCGCTGCCGCCCAAGATGGAAGTAAACGAATTTCCGCTCGCAAGCCGGTCACCATATCCATAGGTGCTTTTTATCGTTGCAATGACGGCGTGGTGGGGGCGAGGCCGAGGGTCTCGCGCAGGCCGCGGACATCCGCTTCGAAGTCCCAGGTGTCGATGATCTCCAGACTGCGCCGACCCATGCGTCGGGCGCGTTCCGGGTCGGCCAGCACCTCTTCAAGCGCCCGGGTGAGGGCGGCGATGTCGCCCACCGGGAACACGAAGCCGTTTTCGCCATGACGGACCAGATCCGCTCCGGATCCGACACGGTCGCTGACGATGATTGGTTTGGCGAAATTCATGGCCTCGTTCACCACCAGGCCCCAGGCTTCCCAGGCCGAGGGCAGAACCAGGGTGTCGCACAGGCTGAAATAGGCCGGCAGTTCCTGCTGTCCCTTGAAGCCGACGAAACACACCCGCTCCAATCCGGCAGCTTGCCGTTCGATCTCGCGCCGCAACTCGCCTTCGCCGATGAAAACAAGCCAGGTCGTATCGGCCAACGCGGCGGGAAGTCGGCGGAAGGCCTCCAGCAGATGGTGCGGACACTTCAGATGCTGAAACTTCGCGACCGACAACACGACCCGGGCGTCGGCGGGAATGCCCAACTGGCGGCGCAGTGCCCCGGTGTCGGCCGGTGCCCGGGTACGGAAGAAGGCATTGTCGACGGCGTAGGGTATGGCGCCGATCTTGTGCGCGGGAACGCCCAGTTCGGACCAATAGGCGGCGTTGAGGGTGCCGATGGCGAGGAAACGATCGACCAGCCGGTGGTAACCCGCGAAAAAACGGCGTTTGGCCCATCGTTTCAACGCGCTGCGGGGCTGGCTGATCGGGGTGGGGTCGTCGCGGACCAGCACGCGGAGACCAAGCCGTCGCGCTTCCAGAACCGCCTGGTAATGGAACAGGCGATGATAGGGCTGTATCCACAGGCAGTCGAAACGCCCATCCTTCAATCTTCGGGAAAGTCCACGATTGTACGGCCGCCAGAAAGTTTGCTCATGGGGCCATTCCCCCCACATGGGCAACACCTCGTTCTCATAACCATCGCGCAGCGGCACATCCCAAGTGATGTGGGCGGCAAAGCCTGGGTCGAAATGGGATTGCGCCGTGTGATCGCTGCCGAAGAAGACCTTGAACGTCAAGTCCTTCTCTCGCGCGACCCGGCGGAAGAGGGCGACGTGATAGGGGATCGGGTGGGTGGTGAGGCAGGCAAGGCGGAAGGGCGGCATGGGGGTGATCGCAGCCATCAGGGAACCGGGAGGGAGGCGGCGGCGCGCCGGCCAACCACATCTTGATAGATGAGCATCAGGTTATCGTAATTGGCTTTTGGGGTATAGAGACGCTCATAGACGCCGCGCGCGGTGCGGCCCATGGCCCGCATGGCCTCGGGATGGGCGATGGCCCAGGCGATTCTGGCGACGATGTCCTCGGGCCTGGTCGGATCGAACAGCAAGCCGGTGACGCCATCTTCGACCGTTTCGGCCGGTCCGCCCAGCCGGGACGCCAGGACCGGCAGACCACAGGCGAAGGCTTCGACCACAACCAGGCCGAACATCTCGTTCCACAGCGACGGCACCACCAGGAAGGCGGCGCGCTGCATTTCGGTGAATTTCCGCCCGGTGTCGACATAGCCGAGGAACCGGACCTCCGGTCCGGCGGCGGCCTGCAAGGCCGGCAACAACGGCCCGCTGCCGATGACCGTAAGCGGCACCCCCAGGCCGCGCCAGAGCGCGACCAGCAGCGCGATTCCCTTCTCCTCGATCAACTGTCCGACGAACAGGGCGCCTGCTCGCGGCCCTTCCGGCGGCGGCGCCAGGTCCTGGGGCACGCCGTGGGGTCTGATCGCGATCCGGTCGGCCGGCAACCCGCCTTCGACGAACTTCGCTTTGGCAAAGCGGCTCGGCACCAGGAAGCGGTCGACCTTGTGGCGCCAGGTTCCCGCCCGCTTGTGGCGCTCGACCATATGGGCGAGGGCAAGGGTCGCAATCCAGGAATTCCGGTAGACCCGGGCCGGCACGGTCCACCAGCAGGATTGGTGCAGGCTGCGTTCGCAAATGCCGCCATCATGGTAAAGATAGGCGGTCGGACACAGAATGCGAAAGTTGTTCAGGCTGAAAACCGACGGTATGCCCGCGGCATACGAGGCGTCAAACACCGATGGCGATAACAAAGGAAAGAAATTATGGACCAGCATCAGATCGGGCTTGAACTGTCTGATCACCTTCAGCAAATCGTCACGAATCATCCGATTGTAGCTGACCGAGAAAACCGCCCGCACCTTGTCCATGGGCGTCCGGATCGAGTCGTTATGAACGAAATAAGTGTGGATATCGTGGCCATGGGCGATCAATTCCGCCAATTCGCCCCGGATCCCGAGGTTTTCTCCCCCATCATGTTGATAAAAATTGTGGACCAGGAGAATCCGCATGAGCCGGCAATCCGGTTGTGGATGGCGGCGGGCATCCTATCCGAACCGCCAGGCGTCGTCGAGCGTGGCAATTGGCCGCGGCGGCCGGGGCCGGGCCGTGTTCCTCCCTTGATCCCCGGTTTGTTGCTACACTGACGGCGGCGGCTTTCACCGGCACCTGACCCTTTGCCCCGGATCCCCGTGATACCGATGAGCCTTATAAATGGTCCATGGGGGTTTCACCCCCAAACCCCAGACCAGGGCTTTGCCCTGGATCCACCAAGGGCCGCTGGCCCTTGGAACCCTTGACGTCGTGCGGGTCCAGGGCCGTCACGGTCCTGGTGGGGGTCAAAGGGGGCAACGCCCCCTTGTGTTATTCTTTACGCTCGCTGGTATGAGTACGGCCTCGGTTCCGACCAACACCGGACTTTTTGGCCGCCTGGCCGCCGGTTATGGCGCCCAGGTGAGCAACGTCGTCGTCAGCTCGGCGCTCCAGATTCTTCTGGTTCCGCTGTTTCTCTCGGGTTGGGGCAAGACCGTCTATGGCGACTGGCTGATGCTCTCGGCCATCGCCGGCTTTGTTGGTCTC